>Ga0209403_10000055_pt1 | contig 157320 bp, 164 predicted proteins | sample ArcticOcean_MG_C_8_FD_187440 | JGI IMG/M metagenome (GOLD analysis project Ga0209403, IMG submission 187440) | Marine microbial communities from western Arctic Ocean - ArcticOcean_MG_CB11_86 (SPAdes) (version 2) | ecosystem: Environmental > Aquatic > Marine > Oceanic | place: Arctic Ocean... | reverse complement strand
CCAATGTTCGTTCAATGGTAGTCGGAATTTAGGCCTTGTTGTCTGTCTCTACATCAGGTTTCATAATACAAATTTTATAGTATAGACACATGTTCTCACGTCTTTATTATGGTTGGTGGATAGTTTTAGGAGCTATTCTATGTAATTTTGCATTCCTGAGTGTGAGCCAATCTGCCATTGGCGTATTCACTCTACCAATGGTGGACGATCTAGGCTGGAAAGTTTGGCAATATACGTTGGGCCCCTCCATTGCAATTGGTACGGGAGCGTTCTCGAGTATAGTAGTCGGAAGTATTCTTGATCAGAGAGGACCCAAACCGTTGATATTCACTGGGGCTTCCATGAGCGCTGTGTGCTTGGTTCTCCTTGGGATACAGTCTAGTTTAATGGTTTATTTATTCTTATATTTAATCGCTGGATTCGTTGGATGGAATTTATTTAGTCCATTTGTTGTGAATTCTGCTGTTAATAAGTGGTTTGTCAGGAAGAGAGGATGGGCACTGGCGCTGGGATCGTCGGGAATATCTCTGGGTAGCTTAGTGACCCCTCTGATATTGACTGGAGTTGTAGACAATTTTGGCTGGAGGACCGGGTATTTTTCCCTCTGTGTTCTTATACTTATTTTGGTTATTCCTGTAAGTTTCTTTATACGTCGAACCCCAGAGGATCATGGCCTTTTACCTGACGGGGATGATGATCATGCTTCGCTAGAGATACCTGAATCTGAATTCCGACCCTTCAATCGCTCAGAAGCAATCAAAACTAGTAGTTTTTGGCTTCTAGCCTTTGGATTCGCTTTCATAGCGGCAGGGCTTGCTTGTGTGTTGATACATGCGATTCCGTTTTCCCAGGAGTCGGGTTTTGCCCGGACTGTCGGAGCAATTGGTATTTCAGTCAACGGTCTTGCCAATTTGTCATCAAAGCCAGTATGGGGGTTTGCAATGCAAAGATTTCATCCGAGATTTCTTGTGATGGCAGCCTACACTATATCTTCAATCGGTGTTTCTTTAATGTTGATATCGGGTCCAATTTCACTGATCCCATTGTTATTGGCCGGGTTTTTCCTATACGGTTTTGGGTTTGGAGGAACCATTCCTCTAAGTGAATCTTTGTGGGCACGATATTTCGGCCGGGCACATATAGGGTCTATAAGAGGTATAACACAACCAGTAAGAATACTTGGTACAGCTGTGGCCCCAGTATTGGTTGGTCTTTTGTTTGATGTCACCGATACCTACAGACCAGGGTTTATATTGGTGATCGGAGCTCTTCTTCTGGGGGCCATTTTGGTTTTCTTTTCACGAGAGCCCCAGATGACTGAATCGTGAGTAGCTTAGCGGTCGTATTGTTTTAACAACCAAGTATTCTTTAATTCGCTTCATGAGTTTGCAATATCGTTCCAAGGTTTCGCACATTCCGGTTCATAAAGAAAGGCCCGATTGCAAACACCGCTACAAGAATTCCCCCGATTGTTACGGCGATAGGCACTCCTGTTGAGTCCTCCCTCATATATTTTGCTAATGAACCTGCAAACATCCCCCCTAAGGGCATTATGCTCCATGTCATTCCGTAGAATCCCATGACCCTGCCTCTCATATGATTTGGCACCATCATTTGCAGGGAGCTCATTATCGATATCATGTAGCAGGAACTACTTACACCGACGATAAAAAGAAGAATGAGCGCGACGTTGTAATTTCCATATTGCATGGAAGATAGGGCAAAACTAGCTATTGAAATCCCAAAAAATAGGGATCCAAATATTATCAACAGTCCTTTTTGTTTGAAGTTTCCAGTTCTTCCAATAATCATGGTTGCTAATAAGGCGCCAACCCCACTCAATCCCATTAAAATTCCTTGCCCATCTGCACCTACTTTGAGTATGTCTACTGCGAAAATGGGCATCATTGGTATATATGCCATACCAAAGAAACTGTTAAAGAACGTAATACAAATTAATATCAAAAACACATTATTTTTCCATATGAAACGAACACCTTCAAATAAATCATTTCCTTTCGATTCGACTCCCTTCGATGACGGTTGAGCTTCAGATTCATCTTCGGGTATTTTCAGTGAGAGTACTACTGCAGCCATTGTAAAAAAACCCAGGGCTGAAATTAGAAAAGAAGTAGCTGTTCCAGTTAGAGCAATTATGATTCCTGCTATGGCTGGGGCTATTATTCTAGTCCCTGTCCAAATTGCTGAGTTCAGAGCAACAGCATTCATCATTACTGATCTATCAATTAGACTGGGATATAAAGCTTGTCTAGCAGGTTGGTCAAAAGCATTGATTGCTCCTGCAAGAAACGCTAACGCAATAACATGCCATGCTTGTACTATTCCGGCAAATGTCAATCCGGCCAATGCCAATACGATCAGGCCATTTATTGTTTGGGTAATACCTATTAATTTTTTCCTATCTAATCGGTCTGCAACGACCCCTCCAAAAATATTTAAAACAATAGCGGGAAGCGCATTTGCTAGGCCCACATAGCCTAAATACAAAGGTGATTGCGTCAATTCGTGTATGATCCAGAATTGACTGAAGTTTAACATTTGAAAACCAATAACTGATGCCAACGTACCGATCCAGTAGGCACGATATGCGGGGTAAGCCATTGCTGGCCCAAGTAACTTTTGGGATATTGCAGAAATCATTTATGTGTTGAAGTACTCGCTTCCATAAGATTCAAAGTGAGTAGCGCTAACCATGTAGTGTTGGGAGGCGGCATACATATCTCTAAAACACTGCTGAAGAGGATTATTTTTATTCAAAGCGGCACCGCCTGCATGCTGAAAGGATTTTGTGACTATATCTAGGGATTCTTTTGTGATCCAAGAGCCAATGGCTCTGATTTCGGCTTGTTCTTTACCGTTTAATTTTCACCTTTTTGTGTGCATTGCCAGACTTCTCCAAATTTTTCGGAGGATAAAGCATTCATCGCTCTTAACTTAAGATCAAGCTGAGCTATATCAGCTTGGAACATAGGATTTGAGGAAATAGAGCTTTGTCCTGGTAATTTTATAGATCTTGTTTGCGAAAAATTCGTAATTTCTGTAAGACCCCTTTTTGCTGTACCCAATGCTATACCAGCATGACTTAATACCACAAAAACGGGGCTCTGAATGTTGTACAAATATCCACTACGATTAGGGCTGTCATCTCCGGCCCAGGTCATGTATTCAGGTGTTATTGCTTTTTCAACGAAAAAACATTGCTGCCACTGCCTCTTAGGCTTGACTATCCCAATTTTCGATATTTGTACCTCTTCTGTCTTTAAAACGGCTCGTTTTTCAAATGGAACACCGCTTTGGTTTGCAGACCTTATCTTTGTACCAGCCGTGACCATCGGGAAGTTTTTCTTCCGCTTCCATATGGCCATTTGCCGGATAGCTCAAAGAATCTGGCATCCATCTTGTCGGCCCACCGAAGTGCATCCCTACACCAACAATCATAGGATGGTTCCCCTGAACGAAAACCGCATCAATTCCTCGGTATGGTAAAAATGCTCCTGCAGATCCTACACTGGTAACGGCAACCATAGTGCACCATGCAGCAGAGGTGTCTATAGCGGCAAGTTCAGCTATTACCTTCATTTGGGTAACCGGGTTTGCCTCAGCTCCCCCTAGTTCAAGAGGAAGTTTTAAGCCTAACAAACCTGCTTCAAACAAAGCGTCAGCGGTGGCTTGTGCGAGATGGTCCTGATCCTCCGATTTTTGGAAATTCGCCTCTATATCACCTCGGGTATCATGCACCCCCTCAAGCAATGCTTGTCGCTTTTCAGCCTGCTCGGTTGGCCAAGTTATAGTCAAGGTTTCTATGCAGGTATCCTTGACTTAGCCTGAGCTATCAACGATTCTTCTGAATCTTGTAGATTGACAGGGTCTGCACATGGCTGTGGTACGGGAAAGCCCGTTCGGTAATAGATCTCTATAGTGTTACCCTCGGGGTCAAGCGCGTACATACCGAAGGCGTTTCCATGGCTTACAGTTCGCTCTATACGAACTTTCTCCGATAGAAACATCTTATGAAAATCCTTTAATTCAGATAACTCATTCACATAAAATGAGATTTGTTGAACCATTTTGGAACCTTCAGGTACATTCCTTCCTTTCATCAACACAAATTCGTGATGTTCTTCTTTTGGATTCGAAGACATGAAAACGATGCCCCTTTCTTCAAGCTCTTCATCAGTGATTTCTAGACCCATTACTCTCGAATAGAAATCGCGCATTTTTGAAAGATCGTGTGTGTATATACCAACGTGCCCCAATCCTGCTAATGAAGGCATAGCTCTCTCCCCAATGTTTTACGCATAATACTTATTCTATATCTAAATGATATGCTAACGATCATTGTTTTGGAAACGGGGTTTTTCGGAAGGAGTTTAATAGCTATGAAACTAGCGTTTTTTAATAATTTTACTTTGGGAGTTATTAAAGGGGATAAAGTTGTAGATATATCTAAAGCAGTTCCGGCGGATGAACACAATCATCCCCACGGATTGCTCAAATTGATTATAGAATCTTTTGATGATTACAGACCTGGAATCGAAAAATTGGTTGCTGCTGAGGAAGGAGTGGATTTTGCTTCCGTAACTTTTAATTCGCCTGTCCCGAAGCCACACAACATTGTTTGCATGGCGGTTAATTATATGGAAGATGGCACTAGGGATGAGCCTGCTCCTATCAATGCTTTTCCGAAATCACCAAACGCCGTGTTGCCAGACGGTGGGACTATTGTTTTGCCCGATGTGCCAGCTACGATATTTGAACCTGAAGCTGAGTTGGCTTTGGTGATAGGGAAAAAGGCCACCAAAATTAAAGCTGAAGAGGCTTATGACTACATCTTTGGGTACATGAATTTTATAGATATGTCAGCTAGAGGGTTAACCAGTGGAGGTGGCGTATTCTATCAGATGAAATCGAGAGATACTTTCGCTCCCATGGGGCCTTATTTAGTTACTGCTGACGAAATTAACAATCCGCAAAATTTACAAATCAAGCTACACGTGAATGGGGATCTGAAACAGAATTTCAATACCGATGATATGGCTCACAAAATACCTCGAGCTTTGGAGTGGATAACTTCAATACACACCTTAGAGCCAGGGGATGTGTTGGCTACGGGGACTAACCACAGAGGCTTAAGCCCTATTATGGACGGTGACACAGTAACTCTTGAGGGAGAAGGATTGGGTTTACTGACCTTAAAAGTTCGAGATGATTTAAAAAGGGAGTGGGAGAGGGCAACCCGATTAGAAAGAGAAGAACAAGGCCATAGTGGCACAGCACCACAGATTAAAGGTAAATACTCATAAACGGCCTTAAATCGACCTAGCATCTTCAATAGCCTTTGCAAATATTCTGAGAAGTTCATTGTTTGGCCTCCTCAGTACGGAAAGATTCATTGTCAGATGTAGAATTCTCTCTGACTCTGTATTGGTGTTGATGAAGACATTTTGAGATCGGAGGCTTTCGTATAATTTGGCCAGGTCTATATTTTGGTCAATTTCAACAGGGATGATGTTTGAACCGTCCTGGTATGGCTTCACATTAATATTTGGGAATTTGTCGAGAGATTCCAGCAATTCAGCAGATTTCTCGTTTGCTAATTTTGCATCGGTTTGAAAAGTTTCAAGCCCATTTAGAGCCAGTGTCGCCGCTAAAGAGGCAGACGGTAAACTACCGCCGAACATTCTCCTTACATGGTATAGGTTTTCACAAAATTCCTTCGATCCTGCCAGTACCGCTCCGTAAGGGGCTCCAAAATATTTCCACATTGATATATAAACAGTATCGAATAGTTTGCTATAGGTTTCCAAACTAATTTTAGTGACAGCACTCGCTATAAAAAGGCGAGCTCCATCCAGATGAGTCGGGATTCCCTGTTGGTGACAGTAACTGGTTACATCTTTCATTGCCTCATATGGCATCATTCGTCCGTAACATCTCCTGACGGGTGTTTCAATAATCACTGCACCGATGGGGGTAGCCACTCTCCCACTAATTGATGTGTTTAAGGCTTCTTTTAGCTCATCCAAACCAAAATATGGTTTGGATGAGCCAAGGGGAATCAAATTTATTCCACTAAGTTGCTGTACTGCATCGCCACTATCTTGATAAATATGGCTTTGTTCTGGAACAATAGCCCTTTTGTTAGATAAGCATAACTGCCTAATTGCTACGTGGTTGGCTAAAGTTCCGGTTGGGAAAAAAACAGAAGCTTCCTTTCCCAGTTTTTGCGCCATAGCTGTTTCTAACGTTTCCACCTCACCACCGATAGAGTAATTATCTTCCGATATTTTTTTAGATTCTGAAATATGGTTAAGATGGTTAATGAATTCAACGTTATAAGACGGAGCATCATCACCATAAAAGAATACGGATTGTTCTTGAAGGTTCACGTCTTCGCTGTTAGTCGAATTCATACCAGATATTCCTTTTCGTACATTTTGATTGTCCTGGCAACTATTTAGTGCTCTGAGTATATAATTTCCGTCATGGGAGCAAGTATGTTATTTCTAGTAATTAGTTCACCAAACCCGCAAAAACCTTCTGAAGTCAAAGAACAAAGACGAAAATATTGGCCGTGGGCTCAGGATAAATTGGACAAAGAGTTGGCGATAAGTTTTTATGCTCGTACCGGGAGAGGCGCTGTAGCCATATTTGAAGTCGATTCTAACGAAGTGCTGCACCGTCTTCTCAACGAATGGTCGGAAATTGTTCCGGCCAAATTTGATATCTATCCCTTATTGGACACGGAGTCGATAAAGTCTTTTTTGGATAGCTGACAAATACCTAGGTTAATGATTTGATAGGAGGAACAATGCAGCAGGGTATATATAAATTGGCTAATCCGAACGCGCTAGATACTCCTGCAATGCTTACGTATTCCCATATTGTGGAAGAAAATATCGATGAAATTATTCGTATTTGTGGTGAGCCAGAAAATATTGTGCCGCACGCGAAGACGCATAAATCTTCAGATGTTCTGAATATTCAATTGAATAGAGGAATAAAATCTTTTAAATGTGCGACATTGAAGGAAGCTGAAGTAGTAGCAGGGTGCGGCGCGAGCGAAATCGTCATTGCATATCCGATGGTGCATCCAAGGAAATTGGAAAGGTTTTCCGACCTGATCAAATCGTTTCCAAACACAGATTTTAGAGCAATTGCCAGCACTAAAGTGCATTTGAATCTTTTATCTGAAGTTTCCAAACTGATAGATGGGGATATTAGCGTCTATATGGACCTTGATACAGGTATGCGCCGGACGGGAGTTCAGCCTGGTATAAACGCTAATGAGTTCTACCAAAGCATTGATGGTACCGATGGATTAAGCCCTATTGGTATACATGTGTTTGATGGTGAGACTTTATATATCCCAAGTTTCCAAAAAAGGAGTCTTATTGTTAAAAGGAACATCGGCCTGATGGAGGAAATTTGGTGTGCAGCAAAATCTAGTGGCATACAAGTTAAGGATAATCTTGCGGGGGGTTCGTGGTCGTTTCAACACTATGCAGATCATCCCAATATTCGACCAACACCTGGAACTTGGATTTACTGGGACACTCGAAACGCCGAAATGGAAGAATTAGGATTTCGTATAGCCAGTTTAATATTGGGGCAGATAGTTGATGAAGATGTTGAGATGGATACTATCACTATTGATATAGGATCTAAATCCTGTTCTTCGGATCAACCCCTCCAACATAGATTTAAACTCGTTCAATATCCTGATACTGAGCTCGTTTTTCAAAATGAGGAACATGCAGTTGTTAGGTTGAATGGAACTTCACTAAATGTGGGTGATTTTATCATTGCAGCCCCCGGACATGCCTGCACACTGACAGTTAAATTTCCCTATACAAATGTCGTGTCAAAAGATGGCGAGATAGTGGGGATGTATGTGCACGATGCAAGGGATAGGATTTGACTAAAGTCCCAACTTTTTTGCTAATTCTTCATCTGTCGGTTCAACTAGGAATGATCCGTCTGAAAAAATAATAGTAGGTACTCGTTGGTTACCATTATTCAATTTCTTAATGTATTCCTGGTACTCTGGTTCCTTGTCTACATCCGTCCAATCGTAAGTTACGTCATTTCGATCAAAAAATGCTTTAGCTTGAGTGCAATCTCCACACCATGTTGTACCGTACATTTTGATGGAATCCATTAACAACTCCTTTGAATCGGCTCCATATTTTAGGCGTCCTAATACTGTTTGAACAGGTATAAACCGCGATTTCACCACTTATTTTACAGGGAGACAGTAAAGATCGAGAAGGCTTTAGAAGGAATTACAATTTTGGATTTAACCCAATATGAAACTGGACCGTCTTGCACTCAAGTGTTGGGTTGGTTGGGGGGTGATGTTATTAAAGTTGAGCAGCCGGATAAGGGGGGCCCTGCCCGGTCTATACAGCTTTCCGATACTAACAAGACTTCGCCGTATTTCTTAAATTTCAATAGCAATAAGCGAAGTGTAACTTTGGATCTAAAGGAGGATAAGCACAGGGAAGTGTTTAGAGATCTAGTAACTAAATGCGATGTTTTGGTTGAAAACTTCGCTTCGGGGGTTTTGGAAAGACTAGGGTATACCTACGATATTTTGTCCAATATCAATTCCCAAATAATATTCGCAAGACTAAAAGGTTTTGGGACATATGGACCTTATAGTGAGTATAAAAGCTTTGATCCAGTAGTCCAAGCAACGGGAGGGGCCATGGCGGTAACTGGCATACCGGGTGGACTTCCCCTGAAACCTGGCCCCAACATTGGAGATAATGGCACTGGATTACATGGAGTTGTTGGAATACTGGCTGCCATCATACAAAGACAAACTACAGGGAATGGTCAGGTACTGGAGGTCTCAATGCAAGATGCCGTAGTTACTTTGTCCAGAGCTTCGATGAGTATATATAGCGATACGGGTGAGCCTCCTGCGCGAAGAGGCCCTAGAACCCCGGGCTGTGCAGGGCGCTGGCGTATACAAGTGCGCCCCTGGTGGACCAGATGGTTATGTTTTGGCTATGCCCCAACGAAGAAATATCTGGGAAGATTTCATGAATGCGATAGGTAGGAAAGATTTGTGCGATTTTGAAATTTTTGACGACCCTAAAAAAAATTTGAAAAAAATAGATTCAATGATCGAGGATTGGACAGCAAAAAATACCAAACAGGAAGCTATGCCAGTTTTGGGGATGCAAGAATTCCATTCGGAGCTGTTTTAAACGCCCAGGATACCTACAACGATGAACACCTACAGCAAAGGAAGATGATGGTCGATATAGAGCATCCTGACAGGGGGAATTCCAAGTGCTAGGGTGTCCTGTCAAGCTTTCGGCTCAGCTGCAGAAATAACTGCCCCTCCTTTAGGGCAACACACGAAAGAAATTGTTTCTGAGGGTTTGGGTTATACCGAGGACCGAATTAAATCAGTTATTGATTAACGATTTACGAGGGTAGCTCGCCCATATCTTGCAGAGTCTTTTTCACTATCTTGATGGATGAAACAGCCGCTGGAACACCTGCATAAGCGGAGGCATGTATCAAAAGACTGACTATCTCGTCGGGTGTCACACCGTTGTTTATAGCACCTCTTGTGTGCAGGGCTATTTCACCTTCAGCACGGAGTGCGACTAAAACAGAGAGAGTTATAAGACTTTTTGTCTTCTTGTCTAGAGGTCCTCTTGTCCAAACTCCCCCCCACGCATTTTCAGTTATGAATTCCTGGAAAGGTCTATCAAAATCTGTTGCTCTGGCAAAAGATTCTGCCACATACTCTTCACCAAGAACGGACTTTCTCATTTCTAAACCTTGATCAAACTGACTAGCCATTTTTCATTGCTCCACTATTTAAATTCGATTCAGTTGCGTGAACTAAAGTATTTTTATATTAGCTACCTGCTTTGATGAAGTCCGATATTTTTTCTGCCATAGCCATAGCCATAGCCATAACAGTAACGTTAATGTTTGCCCTAACGCACTCTGGCATGATGGAAGCGTCGACGACTCTCAAACTTTTAATGCCGTGGACTTTTCCCGTTTGACCAACCACTGAATGGAGATCAGATTTAGGCCCCATTTTATTAGTGCAGGAGATATGATGACCTGTCGTGACCTCCTTCATGAACCAGTAGTTTAGCGATTCATCAGATTGCAAATCAGAGCCTAGCGGGGTTAATCGGGTAGCTAAGATGGATCCGGCGGAACCTGCACCGATTATGATTGTGTCGTATTTCATGCTGTGACCATTCCTTAAGTCAATTTTTATTTATTTAGAACGTTAAAACTTATTCGTCTATAAAATTTTTAAGTGCGTCAGGGTCAACTTCCAAACCCAGACCAGGTCTTTCTGGTAGAGAGATAACCCCATTTTTCGGCAGCACTGGTTCCTTATACAGCCTAGATACCTCCTCGGCTGGGCCTGTGAACTCCTCTGAAAATTCATGAGGTCGGACCGCATTTGTAATGGTGGAATAGAGATGAAGGCTGGCCATTGAATTCGCTCCAATACTTGGACTGTGTGGCATAACAATTTTATTGTGAACCACCGCTAACTCATAAACACGTATCATTTCTGATAAACCACCAACGTTTAATACATCTGGTTGGAGTATGTCCGGGTTGCCGAGCTCTATAAGGTCTCGAAACCTCCACGACGATATTTCCTGTTCACCTGTAGAAACTGCACAATCAAGAGCATCAACGACTTGCTTCAGGCCTGGGAAATCATATTGTGGGAGTGGTTCTTCAAAATGCGCTATTCCTAATTGTTCGAATCTTCTTCCTTGTTCAATCGCTGTAGGGACCGAATACCCACAATTAGCATCAAAGCTTAACGGGCAGTCATCTGGTAACCATTCGCGACATTTTTGGAAAATGGCCAAATCCTTTTTTGGATCTGAATCTTGTCGATAATCTCTCCAATCCATTCTTACCTTGAACGCTCTATAACCCTTGTCAAATCCCTCTTGTACCTCTTCCAACATTTCTTCAGGACTTTTGCTCCATCCATTGCCCCTGCTCCAATAAAGAGGAATATCGGTTCTGCTGGCACCACCTAGAAGCTGGAATATCGGTAAATTAGTTGACTTACCGGCTATATCCCAAAGGGCCACATCAACCGAACCGACAATTTGTGAAGGAAAACGTGTTGCTTGCTGCCCTTCGCCTAAGGTTAACAACTCCCATACCTTTCGAGGTCGGGTGGGGTCAGCTCCGACTAATAGAGGCTTTATCAATTCCTCCAAATAGGCTCTTACAACTTTTAAATTTCTTCCTGCCTCGGAAATTCCGGTTATACCTTCGTCAGTGTGTACTTGCAAAAGAAGACGGCCCGGCTTGCCCACAAAGCTTCTCGCATTGTCTTCCTGAGGAGCTCGGATACGATTTACGGTGATATCAGTGATTTTCAAGTTAACCTTCCGCTTGTATGTAGAAATTCGTTATTAATGTCGATCATTTCTTTTTTTTGATCAATAGAACTGCGACCGCAGTGGACAGTATGCCAAAGGCTGAGCCGACAACGACCTTCAGAGAATGCTTTTTAGCTGATTTATACAATGGTATGAATTTGTTTCCTATGGCTGCGGAAGTCTCTTTTCCTGCAGCTACAGTATTTCTTACATAACTAGCTCTCGAGCTTTTTGAACCTGGATCAGAAATGCGGGTTGGAATGTTAATGGAACGGATGATCTTTTTCGCCTCTTGAGATAAAAGTTCGGGATTGGAGGAAAATTCTTTCCATATTGCCAATTCCATTCTGCTTCCTTTTTGCATGCCAGAGGCTTTTCTGGGATCCAACGCTGCAAATTTCCGAAGCTTTAGGGCAATGGCATCAGGATTTCTAAATTTAATAGGATCAGATGTAGTATATGGGTCTGTAAGATGCCTCAAACAGGCGCTTAACTCTTTGGCTTCAATACTATTTTCCCGTATACGGCCATGGTTCATATACGTGTGAAGCGCCAGGATTGTTTCCTCTCTGCTCCACGGGGGTATCCTTACCATATTATTATCCTTGCTTATTAAATGGATTTGAAACTTACATAAAGATCAAAAATTCTGCAAATTTATAAGGTGGATTCTATTAGGTTATACTTCATGTAATAAATAAAAATCATAAATGAGTTTAAGAACCATAGACGAGACACCCAAAATTCTAACTTCTTCAGATGATCTAGAGAAGATCATTGAGGATTCATTGTCTAACCGTTACGTAAGCATTGACATAGAAGGAAACGGTTTCTTCCGATATCCAGAATATGTATGTTTGATCCAACTTTGTGTAGGTGAAGATATATACCTTGTTGATCCGCTAGCAATAGATGACTTATCTTCCCTAGGTAAAGTGCTCGATAACGATAAAATTGTCAAAATCCTTCATGCTGGTGATTATGATGTTCGTAGTCTGAATAGAGATTATGATTTTTCATTTCGCAATGTTTTCGACACCAGCCTAGCCGCTGCTCTTTTAGGATCAAAGAAATTGGGACTCGATTCGGTTTTGAAAGAATATATCGATGCTGATGTGACCAAAGATAAAAAGCTTCAGAGGAGCGACTGGAGTATACGACCCCTTAGTAAAGAGGCTAGAAAGTATGCGGCGGATGACGTCAGGTATTTATTCCGAGCTATGGAAGTTATGACAAACAAACTCGAAAGCCTCGGACGGATTTCATGGTTGAAAGAGGAGTGTGAGAGGCTGCAACTTGTAAAGTTCAATCCTAGAGATGAGGACACCGCCTTTTTGGAAGTTAAAGGAAGTAAAAACTTAGATGGTAAGGCTTTGTCAGTGTTGCAATCGTTATATTCCGTCCGAGAAGATGAGGCTATAGGCAGGGATCGACCACCTTTTAAAATCGTAGGAGATTCAGTGTTAGTGGCTATTGCCAGGGAACCTTATTCCAATTATTCAGAGATTAAGGGGATTGGTATGTGGGGTCGCCTCGAAGTGTCGAAACGGATTAGAAAAGTAGTGACAGAAGCCCTCAATCAGCCCCCGGTTGAACGACCTCGCAGGCAAAACACAAGAACGAATGTAATGTCGAGTAAAGAAAGAGAAAAGGCTAATACCAGATTGAAAGAATTAAAGGAATGGAGGAAGGCGCTGGGGGAAAATATTGGTATAGATCCTAGCCTTTTATGGCCAACTATTAGTCTTGACAGACTTTCCAGAGATCCAAGTAGGTTTGGGGAAGAGGTATCAGAACCTCAGGTAAGGAAATGGCAATATCTAGAATTCGGGAAAAAATTAGAAGCTAAATTAGCCTGTATACTGTAGACTACGCCCCCATTTACTAAGAGGTATACGTATGGATTTTTTGGTCTCGTGGTGGTTATTATTTATTTTATTTCGATCTTTTTTTTTGTTACCAGTTTGTGTTTCAAACTTAAATCCGCAGTCTCGGAGCTGAAATCACGACTTAGGAGTCAGTCCACCCGATACGGCCAAATAACCGAACAGTTTTTACCTTTAGTTGAAGCTTACCCTTGGGATAGCAAACAATTTAGATTTCTCGGCAGCCCAATCGATGGGATACAGTTCGAAGAAGACAAAATAGTTTTGGTGGAATTCAAGTCTTCTTTTAGTCAGATGTCTGTCAAGCAGAGAAAAATAAAGGAATTGGTTGAACAAGGGAAAGTTGAATTTGAATTGATAAGAGTAGGATAAAAAGTACAAAAGAGTTTTAATGATATGAGCAATTTATTTACCCCTATCACGATAAGAGGGGAAAAAATACGGAACAGGCTTTTCGTAGCACCTATGTGTCAATATTCAGCTAATAATGAAGATGGCGTGGCAACAGATTGGCATATGGTTCATTTAGGGACTAGAGCTGTGGGAGGTGCTGGACTTGTCATGGCTGAGGCGACGGCGGTATCCCCTGAGGGAAGAATATCCCCGCAAGATCTGGGTATTTGGTCTGATGAACAGGCTTCTGTATTGCAGCCGATTGCCAGTTTTATTGATTCGCAAGGGGCAACTCCCTCTATTCAACTGGCCCATGCAGGTAGGAAAGCATCACACAAAAGACCATGGGAAGGTGGCGATGTTTTAACAAAAGAGAAGGGTGGATGGGATATAGTCGGACCTAGTTCGCTTGAATTTGACGAAGGGTGGGTTGTCCCTGATGAACTGACAATGGAGGATATAGATTCAATAATCTCAGCCTTCTCCATATCTGCAGTTCGGTCTGTTGAAGCGGGATTTAGAGTATTGGAATTACATTTAGCTCATGGATACTTGGCTTGTGAGTTCATGTCACCCCTATCCAATAATAGGAACGACAGGTATGGAGGAACACTGAGGAATAGGTGTCGATTACCCATAGACATTGTCTCTGCAGTAAGAAAGTCTATTCCAGAGTCTATGCCGTTATTGGTTCGCATATCTGCAACGGAATATATGCCAGACGGGTGGTCGCTTGAAGATTCAATAGAACTTTCAGGTTGGTTAAAGGAGGAGGGTGTTGATATGATAGATTGTTCCTCCGGTGGAAATTCACCGTCTCAAAACTTGGATGCATTCCCTGGATATCAGGTACCGTTTGCAGCTGCCATAAAAAAAGAAGTTGGAATTTTAACTGGAGCAGTTGGTTTGATTACCGACGCTTCTCAAGCTGAGCAAACTCTGCGGAATGGAGAGGCAGATGCTATTCTTCTGGGAAGAGAACTACTCAGGAATCCTTACTGGCCGTTGAACGCGCAGGTTGAGTTAGATGGTCAAGATTCTGTATGGCCACCTCAGTATGTGAGGGCGAGGCGGTAGATAATAAATATAGATCTATTTAAGCCAGTTCCGGATCAAAAAAATACCGATTCCAATTACGAAGCCGACCGCTGTCATTTCAATATTTCCTTTTATGAGTCCTCCAGTAACGAGCCCCAATGACACAGAAAATGCGCCGACAAGAATAAACCAACCCCTACTCATAAAATATTTTCCTTTGTAATAATTGACTTTAACGTTTATCTTAACCCCTAGAGAACATTACAAATAGATTTTTTTGGGGCAGTCTTTATTAGGTATATTAAGGAGCAGGTATGGATACGGAAATTTTGCGATTAGCGAACCTGACAGCGGATCTTCTAATTGAATCTAATCAAACTATTGGAATTGCAGAATCATCTTCTGGTGGTTTAATTTCAGCGCATTTGCTGGCTATACCCGGGGCTTCTAAATATTTTATGGGTGGATCCGTCATATATACCAGAGTGGCGCAACGCAATTTATTAGCGGTAAATGATGAACAAATGGAAGGATTGAGAGCTTCCACAGAGCAATATGCCTCCCTGAATGCCAAAACGATACGGGAATTGCTAGGTACTACATGGGGGTTGAGTGAGACTGGAGCCACGGGCCCTACAGGGAACCGGTATGGAGATTCTGCTGGTCATTCCTGCATTGGTGTTTCAGGCCCTTTATCCCGCTCCAAAACTTTGGAAACCGGGATCGAAAAAAGAGAAGAAAATATGGTCTCTTTTACCAAGGGGTCTTTAGCGTTTCTAATAGAGTGCCTGGAAGAGAATCGGTAACTTTACTTCGATATTTATTTCATTATCGGTTTTTGGCCTCGGAATGGGGGGTATAGGTGCTCTCGGGCCATTGGCAGTAACTGAACTTTTCGGTATGAAAAATTACGGGACTCTGAACGGTTTAATTCGGCAGGGAGTTATTATTCCTGGGATAGCCGGTCCTTTATTAGCTGGGGCTATTTATGACAGTCAAGGTAGTTACGATCTAGCTTTCAAAATAATTTTGGGGTTTCTGTTTTTATCGTTTTTGTGTTTTATTTTAGCTAGTCCTCCGGCAAGGGAAGAAGATTCCCGAAACCGAAGAACTGGAAACGCTAAACTCTAATAAATTTTTGAAGTCGGGCACCGTCCAAAGTTTCACCGACGTATAGGCTTCCCTCTGAGTCAATCCCAACTGCGTGAGCGGCCACTATATCACCAGCGGTATGTGTGTCCGCGCCCCATCCACCTAGCCACTGTCCATTTTTTGTCATAATTTTGACTCCAGAATGAGGAGTAACAACGGTGACTTCATCAGGATCAGCCCCTTGCCTCATGCCAAGTTCAGTCACGTACATCGCTCCGTCTTTACCATGCAAAATTTCATTTGGCTTGTGAACTCCTTTCCATTCTGAGACATATTGTCCTGATGATGTAAAAATCTGAATTCGGTTGTTCTCACGATCTGCCACATAAACAAGACCAGAAGGGTCTACCTCAACGCCGTGTGGAAGCATAAATTGTCCGGGTCCAGTTCCTCTTTCACCCCATGACCCAATTAACTTTCCTTCAGGCGTGTAATGATGAATTCTGGAGTTACCGTATCCGTCAGAAATATAAATCGAGCCGTTTAGACCAAAAGCTATGTCAGTGGGTTTGTTAAAGGGCTCGCCACTTTGCTCAGGGGCGGGTTCATTTGGGGTACCCAACATCATCAATTGTTCGCCTTCAGCCGACCACTTACGTACAGTATGGTCACCTATATCGGTTGTCCATATGGAATCGGCGGGCCCAACTTGCACGTGATGTGCTGATGAGAAACTATCCTCACCCCACGTGGCTAAAATAGTTCCGTCTTTATCTAATACAATCATTGGGTGCTCGCTTCTGTTGTAGGCGAAAATACGATCCTGACTATCAACACAAACCCCCACCACGTGATTCCATTCCCATCCACTCGGTAAAGGGGCCCAGCCAGGAACATTTTCATATGTGTACTCGCCGTAGCTCACTCGTAAAGGTTTGGTTGCCATTACTTTCTCCCTGAAATATTCGTTATCTGGTTACAGAAACATAGTTTACGTAGAGGTCTTTTGTAGGCTTGGAACTATACTTTGTTGATTGAATCTATTCAAGATATAGAATTTCCTTTTCTATTGATTGACAGTGTTTTTAGTGAACGATAGACTCTTTTGAGACGAACGACAGTCAACGGATACTGTTTTATTAAGGATCATGAATTAAGGAGAATATAATGGGGAAATATAGTTGTGGTGATTGCGGAATGGAAGTACATCCTATTACTTGCGGGAAATGTGGAACAGAATTGACTCATGTAAATATTGAGAAAGATGACGGTACGACAGTTGGTGTAGCAGAATGTACTAACGGTTGTGGCAAAATTAAGTCACCGATGTGCTGTGGACACGATATGGCTGCCGCGTAGCTGGACTAACTTGAACAAAGTAATGAAATGGGTCGCTTTTGAGCGACCCATTTTTATTTGACTCCTTTTATGTTTACTTTCTTAAATCAATATTCATACATATTGGTTTCTCTTTTCATAGTGACCATAGCTTTCTTTTTGGTCTACCGCGCTTTTTCGATAAAACCCGCTTTACTATCGATTCTAATTCTTGTGCTAGTTGTAGTGTTTTTCCAGAATTCCTTGACGAGTTCCCCTGATGAGTTAAAGGATATTTCTGCTTGGGACTCATTACACAATTCTGGTCGCCCCGTCTTACTGTATTTATATTCCGATCTTTGAATTGGATGCCTATCTATGAAACCTGCCGTTGACAGGTTGGAAGTGCAACTGGATCAGGAATTAATATTCGTTAGGCTAGAAGTGCAAAGCCATGTCGGCAAGATTTTATATAGTAAATACGATGCAAAGCGGGTACCAACTTTCATAATTTTCGACCAATCTGGAGCTATTCGTTACAGAACTAATGGTGTCCCTGCATACGCTTCAATTAATTATATGTTGGTTGATAATTGATCAGGACTCAACTAGTGTTTTTGGTAATAATTGTTGACCCAAATGAAAGTGCAATACACAAAGAGGAGAGAAAAAATAATCCAGGATTAAACCCATTGAATATATCGGCAGAAAAGCCTAATAAAATTGGACCTAACACTCCACCTACTTCTCCTGCTGTGAAATAGAGTCCTCCGGCCGCACCTGTTTTTTCACCCCCTACCATTGATATTAATGTAAGCATGATGATCGGCATAACACCTCTTGATGCAATTCCCAGAACGATGAGTACACTCAGAAGCAGAGAGTTTTCAAAATATATTAAACAGATAGTACAGGCTGCGGCGATCCAAAAAAGCGTAAAAACAATTTTCTTATGTGCGTTGGGTTTCGCAAACTGTGGGATGACTGCTGTCCCTGCTGCCCCCGTAGCAATCGGTATTGCTGCTAACAACCCGGCTTTTGAGGAGCTTAAACTTTTTTCAATCAGTATTTCAGGAAGCCAATTATTAGTTGCATGATTGAAAAAAAACATTCCAAGTACGATGATTAGAATTAAACGTACTTCTCTCACTCTAACTAGGTCAGGGAAAGTTTTCATACTTGCTAAGAGATCTTTTTTATCACCGGGGTTTAAGATGTCAGGTTTGAGGTCTCTAGCAATTAATATCCAGATTATTGCTGTAATAAAAGCCATGCCAGCCAGTGTCAATAAAGTTAATCTCCAACTATGATCATAAAGAGGCATTAGGAGACTGTTGGTAGCTGATAACACAAGTATCCTCCCGACCGCAGGGACAGTCAGATATATTCCCATTGCACGGCCCCGGTCGGATTCAGAAAACCATGTGCTAATTAATTTTGGTGCGCCAATCGATATGAACGGGCCACCTAAACCAAATACCATTACCGCAAAAAGTAGCGTTTTGTAATCGATGGCTATGGCCCTAAGGAGTCCGGAAATACCAATAAAGATAACCCCAATCATAATTGTGAATTTCAGATCGAATCTATCTAATAAAGCCCCGGCTGGAATTGCGGTCAATATATAAATTAGTGGCCATGCGCCCAATACAGTTCCCATCGTCGTACGGCTCAAGCCTAGGTCCTGGCTAACCGGCCCAATTAGAGGAGGTATGCCTCCCTGCACTACCCCAAATGAGAAATAGGCTAGCCAAACACCTGCGAGCATTACCCATCTATATGAAATATTTTGTTGTGGGGATTCTTTCATTAACGAGCGATATTTCCTGTGGGATACGAAATTGCCCACGCATCAATAAGATTTTGAGGCACTAACTCCGCCAGCGCAAGGCATAAACTCCAACACTAGTTTAGTATTTAATGTATAGGTGTATACTTTTTCGCTCTAGCATGTGATGAAGATGAATAGGAGATTTATATATGTCAGAAAAGAAAATATTTGTTACTAGAAACATAGTTCCAGATGCAATTGCCAAGTTGCAACAAAATTTTGAAGTAGAGATCTGGGATCAGGTAACACCTCCACCAAAGGAATTGGTTATACAGAAAGCAGAAGATTGTGATGGAATGATGATCGAGTCTAATGACATCATGGATGACGAAGTGTTTTCCGCCGCCGAGCGTTTGAAAGTTGTGGGAACCAGGGCAATTGGAATTGACAATATAGATCTGGAATCAGCAACCAAAAACGGTGTTCTTGTGGGTAATACTCCCGGAATATTACATGAGTCGTGCGCCGACTTTACGATGGGATTGATACTTTCTTTAGCTCGTCAAGTAACCCGCTCTAATAGAAAGGTTATTGCGGGGGAATGGAAGTTTTTTGATCAGACGCCATATTTAGGCACCGATGTATACGGTAAAACTTTGGGTTTGGTTGGTTTGGGCTTGATAGGTACAGCGGTTGCCAAACGGGCAAGAGGATTTGATATGGAGATCCTTTATCACTCCAGAACACGTAAACCAGATGTTGAAGATATGTATGGACTTAAGTGGGTTTCTGATTTGGATAGACTTTTGTCTGCATCCGATTATGTATCTGTTCATGTTCCCCTCGGACCGGAAACTCAAGGATTTATTGGTTCAAAAGAAATTGGAAAGATGAATGAGAGTGCTTTTTTAATAAATACTTCCAGAGGAGGGACAGTAGACCCAGATGCCCTACGCGAAGCGTTAACTGCTGGGAAAATAGCAGGAGCAGCTTTGGATGTTACTTTACCTGAACCAATATCGCCGGATGATCCTTTGATCCACATGGAGAACGTCATTATTACCCCTCATATCGCTAGTGCCAGCGCGGCCACGCTTAGAAGAATGGGCTTGATGGCAGCCGATAATGTTATTTCACACCTCATAGGAAAACCGATGCCCGCTTGTTTGAATCCTGAGGCAGCTGGGTAGCGCGTGGCCTTTTGCTGCTGATGAGTATCCGATCTTTAAGCCATACATGTATGGGTATTCTTGTGATTCTTACCATTCCAGGATGTTTTTTGGTGGAGTCGGAGGAAGCGGAACCTATTACACCCACTCAGGAGCCAACATTTGTAGCGGTAATTGTTCCTGTCGCTGCTGCTGAAGATAAACATTCTGTCACTCTGGGCCCATCACCGATATCTATTGCCACCTCCGTTCCTATACCGACAGTGCCCCCTGTAAATATCAGAGAAATACTCAAACCTGAAGTTGAGGATAAAACTCTTCAGGAAAAAACGTTGGACTCTGTTTCTAAAGTAAATTCGTTTAAATATATTCTTGAAGGTATTGCTCGAGTTGATGCTGGAGGTATTTTGGTTGCGGTACCACTTTCAGCAACGGGAGCTGTAACTTCTTCCGCCTCCATATCTAAATTTGAAGCCAATTTATTAGGGATAAGGTTGTATGTGGAATCTGCAAAATCGGGAGATAATATCTATACTAGGGAATCTTCTTTAGAGGAATGGAAAGATAGTCAAAACTTGGCTATCGGACATATATCGGATGATTTTTTTAAAGCTATCGGGGATTCTTTTTTGAAATCTGATCTTAGTGGAAGCCATATTCTGATAACGCAAGAAAAAACCACTTTTTTATTTAGTGATAGTGGACCGGTTGGTTCTGTCACTCCATTATTTGAACTAATTGCTACCGAAGAGGAGTCCCGAAGATTCTCTCCTGAAAAATGGAAGGTTAATTTGGAGGTAGATTCTGATAATTACGAAATTTCCAAAATCATTTCCGAATTTTCTTTAAGTAACGGTGGCCAATTCCTTTCAGAAGTATTTGGTATGGAAGGATTATCAGGGGTGGGCAGTACCGATGTTGAACTCGTAATAAGGTTCAGCCAAATTGGCGAGGATTTCCCTGTCGTGATTCCTCAACCAACTCATTAGCCGTCATACCCTAATACGACGAACCCTTCGGTGTCAGCCGCTTTGTGCCTCAAAGCTGCTACCGGTTTGTATTCCTTTGAATTTCTAAATTTATCCATATCTTCCCGTGTAGGGAACTCCAATATTACTATTCTTTCAGGTTGCCAGGTAGTGTCATCTGCTAAAATTTCTCCTCCCCGTACTAGGTATTTCCCACCATATTTTTCGATAATGCTTGGAACCTTTTCCATATATTTCTCGTAGGTTTCCCAATCTTTAACATTAATGCTACTTATTGAATAAACGGCCATTTTGTTCTCCTGCTCATTTGATTTTTGCTCGGATGCCCTTGCCAGGTAATGCGCCTTCTTCTAATTTTGAGTTGGATACCACAGGAATCCCATTAACAATCACATGGTTTAGACCTATAGGTGGTTTGATCGGGTCTGTGTAGGTCGATTGATCTTTTACAGTCAACGGGTCAAAAACTACTATGTCAGCGTCTGCTCCCTGTTTTATTCTACCTTTGTTCAAAAAGGCTGGAGCTCGCCCCTGAAGTCTCCTAGCGGGCATAATAGTCATTTTTGAAAGAGCGGACATTAGATCTAAATCACCGTTTTCTCTCACATGTTCTCCAAGCACTTTGGTGTAAGAGCCGGCTGTCCTCGGATGCCCTTTCCCATCCTCAATAATACTATCGGTCGCAATCATGGTTAAGGGACTTTTCACAGCAGCTTTCATCGATTCTTCCGGAGTAGAGAACGTTATTATCCAGCCCCCACTTTCCCTATACTCTGAGAATGTTTTAGCAGTTAAATATTCGCCCGTATCAGGCCGCATAAGTTGTTCATAGTCGATGCCGTAATTCTCTTGCCATCCATCGTCAAATAATGCTGATTCTATCTTTGTCATCCCAGCAGTGTATGGATAGCACTCGGTAGTGACATCTAGACCCGACTGGTTTGCCCCTGAAATCATATCCAAAAGTTGTGGAACCGCTCTCATTCCCGTGCTATTTATATGGACCACATGTAAGGGAGCCCCTGTAATCGCTGCTGCTGCTATAACTTCTTCCAAAGCCTCTATAGCGTTGGATGGTTCCAGATGGCCTTTGCCTCTGAGATGCACATGGCAGGAGGCAGCAAATTCCGCTGCAACTTTAAACATCTGTATGACTTCCCATCGACTAGCACCTCTTGTGTAATCTAGCCCGAAACCTACTGCCAGGGCCCCTTTTTCTAAACCTTTCCTTATAAGATGCTGCATCTCCACTATTTCTGGGTTGCTTGCTAGTTTTCTGCCGGCATCTCCTGAGGGTAGAAATACCCCAGGATCATTCATTACTTTCATTCTAACCGGTATGTGCCCTATGCTTGCGCCGAAATTTATAGGCGACTGATTTTCCCATTTGGAATAGAAATGCTCTATATCACTTGTTCCTACTTCAAGTTCTAGGGTAGTTGTAACACCATCTAATGCTTGCACTTCAAAAATTTGAGTATCTTGGGGATGACAATGCAAATCAATAAATCCTGGACATAATATTTGCCCTGGAGCATCTATCATCTGCTCACCATGTAATGGTGAGTCACTGATCATCGCTATTTTCCCTTGAGATATACCCACATTTTGTAATTGGTCAAGTTTCGATTCTGGGTCCATTACGCGAGCTTGGTTGATAACTATGTCGTAATTGGTCATGTTGTGTTCTTTTACTGGTTTAGTTTTTGTTTATGGGAAGCGATGTGTCCCCTTTGGAATTTAGCCTAATTTTATATAGCCCTGTTCTGGCCGTCATGAACAAGGTATGGCCATCTTCTCCCCAGCCGCAATTTGCTGGAATTTCTGGCATAAGTATTTTTCCCAGTAGTTCGGATTTTGCTGAGAATACCCATATCCCCCCTGGTCCAGTTGAATAAACCCGTCCTTCTGTATCAATTTTCATACCGTCTGGGGCGCCTTCTTCACCCGTGTCCAAATTTGCAAATTGCTTGCCATTGACTGGATAGCCATCATCATCTATCTCATATACATTGATAAATTTTTCCATTGAATCGGCCACATATAATTTTTTTTCATCGGGTGAAAAGGCTATTCCGTTCGGGCCTGCCATATCTTTGATTAATAGTTCCAGCCCCGTACCGTTAGAAGACACTCTAAAGACACCGTTAAAATCTAATTCTTTCCCTTGGGTTCTATTCATTAAACCATATGGAGGATCAGTGAAGTAAATCCAACCGTCTGATTTCACAACCACGTCGTTCGGACTATTTAATCTTTTTCCCTTGTAACGAGTGGCTACTGCCTTTATATTGCCATTGGAATCAGTCATGGATACACGCCGGTTGGTATGTTCGCAAGCTATTAGGTTACCGTCATGATCAAGTGTTAAACCATTTGAATTGCCACTTGGGTATTTGTACGTAGATATACTTGTCCCTTCCTCTTCAACGTGATATCGAACAATCCTGCTATTCGGAATGTCCGAGAAAAGGAGACATCCACCCACCCATATTGGTCCTTCAGTGAATGCAAATCCTGTTGCTATGTGTTCGAGGGAAGAGTCCTTGTTGAGTATTTCTGAGAATGTATCAGAACGAATATCAAAAGATGAAGTCATAGCTGGTACTCCTTGTTATTTTAAAAGCTTGTTGACCATGGACCTATTTCTGGTTTTGCTTCGGACTGGCCCGGCCATGGAGGCATAGTGGAAATAATAAATTTGAGGCGTTTTATCCGGTGTTTCTAAATTGAAATTTGGTATGCTTTGGGATAGTAAGGGGCACCCCGGTTCCAACCTTTACCGTTTCCTTCATATATCCCTGTTGGCGCCAAACTAAACCAGAACCTTCAGTAAAAAACCATATTTCTTCAACACTTCTATGGGATATAGAGCTAGAAGTTAGCCCTGGGGCCAGGGTGCACTCGCTTAACCTTCCTCCTTTCACTTCGTGAAATATTCTTATTCCCGAACCATCAGGAGTTTTAACGTGACTTGAAGGAATATGACCGGTTTGGAATTTAGAAGGCATACATAGGTCTGCGATGTTAATTATTGGGTATTAATCACCCATTAGGGATGGATCAACAGTTTCATAAAATTCTATGTGTTGGCTTTCAAGAAGAGGCCTATATTTGGCTCCTGCTTCCATTGCTTCCTTAGGAATGTTATTCCCTTCCCTACCTGGAGACATGATTGCATCATCAAACCATTCTAATGTTACGATATTTTGTTCACCTGGTAGGGTATATCCATTGTATGAAACCGTGAATTCCCCCCTGTGCCCCGAATCGTGATAAATTTTTGCTTGTTGATAGACAAGTTTTGCCACGTTACCTGCTTCACCAGGCTTGGTTCTATAAACGCGTCTGATTCTGTACATTGATTAACTCCATTTTAATTATTTTGATTACATATTAACTGACGAGACGTTTGCAGGGTATGGATAGGTCAAAGTAATCCAATAAAATCCTCAATTTCCGCGAGTGTAGGCATCGCAGCAGTATCCCCTTTTTTGGTGCAGGTAAGGGCCCCGCAGATATTTCCTACTTTTAATGCTTTGGTCAGTGGCTCTACCTGGCTTTTATACTCAGCTTTAAGAAAATCACGCAAGGAAATGTTCTGCCGAATTAAGGTGCCGAGAAAGCCGGCAACAAACGCGTCACCGGCACCAACGGGGTCAATAACCTCGATTTCGATGCTGGGTTCACGGATGTGGTTGGTTCCATTGAAAAGTACCGCTCCCGATTCTCCATCTGTCACGATAGTTAGCGTGCCGGGCCCTTGATAGAAGTTAGCAGCATATTCATCTGCTGAAAGGTTTTGCTGCCAAATCGTTTCTGCCTCATCGTGGCCCACTTTAAATATAGATATGAATGGCAAAAGTTCTTCCAATGTATTTTTGGCTTCAGTTGGGTTCCAAAGTTGCTCTCGGTAATTAACATCTAGACAAACAGGAATATCCACTTGATCACAGAATTCTAGAGTCTTGACCACGGTTTCCAAGTTCGTCTTACTGAGCGCCGGTGTGATCCCTGTAATATGCATCATGTCCGCTTTTTGTAAGTGCTTTTTTACTTGCTGAAATGGTATCTCACTTGCGGCACTTCCTTTTCTGAAATACGTTTTTATATGTTGACCGTCTTTATGGTGATTCAGATAGGAAATTCCCGTTTTTTCACCAAAATAAGTGGGGGCATCAATATTGATATGTTGCGAAATATTTTTTTGGATTATCCTACCTGCATCATCTTCGCCGAGACGGCTGATCCAAAAAATTTCTGCGTGATCTTTAGTTATTTTGGACAGATTAATTGCAACATTCGATTCAGCGCCTGCCACATCAAGGAAATATCGTTTCTTGGGGTCAAATGATCCAGTGTATTCCGCGTTGTACTGGACCATGGTTTCCCCAAAAGTTATGAATTTTTGCACGGGTACTTCCCTTGAAAAATTATTATGGAGTTTTTTATTTAGTCGCCTTTGTTACAGCTTTGTGGAATTTTTCTGCCCCTTCAGCTAACCATGGGAGATAGCTGAATGAAAAAAAACGGGCACCTAAATCTATATATTTTCCTACTGCATCAGTTCCAGCTAGGGTGCCTGCGGTTCTACCCGAGGAGCTGATTTTTTTGATAGCACCTTCCACAACTTCGTTTACTTCCCTCCGGTCCGCTCCTCCTGGATAGCCCATGGTTTGCGCTAGATCTCCTGGGGCTACAAAGAACACATCAATGTTTTCAACTTCAAGTATCTCATCGAGATTATTGATCGCAATGATGTCTTCGATCAAGATAATCAGCATGGTTTGATCATTTGCTTGACTGAAATAGTCATCCACCCCTATACCCTGCCTACTGGTGAAGGAACCTCTGTTCCCTATTGGCCCGAATTTACCAGAATCCACTACTGAAAGTGCCTCCTCTTTAGTATTTATGTGAGGGACTGTGATTGCTTGGGCGCCAAGATCGAAAGTTCTGTAGATGGTGGCCGGGTCATTTTGGTGAACCCGCACAATAGGAGTCATATCCCAGAGGTCACAGGCTCTTGTTAAATCGGGTATGTTGTTGAAATCTACAGGACCATGCTCCCCTTCTAGCCACATTGCGTCAAATCCCAAAGGACCAAAATGTTCTATTAAATCTCCATTCATAGGCCCCATAGGGACTGACACTATTTTCCCATCGCTTAAATTCTTTTTTGCTTTATTTTGTCTCAAGTTAGTCATTATTTTCCTCTAGTTTGTTTGTTCTTAGAACCATTTTTCTTTATCAACGATATTATTTAGTTCAGCGTTACCTAGAAATAGTCGGGCATTTTCTATCAATATTTGATACCTACGTTCAGATAAGTTCTCTGCGTCTGCCACTGCAATGTGAGGCGTCATGAGAACGTTGTCTAGGCCCCACAATTTATGGTCTGAAGGTAAAGGTTCTGTTTCATAAACGTCAAGCCCACATCCCGCAATAACCCTTTTTTCCACCGCTTCAGCTAAGTCATCTAACTTGCAGACCATACCTCTACCTATATTTATAAAATAGGAGGTTTTTTTCATGAGGCTGAAGGTAGCTTTGTTGAATGAAAATTCAGTCTCAGGTGTGTGAGGTACAGTGGTGATCACAAAATCGGCTTGAGGAAGAAGTTCGGCAAGGGATTCAGGCTGGTACATCTCTACACCTTCAATTTTATATTCCTGCCTCGGGTCAATTCCGATCACCCGCATTCCAAGTTCTCGACATAATCTCGCGGTCTCATGCCCTATTCCACCTACCCCGTTAATTAAAGCAGTGGAGTTTCCGAGAAAAACGTAAGGTGTTTTTCGGGCATTTTTATCCCATATACGATCTCTTTTTGCGTCCATATACCATGGCAACCCTCGGGATAACGCCAGTATAAACATTAGGATGTGATGAGAGATGTGATCCGAATAAATCCCTCTAGGATTTGTGATCGTTAGAGAATGCTTACACAGATCTTCGTAGTAATATCCGAAGAAAGGCCCAGCGTCAGGATTGTGTAACCACTGGATTTTGGAAGCTGCCTCAAGAGCTTCAGGAGGTATCCATCCCATAGCTGCATCAGCATCTTTGATCATTCCTATAGCATCCTCATCTGTTTCAGGGGAATGAACATCATATTCGGGCAAAGTGTCAGAAAGTCTGGCGGCGAACTCCCGCTTTAGATCATCTTGGGGCGGCATAAAAACGAATTTTGGCATATCCTACTCCTAAGGATTCCTTGATATAAACCTGGAAACTTAATGAGGATATAACACTTACCAAAATCGGTAAATTGAAAGGCTGGAGATTTTAATGACCGTCGTGGATACTCACACCCATGCTGGAGCCAACTAGTTTGAACCCCTGGAAACCTTGTTGTACCAAATGACTTTGAACCAGATGGATCATGCTGTTCTAATACAACATGGTAGACCAGAACAGGGGACATATGACCATAGTTACCTATACGAATGCGACAAAAGGTTTCCAGGAAAATTCAACATAATAGTCATGGTAGATTCTGGTAAGAAGGATTCAGTAAGGAAATTGGAAGAACATAGGGAAAAAGGAGCCGTGGGCGTTCGTCTCACAACAACAACCCGTTCCCTCGGACCAGACCGGTTTGCCATTTGGCGAAAAGCTGCTGAAATTGACATGGTTGTTAGTTGCATGGGCACCGTAGAGGGTTTCTCGTCTGATCAATTTGCAGAACTCGTATCTGAATTCCCCAAAATGCCTATAATAATTGAGCATTTAGCAGGTGGGGGAGAAGAGAGTGCATTTCCAAGAAATGGGAAGGCTTCGGCTGCCCCGTATTCTAAATTTTAAAAGGCTATGCAATTGGCTGATTTTGGGAACACATATTTAAAAATTCATGGTCTAGGCGAGTTTAACAATAGACCAAATGCCTTAAAGGAAAAATCCAGCCATTTTTCGGATGATACCCCTCCCCTTTTAAACATGGCGAAAGACTCTTTCGGATACAAGGAGATTATGTGGGGTAGTGATTACCCTCCCCTTAGTGGCCGGGAGGGCTATAGAAATGTAATGAAGACAGCTATGGACAATACGGTCTTCACGAAACCCACGGAAATTGATTGGATTATGGGTAAAACTGCTCTAACTTTGTTCGATTTTGTATAACATTAATTTTCATAGAGGCTGGCCTATCGCTGCAGCGTGCTTTTTGGCTTCTTCTGTTGCAGTAGGTGGATCCCAATACTCATTTGGTCATTTCGTTGAACCTCTGGAAAATACTTTTGGTTGGACGCGTACCCAGATAGGGTTGTCCTTGTCTTTAATCGCATTAGGATCATTAATATCACCATTGATCGGGTCACTAATAGATAAACACGGATCAAGGCGAATAATGGCTTTTTCTATGGCGATATTTGGCATTAGTTATCTTGTTAGGCCGTTCATGACAGAACTATGGCATTGGTATTTCCTAAGTGTTGTCCAATCTTTCTCTATCGTCGGGGCCGCAATGTTGCCTCCAGGTAAATTGGTCGGGTTGTGGTTTCCTGAAAACCGAGGAAGAGTGATCGGCATAACTGCAATGGGAAATAATTTTGGCGGAATGGTAATACAACCAATCATTGCATTTTTGGTCACGGTATATAACTGGAGAATTGCTTATGCAGTTGTGGGGGCTTTGGGAATTTTGGTATCCATATATTCCTATTTGATTGTAAAAAATCCGGATACTGTAAGTAAAGGAGTGGTAGAACCGGAAAAGAAGGCTGAAATTTTGACTGGATTTACTTTAAAAGAGGCAATCCGAACAAAAACTTTTTATGCTATTACCTTTGCGATACTATGCGGGACATTTACTTATAGTTCATTATTACCTCAAGTTTCTTCCCACCTCATCATTAACGGTGTGAGAGAAAGCACTGCATCCATAGCTGTAAGCTTGTTTGCCGCCTGTGGAATGGTGGGCAAATTTATCTTTGGAAACCTGTCCGATAAATATGGCCCACGCATGGCTTTGGTTTTAGATCTGTGCGGACAAGCAATTTTTGCATCCCTACTTATCTACGCAGGAGATGGACTTCCAGTGTGGGTAATTGTCCCCGCCATGGGGTTTTTTCTAGGAGCTTTTGGAGCTCTTTATCAACTAATAGTGATCGACGCATTTGGTGTGAAACATTTTGGCACGATAATGGGCGTTATTGCTATATCCAATGCTGTACCTTCCTTTTTGGGACCCATCATAGCGGGAATGAGTTTCGATGCCACGGGTAGCTATGCAGTTGCCTTTGTTATCACGTCTATAATATTTGTGCTTGGTGCAGTATCACTGAAATTGACCAGTGAAAGTAGTGCTAAAATTTAAGCTGCCTTGTTCTATAGTGAACGTAGGTAATCCACTACTGGATATGATTCCCAGTTGTTCGGGGAGGAGTCACTGACGGCGAATGATTCAAAGTGAGGACCTTTTCTTTCGGAAAGGTGTGCTGCAAATTCTTGGGCGTCTTCTTGACTCTTATAATTTTTTAGTCCTTCTATTTTGTATCCAATGGTGTCATTAATACCTATGATTAAGTCCATATTTTTTTCAACTGCGCTTAATTGTAGGTTCCACATTTTGGCTATATCTTCTGGAATGGACTGGTAGATCAGAAGCGGTGAGTTTTCACTTGTAGGATTAAAATATTTTTTATAGGCAATCAGAGTGGATTTGTGGATTGCTATGTGATCTGAATGGTTAGATATGCCGCTTGGACCGAAGGTCGATACAACATCTGGTTCAACCAGATGCATTATGTCTAGAATTTTTATGGCTAAAACCTCAGGATCTTCTTTTTCTAGCTCCTGGTCCACGTATCGCAACATAAAAGGTGGATTTGCTCCGTAGGCTTTCATATTTGCTTTTAATTCGGATTCTCTAACGGAGGCAAGATCCTCTCTTCTGATCTTTGTGTCACCGGTTCCCAATGTACCTAATTCCCCACCCGTAGCTGTAATGACGTAGACTTGGTTGCCTTTGCTACTTAGTTTCACCATAGTGCCGGCACTGGCAGAGGTTTCGTCATCTGGGTGTCCATACACCCCCAACCAGACAATGCTCTCTTTATTCGTCGATGTCATGGGTAATTCCATAAGTCATTTGCACAATCATCTCATCCAGTCTCACACAGTTTCGGCATCTATGTCTTCCTTCCGGGGGTATTTTCATTTTGGACACAGAATGGACTAATTCTAGTATAGGTGGTATCAGTTTTTCTGGCCTTCTTTCAACTTCAATTATATTGGATTTAAATCCCAGAGCCATTCCCATCTCTGAAATAGCTGAACTAGATGATGCGAACTCTTTTTGACTTTCCGGTTCCATGAATATCAGATAAAGACGACTGATAGGACTGTACCCGGAGGATTCGGCTATCCATGCGTAAGCATTCAACTGTATTTGATACGGCAGCAGGGCATATTTTCTTTCAGGGTTGTAGCGTGAGGTTTTGTAATCGACAATCACATAGGACCCGTCTGAAAGGCGAAATATGGCGTCTGCTTCTCCTCTCACTCTTACGCCGGTGGGTTCATCATCTTTGTAAAATCTCCTCCAATTTGGAGGTTTTATATTCTCAGTGATCTCTCCAATTTCTTCTAACCAATCGGGCAACCGGGAAAATTTTTGGAAAAATTCAGAAATGACGTTTTTAGTAAAACTGTCTATTGAACTAAATATTGAAGGGAACGTTTGATAAGGAAGATCCTTGACGTGCATCCTTATCCAGGCACACCTTAAACAAGGGTATCGTGTCGCATAGTTGCCTAATTCAGTTGCTGAAATTGTAATAGTCATTTGGGGTTTTTCGTTATACTAGAGCGAATATATTTCTGAACATTATTGCAAAAAAGAGGCAAGTTGTGGAGAAACGTCGACTTGGGAGAACCGGACACAGCAGTACAGTAATTACCTTCGGGGCCTATTCGATAGGAAAATTGAGTCAGCCAGATGCCGATGCTGCTATCCAAATGTGCTTGGACTACGGAGTCAATCATATGGATATAGCCCCTGGGTATTCTGAATCAATGGAGCGTGTTGCACCATGGATGCCGGAGTTACGCTCAAAGATGTTTTTGGGTTGTAAGACTCCAATGAGAACTAGGGATGATGTGTGGAGTAATGTTCAAGACATAATGGGCCGTATGAATGTGAGTTCTTTTGATTTGTTCCAATTGCATTCGGTAATAGATCTTGAAACTCTAGATCGGGTGACAGCAAAAGGCGGGGCCTTGGAGGCGTTAGTAGAGATGAGGGAACAAGGGCTGACGAAATGGCTCGGTATCACAGGACATGGTCCTTCTTCACCGTCTATACATCTGGAGGCGCTGAGGAGGTTTGATTTCGACACAGTGATGTTTCCGGTAAATGCTTCAATGTATAGAAATCCTGAATACCAGAAAAATTCAGATACCTTAATTCAATTTTGTAATCAAAATGATGTAGGAATTCAGACAATAAAGATGATAGCCAGAGGTGGATGGGCCGATACCCAAAAAGACTGTGCGACCTGGTACGACCCTTATAGGGAACAGAAAGAAATAGATGAGGCTTTGTGGTGGCAGTTGTCGCAAAAAATAGATACGGCTCCTAGCTGTGGAGAGTTCTCATTACTTGAAAAAGTTTTAGATGCCGGGTCCCGCTTCCAACAGTTATCCACAGAGGAGCAGGAAAACATAACTTCAACAAGGGTTTCCATTAATCCAGAGCCCAAATTAGCAATAATCTAAGGGTATCTATAATTTCTTAACCCGGTTATTAGACGCCATACAAGAAGAACTACGCAAACGGATACTGCTCCACCCAATAGCATAGTGTTTCCAGCTCCAATTCGTTCAGACATGAAGCCAACTTCGAATGTTCCTATATTATTTGCTGCCATCGCGCTAAAAGCATGAAAACTTACAGCTCTACCTCTCATATGGTCGGGAGTTGTTAATTGCACTGTGGTTTGTCTGGTAGTCATACCTATAGCGTCAGTCGCACCCAGTCCGGAAATTATTCCTCCCCCTATTAATAATAAAAGCAATGGATGTACGTTGAGAAATTGAATTGAGCCGAAGCCGAACAACAGAAGAGAATATATTCCTGTAGCGTATAGAACCAACATCCCTTTGGAGCGATATTTAGCCAAGAAGAGGACAAGGAAACTTCCGGAAACTCCGCCTAGAGAATTGGCGGCGGAAAGAGGCCCTATAGCCCAGGCACCTTGCTGGAATAATTTATTCACTATTAAAGGCATGATTTCTCTGTAAAAGCTTACGACTGTAACCCCTAGGTCCATGATATAGAGTCCAGGAAGTATGGGGTGGTTTCTAACAAATGTGAATCCTTCCCATAATCTTGAAGCCATAGAGCCTTTTAAAGGTCTGTCAGACTCATCGGTGCCGTAGTTGGCATTAATAAATAACGGTATTATTGAGGCTGGCAGGGAGAAACAGACACCTATCAAAAATACAGCAGGTAACCCGACTAATTTATATGCAACGGAAAATAATAAAGGTGTCAGGATGGAGCTTATTTGGTATGTAGCTGTATTAGAAGTAACAGCATGCAGCAGGTGAGAAGTGGGCACTACATTGGCTGTAATTGCCGAACGGGCTGGCCCACCCAACGTGCTCGTCACTCCAAGTATTGCCACCATTGCATATATGTGCCAAGGCTTCAAAGAATCGCTGATTAATAGAATTGTGGCAAAGGTTATTAAAAAGAAGCTGAAGCATTGGGTGATCGATATTAGCTTTTTGCGATCAAACTGGTCAGCGAATGCTCCTCCAAACAATGTGGCCGGCATTTGGACAGCGAGTTGCACTAATCCTAGTAATCCGAGTTGTATTCCTGAACCTGTCTCCGCATAAAGCCACACACCGAATCCAAGCAGCCGGATCTGCATGGTAACTGAAGCAGACAACCCTGATATCCATAGCATTCTGAAATTTGGAAACCTGAAAGCAGACCAAGGTTTTATATTGTTGGAGTCTTCTATATTACGCAAAAAGTATAAAACCTAATGGCGCATTCGGTTGGGGGGGGCTGCTTCTGATTTTTATATGGTTTCACGAAGAGCCATTATAGACTAAGTTATAGGTCCAAGGTGTCCAGTTATATGCTGCGCTTGTTGCACCGTCTACAAGCAAGCTCGCTCCTGTTACAAAAGATGACTCTTCAGAGGCGAAAAACAAAGCTGCATATGCAATATCAACTGGCAGACCCATTCTGGAAATGGGTTGCATTTTGCTCCGACGGACATTTACATCCTCGTTGTTAAGGTCATTCCAATCGACGCCTGACATCTCGGTTGCAATTGCTCCAGGCTGGATAGAATTTACTCTAATATTGTATTTGGCGTATGAAAGGGAAGATTTTTTGGTTAGCATTGCCATTCCCCCCTTTGATACATGGTAAGAAGTTGAAGAACTGTCAGTGGCTCGGGTGTCTAATACTGAAGAGTTATTTATTATCGAACCGAAGCGAGTTGTTATCATATGCCCTACCGTGTATTTAGTGCATAAAAAGGCCCCTTTGAGATTTACATCCAATACTGATTCAAATATAATTGCACCCTTTTGATGAGGGTCTTGTTGGGATGGGTTATTTATCCTGGCATTGTTAAATAAAATATCTAATTTCCCAAAATTATCCATCGTGATATTGACTAGTTTTTGGACATCACTAGAGACTGACACATCAGTATTAACAAACATACATTCACCCTGATCATGTTTAATTTCGCTCGCCACTTGGATTCCTAAGTTTTCCCTGCGTCCAGCTATAACTACTATGCACCCTTCCGAAGCAAAAAGTTCAGCTGCAGCTCTCCCCATTCCTGACGAGCCCCCTGTTATAACGACAACCTTGTTTTGTAACCTAATTAATTCGCTCCTATTGAGAGTATTGGTATTTATAAATTCTAAAAATTAGGTTGATATATCGTAAAAATCACTTAATCCCTCACTAAAGACGGCCGTAAGAAGTTAGTTCGTTTGCCCTGCCATAAATTCTGCGAATCCTGACACTCGATTGGCTTCCACCGATCTCCGTAAAATATGCTTGATCTCGGCTGTATAACTCTTCCAAAGCCCCTGAGCAGTTTGAATTAAATGATGGGCAAACCACCATTTTGGAGTTTATTTAGAGCTGTTTCGGGCTCTAATGATTCATGGTAGGCTGTTTGAGTAAGATAGCATGAGGAGTTCGACTGTTCTGTTTATTAAATTTAAGAAGACAATTCTTTATTTCATCGGTTTGGTGTTTTTAGGAATAGGAATAGCTGGATATTTTCTTCCCGGGTTGCCTGGTACAGTTTTTCTTATTCTTTCTGCGGTCTGTTTCATGCGGTCAAACGAGAAAATGTATCGCTGGGTTACAGAACACCGGCTATTTGGAAGCCAGGTAAAACAATTCTTGGAAACGGGCGCTATGCCTAAAAGAGCCAAAATAATCTCTGTTAGCTGTGTATGGTTTTTTTCAGCAATATCAATATCTCCTATCACGCCTTATGGTTGGATATTTAAAGCTACAGTTATCTCTCTTGCCGTTATAGGTACGTTGTATATACTGACGCGTCCAACTTCCAAATAGAAATTGCTTACTATAGAACCGAAACTTTGATTTGTGGGTCAGCTTCTCCCCTCTTAAGTGCCTCCATTATGGTTTCAGCAAGCCTTTTTGCCGACTGGGGACTTAATTCCACAGCGACTCTCGATCCAACCCCCTGAGATTGGTTAACAAAATCTATATTCAATCCATATTCCCAAGGGGCATTAAAAGGATGATCATAGGATACGTTTGCCATTTCTAGTGGAAACCAGCCATCCCTGCCTTTGGCGCTTCCTTCCATCTCAGCTCTTTCACATATCATTGTGCACATAGGGTGTTTTTCCTTTTTAAGCTAATTTCTTACCCAGGAACGTTAACATTTTGCTCCACCCGTCAACCGCAGAGCTTTGATGGTAAATAGGTCGGTCAAAATAAAAGAAACCATGTCCTGCTTCAGGGTACCTATGAAATTCGATGTCCTTTCCTGCTGCCTTCAATTCTTCTTCATGTTGATTAACTTGTTCAGGGGTAGGGCTTTGGTCCAGATCTCCGAAAAGCCCTAGTAGCGGTGCATTCAAATCTTTTGTATATGAATTTGGAGATACAGGTTGTTTGTCGGTAAGTTGGTCGTCAGACATAATTACGTTTCCGCCCCAGCATTCCACTATGGCATCGAAACAGTCGAGTCTACATCCAGCTAGAAATACATGCCTACCGCCGGAGCATGTTCCGAATATTCCCACTTTGCCATTTGAACTTGGCAGTGACCTAATGTACTTAGCTGCGGCGTCTAGATCCCCTATCACTTGATCGTCTGAAACTCCACCATCTGCCCTGACTGCAGCTGCAACATCTTCCGGGGCACCGTGTGCCTCTCTGCAATACAGGTCTGGGGAAATCGCAAGATATCCGTGATGTGCTAGTTTGCGGGTAAATTCACGATACAGTTCATCCCATCCTGGTAAATGATGGGCTAGAATTACTGCAGGGAACGGCCCCGGCCCCATAGGTCTTGCAAGGTAGGTGTGAATTGCGTCGCCGCCCGTTCCGTTGATAGTGATAGTCTCAGCTATGATCCCTTCGTATTGTTCTGTTGTATACATTTTTACCCTTCTAATTTGATTTGGGAATTAATTATTAGGAAAACACGGCGGAACCTACACCACCACCTGCAGCTATTGATTCCCCAGTTATAGCGGAGGCTCTCGGAGAACATAAGAATACCGCTAGATAGGCTATTTCTTCGGCCTCCACCATCCTTTTTATATCAATAAATTGTGTAGCCTTCCTTTCGATATCCTCGACCGATAAGCCTTGGGTATGGGCGATGTTTGCCTGCATAGGCTGTGTTCTTTCTGTTCTGGTGGCACCTGGATGGATAATATTGGCCGTTATGCCAAATTGGCCTAATTCATTGGAAAGAGTCTTTGTTAGGTGGACTAGAGCTAGGTTTCGCATGCCGCTGATAGCTCCTCCACTTCTTGCCGCCAAACCACCAATATTTATTATTCTGCCCCATTGTGCTTTTTTCATGTAAGGTACAGACCTTTTTGTCGATCGCAGGTATCCAACAACTTTGGTGTCTATGTCGTTTATGAGTTCTAATGGGTCGGCTTGGTCTAACGGACCCATGACCAAACCGCCTGGGGCGGCGGCATTGTTTATTAAAATATCCAGCCCCCCAAGATCGGAAACGGCACCATCTATGAACGTGGAAATTGAGCTATCATCTCGGGTATCTGCAACGGCAGTAAAAACCCTCACACCATAGTTGGAAGCTATCTCGTCAGCAGTTTCTATTAAGTCGGATTCATTTCTAGCACACAATCCCAAATCAACGCCTTCTTTAGCCAATTCCCTCGCAATAGCTTTACCAATTCCTTTGCTGCCGCCGGTGATGATCGCCTTTTTACCGCTTATGGAAAGTTCCATGACAGTTAACTACTCCCCTTCCATTGCTCTGAGTACTTTCTCACCTTCGTTCTTCCAAAATGAGAAAAGTATTGATATATCTGTACCGAGCGAGAAATCTCTTACTCCCATATCTAGATACTCTTTCATTTCGTCGGACGATTGAATTTCAGCCCTTGGAGGAACTCCCATTTTTATTCCTAATTCAAAAGTCTTCTTTTTTGCCGCTTGCACTTCCGGATCGTTCATTTGTCTTGGTTTGCCTATGTTCATTGAAAAATCTGCACCGCCCCATTGGATCATCTCCACACCTGGCTCAGATAAAATTTCTTCGAGATTATCAACAGCGCCTTTTTTTTCGATCATGAAGGCTAATACCACATCCCCAAGCATATCTACATATTCTTGAGTACCTCCATATTCCATGTAGGAGTTTCTCCTGGTGGCAACACCATAGAGGCCTCCATGATCAGGGTGATCGGGCCTGGCTGATTTGATGCATTCCCGGACTTCTTCTATGCTTCGTACGTCTGTAAATAGCACGCTTTCGTAACCAGATCCTATTCCTCGTTGAGCAAGGAAGGGCATAAGGCTTTGATCTATCTTAATCATGCTGCCAAGATTGTGTAGTTCGGATGTTCGGCACATGTTGTCAAGGTCGTGCAAGTCTGATGGCCCATACTCCGCCACGAATTCAACATAGTCATATATACCTGCATGTCCAATGGCTTCTATTTCTGCCGGCCACACACTGTGTATATGGGTACTAAGGGTGGGTTTTCCCTCTTTTAATTTTTGTCTGATTGAGTTAGTCCTAAGCATTGCATCCTCCATGATGTTTATGTTTCTATGGTATCGGTAGGTTATCAGAAAGATTACCTACAATTCATCTGTTTTAAATTAAGACTTTAAACTCACCGTTTTTAACCTAGTCATGAGAGTTAGTTACGGAATATAATCCCCACATAAATTTCATGAAACAATTTTCTGTTCTTGCTTAAATGTAGTGAATAATTGTTAAAAAACACCTTTATTTTAGGAATGCCATTACAATTTATTTCAGTTGTTTTAGTTGCGGGATTGCTTGTTATTTATGTGCTTGCGATATCAGCTTCGACACGGATAGAAAAACGGAAAGATGCTCGATATGAAATAGGGCAAACGGAAATTTATACCTGGGAATCGGCAGCGATTTGGATGTGCCCTCTTCACTGAGGTCGGAGAATTCTTAAAAAAATGATTCAAGATAAATTAGAAGCTTCTGAGCTAAAAACTTTTTACTGGCATTATGCCTGGGTGGTGGTTGCTATTATTGGTGGGATGCAGATAGTGGGTACATCTATCAGAATGGCTTTTGGGGTGTTCATTGAGCCATTGCAGAATCAATTTGGATGGAGTCAGGGTGCAATTGGTTTCGCCTATGCAATTTGTAGCATAGTGTCAGCTGTTGTGTCTCCCTGGGCAGGTAACTTGGGAGATAGGTTTGGGGCAAAAAAATCGATGCTTGTCGGGACTTTTGTTTTTTTGATTGGTATGTTGACTACCGCTTTTGTAAAAAGTCTGTGGCAATTTTGGCTTACATTTGGGGTCATACTCGGTATTGCTCAGGCAATTTTTCTTGTACCTCTTATTCCCGCAGCTATGATCTGGTTTAGAAGGCACCTAGGGTTAGCTATGGGCCTCATTATGGCCTCATGGGGAATAGGGCCTGCATTGGCCACACCTCTTGTAGCCTTTATGATTCAAACATTTGGTTGGACTGTTGCTTTTGTCTCCATAGGGATTGCCTCGACATTAATCATGTTGGCCTTGGTTTCTGTATTTAAAAACAGACCCACAGATGTAGGACTTATGGCGTATGGTACTTTTAAAAGTGATCCACCACTTAGCGACAGACTCCCTCCTGCTATTCTTCTCGATGAGTTCAAAAGGCACATGAAAAAAACAACCGCCTATTGGAATATGAGTTCTATTCATTTCCTTGGTTGTGTGGGGCATGCAGTGATCTTGATTTGGATAATTCCAATGGCCACTAGTAAGGGTATGAACCTAATAGATGCTTCGCTAATTTTGACATTATTTTCGGCAGTCAGCATAGTCAGCAGATTAACAACTCCGGTTTTATGTGAAAGGCTGGGCGTGCGAACTGTAATGACTGGGTTTTACATTTTGCAGGGAGCACCGGTATTACTTTTGATATTCTCATCGATGGATGGATGGGAGTTTTTAATATTTGCAGTCAGTTTTGGGATTGGATATGGAGGAGAAACTGGGGGATTCCCAATCCTTAATAGGAAATACTTCGGGCATGCGCCTATGGGAGGAGCTCATGGGTTTCAAATGCTGGGAGCTGGCATGGGCATGGCATTCGGGGGTTGGATTGGAGGCCCAGTTTTTGATATTTTTGATTCCTATAATGCTGCATTCGCTATTAGTGTAGTAGCTAGCTTTGCAGGTGCCGTGAGTATTATTCTGCTAGAGAATCCGGCCAAACTATTGATACCGGATTGGCAAAAATTAGAAGACGAATTCGAACCAAATTTGAAAATCGCCACATGAGAATGGAGTTATTTATATGTCTAAATCGGAAATAGTAAATATGACGGCCACTGAAATGGTTGGATTAATTAAAAATAAGGACATTTCAGCATCAGAGGTGATGGATGCCCACCTAAGTCAAATAAATTCTGTGAATCCTAAAGTCAACGCCATAGTTACTATTCATCCCGAGCTAGGAATTGACGGAGCCAGACTCGCAGATGAAGCAATTGCCAAAGGAGAAAAATTAGGGATATTACATGGACTTCCTACCGCTCATAAGGATTTGGTTCCAACTAAAGGTATTCGGACGACATACGGTTCACCTTTGTATGCTGACTACATACCTGACTACAGCGCATTAATAGTGGAGAGGATGCAGAAGGCTGGGGCTATCACAATTGGCAAAACCAACACGCCAGAGTTTGGAGCGGGGTCTCAAACTTACAATGAGGTTTTTGGGGAAACGTTGAATCCTTATGACACCAGCACAACCTGCGGCGGCAGTAGCGGCGGTGCAGCTGTGGCCCTCGCTACTAGAATGGTCCCGATTGCTGATGGAAGTGATACCGGAGGGTCTCTACGTAACCCAGCAAATTTTTGTAATGTTGTCGGATTCAGAACATCTCCTGGCCGAGTTCCTACTTATCCATCTAAGGTGGGTTGGAGTCCAATATCAGTACAAGGTCCTATGGCCCGAACGGTTTCTGACTGTGCCCTTTTTCTGGCAGCTATAGCCGGACCTGATTCTAGGGTCCCCATCTCAATAAGTGAAAAAGGTGAAGTTTTTTTGGAATCGCTGGACAGGGATTTTAAGAATGTGAAAATTGCATGGAGCCAAGATTTGGGAGGATTACCAATTGATCCCCGAACCACCGCTGTAATTGAATCTCAGAGGTCAGTTTTTAAAGATATAGGATGCTTAATTGCGGAAACGGAGCCGGATTTTTCGGATGTAAACGAGCAGTTTTTGATTTGGCGAGGATGGGGAAGGGAAATAAATCAGGGAGATACTCTAAGGAACAACAGAGATAAATTGAAAGATACAATGATTTGGGATATTGAGCAGGGGGTCAAATTATCTGGACCAGACGTGGGATGGGCCGAAGCTAAAAGAATGGAATTGTTCCAACGCATGAACCAATTTATGGATGAATATGAATTTCTTATATGCCCTGTGAGTCAAAGGCCCCCTTTTAATATTGAGCAAAGATGGGTTTCTGAGATAAACGGTGTGGAAATGGAAAACTTTATTGCTTGGATGAAATCCTGTTATTACATAACAGCCACGGGACATCCTGCGATTTCGGTTCCTTGTGGGTTTACTCCTGAAGGACTTCCAGTTGGAGTTCAGATTGTTGGGAGATATAGGGATGAATTTGGGGTCTTACAACTTGCTAAAGCTTTTGAAGACGCCACTGGATTCTGGAAATCAATCCCTTCTGTTTGCCATTGATGTTTCAATTTATGTTGGATGAAATCTCTCCAAGTGACATTTTTTGGATATCCGGGACTTGAGCTCCTTTTTCTGCGTAGCCTGCTACAAGGAGTAAGAATGGGCGTTCGTTTTTTGGTCGCTTAAATATTTTGTTTAGAAACCCCATAGGGCTAGGGGTATGCGTAAGAGTGGACAACCCTGCGTTATGAAGGGCGGTTATTAGAATGCCAGTCGCTATACCTACCGATTCTGTTGCGTAATAGTGTTTCACCCGGGAACCGTCCGGCAATATCCCGTAACTTTTAACAAATATGGCAATCAGGAATGGTGCGGTTTCTAGAAAAGATTTATTGGCGTCTGTCCCTAACGGTTCCAAAGCCTTTAGCCATTCTGGGGACGCTTTTGTTTGATAGAAGTCCCGTTCTTCTTTCTCAGCTTCCTCCCGAATGATTTCACGAGCCTCCCCCTGACCCGAAACAGCGAAATGCCAAGGTTGCATATTTGCTCCGCTTGGAGCTGTCCCCGCGGCTAAAATGCAATTATCGATTATGGACCTGGATACTCCTTCCGAAGAAAAATCGCGCACAGTTCGACGCTGTCTGATGTGCATATAGAATTCTTCAGATCTAGATTCCATTTCTTTATTACTAAAATGTTTTGCATTAGGCAATGGAATTAATCTTGCATCCACTTTGTCCTCCATTAAATTAGGTCATAGCAATTCTTAGGTTCTTCTATCATCTGCACGGTTTCTCATCACGCTGATGTTATCCTAGGTGAAATACGCGACGATAATCCAGACCCGAAAGGCATATTATGAAAATAACGAATGTTAAAGTTGAAATGTTCAATTGGACCACAGAAGCTTGGACAATTGGTGTGGGCACCTCATTTGGCAACACACGCCAACTCGGGATTGTTACTGTCGAGACAGATGAAGGTATAAGTGGCAATTCGTTTTTGGGTTCTTCACGGGTTGGGGCAGATCATTTTGCTCCTGGACTAATAGAATTTATCAAACCATTGATTATGGGCCGGAATCCCCAGGATATCGGTGCCATTTGGTGGGATATGTGGAAAATGAATCGGTCTGTGTCCACGAATGTAATTGGGGCTATCGATATTTGCCTGTGGGATATAAATGGGAAAATAGCCCAGCAGCCAATACATCGACTATTAGGTACCTGTAAAGAATCAGTTCCTGTTTACTCTAGTACCGCATTTCACGCCACAAAAGAAGAATATGCGGAAGAAGCAATCAAATTTAAGGAGATGGGTTGGACTGCACACAAGATCCATCCACATGGGAATCCTGCTTACGATATTGAAATATCGCAGGCAGTGCGGGAAGCGGTAGGAGGTGATATGAAACTCATGTTGGATTCAATGTGGGCCTACCAATATGAAGATGCAATGAGAGTAGGGAGGGCCATTGAAGAACTGGATTTCTACTGGTACGAGGATCCTTTGGTAGAAGAAGATATTTATAACTATGTAAAATTGCACGATAAATTAGATATACCGATTATGTCTACTGAATATGCTCCAGGAAGATATTATGGAATGACCCAGTGGATAACCCAGTATGCAACTGACATACTAAGGGGAGATGTGGCCGTGACTGGAGGAATTACCCCGATGGTTCGTCTTTGCCATCTTGCCGAAGGGTTCAATATGAAATGTGAGATTCACCATGGTGGTAACTCATTAAACAACGTGGCGAATTTGCACGTAACTATGGCAGTACCTAACTGTGAATTTTTTGAATTTTTCCCATGTACAGGAGCCAATATGTTTGGGCTTGCGGAGGATATCCAATTTGAAGGTGGTGTGGTTTATGCACCGACAAAACCGGGACTTGGATATGAGATTGACTGGGATATGTTGAAAAACGAATATACAGCTACAGCTGAATAAAAAATGCCTGTCAGGTTAATTGAAAATTAAGACATCATTTAGTTTGGGAAAGCCTTTGACCGCGTTTGAACGGGTATGAAATTACCCACCATACACACCTTAGATTCATTGCGGGCTTATCCTGATTATCGATATTTGTGGGCGGCAAATTTTTGCGCAAATACTGCACAATGGTTGCAGCTACTTACCTTAGGATGGCTAGTAAAATCCCTTACTGAAGATGGTTCTAATTCTGCCTTGCTTGTAGTGGGTGTAGGCGGGGCTGCAGCTCTACCTGGGATTATCATTGGCCCTTGGGGTGGGGTTTTAGGCGACCGGTTAAATCGTAAGAAGTTGGTCATTTTTCTTGAAATATTTATGGTTTTGCTGGCTCTTTCCTTCGCTTTGTTGCTTTGGGCAGGATTCGTCCTTGTGTGGCATGTGTATACATTTGCACTGTTGGCAGGGTGCTGTGAAGCACTAAAAATGCCGATCCGCCAAGCACTTATTGCTAATACCGTTCCCTTCCATGCTCTTAGTAACGCATATGCTACTAGTGTTCTTACGATACCTGGCACCAGAATGATTGGCCCATTCATTGGCGGTATCATAGTTTCGAATGTGGGATTTTTTTGGAATTTCACCATTGAAGCACTTCTCTATCTAGGGGTCATAGTGGCTCTAATCCCGATGGCCACTCCTTATTTCATAAAACGAGAATTTGTTACGAGTTTTGGAATGTCACAGATGTTTACCGACATGGTGGATGGGTTTAAGTATCTGTGGAAACAACAGCGTCCTTTGACCTTGATTTATATGTTGTCTACCGCGCCAAATGTTGTTTTGCATCCTGTCATATTTTTGTTGCCTTTGTTTACTACAGACGTGCTTCATAGAGATGTTGATTATGGCGGCTACATGATGGCGGTTAATGGAGCTGGTGGATTGTTAATGGTGTTTGTATTTTCTGCATTTGGATTTCCAAAATGGCGGGGCCTACTTTGTATTCTTTCTGCTCTTGGTGGTGCCATTATGATTCTTTTATTGAGTCAATCTTTGTGGATAGTTCCAGCTTTTTTGGTCCTCGCAATTTTTGGTGCTACCCAGACCGCATTTCGAACGACAAATGGTGTTTTAACTCAAACATTGACGGAAGACCAATACAGGGTCCGGGCGATGAGTGCTTACCGAATTGGTATGGGTATGGTCGTCTTCTTTAGCCTTTTTGTGGGTTGGATGGCAGGGATCACGTCGGTTCGATCAAGTTTAGTGTTCATGGGGGTTCTTGGGGTTGTTATTTCAATAGTTTTTTGGATCTTCTCCCCTTCAGTGCGAAACCAGGATTAAATCACATATTAACTTCCTCCTGAGACTCAGCTCCATGCCGTGGGACTGAACTTTACCAGTTAGTATTTGTGAGTTAGTATTTGTGAATCTTAATTCCTGTATCTAATAACAAATTCATACCGGCAGACTAATAGTTCCACCAAAAAACTGTAGTTGGAAAGTACTCAAACTTTGTTTCAAAATGCCAAAAATAAATTAGGCGACAAGCAAAAAAACACATTCTATGGTTGGTATCTAGTTCCAGTCTTTGGTGCTGTAATGTTGGTAGCCACTACCCCTCTTTTCCATGCCATGGGCATCTGGGCAGTTGCAATGGAAAGAGCCTTTGGGTGGAATAGGACTCAACTGTCTTTAGCATTATCGTTTACGAGGGTGGAAGGCGGTATTTTAGGCCCTCTTGAAGGTTACCTAGTGGATAGGTTTGGCACTAAACGCATGGTTTTAATAGGAATGATAATCATGGGGTGTGGATGGATAGTGTTTAGCCGTATAAATCATTTGTTAATCTTCTATTTTTCTTATTTGGTTATAGCTCTTGGTCAGGGCCTAGGTAGTTGGTTGGCTTTAAATACCATGATGAACAATTGGTTTGTTAGAAGACGATCGTTTGCCATGGGTCTGTCTAATGCCATTTCTAGGTTTGGGGCATTATTCCTTGTACCACTGCTGGCCTGGCTTGTAGACCCAGACTTTTTAGATAGGCCAGGTTGGAGTTTAACTGCGTTCATCCTAGGTATAGTCACTATATTGCTGGCCCTTCCGTTGACTAGCCTCCTTAGAAATAAACCGGAAGATTATGGATTGCTTCCGGACGGCGATACGGAAGAAGGCATTGAAAGACGGAACAAGGAAGCTTTAATCAGTGGTGTAACAATCGAGCAAGAGTATGACTTCACGGTATCACAGGCTTTGAGAACCCCGGCCTTTTGGTTTATAAGCCTTGGTCATGGATTCACATCGATGGTTTTGTTGGCATTTATGTTACATCTTGCGCCTATGATGACAGATCAAGGATACAGTTTGCAGACGGCTGCGTTTGTTGTTTCAGCCTATACAGCAGTTTCTATGGTATTCCAATTGGTTGGAGGGTATGTTGGGGACCGGATGCCGAAAAATGTGGCATTAATGATTTTTACTCTATGTCAGGCCCTTGGGGTTTTTGTTTTAACTTTCGGGCCTTCCAATCTTTTTGCGGCCTACGGGTTTGCTTTGCTGTTCGGGATAGGATTTGGTGGAAGGAATCCTATATCCTCTTCCATACGAGGAGATTATTTTGGCAGAAAAAATTATGGCAAGATAATGGGGATATCTCAGGTGCCAATGAACGTGCTGTTGCTGATCGGACCGGTTTTTGCTGGGTTAATGCGTGACTCAACTGGCACCTATCAAACAGCGTTCGCCGTACTTGGTATACTGGCAGTCATTGGAGGATTTTGTTTCCTGTTTGCAAAAAAGCCTGTTCGTCCTGATGCCTATATAGCCACTCCCAATTAAAATTCTGCAGTAGCTACATTGGTTTTTGGATTCGGATGAACACCCACAGATTCTGCAACTAAAGAGTATGATTTTTTTCTGTCATCAAAGTAATAACAATTGGATACTATCCCTATATCAGGGGTTTGATAGCGTTCTGATGATGAGATAATTCCTTCTCTTACTTGGTCGGGGTCACCTTCTATATAGCTTTGGGTGGTTTGTTCCATATAGGCCCTGGCCTGATCGTCTAATGGCCATACGGAAGCTTCTTCTGGGGGTAACAAACCTTTCGTTGTGATCCCCATCGTGGATATAATTTTGTTAATGCTCCTTGAAGATCCAACGAATTTAGCTTTTTCCTCTGTATCGGCGCATATCACCTGCAGGCTCACATTTACTTTGGGTTCTGATAAATAGTCAGATGGTTTGAAGTTATTTCTATATAAATCAGTAACCTGAGGACCGTATTCTGAGGTGTTTCCAAAAAAATCCGCGAAACTAAACGGAAGGCCCATTTCTGCTGCTAATCTAGCGCTATAATCACTCGATCCCAGAAGCCACACTGACGGGTATGTATCTTTACCCGAAGATTGAGCTCTAATACCTGAGAGAGGATGATCATCTTCCACGGCATCTTCTAGAAAACTTAACAGGTCTTTGACCATTTGAGGAAAGTCACTGAAAACGTCCATTGTTGGTCTTGGGTATGTTAGAGCAGCGGCAGTTCTTCTATCACTACCAGGGGCTCTGCCAATTCCCAGGTCAATTCTGCTTGGATGGAAAGAATCCAATACACTGAATTGTTCAGCCACTTTAAGTGCAGAGTAATGGCTTAACATAACACCGCCGCTTCCTACACGGATAGTAGAGGTTTTTGCTGCTATCTGCCCTATTAGAATTTCTGGACTCGTTCCGGAAAAAGAGTTGGAATTGTGGTGTTCCGATACCCAATACCGGGAATATCCAAGGTTTTCTGTATGTACTGCTAGGTCAACTGACTCATTTAACGCATCGGCAGGGGTGCCGCCACGCCGAATCGGTGATTGGTCTACCACCGTTAGCTTTATGTCTTTCATAGATACCATATTTGTTCAGAAAGGATAACAAAGTACCTACCTAGCTGTCTCCATTGGGCTGGGTGAGGTAAAATTCTTTTTTATGGTACCCCCACAACCGGAAGAAAAAATAGATACGCTTGAAAAAAGAAAGCCAGCGGGACTGATGCCCACTGTTTTTCAGATATTCCTATCTTTGTTTTGGGGAGGTAATCACGTAAGTATAAAAGCATCTCTTGAGTATGGATCACCTTTGCAAGTTGGATGGATGAGGTTTGTGCTCGGAGGGACGGTAACTTTTGCTTATATGCTCCTCAGAAAAGAGTCTTTTAAAGTTAACAAAAATGAAATTCGCCCCATTTTGATAATAGGGACTCTTTTCACAGTACAGATTATGTTCATGAATGTAGGTCAATATTTGACTACTGCTGGGCATGCCACCGCGCTAAATTCCACTTACCCCATTTGGGCGGCAGTAATAGCCCATTTCTTAGTTCCAACCGATACTCTTACTCGATGGAAAGTATTGGCAATTGTTCTGTCCTACCTAGGTATACTGACGATAGTTTTTGGGGATGCGGGAATTGTCATACCAGGTGTTTCGATAAAAGGTGACTTGATGAGCCTTTTGTCAGCCATTTTGTTGGGGTTGCGGCTGGTTTTGATGTCCAATTTTGCACAAAGTATGTCTGAGGCGAAAATTATGTTTGGGCAACTTGTTATAGGAGTAACGCTGTTTTTCATAGGCAGTTTGCTTTTTGAATCCCCACAATACAGCATTGAGTTAAGATTTTGGTTAGCACTTGCCTATCAAGGATTTGTGATCGCTGGATTCGGATTTCTTGCCAATGCATGGTTGGTAAAGAAATATCTACCTTCAACAGTAACATTTTACTCATTTATACAACCGGCTGCGGGGGTCCTATTGGCATGGTTGGTTCTTTCAGAGGATCCAGGCCGAGGATTGCTAGGAGGCCTTGTATTTGTAGTTGCGGGTGCTGTTACGTTTGGTTCTGAGTCGTTCATTAAATCCAAGAGACGGAAGGTTTTAGCATAATGAAAATTACTGATGTAATAAGTGAAGTTTTTGAGTGGGAAAGGCCAGGAATTTGGAATGGAGGCCACTTTTATGGCCCAGGTAGACTCCATAAAGTCACAGTTAAGACGGATGAAGGAATTGATGGGTTTGGTTGGAATGGTGGTACTGCTGCTGAAAGGCCTTTGAATGTGTTTCCTCCTTTTGTCGATTATTTTCGTGACTTGTTGATTGGAAGAGATCCGCTTGAAACTAGGAAGATAACGGAAGATTTGGGTGAAAAACACATAAAAATACTTGGTCCAGGGGGAGTTAATACACAAGTTTTAGCAGCAATAAACATCGCCTGTTGGGATATAAAAGGTAAAGCCTTAGGAAAATCAGTCCATGAATTACTAGGAGGGAGCCAAGACCGTATTAGAACATATATTGCTGGAGGTTATTATGCCGAGGGGAAAGGACTCAAAGAACTTCAAGATGAGGTTCTTTTCAATATTAATGAAATGAATGCTGGTGCTGTGAAGATTAAAATCGGGGATCCAAATCAAGGTATTAGAGGTGATATGCTCAGGGTGGAGGCAGCTAGAAAGGCTGTAGGGGATGATGTGGTTTTGATGGTTGATGCAAATTGTGCTTTAGATTTGAATCAATCATTAAAATTTGCTCATGAACTAGATAAATTTGGAGTGTATTGGTTTGAGGAACCTATGCCAATACATCGATATAGAGAACATGGTGTTTTGAAAGAAAACTCGAAGGTGAAAATTGCTACTGGCGAAAACGGATACCACCTTTCTCATTTCGAAACCCTCCTTGATCATCAGGGAGCTGATATTCTGAACGTTGACGTTGCAATTTGCTCTGGATATGACATTGCTAAAGATATAACCGATCTAGCTAAAGAAAAAGGTGTATCGATAGCTCCGCATGGCTGCCAAGAACTTCAATTACCTCTTGCTGCTGGTATACCTCATGGGGAATTCTTGGAATACTATCCAGTTGCGGTTGACCCACTTAGGTCAGATATGTTTATACCACGAATGACTCCCGACACTGATGGATATGTTACTGTGCCTGACAGACCCGGGATTGGATTTGAATTGAATATGGAGCTGTTGGATAGGTACAAATTGTCATGATAGATTTTCCTATCACCGTGCATTATCTGGAAATATTTTCTCGGGAAAATATCAAGCAAAAGTTGGTCGTTCAAACCGATTTGAAAATAACCCAAGTCAGAGAACCAGATCCTGCTTTTGCTCAATGGCTCTATAGGACAGTTGGTAGGGAATGGTACTGGGTTGATAGGTATTACTGGAGTTTAAGTGAATGGGAGGAATGGATTTCAGATTCATGCGTATCTTTGTGGATCATGGAACTTTCAGGTAAACCTATTGGGTTTTATATGTTGTATCCCCAAGATAATAAAAATGTGGAAGTATCCTACTTCGGATTAATTCCGGGATACCTTGGAAGCGGGTTGGGGGGTCACCTTCTGACAAATGCTTTAGACGACGCATTTTCCATGGGAGCATCTAGGGTATGGCTGCATACTTGTAGTCTAGATCATCCATACGCTTTGTCCAATTACGAGGCGCGCGGAATGAATGTGTACAAGGTAGAAGATGACTTGCAACATATACCCGATGGGTGGCCTATACCTGACGATCTGGCTTAAAAAGCTAAATTACTTTTCTAAGTTTACTTAGGCTACGAAGTTCCTTTGGTGGAGTCATATGGCTGCCCCTGATCGTATATGAAACTTCACCAGCATATATATCTCCGTGTGAATCTACACCAATACCATGAGGTGCTATGAATTTACCAGGTTCTTCACCTTCTTCAGGATGAACAATTCTCCCGAGTTTTTCACCAGAAGGGCTGATGATATTTATATTGTGTCCATGGTTAGGAAGAGTAGGATCTGCTTGTGTCATACCTGGTAGTTCGCCAATATATATGTTTCCGTCTGGGCCGATAGTCAGCCCGTCGGGCATGAATATATTGTTTCAAACGTCTATAACATTGCCATCTCTATTAAAAACTATCACTGAATAGTCAGTATTACGGCTGAATGTGTATATTTCATCTTGTGAATCCACTGCCACTCCGGGCCTTTATATGAGTGTGGCTCCATCAGGGAGTGTTGGCCATTGGTCTACGGTTTCATATTTAAAATTACCAATGCCTACCGTAACACTCCTTTTGTTCCTTGCTATTGTGAAAATATATTTCTCTACGCTGAACATAACATTAGCTAGAAACACAGTCATTTTGTTGAAATACACAAAAACAGTTTATTATTCTAATGTTGAAAACAGAACATAAGTTCTATTATAATTACACTCTTAACTTTATTCGCACATGAAAATGAATTTAATAATATGTCTAACAGAAATTCTAAAATCGGATGCCTTTTAATAACTCATTTTGGGGTTAAATCAGAGATTAATAAAAACCCTGCACTCTCCGATAATGAGATTATTTTATATTCTTGCGAATCTTCTAAATTACCTGTAGTTGAAGATTTTTCTAAAACTATAAAGAATATTTCAAAAGGAATTCCACTTTCATCGGCATTGTCTAGATATCCAGATTCCGTAAGATTTGAATTTGATCGTAAAAATTATGAACAAATCTTTGCTTCAGTCATATCAAATATTGCACGAATAACTCCAAAAATTGAGAGATCAGGTTTGGGGATTATTTATTTAAATATACATGGGTTGAGTGAAATGTATGGAAGTGAAGCTAAATTAGTTACCCATATATTGGATTCAATTCCATATTTTCTAGAACCAAGATTTGGGATATCTGTAAATAAATTTTCTGCATATGCCGCAGCCATTTCTTCTACCCCGGGTGGGTCTACAAAAATATTGAAAAATATCGATGCTTTTTTAGCTACTTTCAATGTGGATATATTACCTGTAAAAAAAAGCACTATTATTAATTTCCATAAATTTGGCATGCATACAATTGGTGATATAGCGGCTCAAGATTACGGGTTGATTTATTCTAAATTTGGGGATGACGGTTCTAGAGCCTTATCGCTGTCTCGCGCTGAAAATAGTGATTACATTTCTTTTAATAAACCTGTTCAGAATATAACTGAACACGTATCTTTACCATTTCCTTCTGATTCTCTTTCGATTCTTTTTACAACGTTAGATTTTTTGATACAGAAGGCTTTTATGCGATCTGTGTTGAAAAATAAATACGTTAGAAAAATATCTATTTTGCTTGAACTTGTTGGATCTCAAGTTTGGATCAAGAATTTGATCTTAAAAAGACCGCTTGGTAATTCCAATGATTTATGTTTATTACTTAGATCAGAGTTAGAAGATTTGGAATTGCCCGGATCAGTTGACGATATCTCGATTACAATTTCAGATTTTGTTGGAGAGCATGGTATTCAATATCGTGCTTTCAAAGAAATTCACGATCACCTTGATGGACAGAGAGATCAGTTGATTAAAGTAGACCGTCACATTCGCAAAAAAATACCTGCCAAAAACTCTCTTTACAAGCTCCTTACTGTGAATGCAGAGCATCCGGTTCCTGAGCGAAGGGCATTACAGATTTCTATAGACCCTGATACGGAATTTTCTGTTAGGTCTATTAATCTACCTCAAAAAATCACAGTTCAAGAGGTAAATAATACCCCTAAATTTCTATCTTTACCTAATGGAGATAATCTAAAAGTTAAAGTTTTAGACATCTGGAAGATTGACTTATGGTGGATCCCGGATCCGATTAGTCGTACCTATTATAGTATCAGTACATCTGACCATAAGATCATGACGATATTTAAAGATAGTGTTGGAAAACGTTGGTATCGTCAAAACTACTGATGCACGCTAGCTCTAAATATGTGGAACTACATGCGCATAGTTTTTACTCTTTTGGTGAAGGGGCTTCTCATATAGATGAACTCCTTACTAGAGCTTATGAACTAGCCTATCCTGCGATGGCGCTTACGGATTACAACATGTGTGGGGCTTTAGAATTCTCTAGGCAATCTGATCATTTTGGGATAAAACCTATAACGGGTGCTGAAATCATCCTCGAGGATGATTCTCACATAGTTTTACTAGCTAAGAACAGGATCGGATATTCCAACATATCACGATTACTCACTTTAGCTAATGGATCGGACCGTAGGGAACCCAGGTTAGACCCTATGCATATACCTGAATATGCCTCTGGAATCATACTACTTACTGGTGCACAGAATGGCCTAATTTCCAATGCTATTAAAGAACACAAAATAGAAAAAGCAAAAATCATGCTTAATAAATACAGGGAGTATTTTGAAGATGATTCCATCTATATAGAGTTAAATCGTAACTTTATGTATGGTGATTCTAATCGTATAAATTCATTAATTTCTATAGGGTCCGATATGAAACTTCCGTTAGTTGCAACTAATAATGTTCATTACCATATTGCTGATAGATACAAGTTACAAAATGCACTCACTTCAATTAGAAGTAATACGAATTTAGATAAATTAACCCACCTTCTTAAGATAAATTCCGAATTTTATCTAAAATCAGAATCACAAATGCAACGGTTGTTTAAATCTATACCCAAGGCCCTTACAAATACACTCGCTATATCTGATATGTGCGAATTCAATTTATCTTCTGATCTTGGTTATGAACTACCCTCACCCAGTGTTCCAGATGGATTTACTCCTTTTACGTACCTTAGTCACCTTTGTTATGAAGCTGCACAAAGACGCTATGGCGAGGTGAATAATTCTGTAGACAATAGATTGAGAGAGGAGTTGAGACTTATAAAAAAACATAACTTAGCAGGCTTTATGCTTTTATACCGGGAAATCGTTCTTATAGCACGAGAAATAAGTGTTGATATGGGTAAATTGGATTCAGAGGAACCTATAGAAATTAGGTCACCTGGAAGAGGTAGGGGATCTTCGGTTGCCATGCTAACTGGATATTTAATAGGTATATCTCATGTCGACCCTTTATTGTACAACTTAACGTTAGAGAGATTTGTACCAGAAGATTTAAAAACATTACCTGACATAGATATAGATTTTCCTAGATCAATAAGAGAGAAATTAATACCGAGAATTCATGAATATTTTGGACCTCAGTTTGCAGTGCTCACAGGTATGATAACTAGGTATAAACTAAAGGGAATTTTAAAAGATTTAGGTAAAGTTTTCGGAATACCAGATGCAGATATCAGTAATCTTTCAAAAAAAATTCATACTTCAGATCCTACCTCCTTGAAAGATGAGATGTTGTCTATTCCAGAATTTAAAAATGCTGTTGATTTACCAGAATGGAAAAATATTATTTCTCTTGCCTCTCAGCTTAAAAATGCTCCCAAGGCTTTGGGTCAGCATGTAGGGGGAATGGTTCTAAGTTCCTCTCCCATTTCAGATATGGTCCCTTTTAGAAAGAGTGCACTCGAAGGTAGATACATCATTGATTGGGATAAAGATAGTGTTGCTGATGCAGGGTTTGCAAAAATAGACATACTCTCTCTTCCTGTTTTGGATCAAATAGATGAATCCATATCTTTAATTCGAGATACAACAGGTAAGTTAGTTGACATTAGCCAGATAGATCCAAAAGATAATAAGGTCTTTGACATGATAAACACAGGTTTGTCAAAAGGTGTGTTTCTTCTCCAATCACCTGCACAGTTAAAGATGGGCCAACGTCTTCTATCAAGAAGTTTAAATGACCTTGCTTATCAAGTTGCTTTAATAAGACCTGGAGTAGGTGTGCAGGGGAATTCAGTTTCACAATTTGTGGAACGCTATCAACATGGAATATCGTGGCAATATGATCATCATCTAGAACAACGTGCTCTTGAGCGGACTTGTGGGATTATTGTGTGGCAGGAACAGGTAGTACAGCTAATATCGGATATATCAGGAATAAGTCAGGCTGAATCAGATGAGATACGGAGAGGATTTGCTAAAACTAATAATGAGGGTCTCATTAAAGCTTACTGGGAGAAATTTGTAAAAGGTGCCATTAAAAATGGGGTTTCAGAAGAGATAGCTTACAAAATATTTTCTAAAATAAACGGGCAATATATGTTTCCGGAGTCTCACTCTCATGCTTTTGCTGTTTCAGCGTACCAGTCAGCGTGGCTAAAAACTCATTATCCATTAGAGTTCTATGTCAGTCTTATGAATAATCAGCCTATGGGATTTTATCCTTTGGAGACTATTAAACAAGATGCGAGGAAATTTGGAGTCGATTTTTATAACCCTGATATTAATCATAGCCAAAACAAATGTACGGTTAACGGCAATTCACTTTTAATTGGGTTGGAATTTGTTAAAGATATTGGGATACAGAATTCTAAAAATATTATAGATGAGCGTGATGTTCGAGGTCCTTTTAATTCTATGGGTGATTTTATTCGCAGGGTTCAAATAAAACCAGATTCAGTGGAATCATTAATTTTTTCTGGAGCATTTGATTCGCTTATATCTAATCGTAGACTGGCTTTATGGGAATCAGGACTTTATAAAGGTCCATCTGGGGCGCAAATAACTTTACCTATTTCAATGGACGACAATATACCTAGCTTAGTCGACTTTTCCAGCTATGAAAAAATGATATTGGAATATAAGGTCCTAAATATGTACCCTAAAGGCCATATCATGGATTTTATTAGGCCTTTTCTGCCTTCGGATGTTTCGAGTACTTACGAGGTTTATTCAATGAGAGAGGGTGAATTAGTATCTGTGTGTGGAATAGGAATTGCTAGGCAACATCCAAGAGGGCATAAGGGGACCATCTTTGTTACCGTAGAGGATGAAAGTTCAGATATTCAATTAATACTTTGGCCGGACATATACAAAAAATATATGAAGGTTTTAGAAGACCCTATTATTTTGGCTACAGGAAAAATATCACAACAGGATGGTACTACTAGTGTGGTTGTATCTCATTTAGAAACCCTAGAACCGAAGATTGGATTACCTTCTGCACATAATTGGTACTAATTTCCAGTTAGAGAGATATCTAATTGGTGGCTAAGAGCTCTCTCACAATATTTCTTTCAAGTTCCAGACCCAGCATGGTAGTGAGCTCTGTTCTACCATGGTCACCAATAGTTACTACAAAAGAAACTCCTAAAAGACGGCCAATTTTAAAATCGATGACAGTCGTGGATAATATTCCCTCCTCACCAGATTGAACCGCTCTTATCCCAACGGATCTGTCGTAAAAATCATCGATTTCGAGTTCTTCAACAGCAACTAAAGTTTGGTTTTCTCCAATTTCATTACCTACGTTATTTCTAAATTGTGTAACAAACGTATCTGTCATCCATTTTTCAGAGTATTTTTGGTCTTTGAAAAGGTGAACAACTGTAGCGGCCACAATATCTGAACCATCCTCACTTTGTGGTACCGCAGACGGTGAGGCGAATTCCCTTAAGTACCCAGTAAGTCGACCTTCCTCATCATATCTTTCTTTTGTATTACCAGGGAATCCGTGAATGGCCATGGTTTTATTATCCAAAATACTCTCTCTGAGTAGTGAGAATCCAGCCAGCTCATTTGGAAGCTGACCTAAATCCAAGGTCATATTTTGGAGTGATTCACTTGAGAGTTCGTATGTTGCTTGCGCTAATGAATTCGTCATTTTTATTACTGTTAACTTTTTAGCCCACATCAATGTACACCTTAAGTATAAACTGTTGCCCATATCGTAGGTAACTGCTAAGCAGATGTTAAAAGGCTCGCTAAGTGCTTTGAACATGCACCTGTAGTGCACCGTTATGCTCTATCAGTCAAAACTTCGACACCTGATATGCCAGAAGCAAGGTCACACTAGTCCGAGATAATTTTAAGGATGAAAATATTCTTATCACTGGAGGAAACCCGGACTATAACACCCCTTCAGTCACCGCAGAATTATTCGATATAAAATCTGGGCAGTGGAAATCGGATGGAAGTATGAGGGAAGCAAGGATGGCCCATGTGTCTTATCAGGTTGATAGTAAAAATGGGTTTAATTGCCCTGATTTTAATATTCATGGCGAGGTATTTATCATGGAAGGATATGGTCTGAGTGTGATGGACTCTTAAGGAAGTTGAAATCTTCGGTGGTAGAGGAAGATTTCAACTGTCTCCTACGCGACCACTGACATTGATGTCGATAGGTATAGTTGAAACTGTTCCCCAAAAAAAATTAACTTCCGGTTCTATTTTGATAGATAGCGTGAGGGTAAGGCTGGCAACCGGTGAAGTGGTTAATTTGGAAGATTTCAGGGATATTGATGATTGGCAAATAATAGATTCATCAATATCGTCCTCAAACGATAGGTTAGGAAGTTCAGAAATAAGTGCGAAATCAGATTCTTCAGCTATTTTTACCTGGTCGGAAGGTCCTCCAATTACAATGCGAGGTATTTATCCTTCTACGAATTTAAAATCTATTTCCGCCATCGTTAATTCCGATTTCTTAATTAACACCCAATATTCTTTGGGCGATCAGCTAAAGTTATCGGTACATGGTCACCGAATTGATGTGGTATTACGTGATAAAGTCAGGTATTTTCCTACCATTAATCCTATCGAGGACGATTTTATAGTAGTTGGGCTGGATTCACTGATTCACAGGCTTAATATTGGTTCTTTGTTCGGAAGTACCGATCCAAATGAATTTTGGATCGATTACGAGGACGGAATTACAAATGAAACGAAGAAGGGACTCAAAGAGAATTTGATTAATGATCCTCCTTTTCCCTATGGTAAATTATGGGATACAGAATCCATGCTTGAGATCAATTGCGTTGACCCATTAGTCAAAGCTGGTTGGCATGCCATATTGGTAATCGTTTTTGGTTCCAGTTCGCGTTACTTAGAACCCTTGGGTTTTCTACCCGTCAGCTCATAACAACTATTTGGGTGGAACAGGTTTTAATAATCACGCTAGGAATGATTATTGGAACCTGGATGGGAGGAAGGTTATCAGAGGCGGTTATGCCGTTTTTGAGCAGTGATGATTATGGGAACCAGGTAATTCCACCGTTTGTGATACAAGTAGATTGGGTTAATCTATTGATAACTTATGGGGTGATGATCCTAATTTTTGCTGCCGTCATAGGATCCCTGATTTTCTTAGCACGGAGACTCGTATTAAACAAAATGTTGAGTCTTGGAGACACTTAACTCAAAATGGAATTTTCAAAATCCCTGTGACCTCTGGCAAAGTCAGTTGCCGAAGTAATTTTTGAACCTTCGCTTTGTATTTGCGACAGGAGTAAGGAACCATCAGAAGTGCCAACATACACTGCATTTCCATGAATTGAGACGCACCCGGGAGGTGATTTGTAATTTTCTGAAATTCTTGCTTCTATGATTTTTAAATTTCCCCCATTGAAATGAGTGTATGAACCAGGCCAAGGGTGATGTGCCCTGATTTTTTTCCATATTACTTCAGCTCCTTCTTTCCAATCTACCAGACCGTCTTTACGGACTAGTTTTTTTGTATACGTGGCATTTTCATGATTCTGTTGTCGGGATACTATTGTCCCTTTAGCCAGTTTTGAAATTGTTTCTACTATTAAGTCGGAACCTATATAAAATAATTTCTCTGTTAATTCGTTACACAGATCCTCTTCACCGATTGGGGTCTCTTTTTGGGCTAGTATAGGGCCTGAATCCATTCCGGAATCTAGTTGCATAATTGTAATTCCAGTAACTTTTTCCGATTCAAGAATAGCTGTAGATACGGGTGAAGCTCCTCGGTATTTTGGCAGTAGAGACGGGTGGAGGTTTATGCAACCATGTGGAAACATACCCAATATTTCAGATGGCAGGAGTGTTCCATATGCGGCAACTACAGCGATGTCGGCTTTAAAATTGTCTAATGTATGAACCTGGGAAGGTTCACCTCGAAAATTTCCCGGCTGTAACACCTGGAAATTTTTAGATATAGCATGCTTCTTTACCGCACTCATGGTGATTTTTCTTCCTCGACCTGAAGTTCTGTCCGGTTGGGTGTAGACAGCTACTATGTCGTGACCATCAGCTGAAATTTTGTCTAGAACAGGGATGGCGAAATACGGTGTCCCCATAAATACTATTTTCATAAATAAAATTAACTCCTGCGGTCGGGCTTATGAATTATAAGACCCTCTATCCCTTTGTGGATATTTTGTGGGACTATTAAAGTAAGACTTTTGCTGATGGTTCTTTTCTAGTTTGTCAGGGAATGCCAGTTAATTGAAATTAAATCGAGTTATAGCCAACTTCCTTGCGAATCACCCGTATTTGATTTTAATAATAACGTTGTTTATGACCTTGATTTTGGCTTTCCCGTTGTTTTTTGGGGCTCCTAAAGAACAAGCCTCTCCCAATCCTCCAGATGAAGTTTATGAACTTCAGGAAGAAATTGACGATAAATTTCCTACTCCATTTCATTTTGCTAGTTTTGTGTTGGAGGCAAAAAAAGGCGATGTTATGTCTCGGGAAGTGCTTTTAGAGTTGAGCTTAAATAAGGATCGTTTAATTGCATTAGATATTGAGGGCGAATTATCTGTCACAGAAGAAGATAAACCAAGGGGAACTTTAGAAAAACAATCATATCTTGCTAGCTATTATGATTTTGATCTAGCAACGCAAGTCAATGGGATCATTTCTGTTTTGGATACTGTTGAGGTTTTTCTTGCCGCTCAAGGGTTGAATCTGGAATCAGCTAATGAGGAACAGATAAAGACGGTTTTCCATCACATAATGTCTGATTCCCGAGTGGCTAGTGTAAAAGATTTGATCTCGACTCAGGCTTCTTCAACAAAAAAGGTTGTTCTAGGTCAAGAGATTGATTATTGGGTTTCTCCAGCGATGGTTTTTCATGTTATAGCCGATAATTCCAAACTTGGTGGAGCCGGTTTGCAGATCGGCTTGGGAGGAGGTCCAGATGTTATCAATAAGGAACATTTGAACCGGAGTGTAGGTTCGGTTATGTCAGGTTCCAGCCAAAACTATGAAATATGGGGAATTGCAATAGATGCAAATTTGGAATCATTGGACGAAGGGAAAACAGCGGGCATATTCATAATGTTTACAGCTATTGCTGCAGTTTTAGTAGTTGGGTTTAGCCTTGGTTCTTATTGGGCTACAGCGATCACTGGGGTCGGGATTGCAATTCTGATGGTGTGGCTAAAAGGATTTTCAGCCTTAATAGGTTTAAAAAGCGGCCTGGTTATAGATCTGGTGGTTCCGATTGGAATGATTTCATTAGGTGTTGATTTTGTTGTACATGCGGTTCGTCGATACCGTGAGGAGTTACTTCAAGATAATAATCCTCAAATTAGTTTCACCTTGGGCTATGCCTCAGTTCTCGGGGCCCTCCTTTTGGCTATGGCGAGTGATAGTATCGCTTTCCTCTCGAATTTATCGTCCAATATTGAAGCCGTAATTCACTTTGGGTGTGCTGCTGCCATCGCAGTGATAGCTTCTTTTTGGATTTTAGGTGTAGCCGCCCCACTTCTAACCATGAAAGTTGATCAATTGATTATTCAAAGTCGGTATGATTTTCAATCGAGAAGATGGTTGGTTTATCGAATCTTAGGTTCAATCCTTGTCGCCTCAATATCGGGAGCTTCCATAATTATGATGGTGGCCGTGAGTAAGTCGATAGGGTTGGCACTCCTCGTAGGCTGCATTCTTTTATTGATTCTCCTACCTATTATTATTTTAGGGAGAAGTGGGTCTAATGTAGTTTTTGAAAACACGAAAAATATAGCAAGGATAGCGCCACGCCAAGAAAGATTTGCCCAAATTGTCGCCAGAATCGTCACCTACTCAGCTGAAAATTCGGGTAAAGTAATTTTTTTAACTGCGCTGGTAACCACGTATGCAGTCTATTTTGCTTTACAGTTGACTCCTTCTTTTGACGTAAAAGATTTTTTTGATTCTAAATCAGATTTCGTGGTGGGGTTGGATAAGTTTGATGAACTCATAGCTGGAGGCGAACCGGGGGTTACCTTTGTTAAAGGTGATTTGACAGACCCTACAGTTTATGACGATATAAATGTCTATATTGACAGCCTAAGGGGAATTGGGTTTGTAGAGGAAACCCCAAGTGGAGACGTTACTTTTGGTCTGAATGCTCTTAATGTGTTGACTACCATAGTGCATAACCCGTTTTCTGTTGCGTCAATTGAGGAAGCTACAGGGATAACAATTACCGATTCCAATTCGAACGGTATTCCCGACACGAAACAACAGATATCGACTATATTCGAATATTCTCTACTCGAAGGTGTGTGGGGTGATGGCCAAAATTTGATTTTAACACCTGATCAGGTACAGGGCGCAGTATATTTCAGAAGAAACGAAGAAGCATTAACCACTATTCAGTTCCAGATGCCAGGTACTAGGGATCAGGCTGTTGTGACTGCTGCCCTTAAGGAAATTACTCCCTCAGTTCTGAAATTAGAAAATCATCCATCTCTGTCTAAAGTGGCATTGACTGGATCAGCATTCCAACGGGAGGTTCAATTATCTGAGTCTACCCGCACTCTATATACCTCTCTTCCAATAGCTATAGTGGCTGCCACGATATTACTCTTAATAACCATGCGATCTTTTCGATATGCGATAGTCACAGTAATCCCCATTGGATTGGTTGTAGCTTGGCTTTATGGTGTTATGTGTGTTTTTGGATTTTCTTTAAATTTCGTGACAGCTATGATAGGGGCAATTTCTATAGGGATTGGAATTGATTATTCTATCCACATGACCATAAGATTCCGAGAAGAATTGGACAGAAATGAATCAAAAATATTAGCGGTTCAAAAAGCGGCGGGTGGAACCGGAGTCGCTTTGGTTGCCTCAGCTGCATCAAGTATAGTTGGGTTCGCTATAATGGGGTTTGCCCCTATGCCTATGTTCGCTGCCTATGGCCAGCTGACCTCTCTAATGATATTTTTCGCTTTAATATCTTCCTTGGTGGTATTACCTGCTCTTTTAACGTTGGTCACACCAGAACTAGAAAAGTAAAATAACCTGGAATAGAATTAGTTCAGTACGACGTATGTGGCTCCATCCTCACCTAAAGCGTCAGGCTCTGAACCGAAGCTATTAACCAAGGGATGCCCTTCCAGAGACTCTCGTATCGCTTTTCTTAAAGCACCTGTTCCTTTTCCATGGACAATGAATACTTTACTTAACCCATTTTTCAGAGATTCATCTAAAAAGGTTTCCATTACCTGCAATGAAGGCTCTGCCCTCATGCCTCTTATGTCTATTTTATTACTGAATGAAATATTTTCAATCAGACTTGTATTGTGGCCTAATCTGGTTGGCTCAGTAGAACTAGAAGTTTTATCTTCAGACGTATCTTTACTTAATCTTGAGATGTCTACATCCATTCTGAGATTGCCGATTTTTAGTTCCGTGATTTGGGTTAATTGATTGTATTTGGTGATCACACCCGTTAGATTCAACCCTCTTACAGTGACCGTGTCACCGGCCTGGAATTCCTCATTGTTGGGTTTCTGGATAGTAGAGTCGGATTTCTCAATTTCTAGACTTTTTAATTCTTTTGCAGTTTCATCAATGTCTTGCTCAATGCTATCGGGGCTTTCGTTGGTATGCTTTACCCAGGAATAGGCCATTTGGGCTTTTTTTAGAAGAGTTTCAATATCCTTATATTTTTCTTCGGCAGTGTGATGAATTGAATCTAATATCGTTTGTCTATTCTGGATTAGGTAATCTATTTGTTCATTTAATTCAGATCTTATAGATTCAACTTCTTTATACTGGCTTTCGATTTCACCCATGGTTTCTGAAATTCTGTTCTTTTCATCAGTTACTCTTGTGATCCAATCTGATATTTCCTTAAACTCCGCAGATAGGTATTTATCTGCCTTCTTAACTATTTCGTCTTTCAACCCTAATCTTGTGGCAACTGCCATAGCATAGCTTTGACCAGGTAGGCCTAGAACCATTTTGTAGGTTGGTTTTAAATCTTTAGGGTCTAACTGAAAACTTGCATTCCTCATCCTATCGTCTGATTCGGCCATTAAAGTAACTGTGTTGTGATGAGTCGTAATTAACGTTTGTATTTTATTCTCAGCTAAATACTCCAAAACTGCCTTGGCTATTGCGGATCCTTCCTCAGGATCTGTACTGGAGCCTACCTCATCTAAAAGTAGTAGAGATTGGGAAGAACAATTATCCAAAATATCATTAAGATTCGTAATATGGGAACTGAATGTGGATACTGAATTTGTTATACTCTGCTGATCTCCTATATCTGCATATATACCGTCGAAAATTGGGAGTTCGCTACCAGCAGCAGCAGGAATTTGTATGCCAGATTGGTTCATGGCTGCCAGAAGCCCAACGGTCTTGATTGCTACAGTTTTACCACCAGTGTTTGGGCCGGTTATGACTAAAACAGTCCAGTTCGGACCCATTTGCAATGATAAAGGGACTCCATCTTCACCCAGCATAGGGTGACGAGCATCAATGAGATTTATCGCATCCTTCTTACCTGAATGACCATTTATTTCGCCATCTGGTTCTAATCTATTTAATGAGATACTGTATTTTGATTTAGCGATCACAAAATCTAAGTTTGCGGCACTTGTAATCGCTGAATCTATCTCATTTGATAATGATCCGACCTGTGAAGATAAATCTTGAAGGACTTTTTGAACTTCACGCTCCTCTTCCAATGTGAATTCCCTCCAAGAATTACACAAACTGACTGTTTTGAAAGGTTCGATGAATAAGGTCATCCCTGTGTTGGATGCATCATGGACAATGCCAGGTACGCGGCTTCGCATATTTGATTTTACTTGCACCACCAAACGATCTCCGCGGGTGGATATCACATCATCTTGAATTGTTCCTAACATTTCTGATTCGGAGATAATAGATTCAAGTGCGCCGGTGACTCTAGAGTATGATTCTCTAACTTGGCGTCGAATATTACCAAGGTTAGGTGTTGCATTATCCAACACCAAACCATTACCAGCAATTTTTGATGTGATCGAGTACGCGAGATAGGAAAGATCAGGTATTTCTTTTGCCAACTCCAATAAAACCGGTAATTCCTCTGGGTACTCCATAAGGGTACTTCTAGCGTTGGATAAGGCCTCGATAGTATTTGCGATTATTAGAAGTTCCTGCCCTGTTAGGGCACCTCCTAAGTCGGCTATTTTTATACTATCCCCATGGTCTTTAATTCCTCGCAGTGAAAAAGAGCCGGTGTTTGAAATCAACCTTATCCCTTCTTCTGTCTCGATTTGGAGTTGAGAAACTGTTGGTTGGAAATATGAAGGGAACATTTTATTAGCGATCTTTCTGGACCCAGAGAAAGTACAGAAATCCCCTAATTTCTGTTTGATGAAGTCATAGTCAACTAAATCTAGACTTCTGGATAGGACTTGTTTTTTTCTATAGGACTGATCGGGCTCTGTACTTAGTTTTATAGCCAATGATTTTTGCCGCATAGGTGTAAAGATTGGATCATATACTGCTATTTTATCAGCACTGATATGTATAGTTATGAATGATATAATCTTGGGATTGAAATGAATGAGAACATTGTAGTAAAAGTGCCGGCAACTTCCGCAAATATGGGACCAGGGTTTGACTGCCTTGGGATTGCCCTTAATGTTTGGAACGAAGTAAAAGTTACCAAAGGCGCCTTTTCCATTAAAATAATTGGAAAAGGGCAAGATGAATTGCCTACCGACGAAAACAATTTTGTCTATAAAAGTTTCTGCAAAGTATTTGAGAAAATTGGCGAAGATGTTCCTGAAGTCAAACTGGAATGCACTAATGGAATACCATTGACTCGTGGTATGGGTAGCAGCTCTGCTGCATTAATAGGTGGTTTGATGAGCGGGAACGCCATTGCAGGATTTCCACTCTCTGTTCCAGAGATACTTCAAATGGGGGCAGAGATTGAAAAACATCCCGACAATGTGGCGCCAGCTTTGTTGGGTGGGGTTCAAATTGGGATTTACGATCAAGGAGAATTAGTCACCGCTAGCGTTCCGTTTCCGGAAGATATTAACGTTGTTTTGTACGTTCCTTCCCAGACAATGCCAACGGACCAGGCTAGGAATATACTGTCTCCAGAAATAGAAAGAAAAGACGCCGTTTATAATATCGGAAGGGCAGCTCTGCTAGTCCAATGCCTGATGACAGGAGATTTGGGTAATCTTAAGTATGCTACACAAGATATGCTTCATCAGCCTGATCGGCAAAAACAATTTTTCCCTATGAAAAATATCATTAGAGCTGCTATGGCATCAGGAGCATTGGGTGCTTTTTTATCGGGGGCTGGAAGTTCAATAATGGCTCTTACTAAAGGTAGAGAATATACGATCGGCTATGAAATGGCTGATGCAGCTATGAAATCTGGTCTTGACGGAGAGATTGTTTTCACGACCCCTACTGCAAGGGGCACATACATAGAAAAAGATTAAAGGATTACTTTGTCGCTCGTAATACAGAAATACGGTGGATCATCCTTAGCTACCCCTGAGCTGATTAAAAATGTAGCTGCCAGAATACGATCGGCACATGACTCAGAAGGAAATGTTGTTGCAACTGTTTCTGCAATGGGTGACTCCACGGATAACCTATTGTCTATTGCTTCCAAGGTATCAGAAACGCCTGATTTGAGGGAACTCGATGTGTTGCTATCAACGGGGGAACTTCAATCATGTGCGCTTGTTGCTATGGCCCTTAAATCTATGGGCAAAAAGGCTGTTAGTTTAAGCGGTGCTCAAGCGGGGATTCGGACTGATTCTTCTTATGGGAAAGCTAAAATCGCTGGTATAGATACCCGCAGGATTAATGAGGAGTTAGAGAGAGGGAATATAGTAATTGTTGCGGGCTTCCAAGGAGTGACTAATGATAGTGATATTACAACCTTAGGGAGGGGAGCATCAGATTTAACTGCTGTGGCTTTAGCTGCAGGGCTAAATGCTGATCGTTGTGAGATTTATACTGACGTGGAGGGAATTTATACCGCCGATCCTCGTTTAGTCCCAGGTGCTAGGAAAATGACTCAAGTCGGATTTGAAGAAATGCTGGAATTGGCGAGCTATGGTGCCAAAATGAATCCTCGTTCAATTGAATTGGGCATGGTTTACCAGGTGCCAATATTAGTTGCTTCAAGTTTTAATAATGAACCAGGTACTCTAATTCATGATGGAGAAAATATGGATACTACAGTTGGGGAAATACGAAATAGGGTAAGAGGTATCGCTACGGATAAAGATGTTGCCAAAATAACGGTTTTTTCGGTGGTTGATAGGCCGGGAATTGCAGCGGCATTATTTGACCCTTTGGCTGAATCTGATATTAGCGTAGATGTCATAGTGCAAAACGCTAGTGTATCAGGTACCACAGACCTGACTTTCACGATAAAGCAGTCTGATGTAGATAGAGCTATGAAAGTGGTTGAGAAAGTCGCCCAGGACCTTGGTATAACTAATGTTGGCAAAGCTGAAAATTTGGCCAAAATAAGTATAGTTGGTACTGGTATGCAAGATTCTCCTGGGTATGCCTCGACTATGTTTAGGTCTCTTGCCGAGGCTAGGATTAATATCGAAATGATTACCACCTCGGAAATTAGGATTACCTGCATAATTGGATCGGATCAGGTAGCAAAAGCAGCGGAGGTACTGCATGCAGCGTTTGAGTTGGAGAAATCTGATTAATATCAAAACTTATTAGTTAATGAAGTGACTGATATCCATCTCTCCATAGTGATTCCTACCTATAATGAATCGCATAAGATAAAACATACTCTTGATGCTATTTATGAATATCTTGGTAATCAAAATTATTCCTATGAAGTTATATTGTGTGACGATGGCAGTTATGATCTAACCACCAAGATAGCGAAGGAATATTTCGGGGGAAAAAGTAATTTTCGAATTCTATCCCTTTCTCATAAAGGAAAAGGATCAGCTGTGAAAACAGGAATGATGACTGCCCAGGGCCGATATAGGTTTATGTGTGATGCCGATCTGGCCATGCCATTGGATCAAATTGGAAGGTTCCTCAAAGAAATGACGAACGATTGCGATATTGCGATAGGATCAAGGGAATTAACCGATTCAAAAAGATTTGGGGAGCCCATGCTTCGCTATTTTGCAGGCAGGGTTTTTAATTTATTTGTAAAATTTGCTGCCATTAGAAAATATCAAGACACTCAATGTGGCTTTAAATGTTTTTCCTCCGAGGCCGGCGATAAAATTTTCCCATTGGTTAGGACTAACGGTTGGGCATTTGATGTGGAGGTTTTATTGTTGGCTGATAAGTATGGGTTTTCAGTCTCTCAGGTACCAATTGATTGGCGCCATGGAGAAGATAGTAAAGTCGACCTCAGGTCGGCAGCTCTACAGATGATAAGGGACATATTTCTTACGAGAGTCAGATTATTGATGTCCTATAGGAAGTGAAGTTTCACAAATAAATAAAGCTGTTTTGGGAATAGAAGATGAATGTTGATCTGGTTCCTGTTTACGTGGTAGTACCCACCTACAATGAAGCTCAGAGCATACCTGTTCTGTTGAGAGAAATTTTCGAACTGGGAATAAAAAATATTAATGTTTTAATAGTTGACGATAATTCACCGGACTGCACCGCCAAAGTGGCCCGATGCTATGCCCGCGATAATGGACTTTCAGTTTCAATATTAAATCGCCGTACCAAAAAAGGTTTGGGATCCGCATATGTTGAAGGGTTTAAAGAGGTTTTACTGGGACACCCTGAAGAAGAAGTTTTCGTTGTGCAAATGGATGCAGATATGTCTCACAACCCTAGCTATTTACCCAGCATGATTGAACTGCTTGCGAGAAATGATGTCGTTGTAGGGTCTCGCTACTGTCAAGAAGGAGGATCTGATGAAAAATGGAGTGTATACAGAAAAAGGTTAAGTGCCTGCGGTAATTGGGCGATTCGATTCGTCTCTGGTTTGAAAGTGAATGATTGTACATCTGGGTTTAAAGTTTTTAGAATGCAGGTTCTAAAAGATATTTCTTGGGATGAAATTCGGTGTTCTGGGTTTGGGTTTCAAATTGAAATTGCCATGCAATGTGAGAATCATGACTTTAGAATTCAAGAGTACCCCATCATTTTCAATGATCGGGTATCTGGGGATTCAAAGATGTCTATTTCAATAGTGCTAGAAGCAATATTCAAGATAATTTGTGAAAGATTCAAAATTTTTAAAGTTATTAAGACCCTTAAACCTTACACATAACTCGAACTTTGCTGCGATTATGGGTGCAAAATATATTGCACTGATAAAAAACTCCCAATTAGAATGCCCTCATGAAATCAAAAGATGAGTGGAAAGGGTGAATGAAGTGAACGCAAAAGAATTGTCTTCTATTTTAAGTCTTAGAAAAGAAAAATCTAAAGAATCTGATCAAATGATGCATTACGGTCTTTTTCAAGAGGCGATAGATGTGAATCTAACCCTGATTGATATCTATCAAGGTGATCAAAAGGCATATAGTAGACTTGGAGACGCCCTACTCAAGATGGGGAAAAGTGCGGAAGCCCATGATGCTTACCAATCCTCCATATACCTAGAAAAGACAAAGAAAGAAAACACACAAATTGCGGTGGATAGTGCCATGCGAGCTGATTGGAACAAAGCCATTCAAATCAATTTTGACATCATTGACAAATTCCCATGGGATCCAGAGCCATACAATCGGCTCGGGAAAGCTTTGAGTGAAAAGGGACAAAATAAAAAGGCTATCCAAGCTTTCCAGTGTGCTCTTGTTATTTCTCCTAATAGTCCAATAGCCAAAAAGAATATGAAACGCCTAGAGAAAACCTCTGGACTTAAAGCAAGTATGGCGGTTGCAAGCACAACGCCAGGGAGGTCGTTTATTGAGGAGACAGGCCGTACTGGGATTACGAAATTAGTAAATATTCCCCGAAATTTTGATGTGACTGATTTGATTGCTGGCCATGGCGTAGATTTGATCTCGGTAGATAGAGGTATGAGGATATTGGATAGTAAAGGGAAAGAAATTGGCAGTATAGAACCAAAGCTTGCCCTACGGCTGAAAAAATTAGTGGAGGGAGGGAACACTTATTCTGCAAATATAACAAGCGCAGGAGAAGGCGGTGTCACTGTTATTATTAGAGAAACCTATAGGCATCCAACTCAATCCAATAAACCCTCATTTCCCGCCAAATCCAGCGTTTTGGGTGATGTTTCTATGGCAGCTCTGGGCTATGGGCTCAACGACGCAGGTAAACAAACACACCTTAAGGATTGGTCTGATGATGATACAGAATCTGGAGATGATGAGGTGTTTTCACCTATGATCCCTAAAATTTTGTTGGGTGGTTCAACCTTGGAGGGTCGGGGTGTATTGGACTGAATTTGGAAACGTCATTATTCGATAACATCCAGTGTTCGATAATAAAGTCCCCATTTTTGCATTAGTGCCACTATCTGTGTGTTTTCCATGCTAGTAAGATCCTCTAAAAAACCAGAGATTGCATGAGCGCCTATATTTTCCTTGCTGCACACCCAATTTGATTCGCTAGGAACTATGTATATTACCCCGCCGTTGTGCTCGCATGTGAGGGTGATACGTTTCCCTTCAGAGGTATTTTTTATTGTGATTCCATATGTGCTCATTGTCCTTCCTTACGGTTTTATTTATGCGGTTTCCCTAGGGCTATTTGAGTAATTAAAAAAACTGACTGATATAATTCCATTAACTACTAAGGCGACGTAAATAGTAATATAAAAAAATCTAGGATTGAATGATGAAGCCACATTACACTGATTCCCAGCTTACTATCCATAAAATTACGTGCGGACCATACGATAATAATGCTTACATAGTGATATGTAATCGAACCAACGAAAGCCTTTTGATAGACACTCCAGCTGAACCTTCCGTTTTGGTTGCCATAGCATCTACTACCCAAGTTAAATATATCGCAATTACTCATAATCATATGGATCATTTACTTGGTTTTGAAGAAGTTACGAAAGCTTTTCAAGCTAAAGTTGTAATTGGAGAATCTGATTCTAGTGAGCTTCCAGTAGTTCCTGATTTGTTCTTAGAGGATGGTAAAGAGATAAGGGTAGGAGATTTATCGGTTAGAGCAATTCACACCCCCGGTCATACTAAGGGGTCTACATGTTTACTTGTGAACGGACATCTGTTTACTGGAGATACTCTTTTTCCTGGTGGCCCAGGTAAAACTAAATCGCCTGATAGCCTAAAAGAGATCATTGTGAGCATAACAAGCAGGCTATTTAGTTTGGGAGACGACGTTTTTGTCTACCCAGGACATGGGGATGATGGTTTGTTGGGAACAGCAAGAAAAGAATATGAAATCTATTCCTCTAAAACCCACCCAGACGATTTATTTGGCGATGTTGAGTGGCTAAAAAGTTAAAATCCCATTTGCCTTTCATAGGGCAATTGCCCTTTTCGCCTAATTTGAATTTAATTGCTCTCTTTGCTCTATTGGTAACGCTAACCGTTACAATTTCATTAAGGATAGTCTTTGGTTCTACTACTCTATATTTACCGGTTCCTTGGTATTACCCATGGGTATTAGCTGTACCTCAATTGATTCTGTTGTTGTTTGTAGTTTCGATTTCTAAAGATGATCGTAAACTTATAAGGGCGGTTCTTCACATACCAAATAGCGAAGGATGGCTTCGCCGCTCAAGTGTGACTGTTTTGGCTAGTATTGTCGCGATATTCCTATACTCATTCACTATCTATAAAATAGATGTTTCTTATTTGATGCCGCCTCAAGTTCCCAAAAACATACTGGGTGAGAATGGATTTATGGTGGTTAATTTATTCGCAATAGTGGTTTGGGTACCTTTTGTCGAGGAACTTTTTTTTAGAGGTTTTTTGTTAACCTCTTGGGTTGCCAAATATGGTCAGGCGAAATCGATATTGCTAGTTTCATTGGTATTTATGTTTGTACATTCGCACCCAGGATTGTATTTTCCAGTGTTTATGAGTTCTGTATTGATCTCATATCTTTTCATAAAGACTAAGTCTTTGTGGCCGGCCTTTCTATCACATGCATCCCTGAATTTGTTAGTTGTGATAGTTGCGGCTTCTGCTTGAATTGGGCAGAATGTTGTGCATGTAATCCTTTATTGATCAGGTGGGTAACCAAGTGGAAAATAGAATCGACTTAAAACTCCTCAATGTGAAATCAGAGAATAGGCCGGCTTTAGTGCCTTATATAACTGTCGGATATCCCACTATAAAACTGTCAGCCGAAATAGCTTTGAAGACCCTTGGATCCGGGGCCGATATGTTGGAATTAGGAATACCTTTTAGCGATCCCATAGCTGACGGGCCAACTATTCAGAAAACTGGCTTCAAAGCCCTCGAAAATGGCGTTAACCTTTCGGTATGTATGGATGTTTTAACTAAAATTCGGGAAAAAAACGATGACTCCCCTATTATATTTATGGGGTATTTCAACCCATTTTTTCAATTTGGGCTAGAACGTTTTATGGAAGAAGCATCGGACCGTGGTCTCGATGGTTTGATAATTCCTGATCTACCGATGGAAGAGTCGATGGTTATATCTGAGCAGTGCAGGAAAAACAAAATACACCATATTCCTTTATTGGCTCCGACCAGTACCGAGGAAAGAATAAAATCTTCTTGTGAACATGCAGGTGGGTTCATATATTGTGTCAGCCTCACAGGTGTAACTGGAGCCCGTGACGGGTTATCTATTGGTGTAGAAAGTTTGGTTGAGAGAATCAGAGTTCACACGGATTTGCCTGTGTTGGTTGGGTTTGGAGTTTCTCAAAAAAAAGATGTTGAGATGATATCTAAATTTGCAGAGGGTGCGGTCGTTGGTAGTGCTTTTTTGGATCATATAGCGAGCTCCAGTGAGGGGAGTGAAATATCGGCAGCTGGAGCATTTATCGAGAGTATATTGGTGAAATAAAACGGAGAGGTTGTAATGTCTGAAGTACGGGCCATAAGGGGGGCAACAACATCCCCCGGTAATAGTTCGGAGGAAATTCTTGCTGCTACTGCCGAAATGTTGGATTTGATGACAAAAGAAAACTCACTGAAGATGGATGATATTATCAGCGCATTTTTTACAACAACTCAAGATTTAAATGCTGAATTTCCTCCCGTAGCTGCTAGGCAAATGGGGTGGATAAATGTTGCTCTTATGTGTTCCCATGAAATGAAAGTCCCGGGGGCATTGCAGAAATGCATTCGTGTTATGGTTCACGTGAATACTGATAAGAACCCTACTGATATTGTGAATATATATCTTCGAGATGCTGTAAACCTGAGGGTACGAGGGTTTGAGGATGGTTAGTGGCCAGGTTGTTGAAGAAGTTGGATGGTATTACCGTCTGGGTCTTGAAATGTGCAGATCCATCCGCCCCAATGTTCTTCTTCCGGGTCCCTAAGAAACTTTATACCGTTATTTTTGAGACTATTGGTGAAGTTTTTAATATCTTTGACATTAAAATTCAACATTATTCTTAGAGGTTCTATAGAATTACCTGTTATCTCTGAATGTGATCCGATACTAAACCGGAGATCCTCCCATTTGTAGGCAATGAAATGTTCTCTCACAGAGTGGGGTTTAAGACCTAGGATATCCTCATAAAAATGCCTTAGGCGGGCTAAGTCATATGTCCATATGATTGCTCCAGAAAATTTGATCATGATTCCTCTATTTTACTTTGAATTTGGTCAATAATCGATTTCCAATTTTATTATGCCCATGTATATAATGATCATGGAAGACAGAAACGCATGGGTGGATGAAAGTTTACAGAGGGTCTTCTAAAAGGAGGTAAGTAGAGTTGGATAGTAGTAGTAGGAGGCCGACCAGGTAGGTGTTCTCTGGAACGCCTCCACATGTAAAGCGCCCGGAGTAGGTTTACTGCTCCGGGCGCTTTTAGTTTTTGCCCTCAAAAAAACTTCTTGGGTTGTTAACCATAATGTTTTGTATATCTTCTTCTGATGCTCCCAAGTTTTTAAGTCTAGGGAGAACTTGCCGGGTTATGAATAAATATCCGTCTGGATTATACTTTGATCGACTCGTTTGCCCTTCTTTTGGATCTATGTTGAGCCTGACTGACCAGTCATGCCCTAACATGATTCTTTTTCCATATCCATCTGCTATCAGTCTCATGGCAGTTTCGGTTCTTTGTTCCCAATCCGGAGTTCCCATAGCTCTTCCCCCTGGATACCGATCCAGCCCTACCCAAACACCTTTATCGAGTAGACTTTCTAGGTAATGTATGTCCATGGTGTCGTTACTGTGTCCGATGTAAATTCTATTTAAGTCAACCTTCTCATCTTCAAAAATTCTGACCTGTTGCTCACCAACACGATCAGGGGCCCAGGTATGGGTGGATATTGGAACCCCAGTTTCTTTTTGGGCCCGTGCTGCTGCCCTGAGTATGATTTCTCCCTCTCTGGTAACTCCGCCAACATCATTAGCCACTTTAATTATCCCAGCCTTTATATGGGTACCTTCAATTCCTGTTGTTATTTCTCTCTTGTACAGGGTGGCAACACTATCTACAGAAGCATTCCAAAATACTCTAGGTATGTCCCTCCATGTTCCAGTAGCACATATTATGTTTACACCTGATTCCTTTGACACTTTTGCCAGCATATCGATATCCCTGCCGAGGTCGAGCGTCGTCACATCAATTATCGAATCAAGCCCTTCATTTTTTGCTTCGGAAAGGACCTTTATTGCCTCAGCTATTGAATCTTCTCGGTGTATGAATTCCGGATATATTTGAGGTATGCCGGCAGAGCTGACTACGATGTGTTCATGCGATAAGGTGAAACCTAAGTCAGAAGTTTCCATCGGGCCCAAAACTGATTCTATCTTGCTCATAGTACCTTCCTCCCATAAATCGTATTTTTTGACGGCCCCTAACTATCCCTGATGACGGGATTACTAAGTGTGCCCACACCTGAAATCTCAATTTCACACGTATCGCCATTTTTCATATCCTTGGACGTACCATCAGTTCCCATCCAGATCACGTCTCCAGGATATAAAGTTAGGTACCTGGTAATTTCTGATATGTATTTTTCTACTCCAAAAATCATGTCGTTAGTTTTAAATGAAATGGTTTCCTGGCCGTTAAGCCTTACGGTTGTCATCATGTCATTGAGGATTGCTTCTGTTTCAATCCATGGTCCCATAGGCTTAAAGGTGTCAGTATTTTTGGCACGCCATAAAGTTCTATCAGAGGCTTGCCATGTTCTCTCGCTGACGTCATTACCCACGGTATATCCCAAAACATACTTTAGGGAATCCTCCATTGAAACATTTTTGGCGACTTTCCCAATAACCACTACCAGCTCAGCTTCGTAATGAATTTTATCTGTTGCGTCCTTGGGTATGATTATGGGATCTCCGTGGCCTATGATTGCATTATTGGCTCTATATCCAATATCAGCCTTTTCAGGTAAATTGGGTTCCCTGTTCAGTAGAGATGCCGCCTCTAAAACATGTTTTTTGTAATTTACCCCCGCGGCGTAGAAAGTTTTCGGTATAACCGGAGGTAGTATTTTCACTTCTTCAACCGAAAATGTTTGAGTGGTTTTCTCATAACCATCAAATGGTGATCCATGAACTTTGCATACGATATTATTGTTCAAAATACCATAGAACAGCTCATCTTTTGTCTGGCACTTTAGCCATCTCATACGCTTGACTCCTCGTTTATTTTGTCTATAAGGACAGGCAAAACTTCCTCTGAAACTATGTTGTATTCGTTAACATGAGGGAATCCGGACAATATAAACTTATTTATTCCAAGTTGCCAATAGCTTAGTAGTTCTTCTGAGGCCTGCCCCACATTTCCGAGAACAGCTGTCTCGTAATTCATCTGAACATTGGATAGGCCATTCCACAAATGTGTGACCATTTGGTTATTTCCATATCGTTGAAATTGATATCGTGGACCTACCATGCGGGTGTTTTAGGAGGACTTGCTCTTTTATTTCAAGACAGATGTAGAAATTTGAGATAACAGGGTATTTGCAATTTTCCATGCTTTTCTTTCGGGTTGCCTGACTATTAAATGAGTTTTTAAACCAAAACAAGTAGGTCATCCTTTACCCATGCGCTTTTTTTGAGATAACCAAATATTGGAAGGAATCCTGCCTTGGCTGTGCCTATGTGCTTCCCATCTCCATCGATAAGTATGAACCAATTAAAATTAGGTTTGCTGCGCGGTTCAAATACCTCTTAAACCTGCACGTTCTCCTTACTACGGTGGGTTTATTACATTATGGAACATAACCAGTAGCAAGACCCTTAATTAAGATACTGGGCCAACTAAACTTTGGAATATTCTGGATATGTTATTTGGGTGCCATCATCTAGTTCCTCAATTAGGAAATCCCCAAATAATAATGGGGCTTCAACCTGAAGTAATTTAAGTATTTCAATTGCGAGGAATCGTATTTCCCAATCAGCAAAAATGGCGCCCCTCATTTCGATGAAATGCCTTAATGCCCTCACATTTGCGGTAATAAAAATTTTTGTTTCAGTTGCATTCGGCAAAACCGATCTGGCGGCCTGTCTTATAGCTTTTCTTCTATCGGTATTGCTATCAAATATTGATTTTGGTAGAGATTTTTCTAAAGCAGTCACTAGTTCAGTGTAGCTTTCAGCTGCATGTACCAGCGCGTCGTCTAACACTTTCCTCGCTTCTTTCGTGAAATCTCTTTCTGAGGACAAGGCCGGAGGAATAACAAATGTTCCTTCTGTTTCATCCACGTATCTTTGAGATCTTTGACTGTAAGCAAATCCTGCTCGATGTCGAACCAATTCGTGAGTAAGGCTTCTAGAAACGCCGGTCACTATGAAACCGTAATTTACGTGTTCAAAAACACTCCCATCTTTAGAGCTCAATAGGTTGTTTATAAAATCAGTGATATCTCTACGGCCCTTGCCGTAGCTCATATAACACATTCTCGCGGATATCTCTATAACTGCAGCTGATTCGTCGTCACCAGCCCTCACCGAGTCAGGAATGGGAGGTACATTTTCTTCTTCAAAAAAATTAGCGATCTGGGACCAATTAATAGCTGGTTTAGTGACTAGGTAAACGCTAGGATTTTCTTTGAAAGTCATTAATATCTCCAGGAAATTTTAGTTTCTTAGGTTCAAGGTATGTTATCACTTAGCCTTCGAATTTCGCATTCTTCGGGTATGAAATAGACGGGATTTGTTGCTGGAATTGAAATTGTTGAGTGTGCCTTCAGCGTGCTATACTCAAGGTTGGCTAAAAAATAATCATTGGAGTGGTCTGACTTTGGCTGAGAGAAAACGAAAATATGAATTGATTATGGCCCTGTCCCCGGTTTCAACCGAGGCTGAGGCTACAGTAATTGTGGATAATATCGCCGATGTTATCACCTCGTCGGGTGGAGAGGTTACAGGTCGGGAAGAATGGGGTGTGAAAAGGCTTGCCTACTTGGTAAGCAACTTTCAGGAAGGAAGTTATTACAAAGCTGATATTTCAATGGATTCATCTGACGTCAAAGAGTTGGAAAGGACTTTGAACGCAAATCAAGATGTATTGGTACATTTGATTTCAAAAATGTAATTCTCGTTAGAGAGGGGGTTTGATATGACTATGAATAAAATACTCATAATTGGGAACTTAGGATCTGATCCTGAAATGAGATACACGCCTAACGGAAACCCCGTAACCTCATTCACTGTCGCAACAAATCGTCGATACAAAGCCTCTGATGGAGAGAATAGAGAAGAAACTGAATGGTTTCGGATTAGTGCTTGGAATAGGTTGGCAGAAACATGCAATCAATATCTGCAACGGGGAAGTAAGGTGTATGTAGAAGGCCGTCTCAGTAGTCGAACATACGTAGGAAATGATGGAGAAACTAGGGTGTCTCTTGACGTGAATGCCTCTGAGGTTCGATTCATCGATAGTAAAGGCGCTAATACGAGTTCATCGGGAGGATTTTCGGAAGGAGGATCCACCCCTCAATCTGCGGGGTCTTCCTCTGCAGATCCTTCAATTGAAAATGGAGGGGAAGTCGAAGATGATTTGCCTTGGTGATCGATAAGAATTCATAATTTTTCGTAAGTATAGTAACCAAATCGGAGTCTAGTGATGACAACAGAAAGAGAAAGCACCCCACAAAGAAGGCCTGGTGGCCGGCCACGCTTCTATTCGCGTCGGAAGGTCTGCCAACCTTGCGTGGATAAAAAAGAACTGGACTATAAGGATGTTGATTATCTTAAGAAATTTCTTTCTGAAAGGTACATGATAGAGGCTCGTCGAAAAAGTGGTATGTGTGCGAAATGCCAAAGATCTTTGGCAACAGCTGTGAAGAAGGCCCGCCACTTGGCCTTACTTCCTTTTTCCCCTGCCCAGAAAGGTGCTTTGCCCGTTCATTACAGGCCTAGGTCATAGGTAACCTGTATGTTCCCCCTCGTGTGAATAATTAATCATTCCAGGAAAGTCTTAAATCAAGTGAGTTCTGGTCGCCCTTCACGTGTAGATAAAAGAAGAGTTGCTATGCAGCAGCCTGTGCTAAGACGTCGCCAAAAACTAACTATGGGCCTCTTAGGAATATCCTTTTTGTTAGTTATCTCAATATTCATAGCCGGATACATTGTGGTGTTTGTAATGCCACATAGGGAGTTAGTGGTGAAAGTGGATGGCGTTGAGTACACAAGAGGAGATCTGGTTGAGCTAGTGAGAATAAGACAAAAAAGTTCGGAATTTATGGGAAGCACATTTGATGCTAGTGCTGGGATATTTGAGTCTCTGCAATTGATGGTAGAAAATGAGATTTTGATGCAAATGGGCCCTTCTCAGGGAATTTTTATTTCTGACGAGGAGATAGATGACCAAATCGCTCTTATCATGCGGCCGAAGAAGCAAATGGCCTTAGGTAAATCGGAGGAACAGATTTCCCGAGAAACCTCTGAGCGACATTTGAGCTATTTGAATACTATTCAGATAGATGAATCAACCCATAGGTCAATAGTGCAGAAGGCGATCCTTAGGGAAAAATTTAGACAGCAGGTCGGAGAGTCGGTTCCGTTTGTAGCGGAGCAAGTTCACCTTTTCCGAATTGTGATGCCACAAACTGGTGAAATGGACATAATGCAACTGAAATATGAGGATGCGGTCAGGGATATCATAGATCCAAAGCAATTTCAGCTAGCTTATATTGCAATAGCGCGAGAATTTTCAGTAGATATACCAGAAAAAGTCAGGTTGGGAGGAGACATGGGTTGGATTGCCAAAGGAGTTATCCTAGATTACGAGCGTGACTTCTTCTTACTAGAGCCTGGAGAATTAAGTGAGCCTGTCAAAAACAAAGACAACCTCACCCAGACTTTCTTTTTTATGATCTCCGATCGCCAAGCGGCGAAAGAATTGTCATTTGAAGTACGCGAGGAATTAAAATCGAAGGCACTACAAGATTGGGTTAACGACGAAAGAAGCAACCATGACGTCTATGCTATTTTCAATTCGGATATTTACGATTGGGTCTTTCAACAGCTACGGTTGTCATCTCGTGCCCCAACCCCAACACCGGACCCGTTCCAATCAATATTGAATTCGAGGTAGAGGCGTATTATGAGAAATTCCATAGGGGTTGGACTCATTGGAATGGGAGTAGTTGGATCAGGGGTAGCGAGGGCAATAACTGAAAACTCTACCGCATTGCATAGTCACGTCGGATCACCATTAAAGCTAATGAAAGTAGCAGTTCGTGATACGTCGATGCAAAGAGGATTCATGGTTTCTCAAAATATTTTAGGCGATAATCCTGAAGAATTAATAAATGATGAATCAGTAAATATTGTTGTGGAACTGATGGGTGGTGAACACCCAGCATTGGAATTGATTCTGGCAGCGGTAAAAAACGGGAAACATGTAGTTACCGCCAACAAAGAAGTGATATCAAAACATGGCTCTGAGATATTCTCTTTGGCTAGAGAAAATAATGTTAGAGTACTTTTTGAAGCAAGTGTGGGCGGAGGAATACCAATTATTTCACCCTTGATGCGTGATTTGGTGGCTAACGACATCAAATCTATTAAAGCTATCATCAATGGGACTACCAATTATATTCTAACTCGAATGGCGAACGAACAAGCTGATTATCAGCAAGTGCTGCAGGAGGCCCAAGAATTGGGCTATGCTGAATCAGATCCAACCAGTGACGTAGAGGGGATAGATGCGGCATATAAATTATCGATACTGTCTACTTTAGCGTTCAGGGCTAGCGTGAAACATACTGATATATTTACTGAAGGGATAACCAGCCTTACGGATAAGGATTTTTCATACGCTAAAGAATTAGGATATTCGATAAAGCTGTTAGCCATAGCTACTCGAACCGATTCTAGTGTATTAGGAAGAGTTCATCCTGCATTGATACCAAAGGAGCAAATGTTAGCTAAGGTGGATGATGTTCTGAATGCCGTGGAAGTAGAGACGGATTTGTTAGATAGGGTATTGTTTCATGGACCGGGCGCGGGCTCTATGCCCACCAGTAGTGCCGTAGTGGCAGATATTGTCAACATCGCCCGAACCATTGCTGGTGGCACTGACTTACTAGACCCGGTCCGGTTATCGGATGGGATAGAGATTAGATCAATAGATACATTGATAACCAAATATTACTTTAGACTTGAAGCTGACGATCAACCAGGAGTACTAGCTAGAATTGCTGCAGTGCTAGGAGATTGCGGGATCAGCATTTCATCTTTTATCCAAAAAGGATTAGGTGATCAATCTACAAATGCTGAATTGGTCATTATGACTCACGAAGCCAGCGAAAGTTCTGTAACGAGGGCTATATCGAGCTTAAAGGAACTAGATGTTGTTAGAATGATAGGTAATGTGATCAGGGTGGTCGAATAACCGGCTTGTAACGTTGGAGGTTTGCATGCAGCATTTGTCGTTTTACGGTTGGAATCGTTGAAGTAGCTGTACAAAAGCGAAAGCGGAGCTTTCGCAGGCTGGATTTGACTGTGAAATAAGAGATTTTTTCAACACCCCATTTTCTTTAGATGAACTTCAGGAGGTTTTATCAGGAGATAATCCTTCGGAGCTATTTTCTTGGAGAAGCCCCTCTTTCAAAAAGTTAGGTTTGGAAAAATCAAATATAACTGCTTCCGAAATGTTGGATCTAATGATTAAAGAACCTAGGTTAATCAAAAGGCCCATTGTAATGTACCAGGGCAAAAGATTTGTAACTTCGGAATGGAAGAAGATTTTGAGGTCGGACTAAATATGATTAATTTGTCTGGTAAAGAAGCTATAGTCACAGGTGGAGGGAGCGGTATATGTTCGGTTTTGGTCTTGGTAGGGGCAAATGGATGTTACTAATGAAAATTCAGTTGATGAAATTGTTTCAGAACACATCAGGGATCGAAAAAATCTTAATTTGGAGGCAGTCTTAAAACCGAAGGTCTTGAAGGTAAAAAGCTTTTCGATCAAACTGTTAAAACTTTGATTCCGCTTCAAAGAGAGCAGACTCCGGAAGATATTGGAAGTATGGTGGCCTTTTTAGCATCCGATCTCGCCGAAAACATTACAGGTCAGTCCATTAACGTGGATGGGGGTAGGTTCACCAATTAAAATGATCGCCCGTGCTATGCCCAGGGATCTTTGGCCATTCTGGTTTTTACCAAAAAAAGACATGGGAATATTCCTATTAGACAAAGTACTGAACCGATCATAAAGAAATCGTGGAATAAATTTATTCCTGCTTGGATTAATTGATTTTCAAATTCCGACGTGGAATTTCCAAGAACTCCAGTACCAGGAATTTTTAAATCTATACTTAGCAGTAAATCTTGGAATCTTTGAGATCCCCAAGCTGATAGGGCAGCAATCCCAAAAGTCATCCCCAGGAATCGTGAAGAGCTGATTATTCCAGCTGCTGAACCTTGGTAACGCTTACTGGAGCTATTGATAGCTGATGTCGTAATTGGGGCTATCGTCAAGCCGAAGCCAAACCCAGCCACTAATAAATGATATGACATCAGTGGATCCCCAATTAATTCGTTCCAGCGGCTCATAAATAGTAGAGCTACAAAACAAAATATAAGCCCAGATATCGCTGGTATCCTGAGATCATAATGTTTGCTAAGCCAGCCCCCCATCACCGCCCCTACGGGGATAGCGATTGTCATTCTCATTAGAATTAACCCTCCCTCCAGAGAGGTGCCAGATAGGACGGTATTTACCATCAGTGGTATTGTCACCATACTTATGATAAGGGTTGCTCCATAGAATAAATGTAAGGTGTTCGCAGCCAAGAATTGGATGTTTTTAAATAGTTCAATTGGTACGACTGAATTATCATTCAGCTTTGATAGTAGGTAATAACCAATTAATAAAGACACCCCAATAGATATAAAAATCACTAAAAATGGTGTGTTACTTCCAGATTGTGAGCATCCCAACGTGATAAAGCAGATTGCGGCGACTATTACGGCTGAGCCAAGATAATCTATTTTATGTGTGGTGCCTTTAGAGTTCGGGACAAGAAATAAAATACCCGCTATTACGAGTAATCCGATTGGTATGTTTAACCAAAACACCCACTGCCATGAAAAAAACTGAGTGATTATTCCCCCCCATAAAGGACCTGTGACTGCGCCGGCTTCTGCCGCCGCCCCGGTTAAACCCAAAGGGATAGCTCTTTCATTACCAGAATAAATATCACTAATGATTGCTATCGTAATTGGGATCAAGGCGCCAGCCCCGACAGCTTGGATTATTCGAGCGCCAATGATCCAATCTAGAGAGGTTGTGATTTCTAAAATGCCAGATACACAACTTCTGATTAAAGTACTATCATGGTATGCATAAGATTCCAAAAATCCCATGGAATTAGTCAATCCCGTACCAACTGACCCCAGCATAAAAACTGACATAGAAACTACATAGATAAATTTACGTCCATATATATCGGAAACCCTGCCCATAATAGGCATTACAGATACGTACCCTAATAAGTAACCCGTAACTGTCCACATGGCCTTATCCAGTTCGGTCACTTCCACCATTAAATCCGACATTATCTGGGGAAGTATCGTTACGATCACCGTTTGATCGTCTGCAGCAAAAAATATACCTGCAAAAATAGGTATTAGAATTACATTTTTATTGGCAAGTTTCCTCATGTACTTATCTGTAAATACTAGTTTAAAGGGTTCTCAATAACTATTTCTTCATTAAATCGGGATATGTCAATTATTCTTTGGATTTCATTTATATTTGCTGAATCATCATATCCATTCAATTGACCAAAAATAATCGCTCTGGTTAGGTAGAGGGAATCTTTGTCTATCCACACAATTATTTCAACGTTATTATCACTTGTATCTCCGATCAAATTAGAAAGTGATGAAGCCGGCATAGATCCTTCTATATTCCAATATTTCTCGCTATTAGATCTGAATTTCGGGGAAGTAGTGCTGGATAGTATTTTATTGATTCCTTTCTCGGGATCAAAAAAGGAAAGAGGGGTTATGGAATCTTCAGTCATTTCCCATTTTTGAGTAAGTGGGTTTAAGAAAAAAGTAGTATTGTCGACCGTTGAGAAACCGCCAGAAAGGGTCAAATTGCCAAACAAAAAATTGGCTTCAATAAACATTGAATTATTATCAGATATTAGCCCGGTTGCTTTCGATAAGACCAAATCACCAATTCGAGTGCCGTTTATATTCTTATGCGACAAATGGAATTCAAAAGACGAGACAGAGTTCATTATTGTTCCACTCTGGTCTAGTATTTGCTTTGCCGTCCTGGTTTGGCTTGCGGTCGAAAGTGGGTTATTTGATGCACAAGATAGATTCAATATACCGATCAAGTAAATTGCTACTAGAATAATGTAGAAGTTAGTCTTACTATTATTATTCACTACGGTAGGCATAAAAAAACCCCGCTCTCTCGAACGGGGTTTTTTTATCCAAAGGAATTTTATATCTGAATTATGTTCTGTTCCTTGAAAGGATAACAGAACCAATTCCTACCATCGCGATACCAAGCAGGCCTGACAGTAACATGAGATCTCTAATTATTCTTTCCCCAACGCTTGGTAGTCCAAGCCCTAGGACACTACCGCCTGATTCCCCCGGCACGGTCGATACTTCATTTTCTGCGAGATCCTTAGCTTCTAAGGTTAGAGTGGCCATTTGCTGGGCGCTGGCTCTAGCCTGAGCGACCCCTCCCTCTCCGGTAGAGGAAGAAATGCTTCCATCTGTATTCCCATCCCAGCCATTCCTAGCTGCCGACAGTTCGTTGAAAATTTTTGATGCGAAAATATTTGCGACCGCTGCATTGGTTTGGGGAGTAATGTCATCGTCCGCAGTAGCCTTCGCAGCATTAATCCAAGTTGAAATGTTGGCTGCAGACGCTATTACTCCGGCAGCACCTTCAGCTAGATTGCTGTCTTCAGTATCTTCAGCAGCTGCGGCAGTAGCGTTAGCTCCTAAACCATTTGCGAGATCGCTAATTGTGGAGGCATCCGCAACGGCAGCACCTATCTGAGCTTTTACCTCATCAATGTCTGATGAGGATTGAGCAGAGAAAGCGCTAGCTATTGCTGCTGCTAAATGCGCATCTATGCTATTAAGATCAGCCATTACGGAACTGATATAAACGGCAGCATTCACTGGTACGTTATCACTGTAGGCTGTAGACCCACCCGGCCCGATCGTCAACTTAATCCGGCTATAGGTCGTGAGGAGATCTTCACCGTCATATCCTTCCGAGGTACTGTCGTAAACGAAATTTACGTTTCCAGTCGCTTGGAGAACACCTTGAAGAACTGGTTGGATTACAGATAACTCTCCTAAATCTAAAGATTTAGTACCATCTGATGATACGAGCACTGCATTATATGCACTACCTTCCCCAAGGGGAGTAACCCCCGCCATTGAAACGACTAAGGAGTCGTTAACAGCCTGATCATCCGTTACTACGGCTGTACCGAAAGTAAGGGTATCGGATTCTGCAAAGGCTACTGTCGGTATTAAAAACGACACCATCAATGCGGTCATGATTATTAATGTCTTGGTCCTGAACATAGCTTGCACGCTGCCTCCTTGACCAATGATTTGTTAGTCTTAGTTATTTAGTTACGCGTAGTAGCAACATTACCACAAACATGTTCCGCATAGTAGTACTTCAGGGATAAAAATTCCAATAAAAATTGCTGCGAGAATACTGACAGTACTAGTTTAGGCACATCGTACAATATGGTTAGACATTTTTGCTACTGGTTAATTTCGGTTGAAAAGAGACGATTTTGTCTCATGAAAAATTCAGGAAAATTCAGGAATACGTGAAATAATTGTTTTCTGTTCCCAGACAAAATGCTTCAAACCCTCCTGAGAATCGGGATATAGGAAGATTCTATTCTGGTCTTTCTTCATTAAAGATAATTCCTCAGAAGACCGCTATATCCAAAATGATGCTTTTCCACGATTTACTGGTTGACGCCAATTCTAAGGTTAATCTGACTAAGGTGTTGGACTGGCCTGAGGTGGTTCTCAGACATTATTTGGATTCTCTAAGTGTTGTCATGGCAGTTCCATCACTATTTGATGGAAGGGAAAGCATACTGGATATAGGGTCAGGGTTCGGTATGCCTGGGATTCCGTTAAAGGTGATGTTTCCAGGAAATTACCTGGTTATGTTGGATTCTGTTAAGAAAAAAATCGATTTCATTGATTTTGCTGTCAATGAAATGAACCTGACTAATGTGGATACAATTGTGGGGAGGGCAGAAGATATAGCAAAAAATAGAAAACATAGAGAAAAGTATTCTGTAGTTGTATCAAGAGCTGTTGCAAGCCTTCCTGTTTTACTTGAGCTCGCTTTACCATTTTGTAGCGTTGGAGGTACCTTCATTGCTATGAAAAGCTCACGGGTTCAGCCTGAAATTGATCGATCAGAGACTGCTTTGAATTTATTAGGTGGGCAAATAGACAGTGTCGTTAATGTTGGTGATAAATTGCCGTTGTTACCAGGTAAGCTGGTGGTTATACGAAAAATAGCAGAAACTCCTGATATTTATCCTAGAAAGGCGGGGATTCCTAAAAAGAGGCCCCTTTGAAATTGCCGATATAATTTGGTTCGCTACTTTTAAGAAAGCCAACAAAAAAATGACATCGAAAATGATTTTATTGCAGGCAGCCAAAATCAGATTTTAGGCACTGCCCTTTCACTTCGAACCGGATGAACACTTTTGGGAGCCTTTTCCCTGATTTATTTTCCCTTTAAGGTTTTTATTTAGAGGGCTCAGATGGAAAACCATTTCTTTAAACGCATCTGTGCTAGGTAGGTCTTCTGGTTGTGATTCAGTGCTGAGCCACATTTCTAGTTTTCAATATAGTGTTCTTGTTTTATCGGGATGTTTTGTTAATTCAGTTGCGTGGTTAAGGTTGGGAGATGTATACAGAGGCTATTCTCTGGGTGTGATCTCGAAGTGATAGAAATGATTGGTCATGGATAAACCAACAGTATTTCATTGACTTGTAGGCGTACAATTACTAAACTAAACTTTGTGTAGATACAATTTATTATGATCATTAATATCATGGTCAGGATCGCTAAAGATGTCTTTGGAGGGATTTGGAATGACCTTAAAGGAAATTCACCATACCGTTAAGAGACCAGGTAGGACTCAAGATCACGATTCCGTGGAGATTCCAGTGGCAGAGGAACTGGCGACGGTACCAGGGATAGTTAAAAAGGATAATGATGTAGCTTGGTACTCTCGAAACTATCCAATTGTTAGCCAGAACATCGAGAAGGCTGCGGATAGGGAATGGACGTGGACGGTTTATACCGGGGAGATGTATGAATACCGTAAACATCACGATGAAGTCAATAAACCACTTGTTGAAGCGGCATATGTATCAGGAAATAAACAGCCAACTGGAGATGTCACTCCCGCTAAGGATGTGACTGAAGAGATCAGAGAGAAAGCAAGGAAACTTGGGTTTGGTGAGGTAGGGTTTACAAAATTCGATAGAAAATATGCTTACAAAAGCAAAAAAGCCTGGGTAAAGTATGAGCATGCGATATGTTTGGCACTTGAACAGGATTATTGGCAAACCCAAACTATACCAAGTATGGAAGCTGAATTTGCCCACTTTGGAACATATGAGGAAGAGGGTGCACTAGCCCTGGATCTTGCTGATTTCATTAGAGATTTAGGTTACAGAGCGCAGGTACATAGTCCAAACGACAATAGTGCTGCGTACATACCGATGTTTGTCGAGGCGGGTCTGGGACAACTTGGTGCTAATGGGCAGCTGCTTTCACCCCATTTTGGTAACAGATCTAGACTTCTTATTATTAGCACAGATGCAATAGTAACCTACGATGACCCAGTCGATTATGGCATACATAAGTTCTGTGAAATGTGTCAGGTTTGTGTCAATCGATGCCCTGGAAGAGCTTTGGTTAAAGAGAAGGTCTTTTGGAGGGGTGTTGAAAAGCACAAATTAATGTACGATCGATGCCGACCTGTCATGGCTACCTACGAAGGTTGCGGGGTTTGCATGCTAGTCTGTCCGGTACAGCGCTATGGTATGGCCCCTGTGATGGAGCATTTTGTCGAGACAGGAGAAGTTCTAGGAAAAGGAACGGATAACTTGGAAGGCTATGAAATTCGGGGCAAGGGTTACTACGGCCCCGGGAAACTTCCTTCGTTTAACAGAGAATTTTTTGATATACCCCACGGAACAAAAGATGAATGGCTATTCACTCAGTTCAAACAGAAAATCGAGGGAAAAGGCAAAGTCAGCGAAGACGAGAAACAGGAATTCGTGGAGAAATTGGGAGATATCTTGTCCGAAGAATCTATTTATGATGCCGGATTATAAAGATTTTAAGATACCGGCGATATCGGCATGACTAGTCGGAGCACATTTGAAAAAGAACATATCGATGGCCTTTTTGGTGAACTTAATACCGACTACAAAGGGATGCCAGAAAGTGAGCAACTGCATAGAGACGCTCACTTAGCAATTGCCTACCATGATTCAGGAAGTCAAATACCGGACTCAATAGACCCCAGAGTGATTGCATTAATAGCCAGATACGGTCCAACAAATACCTAAAAACGGCTCCTTAATAAAAGCCCCTGCTATCCCAGTATTAAACTGGGATAGCAGGGGCTTGTCATATATAATGCCAGCGCTAAATACCTCCTAAGTAGGATAATTTGAGGTCATAAAAATGATCCAATCGACCTGTGAACCCAAATTTAAGGAAGTGAAAAATGACTACCAACACAAAAAAATTAAAATTACTGAAACATAAATCTGCGAAAGTCAGTCTGGGCCCAGATCGAGCCCCAGCGAGATCTATGCTACGTGCCGTTGGACTAACCGACGAGGATATGGAAAAACCATTTATTGCTGTTGCTAATTTGGCCAGCGATGTCACCCCGTGCAATGTGCATTTGACAAGGATCGCAGATAAGGTGAAAGAAGGTATACGGGATGCCCAGAGTGTACCTTTTATGTTTGGCACCATCACGATTAGCGACGGAATATCGATGGGGACGGAGGGTATGAAGGGATCTTTGGTAAGTCGCGAAGTGATTGCAGATTCTATTGAAACCGTGTGTTTTACTGAAGGGATGGACGGTTTGGCCGTTGTAGCGGCATGCGACAAAAATATGCCAGGGGCCATGATGTCCATGGCGCGCCTCAACATACCATCGGTTTTTGTTTATGGAGGCGCCATTCTTCCAGGCAACTATGCAGGTAAGGATATAAATGTCCAAGATATGTATGAAGCGGTTGGGGCATTCTCGACTCGGCAAATTTCGTTAGAAGAATTGATAGCCATGGAGCGGGTGGCTTGTCCTGGAGAAGGAGCCTGTTCCGGCATGTTTACAGCGAACACTATGGCATCAGCTATTGAGGCGATGGGTATGTCGATACCCGGTGCCGCATCTATTCCTGCAGTGGACCCTCGAAATTTGGATGTGGCTCACGAGGCAGGCAAACATTTATATTACATGCTTGAAAATGGGATTAAACCTAGGGATATCATGACCCGGAAGGCTTTTGAGAATGGGATAAGGTTAGTGTTGGCGATGGGAGGGTCTACTAATGCTGTTCTTCACCTTTTGGCCATTGCGAGAGAGGCAGAGGTCGAATTAACAATAGATGATTTCGATATTCTTTCAAGAGAGACACCATACCTAACTGATCTACGACCTGGAGGAAATTATGTAATGTCTGATGTCGACAAGTCTGGAGGAGTTCAAGTAGTACTAAAGGAATTGCTAGATGCAGGAATGTTACATGGCGATGCCAAAGCTATAAATGGTAAAACCCTAGAAGAGAACCTTTCTGATGTTGATACAAAGCCAGATGAAAGAGTGATTTTTTCGGTTCCTAATGCAAAAAATTCAACTGGAGGACTAGCTATCCTTAAAGGTAATTTAACTCCTGAAGGAGCTGTCATAAAAGTTGCCGGAACCAAGATTGAAAAACATGAAGGACCAGCAAGAGTATTTGATGGAGAGCGTAGTGCTTTTGAGGCTGTTACTAGGGGATCTATCAAGGATGGTGATGTGGTTGTCATAAGATATGAGGGACCTAAAGGCGGACCAGGAATGCAGGAAATGCTGGCTGTGACGGGAGCAATCATGGGTGCTGGGTTGGGGGAAACGACAGTTCTTATTACTGACGGTAGATTCTCAGGGGCAACTAGAGGTGGTTCAATAGGCCATGTCTCCCCGGAGGCGGCAGTAGGGGGGCCAATCGCGTTGATAGAGGATGGGGACATAATTAACCTGGATATAGAAGCACGGGACCTGAGCGTAAAACTGACTGCTAAAGAGTTAGAAGATAGAAGATTAAAATGGAGCCCAAGAAAACCCAATTACGAGAGAGGCGTTTTGGCCAAATATGCCAAATTAGTGTCCTCGGCTTCAGTTGGGGCTGTTACTAGCTAGCTCTCTAATTATTCTGAATAGATAGTGATATAATTCACTAGCATCAGTTTTAATCGATAGATTGAAGTCTTTAATTCTTGCAGATTAAGGGTTAATTTTAGGAAATGAAAACGATACTATTTGCCGCTAGCTGCACTTTCATGCTCGTGACCGTATATATGGTTTTTATGTGGGTGCCTACTGAACAGAACCTAGGTGTTTCGCAACGAATATTCTATGTCCATGTTCCTCTTGGCTGGATCGGAATGGTTTCCATTTTTGTAGTCGGTATAGCCAGTGTGATCCATCTGTTAACAAGAAAAAACCTATGGGACTCTATTGCATATTCTGCCGCTGAGTTAGGAGTTATATTTGCTACTCTAATATTGATAACTGGAGCAGTATGGGCCAAACCAGTTTGGGGAGTTTGGTGGTCTTGGGATCCTAAACTCACTACTACCTTAATTCTTTGGTTTGTATACGTCGGTTATCTCATGGTTCGTTCCTTCTCCACCCCGGGGTCTCAAGGGCGGAGGTATGCTTCGGTTGTGGCTTTGATAGGGGCTATTGATGCGCCGGTTATATATTTGGCGTCGATTTGGTGGAGGACTGCCCATCCCAATCTAAATATTGGGCCGCTCGCAGAATCAGATTCTGACTTAGATGGCAAAATGTACATAACATTCATTGTATCGTTGGTTACATTTACCATTTTTTATGTTTATGTGATGTTAGAAAGAGTTCAAATGAGAAAATGCGAAGATGATTTAGACGAGGTTCATCAGTATGTATCCCTTAATTAGTAGGTTTCTTGGATTAGTGTCATTCATATCTATCGTTGCTGTGTCTATGTTTGTTTTGGAAAAGTCTTTTGTTTTTGCCGATTCGGCATTAGTTAGCGAAGCCAAACAAAATGATCCTGACGCAAATTTAAAATATTTATTTACAGTGTTTTTTTTAGTATGGGCTATATTTTTCGGATATATTTTCTTTCTTTCTCGAAGGTTAAAAGAAATGAGAAATGAAGTAGCTATGCTAAAAAAAATTATTTCTGAAAAAGAATAACAGCTAAAATGAATGACCAGGGTAACGACAGTTATATTTCCGAATCCAAAATGACAAGCAATCGAGGCAAGTTTCTTTTTGCCGCTCTTGTATTGTGCGCCGCCCTAGGCTATTTCGCCTACATGGCTTTTCAAGGGGCAACCGTTTATTACTATACTGTGAGTGAGATATCCAGACAGCCTCCTACTGCTGAAGGACGTATGGTGAGGGTTAGTGGAAAGCTAAAACCAGGGTCTTTTCATAGGGTTGAAGGGTCCACATCAGCGAGTTTTTCATTGATGGATGGAATAAGTGAAATTGAAGCAGTTCATAACGGAGTGTTACCAGATTTATTTTTTAATGAGCATTCAGAAATTATTCTTGAAGGCGCTCATACCCCAGGGCAGGAATTTGATAGTCAAAATGTGATAGTTAAATGCCCTTCAAAATATGTTGCTGTGGAAGAATCTGAAAAAGATAACAGTTAACCAAGACTTTCTTCTACTAGCTCTACCAAGTCTTTCACCTGCTTGGACCTGCCTTCTCCCTTGGATTGGACACCCTCTTCCATCATCTGCATACAAAATGGGCATGAAACTCCTACTGTATCGGCACCTGTTTCCAAGAACTGATCTGTTCTGGAATGGTTAACCCTTTGATTACCTTCTTCCTCATACCACATGTGGCCGCCCCCAGCTCCACAGCAGAATCCGTTTCCTCTGCATTTTTTCATTTCCACTAATTCCAACCCTGGTATAGATTTAGCAATCTGTCTCGGCGCCTCATAGATGCCATTATGCCTTCCTAAATAACATGAGTCATGATATGCCAAAGTGGTATTTATGGTGACTACAGGTTTAATTTTTTCTTTCTCAATAAGGTCTGAGATTAATTCGCTGTAGTGCATTACCTCGTACTTGCCACCAAGATGAGGGTATTCATTTTTGATGTTGTTAAAGCAATGAGGGCAACTGGTGAGAATCTTTTTTATGCCATACTTGTTAAAAGTTTCTATGTTTTGCATGGCCAACATTTGATATAAATATTCATTGCCCATTCTTCTGGCTGGATCCCCACTACAAGTTTCTTCGGTACCCAATATGGCAAAATCTACCTCAGCTCGATTGAGAATAGAAACCATGGCTCTGGGAATGCTCTGACTCCTCTGTTCCAAGGCACTAGTGCATCCCACCCATAGGAGATATTCAGCCTCTGGGTTTTCAGAGAATGTTTTTACATCAAGACCCTCATACCAACTCTCTCTGGTGAATGTAGTGCCACTCCATGGATGCCCTCTTTGTTCCAGATTTCGCAGCGCTCCCTCTGCTCCTTCTGGTATGTCTGGTTCTTCCATGACCATATAGCGTCGCATATCTACTATAGGATGGAATGGTTCATTGCCGACTGGACATACCTCGGTGCAAGCACCACATGTTAGACAGTCCCATACAGCTTGCTTCTCTATTCGTGATCCGATGATATTGGGTATATCCTCTTCGGTATCAACCGAGGTGGCATCGGCAATATGGTACCTGAGCCCTTGCACTATATGCATCGGAGAGAGCGTTTTTCCTGTTAGGTTTGCAGGACATACGTCTGTACATCTACCGCAGACAGCACATGCGAAGGCATCAAGTAGCTGTTTTTGGTTAAAATCTTTCATTTTGGATGCCCCGAAAGACTCGGCTGTTTCAAAATCAGTTATTGTTGTCAACGTTCCTTTAGCACCTAACTGCCGTGTAACAAAACCGATTGGAGCTCCAACCAGGTGAACATGTTTAGATATTGGAATATAGACGGAGAATCCCAGTATTATGGTCAGATGTATCCACCAGCTTATCTGGTATATAAAAGAAGACGCATCCCTGTCAAAGCCACCGTTGTTTAATATATCCCCCAAAAAATTCCCTATTGGGGAATGAGAATGGACGTTTTGTGCAGCAACATAAAAGGCCTCCCCTATTATGGTGCTGATCATCAAGAAGGCTATCAAGGCAAGTATTATGGCAGCCTCTCTTTTCTGAGTTAAGTCAAACCTCAACCTATTAGCAGTAAATACCCATCTTCGCATTACAGCTAAAACTATCACGGACAGCAAGGCTACGGCCAAAATATCTAAGTAGGTTCCGAAAATTGTTAATCCAGCTTCAGAAAGTAAGGTTTTTGAGAAATTAGGGTTGATTGAATCACCGTATATAAAGATCAGGTAGCTTAGGGAGAAGGACAAGAAGCCCCAAAATATGATGGCGTGTGCCATCCCTGCTCTGTCACTCACTACATCGGTACTTTGGAGGACTTTTTTTTGGCCCAGGATGTAAGGTATGGCTCCAAGGATTCTTTTGGGGAGCTGATCCGTTCTTCCAGAAGGTTTTCCTTGCAATATAGGTTTAAACATCCTGATGTATAAAAAGGAGGCTGCGGCTCCAAAGCAACCTAATGTTGCTACGTATACTAAGATCCAAGATGGTATTAAACCTATGAATTCAATGGGTGGGGCCATGTTTATCCTCCATAACAATTGACATCATATTATCACCAGAGCAAAAAATATCACGTCAACCTTGTACTTTTTGGTTTGCAATATTTTTAACAACAGGTGGATCCTTTGGTTTACTTAATGTGAAAGTTAGTAGGCCTCCGATTATCCATGCGGACCCGAACAAGAAAAATGCCACTGAGTAACTGTAACTTTCTTCCCAAAGAATACCGGCTATTAGTGGGCACAATGCCGAAACAATCATGGTGATAGGCGCAATAACTCCTCTAATGCTTCCCATATACTGGCGCCCAAAATATTCAGGTAATGCCACATTAGTTAAAGTAGGGAATCCCCCCATAAAAAACCCATGTATAACTCCCCAAATCACCAAAATCCAAACAGAATCGATGGGTATGATCATGTAGGTTGATAATCCAGCAGGTATTAAGCAAAGCGCAAGGACTCTTCTTATATCCATTTTTTCTGCTAGATAGCCGAAAGGGAGTTTGCTAATCATGGCTGAGGTGGCTAATGAGGTCGCTATCAAGGTTGCTGACTGTATATTTAGTCCTTTGTCTTGAATATAGGCGACTTCGTGAAATAGTACGACCACCAAACCCGAAAGGCCTAGACACTGAATTAGCAAAAGTATCCAGAATTGGGTGTTCCGTATGGATTGTTTCAGGGTCCAGGAATTTACTTCATTATCTGCGGTAACTTTTGCATTCGAGTCCGATGCATTTCCATCAGGCAGTAGCCCAATGTCTTCGGGGCTTCTCCTAAGAAATAGTGATGATACGGGGACGATAGCGACTACCGCCATCATTCCCAATACTACCCAAGCTGCTCTCCATCCAAGGGTGGAGATGGCCAAACCTGCAACAGGCGCGACTACAACACCACCGGCCGATATGCCCATGGTGCCAATGGCCATCGCTCTTCCTCTCATTCTCACAAACCATTTGGCCATTAATGATGGACCAACCAATTGACTACCCATGGCAGCAGTGCCAAAGCCATAAATAATTCCGTACAACATGTAGAACTGCCACACTTTGTCTATTTGAGAGGTAAAAGCCAAGGCAGTACCCCCGACCAAACTGCCAACGGAAACTATTATTCTTCCTCCATGCCTTCTATCCACCAATAGGCCTAATAGGGGAAGTATTGGAATTGTGGCGAGTTTAAATATAGGAATTACTGAAAACTGAGTTCTGGATATTCCTATCTCCTCACCCATCGGTATGATGAAAAATCCTAAAGCATAGCTACCAGTGCCGGCATTTATCATGCTTGATGTGAAAGAAGAAAATACTATAAGCCAGCCATAGAAGAACCACCGGTTTCCTAGTCTTTCCAACCATGTATCCAATCTAGCCATACTATTGGAAAAACCCCAAGGGTCTGACAGGACTTTTAATCATTAAGCAGAGGTGGCTTATGGGTGAAATTCACCACCGACTCAATCCACATTGAAGTCGATAGTAAATTCGATTCGTCAAAGTGGTCCGATATTATTTGTACTCCCAGTGGCATACCGTCATTGTCCAAAGCGTATGGCAAAGAGATTGCTGGCACCCCGGCCATTGTCCACGGAGCTTGAAAGATAGGTTCCCCCGTAGTCTCTGAGGTTGGAGCACCTGACAGACTTGTTGGCATTATCAAAGCATCGTATTTCTTTGACAATTTTGATACTTGCTTAATGTAATTCTGTTGAAAATGCTTTGATTGTATATAAAGATGCGTTGGGGTATTCAAACCATTTTCGATTACTTCTTTTACTCTGGGAGCAAAGTCATCAGGCCTTTTTTTAAAATTATCTTTATGGGTATGTGCTGCCTCGCAATTCATGATGACTCTGTGAGAGTCTAAGATGCTATTAAAATCAAGTTGTGTATCCGCAGTCTCTATTATCGCCCCTGCCTTTGAAAGTCTCTCCAATAAAAGAGCAAAATTTTTCATAGTGCTGTGATCTGAATTTTCATAGTAGAAATCTTCTACAACGCCGATATGAGGTGGTCGGGAGATCGGTTTAGGAATCGAAATATATGGTTTGCTATCCACTTCCACCGAATCCTTATCTTCGGCATCATAACCAGATAAATGCCGCAACAGGATTGCAGCATCTTTTACCGAGCGGGTAAACCATCCCATTGTGTCAAGAGATAATGCTACTGGGAAAACTCCTTGCCTACTGACGAGACCGTATGTCGGTTTGAATCCAACGATACCGTTATATGACGCAGGCCTTAAAACGGAACCTGCAGTTTGAGACCCTAGGGCAGCCGGGAACATCCCTGAAGCTACTCCGACTGCTGAACCACTACTGGACCCTCCTGGTGTTCTTGAAAAATTCCAGGGATTTTTGGTAGGAGGAGGATCTCCACAAGCAAATTGAGTGGTTACGGTTTTACCCATGATCACAGCCTGGGAATCTCTTAGCATTTTTACCGTTCGGGCGTCATACTCAGGCTCATAATTTTCATATATTGGAGAACAACAGGTTGTTCTCATGTCACGGGTGCAATAAATGTCCTTTATGCCTATAGGTATACCGGCTAATTTATTAGTACTCTCCTGGCTATAGTTTTCGGTTTCCAAATTTGGGTTGAGCGTTACCCACACATTCAAATTTGGGTCAAGTTTTTTAGAACGATCCAGTAAATGAAGTACCAATTCTTTTGTTGAAATTTTTGAAGACCTTAGTAGTTCAGACAATTCCTCTATCGTAGAATATTCAAGTGATTTCCCCATTTAATCTCCTTATTTTCACTCAAAGGTAAGGGAAACTTTTAAGGCTCCATCCTCACGAGAGTCGGCCAGGTTAAAAGCGTTCTGTATTTCAGATATTGGAAATTGGTGAGTAACGAAGGGTGCCATATCAATTTCCTTATTTTCTATGTAGTCCATAGCTAGTTGGAAGGCCGGCAAACCAGGCTCGTCTTGGGCTCCAAACACTGAATGCATGTCTATGCATTTACGGAAAAAGGTATCCCAATCAAAAGGAACTTTTTCCATAGTTGGAGGCAACCCAAACACTGCCAATTTTCCGAAAGGCTTAACTAATTTCAAAGATTGATTCAAAGTGTCAACACTGCCTACAGCTTCTATGACCAGGTCCGCACCTTCACCGGATGTAATGTCCATCACGGCCTCTGTAGCTTTGTCGCCTGTAACATCAATTGCTTCGTCAATTCCCATATTGCGGCCAGCTTGCAACCTCTCTGCTACTGGTTCGATTCCTATGATTTTATGAGCTCCGAGTTTCCGTAACATAAAATCGTGGAATAAACCAACAGAACCTTGTCCTAAAATGGCTATAGTTTTTCCGACTAATGTCGGTAATTTTCTTGTTCCAAAAACCACTGTCCCAAGCTGTTGTGCCATTAGTAGGTGCGTCTCTGGAACACCTGTTGGTACCCGTAGAAGGAAATTAGGATCAATTAATTGGTAGCCTGCGAAGCACTTGGAGTTCCAAATATTTGGCACAGTGAGGACTAATTCCCCTTCGGCAAAATCTGTATCACCAGGGTCTACTATTTGTCCAATACCTTCGTGTCCGGGGTAACCGTGAGGAAGAGGGAATTCATGTGCATTCCAGCCCATATAAGTTATGTGTAAGTCACTACCACATATCGATGCCAGATTCGTTTTTACTAATACTTTTCCAGGTTCCATTTTGGGGATATCTATAGCATCACACCGCCATTCTCCCAACCCAGTTGATATCGCTGCGGGCATCTCGCTCATCAGTGTCTCCGTGTATAAAATATGTCTTTTTGTAGATGTCTGGAATTGTACCCTCGTGTATCCTCATAATACAAAATTAATTTGCCCGCATAGGCTTTTTGGGCAAAAAGGTGTAAAGGTCAAGTTTCTCCCTGCTATCATGCGGCCTGAGCAATTATCAGAATGGCCGGCTAAGGTAATAAATTGGAATCAAACCTCAAGAATAAACTAAAAGAATTAAATGAAGAAATAAGATATTATCCCGGCCCAATTGCTGGATGCGATGTTCAGTTCGACTGGTTATTGGAGGAACGAATCAGATTAACCAATCAATTGAAAAAAATGGGGAATATTCCCCGCAGAGAACCTATAGATGTTATTGACCAAGGCTGATATTTGAAAACTATTGCTAGTTATTGGATAGGTGTGGGTTCAATATTAGCTTTCTTATCCGTTTTGGTTGGAGCACTGGGAGCTCATTGGCTCGATCCTGTCATGGATATGGATTCTAAAAATACCTATGAAACTTCCGTCAGATTCCAGATGTTTCACTCAGTGGCTTTGATTCTTATCGGAATAATATTGAATTTCAAATTTGAATTCAACAGGCTCTTTTTTTATATACCGTGGTTGATTTTGGTGGGCACGGTCATATTCTGTGGTAGCTTGTACACGATAAGTTTGAGCTCTTTTAATTGGCTGGGTGCTGTAGCCCCTTTCGGGGCCTTATTATTTATATTTGCTTGGTTGCTGCTAGCTTTTTTAGCATTCAATATAACAAGACAAAAGTCAGAATAAAGATGAGAGGAAACACCAGGTCCAGAGTTTATCAACAGGAGTGGAGATTTTTTAACTAACTTAATAACTCGCTAGGGTTATCTTTTACCAATCGAGAAATATTCTCCGGTGACATTCCTGAATCCAGTAAAGCGGCTATGGCCATTCTCATGCCTTCAGATGGTGGAGGGTTTACTGGCTGCCCAAAAGCAGTTGTTACTACGGATCTTTCAATGCCAGCTTTGAGTATCTGCGCTGACAAAGCCACAGGACTTATTTTTGCTGTTAAAGGCATACATGAAAGGAAGCTGTATTCCATGTAGACTCCTAGGGTGGTCAAATCTTTCAATTGGTCTTCAAGGAGTTCTTCAGGATGAGTTGCGATCATCTTTTTTACGCCATGATTTTTGGCGGCGCCAAATAATTTTATCGTCTCTAATGGTGAAATATATCCTGAGGCCAAGACCATATCGTTTGCCTGAACGATATCAATTACGTCAAGAGTGTCATCAGTGAGCTTCTCTGATTCGTCTAATATATATAGACTTTTCCCAGAGCTGGGTTTTGATAAGTGAAACCTGGCTGAAATAGTAGGCATAAAGACAACTTTTGTACCTAATCGAGCCGCTGTTTCCACCGCTTCTGGATTAATTCCTCCTACAGGTGAATTTAATGAAATTGATCCGTATATTCCTAGCCCTGGATACATTTGAGATAAAGCGTAGGTCATAGGGTATGTGAGGTAATTGTGTGATTTTAATACGAACCCGCCCATTCCAGCTTCGTAGGCTGCTCTCGCCGTTTCCAAGGCATCCATTCGCCTTTTGGGGACGTCAGGGGCAGCGTATACGTTAAGATCAATAGACCCTTTCAACAGAGATTCAATTTCGTCGTTCACAACTTCCTCCGATTGCTGATTACAACCTATTTATCAGATCGGGCAATTCTCTCATGCTACGAAAAACTATGGTTTTCGATTGTCCAAATGCTGGGTTAGTTTTTTTTGAGCAGAATGCTAGCGGAGTCATTCCAGCACTATAGGCCGCCTCTACACCAGCTGTTGAGTCTTCTATCACCAAAGTATTTGAGGGAGTAGCACTCATTTTCACTGCTGCGTGTAGAAAAAGGTCTGGGGCTGGTTTTCCGGATTTCACATCATCTCCACTGTATACGTGCTCACCAAATCTCTCCAGTAAACCTGTGACAGATAAGGTTTTACTTATTTTTAGGTGTGGCCCGCTGGATGCCACACATTTTGGGTAAGGTATGTTTTCCAAGGCGAAATGTATATCTTCGACCGGTTTCAAGTTTTTTTCAAACTGGACAAACAGTTTTTCCATGTAAGTTTCATGAAAATTATGAGGAGGGTCTGTTCCCAAACGTTTTTTTATCACACTAAAACAATAATCCCAGGATTTTCCAAGGAATAGGTCGATACATACATCTGGTGGGATATCTAACCCAACGGTTTCCAATGACTCGGAAAGCACTGAGTTAGATATGATTTCACTATCAACAAGTACACCGTCACAGTCAAAAATAACTAAATCAGGTGTCATAACCGTTTTCTCATAAGAGTGCTCGCTGACATTAGAATATTGGTTGGAATGTAGTTAATGATCGATATAATATAAGTTGACACGAAACGGATCAACTTATAACATTTATTCAATTAAAAACCTAAGCTTCAGTATACATCCAATCGGAGTATAGAAATATTTTATGCCACATAGAGACTCTGGGAGACAAGGTCCTGATTCGAACCAGCGCGTGATTCGACTTGGGGTTTCTGTCAATCAAGGTAGTCCTAGGTCAGGGCGGGGTAGGCCACGAACGAGAAGCAATGAAAGTGCCTATGCCTCACCGGATGGACTCTATGTTATTAGCGTGGCTGCACGGCTGCTAGAAATGCATCCACAGACCTTGCGTAAATACGAAAGATCGGGGTTAGTAAGGCCCTCAAGAACTGTTGGGATGCTCCGATTATATTCTGAGGAAGATATAGTCAGGCTGAGACTTATCAAACATTTAGTGGGTGACTTAGGTCTGAATTTAGCAGGTGTAGAGCTTTCACTAGGTATGTTTAACCAGATGCTGAAAATGAAATCGGGTTTGGATCAGGCTGAAAAGGGTGAATTGAAAAAATATTTGGAAAATTGTCTAAATGAAATGTTCAAGATATTAAAGACTAGGCCTTCTTAAATTTGTATTTTTATCTCAGGGAGAGAATATTTGAAAGAAAAAGAAATATCCGGAGACCCAACCCCAGAGTCAGACGATCAAGAGTCGAATAACCTTGGGAGTGAAGAATATTCGTCAGATGCACCGGAAACACCAGTTGATTTAAACGAAGAAATAGACCATTACAAATTGATCGCCCAACGGGCACAAGCTGATTTAGTTAACTATAGAAATCGGGCTAACCAGGAAATGGAAGAAGCCAAAAGGGCAGTTCAATTCGGAGTGATTTCAAGATTTATTTCTATAGTTGATGACTTAGAAAGGGCTGTTGAAAATGTTCCTGAGGAGGCCCAAATCGAATGGACAGAGGGAGTCGAATTGGTACTGCGGAATTTGGAAAAAGCACTGGAGTTAGAGGGTGTGAGTCAGATCGAATCTCTGGGTAAATCTTTTGACCCTCGAGAACATGAGGCCCTTTTGTATGAAGAAAATTCTGATATTGAAGATGGGTTGATACTTAATGTGATTCAGCAAGGATATCGACTAAATGAAAGAATCATCAGGCCTGCAAGGGTAATCGTTTCGAAATTTACTGAGCAAGAAAATCAAGAAGACCAATTAAGTAAACAGGAGGACAAGTAATGCCGAAAATTCTCGGTATTGATTTAGGTACTACCAATTCATGTATGTCAATTATAGAAGGTGGCGAACCTCGGGTGATTGAAAATGCTGAAGGTAATCGGACAACCCCATCAGTGGTAGGTATTAATCCTAGATCTAATGAAAGATATGTTGGAACAACGGCTAAGAGGCAGGCGGTTACAAATCCCGATAATACGGTTTTTTCAGTAAAACGCTTCATGGGAATGAAGTATGGGGATGATTCTGTCTCTAAGAATAAAGAGTCAATTCCATTCTCGGTGGTTGAACACGCAAATGGCGATGCTCATGTTTCTATGGGGGATAAGAACTACGCTCCTCCAGAAGTTGCTGCTATGGTTCTTCAGAAACTGAAACAGGATGCAGAATCCAAATTAGGCGAAGAAATTACCCAAGCGGTGATTACTGTGCCCGCATATTTCGATGATAGTCAAAGGAATGCTACGAGGGATGCCGGAAAAATCGCAGGCCTAGAGGTAATGAGAATCATTAATGAACCGACAGCGGCAGCACTTGCATACGGTTTAGATAACGAAAGCGACCAGACTATAGCAGTATATGACCTGGGGGGTGGTACCTTCGATATTACGGTTCTTCAGATGGGGGATGGGGTTTTTGAGGTTAAAGCAACCAACGGAGACACTCATTTGGGAGGAGATGATTTTGATCAACTTATTATTGATTGGATCTGCGATAAGTTCAAACAAGACCAAGGGATTGATTTGAAGAGTGATCGAATGGCTCTACAAAGACTTAGAGAGTCAGCAGAGAGGGCAAAAATCGAACTTTCTACCTTAATGCAGACAGAAATCAATTTACCGTTTATTACAGCAGATGCCTCTGGGCCGAAACATTTAGTTGAGACAATGGAAAGGTCAACATTAGAGCAATTAGTGAATGATTTGGTCCAACAAACAATAGGGCCTTGTAGGAAGGCTATGACTGATGCTGAGGTTAGTTCATCTGAAATTGATGAGATTATCCTGGTGGGCGGTATGACTCGGATGCCGGTTGTACAAAAGGCAGTAGAAGATTTCTTTGGTAAGCAGGTTCATCAAGGAGTAAATCCAGATGAAGTCGTGGCGATCGGTGCTGCTGTGCAGGCTGGTGTCTTGCAAGGTGATGTTAAGGATATTTTGCTGTTAGATGTAACTCCGCTGACTTTGGGTATAGAAACCTTAGGAAGTGTAACTACACCGTTGATACAGAGAAATACGACTATACCCACTTCAAAAAGTGAAACTTTCACAACTGCCTCTGATAACCAGCCTTCTGTTGAGGTACACGTATTGCAAGGTGAAAGGTCAATGGCAGTTGAGAATAAGACCATCGGAAGATTTAATCTCGATGGTATTTTACCGGCCCCGAGAGGCGTTCCTCAAGTGGAGGTCACATTTGATATAGATGCCAATGGAATTCTAAATGTTTCAGCCACTGATAAAGGTACAGGTAAAGAACAAAGAATCACAATAACTGCCAGTTCAGGATTATCTCAAGATGAAATAGACCAAATGATTGATGAAGCTGAGCAACATGCAGAAGAAGATCGGCAAAAACGTGAGATGGTTGAAATTCGAAACACGGCTCAATCGGCTGTATTCGCAGCAGAGACATTGGTTAAAGAAAATGAGGAGCATGTTGATGCTTCACTTAAAGATGAGGTGGAGCAAAAAATATCTGATTTGAAGGCTGCTTTGGAGGGGGAAGACAATGCCACTATTGAATCTGCCCTTCAGCAACTTCAGGAAACTCTTCAAAAGATAGGTCAGGAAGTTTACAGCAAAACCGGTGAGGCAGCTGGAGCGCCGCCGGAGGAAGAAACTCCTTCACAGGATGATCCAGAGAATACCGTTGAAGGTGAATTTAGAGAGGTTTAATGTTTTTTAAGAGGGAGAAATCCATTTCCTCCCTCTTAAAAAATGATCCTAGAGTACGTGGTAGGCCAGTAGGTGCTGCCTCATGACATCTTCGGCGAAATCGTTGTCTACATCGCGCCATACAGAATGTATATGGTTCGCACTGTTTTGTTTGTTGTCGAATTCCACCACGAAATTTCCTCCGTGAATTCTGTAGTAGTGTTCACCGCTAGCATCAGTAGCACCACCCCAGGCAAAATGAACATTTTCCAACCCATATTTTTCAAGGTCGTCAAATTTTTTCTGTGCCAATTCTTCGGGCACTTGATTGATGTATTCTGATATTAAAGACTCGATAATTTCTCGTTGCGTTCCTGTCATTTTTGAGATTGATAGGCCTTCCTGAGCAGGTAAGGAAACTTTGGAGCTGTTGTATGTAATTATGTCGTAGGGTGCGGCTCCATAAATTATCGCCTTCTTTTTCTGCCCTTCATCAAAATTATTCATTAAGTCGAACGCAATATCTTCCCGATGGCTCAGGATTCGCAGACCATTTTTGGGTCCTTGTCTGACCTCGGCAGGGTTAGCACCAAAGAAAAAAGGCGTCATAGATATGATTTCACCTTTCCAGACGCTGAAATGTAGCGAAACGTGATGTCCTTCTGCCCTCCAGGCCCAGGGGTCATCTCCACCAGGTGTTCCAAATATAGTGAAATAATACAATTCAGGATCTCTTTTGAATGATTTCACACCTCTCTCTTTCTCAAGAGGTCCCAATACGTTTTCAAGAGCAATTATTTGTTTAGCTTGCTCATATGATTTGTTAGTCAGACCAGTTGACATCAACTTAAAGGCTAAATCCCTTTGGTTGGATTCCATGTCCCTCAAGGCTAAGCCGTGGCGGTTCATAGGAGGGTAGTACCAAAATATTCTTTCCCCATCCAAATATTCGAAACAAGCCTTGTTTTTTTGGTCTGGAGAAAGGCTTTCTAAAAATTTGGAACCAGCTTCGGTCATTTTTTGGACCAACTCACTGTGTGCTTTAGTTGCTGCCATTTCCACCCTCCTTCGTTCGATTGGTTAATGGTTCTTTCGGATTGGTTGTTCGAGGTAGATTAGCATCTACTATGGGCGGTTACTAGGTTTTGACCAGTTTTTGGAAGCTTCTGAGGACATCAGGAGGAGTAGTGTAATGACTCATATTTGTTCTAGCTACTTCTGCGACATATATGCTCAAATTGGAATCAAGGCACAAGCCATGCGGCGCAGCGAATTGACCGATTTCAAATCCATATCCCATATCTCCAATTCGTTCTAATACTTTTCCGGATTGATCCAAAACACTCACCCTGGGGCCTATGTTTGGTACCTTTTTACTTACATTGTTTCCATAACCTAACTCCGCAACATAAATTCTTTGTTGCGCATCTATGTAAATAGCACAGGGCCTGTGCACATTTGACCAAGCGGCTTCGAAATTTCCGCTCTTATCAAAAACTTGTATCCTGTGATTCTCTCTGTCGCAGATGTAAATATACCCATTTTTGTCTGTTGCAATGTTGTGTATGATGTTAAATTCACCTTCGCCAGTTCCAGGCCCTCCCCATGAGTGCAGGAGGTTTCCGTCAGGGGAATATTTATGTATTCGAGAGTTCCCGTAGCCATCGGTCACAAAAATGTCGCCCGTTTCTGGGTCTGTTGCCGTATGGGTACATCTATTGAAAGGTTCTCCACTGAATAATCCTGAAGGATTTCCTGGGTTTCCTATTGTCATTAACACCTTTCCGTCAAGGGTGCATTGCCTAACAGTATGATCGCCATCATCGGTGCAATATAAGGTGTTGTCTGGTCCTCTACTTACACCATGCGCTCTCGTGAATACACCTTCCCCCCATGACTTTAGGAATTTTCCATCTTTATCAAATACCATCATAGGATGCTCACCGCGGTTAAAAACGTATACATTGTCATTCTCATCCGTAGCAACACCTGCCGTTTCAGGCCACGAGTAGCCAGATGGCATCTGTTCCCAATTATCGACTACGTTATATTTAAAAGCGCCATTACCAATTGTTACTTGTGAATCCATATAAGTGTCCTTAATGTGATTGGTCTATTTATCTTTCGGTTTTAATTTATTGGACGTGAGCGCGATTATACAACGGACCTTTTTTAAAAAGGTGTAAAATGGAGGCAGAAGCATGAATGCCCCATGGAGGTTACTCATTATGGCCGGTTCAATAGTTTCATTACGATTATGTTTGGGAAGCCGTGAGCCGATGGAAGAGGTTACTCAGGCTAAGTTTATTACCGGGCACGGTATGCACGGTGACAGGCATTTGCGCTCCGATGGGCTGCGTTCACAAAGGCAAGTATTGATCATGGATGTAGAGACATTGAACCATTTTGATCTTGAGCCTGGTCAAGTACGTGAAAACGTAACTTTGGAAGGATTAGATTTATCAACTATTTCCGCTGGGGATAGGGTTTCTTTAGGGGCCGACGTGGTATTGGAAATCACCGGAGATTGCGAACCTTGCTCTCGTATGGATGAAATACGACCTGGTTTGAAGGAAGAAATTGACGGAAAGAGGGGTCTCTTGGCATTTGTAGAGAAAGGTGGGGTGGTTTCAGTTGGTGCTGAAGTAGGAGTAAACACCTTTCAGATATAAGGGAAACTTATCTAATTCCAATATCTCCCTAATTGCTTTATTCAAATTAAGGTCAGTAAGTGGCGCGTCCTCCGCTTATGTCGAATACGGCGCCTGTACTGAAAGAGCATTCATTAGACGACAACCAAGCCACCAAAGCAGCTATTTCGGATATTTCACCAGTTCTTCCAATAGGTATTCTATCCACCATATATTGAACTTGCTCCGGAGTAAATTCCTCTAATATACGAGTTTGAACCACTGCAGGAGTAACACAATTTGCCAAAACTCCGGTGCCTGCCAGTTCTTTGCCTATAGATTTTGTAAGGCCGATCACCGCAGCTTTGGTGGACGAATACGGAACCATACGTGGATTCCCTTCCTTACCAGCGATCGAGGCGATGTTAACAATTCTCCCGTAATCTTTTTCTAACATATGAGGGATTATCTCGTGACAAAAGGAAAAGACCCCTCGAAGATTAGTTCGGTACACTCTATCCATTTCCTCCACGTCTAATTCCCAAATATTTCCGTTAACTCCACCTATACCGGCATTATTTACTAGTATGTCTATCTTTCCCCATTTAGTAATTGCTTTATTGACCGCTTCTTGAGCTGTTTTAGGGTCGGAAACATCACCAATGGAGATTTTTACTTCCTGTGTTCTGGCCGCAATTTCACTAGCTGATTGCTCCATCATACTGGCGTCCAAATCTACCATTACCAAGTTTGCTCCATCGTTGGCGAGACGTTTGGATATTCCGTAACCAATTCCTGTCGCGGCACCCGTGACGATGGCTACTTTGCCGTCGAGAATTTTCATACTAATCTCCTAATTTAATACTGGAATTTAATGAAAAAGACAAACCCAAAAAGCAGCTTTTTCTTCCCAATTATATTGACTTGTTGAGGCTCCTTTTGATTTTATCGTACTATCAGCTAATCCATAGGCTGTGGAAAACATCAACGCTATGATTATGACCAACAACGCAAATGGAAATATAAGTGGTATTTCCTTCATATAAAATTGCCCCTATCGGTTGCTCATAAATTCGATATGTCGGAAGCCCTATCATACCTATCATCGAGTCTAACAATGTCGTCTTCTCCAAAGTATGAACCCGATTGCACTTCTATTATTTCAAGATTTTCGTCTTTGTTATTTTCCAATCTATGTTGGACTTGCCTTGGTATGTACGTTGATTGATTCTTTTCTAGTGTCATTGTCTCACTGCCCTTTGTAACTGTTGCAACTCCAGATACCACCACCCAATGTTCTGTTCTGTGGTTATGTATTTGCAATGAAAGCGCGTGTTTCGGAAACACAGTTAGCCTTTTAACCTGGAATTCTTTTCCACTATCAACAATTTCATAATGTCCCCATGGTCGAAATACTTTTTTGTGGCTTTCGAAAATCACCGTGCTTTCAACCGGGATTTTATTCACTAAGTCTTTAATTTCGTGTTCCTGATTCCTATCTGCTACCAATATTGCATCCGGTGTCTCCACAATGATCAGATTGTCAATATGGGAAGCCGCCACAGTCCGGTGGTCGCTCACGATTATGGAATTTTGGACAGAATCAGTAATAACATCGCCCTGCAGCAGGTTATTGGATTTATCAGGAATTTGAGACCCCATGAAAGAACTCCACGATCCTAAATCTGACCATGATGATTTTAAGGGAACCACCCAATTCTTAAAGACATTCTCAGAATGCTTCAGGTTCTCCATGACTGCATGATCGATAGATTTACTTGGACAATCACCTAGTGATTCAGGTCCAGGACGAAAAAATATGCCATCTTCTGTGCCATTTTGAATGGATCTTTCACAGGCTTCTAAAATTCTTGGAGAATGAATTTTTAAGTTGTGAACCCATGAACTAGCTTTTACAAAAAACATCCCGCTGTTCCATAGAAATTCTTTAGATTCATGCATTTTTTGTGCGGTCTTAAAATCTGGTTTTTCGTGAAACCCTTTCAATTCATAGTAAGCACTTTTTGTAGATTTACCTTTTTGGATGTAGCCAAAGTTTATGTCGGGGGTTTCAACATCTATTCCAAATGTAACTATCCCTCCGTCCGCTGCGAGTTTTGAGGCAGTGCCTACCGCCTCAAAGAAATCATCATCTTCCTCTATGAAATGGTCGGAAGGCATTGAAAATAAAATATGGTCTCCCAAATTCTCTAAAATATAGAGTGCTGCGAGCGTCAAGGCGGGGGCTGTATTTTTGGGTAAAGGTTCCAGAAGAATTTTTTCAACTTGAGCTGATATGGAATTCAGGTGATCAATCAGTAAAAATCGATTTTGTTCGTTGCAAACGATGACAGGGAGAGCTAAATCCAAATTTAGTGATCGCTGTACGGTGTTTTGGATTAAAGATGTATGACTATTATTGGTGAGAAAAGGTTTGGGGTATTGATTTCGGGAAAGGGGCCACAAACGTTTACCTGAACCACCTGCCAATATAACTGGTCTCAAATTCACAACTGGTAGAACCTCGCATGGACTCGGGGCAAAGTAAGGATTATTTATCCAAGATTATAAATTTTTATCCATAAATGGGTCAACAAATTGAACGGGTATCTTGTGTGAAGATGACCTTGTAAAATAAAATCCTTTAACGAATTCCTATTTGGTGGTAGGATCATCAGTTCGTTATGGGAACTATATAAGGAGAAATGTTATGGGTACCTTGGATGGAAAAACTGTCGTAGTAACTGGTGCAAGCAGAGGCATTGGAGCAGAGATTGCTAGGGTTTTTGCCAAAGAAGGAGGAAAAGTAGTTTGTGCAGCAAGAACTTTAAAAGAGGGGGATCATCCGCTGGAAGGTTCATTGCAAAAAACAGTGAGTGATATCAAGGAAGCTGGGGGTGAGGCCGAGCCAGTTACTGTCAATATATCACTGCCTGAAGACTGCGAGCGCCTTTTTGCCGAGACACATGAATTATATGGAAAAGTCGATGTGCTGGTTAATAATGCTGCTTTGACATATTTTATTCCTGTGAGGGACTATCCGATTAACCGCTGGATGAGGTCCTGGGCAGTCAATTTCCACGCTCCATTTATTCTAAGCCAGTTAGCATTGGAAGATATGATTTCAACTGGATCTGGGAGTATTGTAAACATTTCCTCCGGAGCGGCGATCGGTCCAGGTCGTGGCCCCTATTCAAATGTTCCGTCAAACCCTGGTGGTACTTGCTACGGAGCCGAGAAGGCAGCTTTAGAGAGATTTACCCAAGGTTTAGCTCAGGAAGTATATGGTGATGGAATTTCGGTAACTTGTGTGTCTCCCTCCCAAGTAGTTCCTACACCCGGAACCGTTTTTCATAATTTGGTAACAGGCATGGATGATCCACGAGGTGAGCATCCGGAATTAATGGCCAAAGCAGCACTATTATTGGCTACTGAACCCATAGATAAAGTAACAGGTAGAGTGACATATAGTCAGCAGATTCTTAAAGAATTCGGTTGGATAAATGAAGCCAAAGGTACAGGGGTTGATCGAGATCGTGTGGGTAGTGGGTATAGCCAAGTATAATTTGCACTCGAAACCTGTTCGAGATGGGAATACCAAGCCTATCAAACACTGTACATAAATGCCTTGCCTTTGACGCCCCCCTATGGTTAGTTTGAACTGGCCATTCATATAATGGGAACGTGTTCTTTAGGGTAAGAAATATTAAAGGTACGATAAGGTGTAAATCGTAGAGGTGGAGAAGATATGAAACTAACTCAGGCTAGGGTAATCAACTATAGAAGTATTGACGATTCCTCATGGGTTAGAGTTGATGATGTTACGGCTCTGGTAGGTAAAAACGAGTCTGGTAAAACAGCATTTCTTCAAGCTATTAGAAAGATTAACTCTATTTCCGGTGAAGAAGATACTTTTGACATTAGAGATTACCCCCGAAAAGGGTATATCAAATATAAAAAAATTCATGATCAAAATCCATGCGAGGTGGCACAGGCAGAATTTGAGCTGAATGATGAGGAAATATCTGAAATCGAGGCGAATTTTGGTAATGGGATATTAGCTTCAAACAAGGTTATCGTCACCAAGAATTACAAAAATGAACGAAATTGGAAAATTAGCCTTGCAGAATCAATTGCCCAACCTCTCAACATGACGACTTTTACTCAGCCTGCAACACCTGCTCCAACTTCCTTTCAAAGTGCTGTGCAGTCTGTGAAAGACGTTAGTAATGTTTCGGAGGGAATTTCAGAGCAATTTTTGGAAAAATGGCTTCCAAAATTCGTTTACTTTGACAATTACAGCCTCATGAGAGGAAAAATATCTATCAATGAGCTCAGACAGAGGGCTGAAAATGGAGGACCTTTTGATGATGCCGATAGGACATTCCTGTCGCTGTTAACTTTATCGGGAGTTTCTCTAAAGGATTTGGAAAAAGATTTAGGGTATGAGGACATAAAAGTTGAATTAGAATCTGCCTCAATAACCATAACTGATGAGATATTTGAATATTGGCAACAAAACCGCCAATTAAAAGTTGAATTTGATGTATCTCAGGCCGACCCTAGGGATGCTGCTCCTTTGAATCAAGGAAAAATTTTACACGTAAGAATAGAAAATGCGAGGCACCGTGTCACCGTGTCATTTGATGAGAGATCGAAGGGGTTTGTTTGGTTTTTTTCTTTTTTATCGTATTTTTCGCATCTGGAAGAAACAGAAAACGGCGACTTGATAATTCTACTCGATGAGCCGGGCACAGCACTTCATGCAATGGCCCAAAAAGATTTCTTGAGATTCATGGATGAAAGGCTTTCACCAAGATGTCAGGTTCTTTACACTACCCATTCACCTTTTATGATTGATTTGGAGAAATTGCATCGAATTAGATTAGTTCAAGACATGGATGGTGTAGGCACTGTGGTAAGTGACGATCCTGTTAATAATGACAAGGAGACTGTATTCCCCTTGCAGATGGCTTTGGGGTACCAGATGGCCCAAACTCTATTTCTATCTCCCCACTGTTTGATGGTTAACTCTCCTTCGGATTTGATATACCTGCAAGTTTTAGGTGATATGGTGGCAGCTGAGTCAGGTATAAGGATTGATCCAAGGTGGGTAATAATACCTGTAGGTAGGACGGATAACCTTTCCACCTTTCTCACGCTTCTCGGGGATAACTATGTTAGTGTCGCAGTGATGATGGACTTAACTCTTACCAACAAGGAAAAGATAGAGGCTATTAACAGGAAAAACGAATTAGAAGGCGAGAACCCGGTAAAGTGGGTACAAGTTTCTAGAGTAAGAGACGCGGACATCGAGGATTTATTTGAGCCGAAGATTTATTTGGAATTGGTCAATCTTTCTTATGCTAATCAACTTGAACAAACATTGACTATGAGGTCCATCACGGAGAGTAATCCAAGAATCGTGGAAAGACTGAAAGCATATTTCGCGAAAACGGGAACCGCCGGGGGTGTTTTTGATCGATATGTGCCTGCAGCATATCTTCTGGAAAACTTCGAGGATTTCAAAGTCCACATATCTGAAGATAGTATACAGAAAGCTAAAACGTTGGTTGAAAGAATAAATTCCTTGATCACTGAAGCAGGTTCTATTGATACCTTGAATTCCTCCAAACGTGGTGGCTCGCGTACATCCCGTGCTGCATCTAACAAATCAGATTTAAAAGGGACTGGTGTGGTAGATTTTAAATCTTTACAGTCCTCAGTCGCTACAGGATCATTACCCCTTCAGACTCAGTTCTAGCGCCTTTGGGAAAAGATCGTGCCTACTACCGTGCCGTTGACCAAACGCTTACTTTAGCCGATTTTGAAAGAGGCAAGCATAGTCCTGAACACTCATTTTTTCACTTGGAAAGGATGCGTTTCCTCTGTGCTCTGTTGGGCAACCCCCACTTAGGCGTTCCTTCTGTTCACATAGCTGGCACCAAAGGAAAAGGTACCACCGCAGCCATGATTACCGCTATATTAGGTTCAGCTGGATACAAAGTGGGCTTAGCAACTTCACCTCATCTATATTCGTTAACCGAAAGGATTAGGATAGGGCCTGAACCGATCTCCAAAAATGATTTTACCAATCTTGTTAAACAGATCTGGCCGGTGGTTTTGGAGACTGGGCAAAATAGTCAATATGGTGAAGTTACTTGGTTTGAATTTATGGTGTCAGCAGCATTCCATTTTTTTCGTGAATCGAATGTCGATTTCCAAGTGGTGGAAACGGGATTAGGTGGTAGGTTGGACGCGACGAACATATTATTACCCATCGTTTCCGTAATCACTTCTATCAGCCTTGACCATGTCAATATATTAGGAGATACCTTAGCTAAAATCGCTTCTGAGAAAGCAGGAATCATAAAAGATGAAATTCCAGTAGTCATATCTCCTCAACACTGGGAGTCGATGAATGTTATGACAGAAATTGCAGCTGATTGTAATGCACCGGTAAAAAAAGTTAGTGATGATTATTCTGTCGATATAAAAAATAAAGATTTGTCTGGCCAGTATCTCCACGTAAGAACCCCACTACGAAATTACGAATTCAAACTACCATTACTTGGAATTCACCAGACGGAAAATGCCCTTACTGCCATATGTGCTATTGAGACTTTAAAGCAATTAGGATATCTAATTGATGATGATGCAGTTGAAGTTGGGCTGTCCAAGGTTTGTTGGCCAGCCAGGTTCGAAGTGTTAGAAACATTAGGCCCGACTTTAATAGTCGATGGGGCCCACAATCCATACTCAATGGAACGGTTGGTGGAAACTGTTAATGATTATATGGTTAACTGCAAAGTTATAATAGTTTTCGGTGCGATTGGAGGCCATGATATTGTCAATATGTTGGAACCTTTGAAGTCACTAAATCCCGTGCTAATTCCAGTATCTTCGAGGCACCCCAAGGCTATCGGGGCGGAAATTGTTAGAATAGCTTCCGCCAATTGCGATATTGTCACGACCAAGGCATATGGTAGTGTTTCTGAAGGTTTAGACCACGCCTTTAGTTTGGCAGGCCAGAATGATTTAATATTGGGTACTGGGTCTTTGTCTGTTGCTGCAGAGGTTTCTGAAGTTATTAAAGAAATTCCGCCGGAGATTTATCCAAATTTGCCCTAAAATAATAGATGGGTATGAATCAAAACGATTAAATGACACTAAAGGGTTGGCAAAAACAATGGCAAAAGACGGTACAAGGGTAGTAATAACCGGGTTAGGAGTGATGTCCCCTTTAGGCCAAACGGTAGAGGAATTTTGGGATGGCTTGTCTAACGGACACTCTGGAATAAATAAAATTACCTTATGTGATACTGAAGGATTTCCGAGTGACATAGCGGGGGAAGTTACAGGATTTGATGCGGGCCAATATACAAATCCAAAAGAGGCTCGGAGAATGGCCAGGTTTTCCCAGTTTGCCGTAGCTGCTGCTGCTACCGCAATTGAAGATTCTGGTTTAGATTTGTCATTAAATAACGACCGAATGGGCGTTGTGATGGGTAATGGTAATGGCGGCTTCCCTACTACAGAAGACAATGCAAAGATTCTTTTTGAAAAAGGAGGGATGAAAGTAAGTCCCTTTTTCATACCGATGATACTTCCTAATATGGCTGCAGCCCAAGTTAGCCGAGTATTCAATTTGAAAGGGTATTCCTCGACTGTTATAACTGCATGTGCTGCAGGCAATCAAGCGATTGGGGAGGCCTATGAGGCCATCAGAAGAGGTGCGGCGGATGTCATAGTGGCCGGCGGTTGTGAGGCAGGTATAAGCAGAATTGGGCTTGCAGGATTTCACGTTATAAAGGCTCTAAGTAGATTTGATGGGAATCCCCAAGATGCGAGTAAACCGTTTGATTCAAACCGAGATGGCTTCGTTCCGGCCGAAGGAGCTGGAATCCTCATAATGGAAACCTTAGACCACGCCCAAGAAAGAGGCGCAGATATCAAGGGAGAAATTATAGGTTATGCCGTTTCATCAGATGCGTATCATGCTGTGCAGCCTGATGCAAATGGAGAAGGCGCTGCAAGGGCTATCAAATGGGCTATTGAAAATGGCGACAAGCTACTAGAAGATATTGATTATATCAATGCTCATGGAACCTCAACGCCATTAAATGACGCTTCGGAGACCAAAGCAATCAAACTTGCTTTTGGTGATCTAGCTTATAAAATTCCCATAAGTTCGAATAAATCCATGATTGGGCATGCCCTAGGTGGAGCAGGTGCTATTGAAGCAGTCGCCACCGTAAAAACTATACAGTCAAATCTTATTCCACCCACTATCAACTACAATAATCCGGACCCTCATTGTGATTTGGACTATGTTCCCAATGTGGCGAGAAAAGCTAAAGTGAATACAGTTCTGTCTAATAATTTTGGGTTTGGTGGCCAGAATGCATGCGTTGTTTTTAGCTCATTTGAGGGCTAACTTTAAAGAGGCACCTTGTCTAAGGTATGTCGAACCTTTCTGATTCGGGTGTCCGGCTCCACAGGTCCTCTGCATTTTTCATCGCTTTTGCCCTTTCGGCGCTTTCCTTCCATTCATCGTAAATATGATCGCTTTCCCAAACTACCAATGAACTGATTTGCGTTGGGTCTGTTTTGGATAGCAGGGTGGTTCTATTTATGAACCCTGGCGCCTTACTTTGAGCTTCACCGTTTCCGTTTAAAATATGTATAGCATTTTCGACTTTGCCTTGCTCGGCCCAGTGATGTGTTAGAACTCCAATCATTCTGTTACCTCCATCGGATTAACATATATCTTAAGAAATCGAATTCAGTGATCGATGTCCAAAGATGTCATTAGGCTTACTTTAGTAGTCTTTGTCAATTCTATCCTTCGAGATCTATATGACATTTCTCTATCCTACAACTCTTTAGAAGTGCCCATATTTCCTGGTGCATATCTAGTCTGTTCCCAATGGGAAGGGCTATGATACCTAGGAAGGAGTATTACCTCCATTGGTGTGGTGGAAGTCATGCTTGTCCACATGCCTAATATACAAGCCCCCATTGACTCGATTCTTGTCCATATTCCGCTTTCTGAACAGGTGACGAACTCTGAAATATCATTCTGTGAGTTCATAGATTTACGGTATCCATAGACGGGTCTTCTGTCTTCTACCGGGATCACGTTCTTTGGTCGCTGGGAAATGGGTTTCAATACCCTTACAGTCTCCCGTTCGACAAATTATTCCCGGAGAGAAGACCATGAATTTTAACTACTGTCCCATGAATGAACGTTATTAGAGGAAGTTATTTGCATTAATGTGGCGGGACTCAGGCCAATGAGACCTTTCATCAAACAAATTACCTTACCGCTATGTGATTCAAGGGAAGGCTATATTTTGTTTTTACAAAGAGAGATATATTTTGGCTCCGAACCTTTTTTGATTGTGGTTTCCCTTTTCTCACTTACCATATAAGATCTCCTCCAATTCCATTGAGTTTGGATTTATCATCGTGGTGCCCTGTAAATCACGGTCCTAATGGTTAGGTAATGAACTTAAAGCAATATATAAGAGATATTCCAGATTTTCCTAAACCAGGAATATTGTTTAGAGATATTACACCTTTACTTTATCATCAAGAGTCATTTCGATATTGTGTTGATGCTTTCGCAAAAAAGTCAAAAACAATTTCTCCTGATGTGATCGTTGGCATAGAGTCAAGAGGGTTTATTTTTGGCTCCGCTCTTGCCTACGAGATGAAGCTACCATTTGTGCCGATAAGGAAAGAAGGTAAATTACCATATTCGGTTCGGGAGGTTAAATATGATCTGGAATATGGCTCCGGCGTACTTCAAATCCATTCAGATGTAATACAACCCTCTCAAAGGGTGGTATTAGTTGATGACTTGGTTGCCACTGGTGGAACTATCCAGGCTTCAAGGGCATTAATCGAAGAAATGGACGGGATTATAGTAGGTATCAACACAGTCATAATTTTGAAAGATCTTTGTATTCCAGAAATTTTGGAGGATGAAGGGTTGTTCTCCTTAGTAGAATTTTGATAAAAGTTGACATGCGTACTAATGTTTGTCAGCATTCGATTTAGAGGTTTTACACTGCTTTTGACTCCATGATATTTAGATTCGGAAGAAACATAATCCAATGGAGGTGACAAATGTATACGATAACACTTGGAGGTATGTCTGGAGGAGGTGCGAGGGACATAGGTCCTTTAGTTGCACAAAAAATAGAGGCTGACTATGTAGATAGGATCTTTCTGTCCAATATAGCTAAAAATGTGGGTGCTACCGTTCAGGCTTTACACCAAAAAGAGGAGAAGCTTCCAACCCGATCGGAGAAATGGATACACGTGATACAGAGACTTTTTGAGCGTTCAGCTGTTACCGGGTCGGCTGGTGACCCATATTTCGGGCCAGGTATTACGGCCTTATTAACAGAAGAGTATGAGGATATCCCACAGCCGATAATAACGAGAGGTCATGAAGTGGAGGACGACGTATATATCGAAGCAATAGAATCTACCATGAAAGAAATGGCAGCGGATGGTGATGTTGTATTCATTGGGAGAGGTGGGCACGTGATTTTGAAGGACATGCCTAATGTTTTGCGAGTGGGAGTGGTAGCTTCATTTGAGGATAGAGTGAAGATCTTGATGAGTCGAGAAACTATCAATAAGAGAAAGGCTATTGCCACTCTTGAACAAAGAGATCAGGCCAGAAAACATTTTTTTAAAAAGTATTTTGAACTGGATGAACCAGATAATCCCAATCTATTCCATTTCACCATTAACTCTAGTGAAATCAGCACGGATTATGCTGCTGATATGGTTGTTCAAAATCTGAATTCGTTTGCTGATGGTCGTATGTTTAAATAATTTCCATGAAATCAATGCATTTATAAGTTGTTACTATTGGATCGGTTTATTAGAATGTGATACACAAAATCAAGTTTGGTTATTCGGATTTAAAAAACCTGAAGAAGCAACATAGGGGGAATGTCGTATGGCTCCGTTGCTCGAAGTCAAAAATCTAAAGACTCATTTTTTCACCGCAGATGGGGTAGTGAAAGCAGTTGATGGAATTTCGTATGAAGTTGCAGAGGGTGAGGTAGTAGGAATTGTTGGGGAAAGTGGATGTGGCAAAAGTGTGGGCGCCATGTCCATTATGCGATTGGTAGCAAGCCCACCTGGTCGAATTGTAGAGGGTGAAGTATTGTTTCGTGGTGAAGATCTAGTCCAGATGGACGAGAAGGAGATGAGGGCTATTCGCGGCAACGACATTTCTATGGTTTTCCAGGAGCCAATGACATCTCTAAACCCAGTTCTTACTGTAGGTCGCCAGATAACTGAGACTCTGGAATTGCATCAAAAAATGAACAAAACCAATGCGAAGGAAAGGGCAGCAGAATTGCTTACCCTGGTAGGTATTCCTGACTCGGTAACTCGTTTAGACGATTATCCTCACCAGTTCAGTGGTGGAATGCGCCAGAGAGTTATGATTGCCATGGCGTTAAGCTGTAATCCGCAGCTAATTATTGCAGATGAGCCGACTACTGCACTTGATGTCACTATTCAGGCACAAATATTAGAACTGATGCAGGATCTGTCTAAGGATTTAGGCACAGCTTTAATAATAATTACCCATAACCTGGGAGTAGTTGCTAGATATGCCGACCGTGTGATTGTTATGTACGCCGGTAAAATCGTTGAAACTTCTAGTGCAGTGGAGATTTATAAGAACCCAATGCATCCTTACACGATAGGGTTACTTAACTCGGTTCCGCGGTTGGATGCGGACGATAATACTCGTGAACGGTTGGAAGCTATTGAAGGGATGCCCCCTAATCTTGGTAATAGGCCGTCGGGTTGCGGATTTCAATCTAATTGCCCGTCACCAAGCCCTGAATGCTTAACTGGAGAGCCAGTTCTCAGAGAAGTAGAGCCTAACCACTGGGTTGCATTTTGCGCTCATTGCGAACAAGAATATGCCTGTAGGTGGTTTCCAAGAGATTCTTAGTTAAAAACCTATGAGATTTTGTTATAAATAGTTAATCGTGTTTTGTGGAGTGAAAATGGTTACAAAAACAGATGGCGCCTCAAAGGCTCAGGTGGGGGATACTTTACTCGAAGTTAGCAATCTTAAGATGTATTTCCCAGTCAATGAAGGCATTATTTTTCAGAAGAAAGTCGCCGAAATAAAAGCTGTAGATGATGTGAGCTTTACCATAAAAAAGGGTGAGGCCCTTGGCCTTGTAGGCGAAAGTGGATGTGGTAAGACAACTACTGGCAGATGCATCCTGCAATTGTATAAACCTACAGCAGGTGAAGTTTTCTTCGATGGCGTGGATGTTACTAGCCTAAATGCAGGCCAACTTCGTAGGATGCGAAGGGAAATGCAAGTGATATTTCAGGATCCATATGGATCTTTGAATCCTCGTATGACTTGTGGAGATATAGTTGGCGAACCTTTAAAAGTGCACAAGTTGACTGCTAGCAAAGGTGAATATAGAGATAGGGTTTCAGAGTTGCTAACGACTTGTGGTCTGAGCCCGTACATGGCAGATAGATATCCCCATGAATTTAGTGGAGGCCAGAGACAAAGGATAGGTATAGCCAGGGCTCTAGCGGTTAATCCCAGTTTCATAGTGTGCGATGAGCCGGTGTCTGCTTTGGACGTGTCGATTCAGGCGCAAATAATCAACCTGCTTGAAGATCTTCAGGAAGATTTGGGCCTTACATATCTATTCATCGCCCATGATTTATCAGTGGTGAAGCACATTAGTGATCGGATTGCGGTTATGTACCTAGGTCATATCGTCGAGATAGCAGAGAGAAATGAGCTATACGATAATCCAGTTCACCCATATACCAAAGCTTTGTTGTCTGCTGTTCCAATACCAGACCCTCTAATGGAGGCTGATAGAGAAAGGATAGTATTGAGAGGGGGTGTTCCGAGCCCGATGTCTCCACCGTCCGCCTGCAGTTACGACCCTCTCTGTCCGTCCCCTGACCCAGCCTGTGACGCTAATGAGATCGTCATGAGAGAAGTTTCTCCCGGTCATTTAGTTGCCCATTGTGCCCCCTGCGTTGACGAATATGGTTGCTATTGGTTTCCAAGAGAGGGATAGGATTAAACCTACCATTCCTTGTTTAACTGCTGAGGTATAAAGAGAAGATATCGTTTCACTGGGGTTATTTTATTTCAAAGGTCATTTAGTGGGAGGTTACTAATTATGGTAAAAGTAAAACAGCTAGGACATATTGTCCTACGTGCAAATGATATTGATGATTCTGAAAATTTTTACACTAATATTCTGGGGTTACATGTAACTACCAGACGGCCCACTGGGACCATGATATTTATGAGTGCTCGAGAGGATGCTTCTCATGAGCTAGCTCTTATTAAATCTGATGACATAGAGGATTCTGCTACTCACTCTCTCGCACATTTTGCATGGGAAATGGAATCATTGGAGGATGTTAAGGAAATACATCGGAAGTGCGTTGCTGAGGGCTTAGAAATTAGAAGCATCGCGGATCATGGAGTGTCTTTAGGGTTTTACATATCTGACCCTGATGGTAACGAGATCGAAATTTTCTACGAAATGCCCAAATCATCTTGGCCGAAAGACGGATATTTGTTCGCTGGAGATTTTCCAGATTCTCTCGATGGTTTAAAAGCAAAAAAATTAACTGACACTGAAATCACCTCCTCATCCTAGAGGCTTGTGACGGGATAGTAGGTGCAAAGTGCCAGCTAAGAACGGAAACCAATATCTGGAAAGGTTACGGTTACACCCAAAAGATCTCTGGATTGAAGGTGAGAAGGTTAAAGATGTAACCAGTCACAGAGCCTTCTCGGGTTGTGCCGACTCCATAGCATCTTTGTACGAAATGCAACATGATGTTGGCCTTTCTTCAAAAATGACTTTCAACCCAGAGAGTAATGATAAATCTGAAGGACTTTCCTTCATTACACCCACCTCAAAGGATCATTTGATTCAAAGAGGCAATATGATGCTTAATTGGGCAAGATTTAGTGGCGGAGTTTTGGCTAGGACTCCCGACTACATGAATGTAATATTGATGGCTTGTTCAGCTGCCTCTGATTTTTTTGGCAGAGAGGATAGAACGTTTGGCCAAAATATCCAGAATTACTTCAGATATGTGATGGAAAATGATTTAACTCTCACGCATACCTTGGTAAATGTACGCAAAACAAAGAAATACCCTTCCTATGCTAAAGGTGATGATCTCGGATTACATGTTAAACGTGAGAGAGACGATGGGATCATAGTGAAAGGTGCTCGTATATTAGCTACTCTTGCCCCGCTCTCCGACGAAATATTAGTATTTCCATCTTCGGTGGTACCAACCGATAAGGAAGCATCAAAGTACGCTTTGGCTTTTGGTGTGTCTTGCGACACCCCAGGACTAAAATTCTTGTGCAGGGAAGCATTGTCTGTCGGCAGATCTTCTTTTGACCATCCGCTGTCATCAAAATTTGACGAGGGTGATGCAATCGTTATATTTGACGATGTATTTGTACCTTGGGAAAAAGTATTTATTTTCAATAATGTTGAAATATCCAATTCCGCTTTTTCGAACACTAGAGCAGGACCCCATATTAACCAACAAATAGTGACCAAAAATATGGCTAAGGCGGAATTTGTGCTTGGGTTAGCAGCTTTAATGACAGAAGCTTTAAGTACGAATGGAATTCCATATATACAAGCTCTTGCTTCAGAGTTGATAACCCCTTATGAGATTAGTAAAGCTTGCCTTGAAGCTTCCATCTCTAATGCTAAAATGAACGAATGGGGGGTCATGGAGCCAGATTCTGCTTCTCTGTCTGCTGCGAAATCTTCTTTCACATCTGTATATCCTAGGTTAATTGAGATTTTGCAACTTATTGGATCTAGTAGTCTAATCGCTGTTCCGACTGAGGCAGACTTCGATTCCGATATTGGAGAATTGCTTGAAGAGTATTTATCGACTGATACACTGGATGCCAAGCAACGGACCAAGCTTTTTCGTATGGGCTGGGATATTAGTATAAGTTCATTTGGTGGCCGCCAAGTTTTGTACGAAAGGTTTTTTAGTGGTGACCCTCATCGAACTGCTGCCCTTAGTTTTGGTAGCTATGATAAGGAGTTAGTGAAGAAGAAGACACTTGAGATAATTGATCGAGGTTAGGTTGGTAATATTCAACTAGGCACCTTGGATATTTTGATCTCGTCTCCAATTTCAATAACAGTGAGGTCATCTGGTATGAGGAAATCTCCGTTGTACACCTTTTTGATGGTTTCTGATATCTCTTCTTCCGCTCCAGGGCCTCCCACAATATGATACAAGGCTCCTAATCTAGGTGTTGATTCCGCGAAAATCGAGCCTACTTGTGACGGCGTCGCATGATGATCGATAATTTTCTTGGTGTGTTCAGGGTTTCTACCGATCATAGTTGATCTTTTCCATATTGCTTCAGGCGCTGCAACTTCGTGAATTAGAAGGTCAGCTTCTTTTGCAATTGAAGCCATGGTAGGCATGTATCTAGTGTCACCTGAGATTACTACTTTCCTCTTCCCGTAAGTGATTATGTATCCCATTGCATCTGGAACAGGATAATGATCTACCTCAAAGGATTGAATCTGCAACCCTGATTTTTCATAAATAAATCCAGGAACAATGTCATGTCCTGAAATTAGTACGCCTTCTGGATCAAACTTCTCGTCTAGATCTCTTCGTATGTGGACATCTATCTCAAACGCCTTGGATAAGTGGTGAATCATGTTTGTTGTACCTGAGGGGCCATACACTGACATTGCCTGTGTCCTGCCGTAGAGCCATCCTGTGAGCCATAAATCAGGGACTCCGATGTAATGATCGTAGTGTAAATGAGTCAACAATACGGTGGTCACTGAATTTATATGAGTTTCAGTCTGGTTGATCCTTTGCGCAGCTCCTCTACCACAATCGATTAATATGCTGTCCTCTCCAGCCTGCACCAAAATACTGCATCCCATTCTTTCTATTAAAGGAACAGGAGTACCTGTTCCCAACAAGGTAACGGTTAAGATATCCTTCATATGAACTAACCTTTTTCATCTAATATATGGCAGCAAAAATTTACGGGAATACATCGCTAACGTAATGCTCCCCTGAACGAAAAATCCTGCTCTTCCGAGGTTATAAATTCCAGGAGCGCAGAGTGTCCGTTTTCAGTTGCCTTTTTTGCCCTAAGGAATGCGTCTTGTATTTTTGCCGGATCATCGATTCTTTCACTCCAGCCACCCATAGCTCTAGCCATATCTGCATAATCACCACCCAAATCCCTGGTACTGTACAGTTCATGTGAGGAAGCCATGTGAGCTGTCTCTATGGCCATCGTTGAATTATTAAGGACCACAGTTAAAATCGGAATACCGCTTCTAACTTTCTTTAGAATTTGTGAAATAGCATCTATTACCAACATAACATGCTCTCCCTAAATTTTGTACTTACCGCTAAGATGAGGCGGAGTATAACATTTCCATTATTTATCATTTGGAGATGAAGTAAGCTGTGGAATTACGTTTTATCATTCCGACAGCATAAAATTAGTATTATCGAGGGGTATGTGTAATTTATGGATAAGTCCGAGGCCGAGGAAATGTTAATTCAAGTTTCTGTGGATTCACGATTGCAGGAGGGGTATCAGGGGGTTAGGCTAATCATGAGGGAAATACTTAGAGGAGGAACGGTACCTATACATGATATTTCGAGGGCGACCGGCATTCCTGTACCAGCACTTTCAGCAACTCGCCGGGAATTAGAGAAAAGGAAACTCCTTTCAAGGAAAGGAGGTGCGATTTTGACGGACACAGGAATGAAGCTTTTGCGTTCTATTGGAATACTTGACACTAAGATTCCTGACTTTAATTGCCAGTATGAAGTTTCAGATACAGTAACCAGGTTGGTCTCTCAATTCGATGAATTGACGAAACAAAGACCTTCTCCTGACTATAGTCTTGATCAATCCCATGCGACCTCCTTGACGTGTTTTAAAAGACTTATGTATTTCCATCAAAATGACTCAATAGAGGGGAGGGATATAGCAATATTAGGGGATGATGATTTGACTTCACTTGCCATGTTTCTTTTTACTACACAATTCGGATTAAAAATAAATAGCTTAACCGTTTTTGATATTGATGAGAGAATATTAAATTTCATTGAATCTATGAGCTTTAAACTTAATTTTGAGATACGCTTGAATAAGATCGATTTTATTGAGGAAATCCCATCATGTTACAAAAATTCTCAGGATGTATTTATTACAGATCCGCCGTATACAGTTGAGGGTTTGACGAGGTTCATTTCCGTTGGTGCGGAAATGTTAAAAAAAAGAACGAACGGTTTAGGGTTTGTATCCTATTCGAATCTAATCCCAGTTGAAAATGCCCGTTTGTTCAAAAACATAGCAAGTATGGGCCTCTCACCTCAAGAACTAATCCCTGCTTTCAACGAATATGTCGGCTCACAAAAGCATGCTGGGATAAGCAAGATGGGGAAATTTTTCTCATCTGGATATATAAAAACCTCAGACCCGACTTCCCTTAATCTCATTTATACGAATTCCAAGGAGACATCAAACTGAGGAAACTACTTCAAAATATAACAGACAATTATAAAGTTTTAACAGTATTTGATATTGCTTCGCTGAAGGAAACATTCAACAAAATAGAAAGAGACTCCTGGGTTTATTTTGCTCCCTACCTTGCTTGCTACAGTTTACCACCTGGAAGACCCCTCTATCTGGCTCGAAAAGGAAACTCATTTTTTTTGTTCCAACACATAACTGGAAAAAACTCTAATCGAATTGACCTCGTTATACCCCCCTCCACTTTGACTTCGGAAACAAAGACTTATCTTTCACGCATTAAGGATTCTCTGAATCAGTCAGAAATGCGAATTTTATGGGTTGATTCTTCAGACGTTTTACATCTCCGAAATATATTTAGGGAAGATATCCATATTGAAAAGAGAGAGAATGAATATCTTTATGATCCAAATGTGGTATTTCGTTTAGAAGGTGGAATGTTTAGAGATATTAGAAAGAAAATTAATAGGGCAACCAGGAAAAAACCCATATTTTTTCAAATGGAAAAAAACGATGTTCCTGCAGCCTTGGAAATGCTGGGGAAATGGCGTTCTCTTCAAGGGAGGAAAAATAAATTTCTGTTGGACTGGGGCTATACACGAGCCGCCCTTAATTCCATTGGTGATTTTGATACGGAAGACTTAATGGCTTGGGGGGTTGAGGTAGATAAAAAACTGGTTGGGTTTTCTATGGCTGGCCCTATAAACCAAAATACGGCCTGCTTTTTTGTGGCAAAGACTGTGATAGGAATTGATGGGTTATCGGAATATCTTAGGTGGAAAACTTTTGGGATGTTAAGGGATTATAAGTTAGTCAATGACGCTAGCGACCTAAATATTGATGGGCTGAGGCAATACAAACGCAAATTCAGACCATTAGCTATGAATTCTGTGTACACGGCGACAATATAGAATAAAAGTCAGCGTGCACACAGAATTTTATCGCCTATCTTCCATAGGTTGAGATATTTTCTTCTTCTTTGGTAATCATTTCCAGTAGTACAGGTTGCCCACCGTTAGCAACTTCTACAGCTCTTGTCATTGCCGGACCTATTTCATCCGGATTATGTATTCGTTCACCATGTGCTCCCAGACTTTTTGCTGTGTCAGAATATATACCACCTAATTCATTACTCTTCCAATTCTCCGTCGCGTGCGGAAAGTGGTCGTAATAGTGTGTCATGACACCATTATTCAATACGACCGTTATTGTTCCAAGTCCAGATCGGCTAGCAGTCTCTATATCCAAACCTGACATACCAAATGCAGCATCTCCCATAACATTTATGACTAGTTTATCCGGTGCTGCAACTTTGGCGCCAAGCGCTAATCCTAGGCCGTATCCCAGTTGTGTTGATTTGCCCCAACCTATATAGGAGCGAGGAGCGAGGGCCGGCCAAAAGGGAACAAGCTGATTTCTAGGATACCCGGAGTCATGAGTGACTATCGCATTTCTGGGATCGATAGCCTTCATCATCTCATTGAATACTCGGTATGGACTCATAGGAGTTTCATCTGAATTTAATCTTGGTCCCCATTCTTTCATGAATTCATCTTTTATTATGGATATCTTTTCTTTTACCCCGTGCACATCACCCCTTCCATGCTCGCCTAGCTGGGATTTTGCTTCCTCAATCAATTGCTGCAAAACTAATTTAGCATCACCGACCGCACCGTATTCGACACGGTAATCTCTGTTAATATCCTCAGCGGTATTGGTAATTTGTGCCTTGGTGGCCTCCTGAGGCATTGGTGCAGTGAAGTTTGATATTGCGAAACTAGTTCCTATTCCCAAAACGAAATCTGTGTTTTGGAGAAATCTGTCAACCATTAAGGTGCCCGTATTGCCTCCAGTGCCTAATGCTAGGGCATGATCTTCTGGATAGGCGCTTTTACCCGCAAGGGTGGTCATGACCGGAACATTGACTAGCTCTGCAAATTCTATTAGTTCATCTGTGGCTTCTGCGTACAATGTGCCTTGGCCTGCGTTTATAACAGGTGCTTCTGCCTTTAGCAAAGCGGTGACTATATCCCTCACATCTTCGTTTGCTGCGTATGATTTATATGAACGACTGGGTTGGTATTCTTCTATATCTGCTGGAACTTCGGCATGGGCAACATCACCTGGCAATTCGAGTAATACGGGACCAGGTCTTCCATTTCTCAAATGAGTGAATGCTTGGCTAACCATTTCTGGTATGCGCTCGATCGTGTTAATACGGCCTGCCCATTTAGTTATATGTTGATAATTTGGAATTGCGTCAAATCCGGGATGGACCCCTACTCTTCTTTCAGTGGATCCCCCTGGTATCAGTAGCATGGGTACATTATCCGCAAAAGCTTGTGCTACTCCGCCAAATGCATTTTCTGCGCCTGGACCATTTTGCATGGTAAATACCCCGATCTTGTTACCATTGTGGATCCGACTATATGCGTCGGCCATATTTACCCCAGCTCGTTCTTGTCTGCAGAGGATAGGTCTGATTCCTTCCTGTGAGCAAGCTTCAATCAAGGTTTGAGCCGGGAAACAGGAAATCCATTCGGTTCCTTCTTTTTTCAGTAAACTGGCCATTAATTGGTCACCGTTCATTTAATGTCTCCTAAATTATTTTTATTTTTCGATTATTGCCTAATAAATTTTTGTATTCGCCTTCCTTCCAAAACCTCTCCAACATAGATATCTTTCGAAGAGTCCACAGCGATTCCGTGAGGGGCAATGAAATGACCCGCGGATGAGCTACTCTCATCTGCCCACCGGCTTATCAAGTTCCCTTCTGCATCTAATATTGAAATTCTGTGTTGCAATTCCGATACGTATGCTTCTCCATCTGGTCCGAAGACTATATCGGTTGGTTGTAAGAATCCATCCCAAATAAACATGAATTCCCCATCTTGATCGGTAAATTGGATTCTGTGGTTTTCGCGGTCACAGATTGCTAGTAATCCATCATTGTTTAGGCCTATTCCATGGGGAAGATGAAAATCCATGGGGTTATTTTTTCCTGCTTCACCCCAAGTATCTAGTAACGCACCATCAGGGGAGAACTTATGGAATCTACAATTTCCGTAACCATCCGACACGAAAATATTACCGTCGTCAGCGACAACTACCCCCGTCGGCAGATTAAAGGGTCCAGCCGGGTGCGGAACTACCATCAGATTTCCACTGTAGCCGGTATTTGATTCAACATGGTAAGTGCCGAGAGTAAGTAGAAGTGTTTGGTCTGGACTGTATTTAAGGACGACATGGGCATCACGGTCAGCAAAATAAAAATTCCCATCTGGTCCTATGTGCATTCCATGAGGATTGGAAAATTTAACATCCCAGGATTTTAAAAAATCACCATTTTTTTTAAATACCATGACCTGATGTTCACTTCGGTTATAAAGGTATACATTATCTTCCTTATCCACCGCTACCCCTGCCACCTGATTGAATTCGTACCCCTCTGGTAACCTGCCCCAATCTTGATCGACTTCGTATGTATAGTCCCCACTACCGTATGGCATTATGAGATTCTCCTCTATATTGACTAATCTAGGTCAATCGATAGTTTTCTTATCATAGCAAGAACCCATACTTTAGGTTTATATGTGAATTTGGTCAAGAATTCTCTAAACTAAGGCTTCCTTTGCGGCATTCTCACCGGCTATTTTCCCAAATACTGCGCCAGACATTAGACCGGATCCTCCGGGATAGTTGTTGTAAAACAACCCTCCAGTGAGTTCTCCTGCAGCGTAAAGCCCAGGTATGGGCATATCAGAATTGTCTTGGACTTGTGTGTTCGTATCTATTTTCAGGCCACCAAATGTAAATGTTATTCCACAGGTTACTGCATACCCTAAATAAGGAGGTGTATCTAATTTTTGCGCCCAGTTGGATTTGGGGGGGGTAATTCCCTCAGTGTGCTTCCCGTCAAGGGCGGTAGGATTAAAATCACCGTCTTGCACTGCCCCATTGAAGTCCTGAACAGTTATTTGTAACTGTTCAGGAGTAATGTCTAACCCGACAGCCAATTCTTCTATTGTTTCAGCTTCCACCATCGTCATTTGGGGAATAAAATATTCATCTCTTAATAGATGTTTAGTCTTTTGGTCAAAAAGTTGAAAGGCAACCCTCTGAGGTTGTTTTAATATTTCGCGGCCGTATTTTGCATAGGTGTAGTTTCTCAAATCCGCACCTTCATCGACAAATCTTTCTCCATCAACATTTACTATCAGCCCAAATGGGTAAGAGTGTTTTTGAAAAAGGTCTCCCACATTTCTATCACCGTGAGGAGGTGCATTTAAATCCCAAGCAACCGCATGGCACCCACTCCAGTGCCCGTGAGATTGTGCCCCGATTCGAAGAGCCATATTTATACCATCACCGGTGTTATATTGGGTTCCTCGAACCTTTGCTAGTTCCCAACCTGGTCCTAAATATCTGGTTCGCATTTCTGAGTTTGCTTCGAAGCCTCCACAAGCCAGTACAACTGATTTACAGGAGATTTTCTCGTATCCATATTTTGATTTCGCAACTATTCCTTCGATGTGTCCTTGTTGGTCGACCGATAAATCTGTGCCGCTAGTTTGATACAGTACTTCGATATTGTTTCGTTCAACCAATTCAAAAAGCCTATCGGACAACCCTTTACCTCCACCGACTGCTTCTACAATCAATCCTCCCCAGAATTTTTGTTTACCCTCATGTTCAAAAGCTTGTCTGCCATAGGCAAGTATCCATGGGACCCCTTGATTTCGCATCCATAGCATGGTGAGGAATGATTGAGATGTTAGTATTTGAAGTAAGGAAGGGTCTGATAAACCTTCAGTAACCCTCATAACATCAGAATAAAATTCAGATTCATTGTAGGATCCCACATCTATATTTTGTTTTTCGTCTGATGTTATTTCAGGTAATAACTTTGAAATATCTTCTATCCCATTGTATGCAAATCGGAAAAGTCCACCTGTGAAATAAGAATTACCTCCTCGTAGGTGTTCAGGGGCTTTTTCAAGAATTGCCACTTTTGCACCTTTTGATGCCGCAGATAGTGCTGAAGTTAAGGCGGCGTTTCCGGCCCCCACTATCACTACGTCATAGGTTTTTTCTGGAGATGTCATTGTTTTGCCTTTTTCATCGGGTGGTTGGTAGGTTCCAGCGGATATTTTTGTTACGTCAGCCAATGTAATCTAACCGTAACGGATTTTCAAACACTTTTATTCTAAATACATTAAGTGTTAAATAATTGATTAAAAATAGCTTGTACTTTGGTTGACCGAGTTCCCTTGCCAAAGATATAGTATTTGTTTGAATTGTCTCTTTGAATGGACAGCATAAGGCGTGCTATGGACTTTAAAGTAGCTACGCTGCTCAAGGCGAGTAGTGGTAACAAAAAGTTAGAAAGTGTAAGCAGTACCCTCAAAATGGGTCGATCTGAATTTAAGTGCGATGTTGATGGTTCAGTTTTACTTACCAAAACTGATGTAGGAGTATGGGTAAGTGCTTGTTTGTCGGCTAAAATTGGTAGGCAATGCGGGAGTTGTCTAGATCAATATATTGAACCCTTAGATTTAGCGATAGAGGAAGAGTACTTCCCGTTGTTAAATTTAGTTACTGGTGAAAGAAACGAATTAGAAGGAATAGGTGAAGACAATTTTTATATCGGAGAGGATAATGTATTGGATTTATCCGATGCGGTGCGCCAATATATTTCATTGCACGCATCTATCAATTCTAAATGCAAAGAATATTGTAAGGCATTGTGCGTAGATTGCGGTATAAACCTCAATAAAGAAAAATGTAATTGCAGAAATAATAAAAAGAATACTAAATTGGCTGCTCTATTAGAGTCTTTTAGGCCAACGGAATAATAAACAAGGGAACCAATATGCCACCACTACCCAAGAAAAAACACTCCAAGAAAAGAAAAGGGGGTCGGAATGCTCATAACTCTATAAAACCTGCCTCACTTTCTAATTGCCCTCAGTGCCACCTTCCTCGCATGCCCCACAGGGCATGCGCGAGCTGTGGCACTTATAATGGCCGTAACGTGACCAACTCTGATCAAACATCTGATCAAACAGTTGTATAAAACCTCGGGCGTAGCTTACTAAAGGACATTAATATGACACTCACCTTTGCAAGAAATTCCAAGACAGCTTTTCTATTCCCTGGTCAGGGTGCTCAATCTGTCGGAATGGGGCTGGAGCTTTACGAAGGTTCGGACTCCGGCAGGCAAGTGTTTGAGATGGTCGATGAAGCTTTAGGTAGGCCTCTATCTAAAATCATGTTTGAAGGTTCGGAAGATGATTTGCGCGAGACCAAGAATGCCCAACCCGGAATCATGGCAGTGAGTTTGGCTTGTATGGAAGCAATGAAAGAAAACATTACACAAGAATTCATGCCTGTTCCATACCTAATGGCAGGACATAGCCTTGGCGAGTATACAGCCCTTGCGGCGTCAGGAGTTTTGTCAGTTATGGACACGGCTTTGCTAGTTCAAGAACGTGGGGAACTGATGCAAAATGCTTGCGATTCAAATCCGGGGACCATGGCCGCAATTTTGGGGTTGGATGAAATGGTTTTACAGGAAATAGCGAGAGAATCTGGCGTATATATATCAAATATCAACACTCATGAACAAATCGTGATAAGTGGGGGAAAAATTGCTGTAGCTAGAGCAATGGATATGGCAAATGCTAGGGGAGCGAAAAAAGTCGTTCCTTTGAAAGTTGGAGGGGCTTTTCATTCTGGGTTAATGGAGCCTGCGAAAGCTGGCCTTATGGAATTCATCGATGGGCTGAAATTCAATGATCCAGATGTGCCTATTGTAGCTAATTGTACAGGAAACCCTCTCCAAACAGGTGACGAAATAAAAGGAGAATTGATAACTCAAATCTCAGGGTGTGTGCAATGGAAAAAATCTGTTGACTTCATGATAAAGTCAGGGATAACAAATTTTCTCGAGATAGGACCAGGACGGTCTTTAGGGGGAATGGTAAAAAAGATTGATAGAGCTGCGAATGTATCTAGTATCAATGATATAGAGTCTATTGTAGCAATCAGCAGGAATTAGCGAAGAACTCGTAGTTGAAATGGAATATAAATCCCGTATCTATAGTAGAAGAGAAGCGAGAGTTTTGAGCCTGCAAGCTTTGTGTGAATATGACTCTGTGGGTCATGATGCAATGGAGGTTCTTGAAAGGGGCTTTAACGTATATGAATTTGAAAATAGCTTTCACATATTTGCTGGTGACATAGTTGCAAATGTACTTGAAAACTTCGCGTCAATCGATACTATAATCAGTGAGTTAGCTCCGGATTGGCCTTTGACGCAAATAGCAATAGTGGATCGCAATATTCTTCGAATGGCAATTGCAGAATTAGTATGGTGTAAAGACAAAGTTCCTGAAAAAGCGGTGCTTAACGAAGCCGTTGAGTTGGCAAAAAGATTTGGGTCAGAAAGTTCTCCTAACTTTGTCAATGGGGTTCTTGGGTCTTATATGAAAATTGGTATCACTGTTTAGCACGTAATAAATAAAATGGAGGCATCAAATGTCGCTACTTGAAAAAATTCAAGCTGTTGTAGCAGAAAAATTAAGTGTAGATGAGGCTGAAGTTTTGCCTGGAGCTTCGTTTACAGATGATTTGAACGCAGATTCACTTGATTTGGTTGAATTGATAATGGCTTTTGAGGAAGAATTTAGTTCTGATGATGTTGAAATAGAAATATCTGACGAAGACGCCGAATCAATAACTACGGTTCAGGCAGCTATCGATTATCTACGGGATAAGGGTGTAAAGGACTAGATCACTTACACGACTTACCTGCACTTTTAAACAGGCCAGCGGCGCCTAAGATTTTCTTAGGACGCCGCTGGCCTGTTTAAATTTCCCCTTTTTTGATTTAGGTATTTATAATGCACTCATTTAATATCATTGACTTTGGGAGTGATGACATGAAAGCAGCTGTATACAAAGGGAAACAGGAACTTGTTATTGAAGATCTACCTGTTCCTGAGCCTGGGCCAGGGGAAATTTTAGTGAAAGTTAGTTATAGTGCCATTTGTGGGACTGATGTTCATGCTTTTCTTTATGATATTGCTCCAGCTGGTACTGTAATGGGACATGAATTTAGTGGCTCTGTAGCCGCCGTGGGCCCGGGAGTTACCATGTGGAAAGAAGGTGACAGAGTCATTGGGGGCGGTGGTACACCTCCGCCGGGACTGGAAGCCCCGTTGAGAAGGCAGGAACAATACAACTATCGATTAGAAGGATTTACTGACACCCGGAAAAGAGGGTACTCTGAATTCACCTTGTTGAATGATTGGGCACCTTTGTCGATTCCTGACAACGTTAGTGATTTAAAGGCAGCACTAACGGAACCCTGTTCCGTTGCAGTTAGGGCGCTCAGATTGTCAAATATGAAATTAGGCGATGTGGTAGCTGTTTTGGGTGCAGGGCCCATCGGTTTACTAACTATGCAAGCCGCGAGAGCTGCTGGAGCGCGAAAAATAATAGTCTCAGAACCCTCTGCTACCCGTAGAGATACGGCTTTACAATTTGGTGCTGATGCCGTTGTGGACCCGTCCCGTGAGGATGTCATCTCCACAGTAGTTAATTTGGCAGAGGGAGATGGCCCTCACGTTGTATTTGAATGTGCGGCTGCCTCGTCTACCTTGGATGCTGCTCTAAATATGGTTCGGAAAAAGGGAAGTGTTATGCTCGTTGCTTTAGCTTGGGAAAATGTGCCAATGCTCCCAGTTGATTGGGCAGGAAAAGAAATTCAGTTAAACACCACTTTTGGTGCTGAACCTTATGATTGGAGAGTAGCTCTTGATTTGATATCAAATGGCAAAGTTGACCTGGAACCAATGCTGCTGGACACTGATTTTTTGCCCTTAGATGGTATACAGGAAGCTTTTGAAGCCCTGATAAAACCATCTACCCAAGTGCAAATGGTTGTAAGATTTTAAATTACTCTTAAAGGGAACTAATATATTCGTCCAGCAATACGGCGGCGGCGGCAGAGTCAATGATTCCTTTGTTTTTTGTTCTGCTGGTGTTTTTATGACCTGCCTCTTTAAGTCGTTTTTTTGCCTCAATAGTGCTCATTCTTTCATCTATGGTTCGGATGGGGATCTCAGTAGATATTTTCAGGTCATTAATAAACTCGGCTGTTATTTGGGCTTGAGTACCTGATTTTCCAGAAGGTAAATACGGCATCCCTATTAGGATCAATACAACGTCTCTATCTGAGCATATTTCTCTTATTTTCAAGAATGGGTTTTTCCGAGTTAGACTCCGTAATGGAGTGGAAATCGTCTGTGTAGGGTCACTGGCAGCTACCCCTATACGGACAGTTCCTACATCTAGAGCCAATATACTTCCGGGGTTCAGATGCTACTCTCCTCTAGATAGGTCTGAAATCATACTAGGAATAATGGACAAAGCTTCTCTTAATTTATTGGAATCTTTTCCGCCGGCTTGGGCCGATTCAGGCTTTCCACCGCCACCGCCGCCGATTATTTTGGCCACTTTTTGAACTATGTTTGCAGCGTTTAAACCCTTTTCGACCAGGTCTGGAGTTATCATGCAAACTACCATTGGGTTTCCCTTCACTATAGAACCTATAGCTACGACACCTGTTCCTAACTTGTCTCGGAGCCAATCTCCTGTTGATCGTAATAGTTCTGCTGAAGGATCTTCTGTAACTGATATTAAGACCTTGATTTCGTTGACTATTTGTACCTCATCTAGCAAGGCTGTGGCAGCCAAGGCCGACATTTGTCTTTCTAATTTTTGGATTTGATTATTAGCCGAGGATATTTGTCCTGAAATAGCTGTTACCCTGTTTTCAATATCCGATGGAGTGGTTTGCAATATATCCGCGATTCTGGAATCTCGTTGCATGTTTTGCCAAACAAGTCTCTCTGCCTCTCTGCCACTGATAGCTTCTATTCTTCTCATGCCAGCGCCAATACTAGATTCACCCAAAATATATACAGCTCCAACTTCTCCGGTTTGGTTCACATGGGTTCCACCACATACTTCAAAACTGAAAGTATCCCCGTTAGAAATTTCTACCAAGCGTACTGTGTCTCCATATTTGTCTCCAAAAAAAGCTAGGGCACCTTTTTTAATGGCTCCGCTGTAGGTATCCTCGCTCCTATTAATCTCTGCATTATGTCTTATTTTTTCGTTGACTAGGAATTGCACCTGCCACATCTCCTCTGGAGTAACAGCCTTTATGTGGCTGAAATCGAATCGGAGTCTGGATGCTGTAACAAGGGACCCTGCCTGTCTTACATGAGGCCCGAGCACATGTCGCAGGGCGGCGTGTAGCATATGAGTAGCAGTATGGTTTCTGGCGGTGTCATCTCTTCTTGTTGGATCAACATGACTCTGCACTGAGTTCCCGATTGAAATGGTTCCTTTTGACAAGAACCCATAATGCACAATGAGACCCGGGATCGATTCTTTTGTGTCGTGAACTGCCATTTCACATTCTGAATTACCAATGGTGCCACCATCCCCCACCTGTCCGCCTCCCTCGGCATAAAATGGAGTTTCTTGTAAAATCATCTCCAATTCTTGACCTTGCGAAACTTCAGCAACAGATAGACCCATTGAAATTAAACCAACTACAACGCTTTTTCCGTCCAGTGTTTCATAGCCGGTGAAGTTAGTATTACCAACCCCTAACTCTTCGTATAAACGAACTCGGGCGTGATCGCCATCGAATTGTGCGTGAGATCGGGCCCGGTTTTTCTGTGCCTGCATCTCTTTTTCGAAACCGGCCATATCCACGGTAATATTTCTCTCTGCAGCTATTTCCTGAGTCATTTCCATTGGGAATCCATAAGTATCCCAGAGTTTAAAAACTAGACCCCCTTCCAAAGTGGAAGAATTTCCCATCGCTTCCTCTAGCATGGTAAAGCCATTCTCGAAAGCCTGTTGGAATCGTTCCTCCTCTAATGTTAGGACGCTTAAAATAAATTCCTTATGGTTGTATAGTTCTGGGTAGGTCACTCCCATTTTTTCTATCACGGATTCAGCAATAGGTGACATGAATGCTTCCTGCAATCCAAGTTTTCGAGCAAGTCTGATGGCTCTCCGAATAACCCGTCTTAGTACATAACCCCTGCCTTCGTTACCTGGGACCACTCCATCAGCTGTCAAAAATGTGGAGCTTCTTGTATGTTCTGCAATTGCTCTAATAGCATAATCAGTCTCCAAATCTTTCCCGTATTTGCGTCCACTGATTGAACAAACCTGCGTTACCAGAGAGGCGAATATATCTGTCTCGTACATTGTTTCTACGTCTTGCATGACGATGGTGGCTCTTTCCAAACCCATCCCAGTGTCAATACTTGGTGCAGGTAATTTTTCTCTGGTCCCATCGGGGTGATGGTAATACTGCATGAATACCAAGTTCCATAGTTCCACGAACCGAGTGCATTTTTCACCAGTTAACATTAGATTTTCACAATTAGGAGCGCAGTCATTTCTGAGACACCCTCTGTCCGATCCAAAATCATAATGTAATTCACTACATGGCCCGCATGGCCCTTCATTGCCATGTATCGGAGGACCCCACCAATTGTCTTCATCCCCGAATCGATATATACGTTCCTTGGGAACCCCAATGTTTTCCCACATTTCTTGGGCTTCATCGTCTGTGTGGTGGATAGTAATGTAAAACTTTTCCTTTGGGAGATTTAATTCACCAATTAAAAATTCCAAAGCATATTCAATGGCTTCTTTTTTGAAATAATCGCCGATACTAAAGTTACCTAACATCTCAAATAATGTGTTGTGAGTGGCATCCCCGACTATATCTATATCCGGGGTTCTGAAACATTTTTGAGCAGAGGTCAATCTTTGTCTTGGCGGGGTCTGTTGGCCAGAAAAATATGGTTTGAATTGATTCATTCCGGCGATTGTCAGTAATAGAGTAGGATCACCGACGGGTATTAAAGATGAGCTTGGGACTCTGAGATGCCCTTTACTTTCAAAATATTTTAGGAAGGCTTCCCTTATTTCATTACTAGTCATTTTATTGGTCACCTAACTGCCCATTTGTATAATGTGAACTAATACTCTTTGGGGAAGTATTCAGGATTTGGCTCAACCGGCAAAATTGTATCGCAAGGTTTTTAATTCCGCTATCAACAATGTTAGGTTTTAATGTCGGAAACACATCTAAATCCCAGATTGCCGGTAGAACTATCGGGTGTATTTGCACTTCTGGCGGCCACTCGATAGCGATTACAATATGATTCATGACAGAGGTATGATCCTCCTTTTATGGTTTTTGATGTACCCAAATCCGGACCCTTAGGGTCATATTTGGCATCTATATCGCTGGAGGAATTGCTGAACCAATCTTGTTGCCATTCCCATACGTTCCCGACTATGTTGTACAACCCGTAGCCGTTTGGAGGATAATTTTTGGCTGGGGCAGTACCTGCAAATCCATCATCTTCCGAGTTGATGGTTGGAAATTCTCCTTGCCATATATTGCACATGTGTTGGCCTTCTGGATGAAGTTCGTTTCCCCAAGGGTATAATTGTTGCTGTTCGCCACCACGTGCTGCAAATTCCCATTCTGCTTCAGTTGGCAGACGTTTCCCATAATGAGAGGCAAACTGAGTTGCATCATTCCATGAGATATGTACAGACGGATGGCTCATTCTAGTTTTTATGTTGGAACCAGCACCTTCTGGGTGTTTCCAAGACGCCCCGTCCACTCTTCTCCACCACGGGGTACCCGCAGGAGATTGATTGGCAGATCGCGCATTTTGGGGAGCAATGAATTTATAAAATACAAATGACCAACCAAATTGCTCCGCGTCGGTTTTGTATTTTGTTTCTTTTACGAAGTCAGCAAAATTCCTGTTTGTAACAGCGGTGATGTCAATTAGGAAGGAATCCAGTCTCACTTCTTTTATTGGCCCTTCTCCATCACCTGGAAAGCCGAACTCGTAATCAGAACCCATCTGAAATGTGCCACCTGTAATGGTGACCATGTTTTCTGGGTTAATGATTTCCGGTCGAGATTTTTTTGTTCTTCCCACTTTAGAGGTATAAATGGGCACCTTGGAGTTCCTGGATGCCGCGCAACAAGGTGTCACGTCAGAACCGGTCTTTGACATATTTATGCTTCTTAATTCAGGTTATAGATTTGTTGACACCATTTGTGGAAGAGTATACTATCCGGCATGCTATGGAAAATAAATTCTTTCAACACGCACAATTTTATTATTTTAGCAGCTTAAGTCAGCTGCCGATAAAGGCCTTGTGTAAACTCTAGGAATATATCCAAAGTCAAACAGGAGCCCTTAATCGGTACCGATTGGGGCTTTTTTTTTTGGGTTTTATGAATAAATCATAAAAGTAACAAAAGTATTCAATATAAAAATTGAGGATTAAAATGAGCAGTCAAAAAAGCCATGTTCAAGGATTGGGGTTTTCTTCAAATCACTTGTTTAGCCCCCTAGAGCTAGTAGACAGATTTCCCAGATCGGAAAAGGCCGCCTTAACCGTCCAAGAGGCTAGAAAGACAATAAAAAATATTCTCCATGGCGATGACAATAAAATGATGATAATAACGGGCCCTTGCTCTATCCATGACGAGGAAGCCGCCCTAGATTATGCTCGAAGATTGATTGAACTGAGAAATCGGCTTAGTGAAAAAATATATGTTGTGATGAGAGTCTACTTTGAGAAACCTAGAACAACGGTAGGTTGGAAGGGTATGATAAACGATCCTGGGCTCGATGAAACATTTGATATTGCACAAGGATTACAGCGAGCAAGGCGATTGTTGCAAGAAATCAATGACATGGGAATGCCTGCAGCTTGTGAGGTTTTGGACCCTGTAGTCCCGCATTATTTTGAAGATTTAGTCTCTTGGGTTGCAATAGGTGCAAGGACGACCGAGAGTCAAACCCATAGGCAGATGGCGAGTGCAATTGGAATTCCGGCTGGGTTCAAAAATGGTACAGATGGAAGTTTTGAGACCGCGGTGGACGGTATATTGGCCGCCCGCGGCCAGCATTCATATGTAGGGACTGGACCTGATGGGCACGTGTGTGTTCTAAGAACTGGTGGTAATCCAGACGGTCATTTGGTGTTGAGAGGGGGTAAATTAGGTCCTAACTATGACTCAGATTCAATAAAATTGGCTAATGAAGTTTTATCCAGCGGAGGTTTGGACCAGCGATTAATAATTGATTGCAGTCATGGTAACTCTAATAAAGATCACGAAAGACAGCCTTCGGTGTTTGAAGATGTGATTTTACAACGAGCAGGCGGGAACAATAGCATTGTGGGAGTGATGCTTGAGAGCAATATAAATCCTGGAAGTCAGAAACTTGGTAATGATCCAGGTACTTTGGAGTATGGTGTATCAATTACAGATGCCTGTGTCGGCTGGGATAAAACCGAAGAAATAATTCTATGGGCTGATAATGTATTTAATTCGTAGTGGTGAAGACATATTTAATATGGTTGACAGTATATAAACGCATTTTGCCATTTGGAGGGTAATAGAAATACCTGGGAATTGGCGTTACTTTTTCACAGCGGTTTTTTTCTCAGCTTACCCCACACGTACATTCCTAATTTGCTTCCACCAACTAGGTGCAGGTGCGCATGCTCCTGGGACTGCATACCGTCCTCTCCAAAATTGGAGAGGATTCTATAACCCGATGGACACCTTTTCTGACCCATTTCATTAGCAAGAAATCCGATTTCAGATATCAAACTTTTCGATGACCATAAATCAGATTGGGTCATATGCAATTTGGGTACGAAAAGCAATTGAGTTGAAAACCATCTAAGGTTATTCTCAAAGACCACAAAATCTTTTTCCTCGTGGTAGGAATCAGCCGGTTCCTTTCCGGAAATTATTTCGCAGAATATACAGCCTTTAGCTATTGTCATTTAAAGGTTTGGTTCCTGTGTTTATCGGGTTCTACCCATTCTGTAATCTGGAGCTTGTATGTTCAGAATTTGGCCTATTTTCGCATCTTGGATTCTGGAGGCTTGCGCGCTTTTACTGGCAATGCTGGTGAAATCTGTCCTGGTCGTTATAATCGTTGGTAGCCTGTGATTGTGTCGGTAAACTAAAAGATGATATATTGTTTTTTGGGACCAGTTTGTATCTTGTTCATTTCCCAAGTCATCCAAAATTAATAATGAGGAATCCTTAACCCTATCGAAAATACGAGATGAGCTAAGCGAGCTGTCGGGAGAGAACCCGGATCTCAATTCATCCATCAATTCTGGTACGAATGCAAAGAAAACATCCTCACCAACTGATTTGCGGTAATTCCCGATAGCAACTGCCAAATGGGTTTTACCCACTCCTGAATTATCGCTATAGAAGGTGAGCCATCCATCTGGGGTCTGACTGTATTTCTTGGCACTTTCAAACACTGGTTCTAAATTGGAATTTCCCCTCCTCCCTTTTGAGTTAAAGGTATCGAAGTTCATCTGTGAAAGCTCTTTAGGAATAGCCCCGAGAGAAGACATTTCATCATAACAACTAATTCTTGAATCCGTCGTGACTATATCGCAAAGATTTGAATCGTATATTCGGCTTCTAATAAACGGGTCTAAAGAATTGATATCTTCAGAAGTGGTCAAAATAGTGGGGAGTCTTCCGTTTGATCGGTGATTGAGGATCTGATTCAATTTCTCCGCCGACCAACTACTTACGCTGTGGTCAGTTATACCGTCGAGGATTAATATGGGTGCATTTTTAACTTGGTCAAATAAGTCGTCATATTCAAAGTCTGAATTATTTGTATAACTAGCTCTGAGGTGATCCATTAAATCAGGTACATATATAAAGAACGCGGGTTTTCCTGTTGAAATACACCTGTTAGCTATTGCCGCCGAAAGGTGTGTCTTGCCGGATCCATGGGGACCATTGATTAATATCCAGCCGCTCGGACGTTCGGAATAATTGGAACAGTTTATGAAAGCCTCACGAAAAACGTCGCTCGCATCCTGCTGACCAGTTCCATTTTTCAGATCTAAGGTTTCAAAAGTGTAGCGCGAGAGAGATCCTAAGTTACTGTATGAAAGTAGCCTCGTTGTCAATTCTTCCTGTTTTACATTTTTTCGACACACACAAGATTTTATCGATCCAAAATCTTGGTGACCTGTTGGAAGTTTGGGGGTTAGCCAGCCTTTATCGTTGCATACAACACAAATTATAGGTGGATTTAGATCTATATCTTGAGAGAGGTCGTTGCTTCTGTTAGCTTTAAATGTATCTAGCTTTGCCAGAATGCTTCCTAGATTCTCCATTTTGTTTTCCCTCTATTTCCCACCGTTCTAGTATTCTCGAAATGTATCTCCAATTTCTTGAATTTAGAGATACAGCCTCTGTTATTGCTTCCTCTATCCACTCCACAGGGTATCTTTGTTCAGCTTCTCCGATTTTTTCTGCCACAATCGGAGTTAATATACCAATATTTTGTTCATAAAGAGAATATATATTTGGTCTATCTTCGCCGGTTTCCCAAGGCTCAAAGTCGGATTGGTGCTCAGAATCCTTCATTTTCCCGATTGCTTGCCTTTCGAATTCCGTGTTCAAGAAATATGCGAATGTGCCTGTATTGTTCCTGTTGATTTTAATTAATATTTTCCGTTTCTCTGACGATTCTAAAGACTGAAAGATATGTGTTCTCCGACTATCCAGATCCATCGAGCCCATGCCGATTGAAAGAACACGATCTGCCATCAGCTCGTCTATGGACACATACCTTTCCAAACCTTTTTTATTGTGCAGCAGACGGATAATCCGAAGAATTATTTTTAACTCAGTTATATCTTGAATTTCCTGCAATAATTCCCCGAATACAGGAGCAGGAACGGGGATGTACCTTACTCCTTTTATAAAACCTTGAAATGCCATTATGCACTTACTGAGTCTTGCTGATAAATTTCTAGATTCTCAAATTTAACGAAACGGTCTTGAAAATAAAGCTTTATTCCCCCCGTTCGACCATTTCTATGTTTAGCTACTATGATGTCTGCAATGTTAGCTGGATATTCTTGGGTGGGATATCGTTTTTCCCAGGCTTCAGGGTCGATGTATCTGTCTTCGCGATGTATGAAAGCAACTACATCGGCATCCTGCTCTATGCTGCCACTTTCTCGTAAATCGGATAACATAGGCCGATGATCTGGACGTTGTTCTATTGCCCGACTTAGTTGTGAACAGGCTAACACCGGTACGTTAAGGTCTCTAGCCATACCCTTCAATGATCTTGATATTTCTCCCATTTCCTGAACCCTGTTGCTATTTCTACCACCACTGCCATTTATCAGCTGTAAATAGTCCACTATTATTAAGTCTAAACCTCGCTCTGCTTGAAGGCGTCTGGCTTTACTACGCATCTCAACGATCGTTTGAAATGGAGTGTCGTCAATGTATAGGGGAAGGTCAGAAAGATTGCCAATTGCATCGAAGAGTCTTTGCTCTTCCATTTCGTTGATTAATTGAAGCCGCAGTCTATGGCTATCGACATGAGCTTCACTTGAAAGAAGGCGGAGGGCTATCTGTTCAGCACTCATTTCTAGACTGAAAATACCAACATTGTTACCATTAGCTGCTGCTGCTGCTGCCATGTTAAAGGCCAGGGTACTTTTCCCTAGGCTAGGCCTAGCGGCCACTATTAATAGGTCAGATCGCTGCATTCCCCCTCCCAAAAGCTGATCAAATTGGTTGTAACCACTTTGTACGGGGGCTAATCTGTTTATGTCCGGTTGTAGACTTTCAGCCATATAGTTGTCTAGGACATCACGCAATGCAGCGAAATCCCTTGTTCCTCGTTCCGAACGGATGCCGAAAAGGAGCTCTTCTGCCCGGTTTAACGATTCGTCGGTGTCAGGGGAACTTTCATACCCTATGTTCGCAATAGAACCGGCAGCTTGCACAAGTTGCCGCATAAGGGATGTTCTTTGGACTATTTGAGCAAAATGCAGTATGTGAGCTGGGCTTGGCACCCCATTGACCATATCTGATAGATGAACTGATCCTCCTACAGAATCCAATTTTTCTTGGAGAGACAATTCATGAGCTACGGTTACCTGGTTTATGACCTCATTTCTCCCAGCTAAATCCAAACAAGCCTCAAAGCAGTATCGGTTTTTTTCCAGGTAAAAATCAGTGGGTTTCAATATAGAAGACACTTTTGACAATGAATCTCCGTCCAGTAGCAAAGATCCTATGACCGAGTGTTCAGCTTCGATATCGTGTGGCAGAGTTCTATCGGTGTACAACCCAATCTCCCGGGGTCCAATTTGGCGTATGGGTTGTCGATTATCACATGATCGCTTCCACGCAATCAAGTCGAAATGTTATCGACAATTCAGTTTTCGGTTACTCTTGAGAGTCTTCCTCTGGTTCGGCGTCTGCCGTATTACTTTCCTCGAGCTCGACAGAAGATTCTGGGACATCTTCTGCTATATTTGAATCCGAGATCTCTTCAGGGGTACCATCCAAGTCACCTTCCGACGACAACTTGTTTTCATCAGACTCTTCGTTTTCTTGAGCAACCATCTCGAAAGGGTCGGTGCCGGTGGCGTAAACGGCAACTTTTATTAGAGCATTCACATCTGAGTGAAGTCGTAGTGGTATTTCGTATGTCCCTACTTCTCTGATGGGATCATCAAGTTGCACCAATCTTCTTTCAATTTTTATGCCAGTTTCTTCCGCCAGTGCATCGGCTACCATGGTGCCAGTTACGGATCCGTAAAGCCGATTGTTGGACCCAGCTCTCATTTCGATACTTATTTCCGTCCCATCTAAGGTCCCTGCCAAATTTTTCATTTCATCCAGCCGATATGTCCTGGAAGTGGCAGCGTTCTTTGTGAGTTTATGAATTCTTTGTAGGTTATTGTGTGTTGCCGGTGCAGCAAGGTTTTTAGGAATAAGGTAATTTCTTGCGAAGCCATTTTTTACTTCCTTAATCTCTCCCCCTAATGCAACCCCTTCAACATCTTCTATAAAGACAACTCTCATTGTTAATATTCCTGTAACCCGTAAGTCCGATCGTATTTATGACGGGTTTGCGTCCGGTTTTTGTGTTTGAACAAGAATCAGAATTATAACATATGGACTTATAGTTCTTATTAATTTACTGGGAGTCGGCAGGCTCGTCGATTATGCGATATTCCCCTTCAACAATGTCGGTTTCTTTTTGTCGGTTTTCTTTTGTTTTGGAATTTTTCATTGTATCGGATAATTTTCTGAGTGGGCCAAAAATCATAAAAATTATTATCGTGCCAACCAGGATGATAATGTCATCTAAAAACCCTAGGATGGGCAGCATGTCAGGGACGAAGTCAAATGGTAAGATGACATAAGCAAGACCTAGGGCAGGTAAAAGCTTGTATTTGATAGGGATTTTTCTATCAAGCATTAATTTCAAGAAAAATATTGGTAATCGGCCCATGTTTTTCGCTTTGGGTATGATTGTTTTATGTCTATCTTAGATTCTATTCTATTTCAGGATATAAGACTTGTTGGGATTATCATTGGGGTGAAAAATTGATAGTTGTTTTGGAAGGGAAAGATGAATTTAGGCTTTCAGAGCGAGTATCTGAGTTTCGCCTAACAGTAACCCCACTGGAAATGTCAGAAATCAACACCACCATGTTAGACGGGAATATTGTAACCGTAGACGAACTGTTAACATCGTTATCAACAGTCCCGTTTATGGCTGATAGACGATTGGTCATTGTCGAGGGTTTACTTAATAGGTTGGGTGATGTTAATAAAAGATCCGCAGGTTCAAAAAAAGATTTAACCGAGTGGCTTAATTTTCCAGATCTATTGACGAATTTGCCCCCAACAGCCAATTTATTGCTAATTGAGAGAGAATCATTACCTTCTAATAAATTCTTGTCCACTATTCTCAAACTTGGACAGGTTGAAAAATTTTCACCGCTTGGACATCGAGATCTATTAGAATGGATAAACACCCGTTCTTCGAAACTGGGTCTAGACATCGAACGCACTGCGGTAACTCTTATAGCAGATTCTGTAGGAAGTGAATTGCGTTTAATCGATTCCGAACTAAATAAAATCAAAACCTACTCGCGTGGCCGTTTAATAACTAAAGAAGACATAATCCTCATGGTGCCTTATGTGCGGCAGCAAAATGTCTTTAGAGTTGTAGATTCAGTAATAGAAGGCCGGACTAGAGATGCTCTAAATGCTTCATCGATGCTTATAAATCTGGGGGAATCTCCTTTTGGGATTGTGAGGATGATAGAAAGGCAACTTCGCTTTTTAATACTGGCTAAACATTTATTAAGTCGGAAAATTCCAACAGGGGATATTGGCAAGCATATTAATTTGTCTGGCTATCCCTTGCAGAAGACCTTGGAGATGGAAAAAAAAATTTCCCAGGTCAAGATAATGAGTATGCACGATAATCTTTTGAAATCTAATATTCGTGTGAGGGAAGGGAAATTAACTGAACAAGAATCCTTTGATCTGCTGATATCAGAACTTCGATAACGAACTGTTATACAGTATGAACATCCAATTTTCTGGCGTCATATGTGCCCGATTTTATCGAAACGATGAAATCATCTAATCCAGTGATTTTGTCATAAAATTCTGTGGCATACGTGCCTATATCTGATAGCTTGTGTGCATCGCTTGCCCCAGTCCCAGGCATTTTAAGTTCCTTAGCCAGATTACCAGAAAATTCATTTTCTTTTTCCGTTCCCCTACCGTTTCTTATTTCTATGCCGTCTACCATTCCAAACACCTCATTTCTCAACCCTCGGCTTATCATTTCGGCATAGGAAGTTTTATCCTGAGGAGCGGTTTCGCGATACACTCTTCGGTATGGGTGAGCAACCACTATAGCGCCGCCTGCCTCATCTACGAGATCTTTTACAAAGGCTGATTTGTGCATTCCGAAAATATATTCACTTAAGCCATACACTAGTAAATGACCCTCTTCAGTGGTTACTTCGCAACCTGGGATTACAAGGAAATCATTATCTTTGCCGAGCTTTTCCACTTCTGAGGGATTCCAAAATCCGTCGTGATCAGTCAAACAAACTCCATCCAAGCCAATCAATTTTGCTCGAGTGATGAGTTCTTCTGGGGTCAAGGTGCTGTCGTCTGAGGTTGGGTATGTGTGGGTGTGAATATCTATTAGCATGTGTATTGATTGTATTACATGTTACTGATGGTCAGGTTATGAATTTTCCAAGGTAACTAAAAATCAATGATAAATAAGGGGCTCCAGCAGCTATGTTGCGCAAGCTTGAGTTGAATCGTATCAATCTTATTGATATTATATAAGTCGGACGATGAAAATATCATTTGTAATGGGGCGATAACATGGTTTTAGGTCCAGATAGGTTTACTGAACAGGCTCAAGAGGTAATAGCTGCCTCTCAGGATTTACTCAACAGATATAGGCACAACCAGTGGGATTCCGAACATCTGTTTATGGCTTTAATAGAGCAAGAAAAGGGGGTTCCTTCGGAAATTTTCAATGTTTTGGGGGTGAATCTACACGTTCTGCATGCCACTCTTCACGCTAACTTGGAAGAAGGTGACAGGATGGCTGGTCAAGTAAATCAAATTTTTATTACACCCAGATTATCTGAATTGTTTGAAAGGGCGCACGACGAATCCCAAAGATTAAATGATGAATTTATTGGAACGGAACACATTCTTATAGCCCTCACTGAGGAAGAGACAGGAGAATCAGCCGGACTACTGAGTGATTTTAAAGTCACAACTGAGGAGGTGTATAAAGCTCTTCAAGGTATTCGGGGCTCCCATAGAATTACAGATCAAAGAGCCGAAAGTCGATATAGGTCTTTAGGAAAATTTGCCACGGATTTGACTTTGTTGGCCGAAAAAGGCCGCTTGGACCCTATTGTTGGGCGTGATTTAGAAATATCTAGAGTCATGCAGACTTTGATACGGAGAACAAAAAACAACCCAGTAATGATCGGTGGGGCTGGCGTAGGTAAAACAGCTTTAGCCGAGGGTCTGGCACAAAGGATAGTTGCTGGAGATGTTCCTTTTGAACTTAAGTCAAAGAGAATTCTTGCCTTAGACATGGGATCTTTACTTGCGGGATCAAAATTCCGCGGTGAGTTCGAAGAAAGGCTAAAAGCTGTTATGGACGAAGTAAAACAGTCGAACGGTCAAGTCATCCTTTTTATCGATGAAATTCATACGGTGGTTGGCGCCGGGGCTACAGACGGTAGCCTTGATGCCAGCAACATGATGAAACCTGCTCTCGCCAGAGGCGAACTTCAGTGTTTAGGTGCTACGACCGAGGAAGAATACACAAAGTACATTGAGTCTGATGCCGCTCTTGAAAGAAGATTCCAACCAATTCTGGTTGAAGAACCGGATATAGACACGAGTATAGAGATGCTGAAAGCTCTTCGTCCCAAATACGAAGCCCATCACAGGCTGAAAATACAAGATGAAGCTCTCAATTCCTCAGCAGTGTTGAGCCATCGATATATATCTGGAAGATTGCTGCCAGATAAAGCTGTCGATTTAATAGACGAAGCAGCAAGTAAAATACGAATCGATGAACAGCTCCATCCCATGTCTTTGAGAGAAAAAGAATCTAAACTGCGTCAACTTCAGAGAGAAGAGATAGCTTCCTCTGAGATGGGAGATTTTGAGAAAGCGGCAGAAATAAAAATGGAAATAGCTCGAATCGGGGAAAACTATACAGACGAAAAAAACCAATTAAATATTTTTGAAACCTCTGAACGGCAGGTAACTTCTGAGGATATAGCTTCCCTCATTGCTACTTGGACAGGCATTCCTGTTGAAAGATTGTTAGAAAGTGAGGCGGACAAACTTCTTAGCATGGAATCTCGTATTCAAAGTAGATTTGTTGGTCAAGAAGAAGCTGTTTCGGCAGTTTGTGAAGCCGTAAGAAGAGGACGTGCTGGGATCAAAGATGAAAATAGACCAATAGGGAGTTTCATATTTTTAGGACCAACGGGAGTTGGCAAAACTGAACTGGCTAGATCGCTTGCCTGGTACTTATTTGACGATGAGGAAAATATGGTGCGTGTGGATATGAGTGAATATATGGAGTCTCACTCAGTAGCGAGAATGATAGGTTCTCCCCCGGGATACGTGGGATATTCTGATGGTGGTCAACTGACAGAAGCGGTGAGGAAAAGGCCTTTCAAGGTCATCCTTTTTGATGAAATAGAAAAAGCACATCCTGATGTTTTCAATATATTGTTGCAAATTCTTGAAGACGGTAGGCTTACTGATGGCCAAGGTAGAGTCGTAGATTTCAAAAACACAGTAATAATCATGACCAGTAACTTAGGTTCGTCGATTAGTGCTTCTGAGTCGTTAGGGTTTTTGAGAGACACAGATAACTCAAAAGATAGCGAAATATTAAGAATTTCAATAGAAGACGCCTTAAAGAAATCATTCAGGCCAGAATTCTTGAACAGGGTCGATGAAATTTTAATATTCCAACCTATTTCAGAAGAAGATCAACGCCAAATAGTGGATATCATGATAGAAAACTTAAGAAAAAAACTCGTGGGACATGATATTGATCTAGAGTTGTCCGAAGCCGCTAAATCTTGGGTTGCGTCCGACGGATTTGACAGAGAATATGGTGCCAGACCCCTTAGACGTAGCATTAGAAAAAATATTGAAAATCCTCTATCAACTGCCCTGATAAAAGGAGATTTTGATAATGGGGACTGTATATACGTTGACTTAGTGGAAGAAAAACTTATTCTTGAAAAGAAGGCAAAGTACGAATCGATTGCTATTTAGGATTTGGGATTTATTCTTGATCCATTAGATTGGTATCCTTATAATTTGAATGGAAACTCAGTAAATTGGTTTAAGGTGGTTATATGGATCAGGCATCTCAACGGAAAAAATCTTTTTCGCGTAGAACTTTTTTGAAAGGTTTACCGATTGGTATAATTGGAGCAGCAGCAATAAGTATTGTAGGTTCGAGAATGATGGCTTCTGCTTTGAACAGGAGACCGCCTTCATCTAAAAAAGGCTCTATTTTTTCTCCAAAGGATGTCTAAACTCACTATTCTGTAAAGCCGGGTTCTTCAGGTTTGCAAGAATAAAATTATGCAGGCGAAAAACCCTAGACTGCTAGACCGTTGGGATATGTGGAGGGAGATGGCAGCTAGTTTCAGAACCCATCTCCTTTCTTAGAAACCGATTAAGATTTCAATTGTTATAAATCGACTGATATACTCGTTTGTCAGGGTTGGGAGAGATGGCCGAGCGGACTAAGGCGCTGGTCTCGAAAACCAGTATGGGAGTAATCTCATCGTGGGTTCGAATCCCACTCTCTCCGCCGTAGAGGACCCGGAACGATCAATATGGAGAGATGCTAGAGTGGCCGAATAGGCGCGACTGGAAATCGCGTGTTCCCTCACAAGGGGAACCGTGGGTTCGAATCCCACTCTCTCCGCCATTGATGTGACCTCTGGATAATTTGAATGCTTGCTTAATGGATCTAAGGATAGTATCGGCGATGGAGTATTTTGATAAAGTATTATTGCGAACTGTTTAGGAAGGCTTTCTAAAAATCTTGTTTTATTAATTCATAATGTTTGGTGACTATAAATAATGGCTAAAGACCTTGTAATCGTGGAATCTCCCGCAAAAGCTAGAACGGTCGGTAGATTTCTCGGGAAGAACTATGATGTAAAAGCTTCTATGGGGCATGTCAGAGACTTGCCTAGAAAGAAATTAGGAGTAGATATCGGTGATGACGGATTTGTACCTACCTATACGGTATCGGCTGATAAAAGAAAAATAGTTGCGGAATTAAAAAAGGCTGCAGCAAGTGCAGGTTTGGTTTATCTGGCAACAGACCCAGATCGGGAAGGCGAAGCTATTTCTTGGCATCTCATAGAGGCAGCAAATATCGATATTGAGAAAACCCGAAGAGTTGTTTTCCACGAGATAACCAAACCAGCGATTGAAGAGGCTTTTGCGAACACAAGAGATATTGATGTGGATTTGGTAGACGCTCAGCAAGCTAGACGGGTATTGGACAGGTTGGTCGGATACACGTTGAGCCCAGTATTGTGGAGTAAGGTAAAGAAAGGTACCTCTGCTGGACGTGTCCAGTCTGTCGCCTTGCGAATGGTTGTCGACCGCCAGCACCAAATAGAAGCATTCAAGCCGGTGGAATATTGGACTATCGATGCCTTGCTGGGGGTAAAGCCTAAAGAAAACTTGCTGAAAGCTTCTTTGGTCTCGATTGAAGGTTCCAAGAAAAAGCCCGAAATTAATAATGAAAACGACGCTGCATTAATACTTAAAGATTTGAAAGATTCTGGATTTGTAGTTCGAAGTTACATAACCAAAGAAAGTAAACGAAGACCTTCTGCTCCTTTTATCACGAGTACTTTGCAGCAGGAAGCCTCTCGAAGATTGAGGTTTTCCGCCTCTAGGACCATGGTACTTGCTCAGCAACTCTATGAGGGGATCGACATGGGCCCCGCCGGTATTGAGGGATTGATAACCTACATGCGAACGGATTCCACTAATATTTCAGCGGGAGCACTCACTGAGGCAAAAGAATATATAAATGGCAAGTATGGCTCAGACTATTCTCTTGAAAAGCCCAGGACTTTTTCGAAAAAAGTGCGAGGTGCCCAGGAAGCTCATGAAGCTATAAGGCCGACTTCAGTGTTGAGGACTCCAGAGGCATTACGGGATCAATTAGATAGAGATCAATATCGTTTGTACGATCTTATATGGAAGCGTTTGGTAGCAAGCCAGATGGCCGAGGCACTATATGACAGGACTACCGTCGAGTTTGATTCGAAAAGCGTGTCTTCATCAAAAGTTTATACGTTCAGGGCCACTGGGTCTGTTTTGAAATTTGACGGTTTTAGAATCCTTTACACAGAGGCCAAGGACGATGAAACCGAAGAGGAAGAGAAAGGCCTTCCAATCCTTACCAACGGTCAAGAAATGCACCGCGATGAACTTATCAAAGAACAGCATTTTACAGAACCACCTCCTAAATTCACTGAAGCATCTTTAATAAGGAATTTGGAGAGTGAGGGAATCGGTCGACCAAGTACCTATGCTTCGATAATAGGTACTATCCTGGAAAGAGACTACGTTCGTCGAGATCGCGGTCGTATTACTCCCACTAAATTAGGAATTGCAGTGACCGAGTTTTTAAAAGAACATTTTGAAGATATTGTTGATGTTGGTTTTACAGCAGGCATGGAAAAGCAGCTTGATGATATAGCGGAAGGACTGATGCAATGGAATCCTATGCTGCAAGAATTTTATGAACCGTTTGACCAAGCGATTGAGACAGCTAAAGTTGAGGCTGTGAGGGTCCCTAGAGAAAAGATCGATGAAGAGAGTGATGAGGTGTGCGAAAAATGTGAGCGGCCCATGGTTATACGAGGAGGCAGAAATGGCAGGTTTATCGCCTGCTCCGGGTTTCCAGATTGTAAAAATACTAAGCCTTTGATTATAGGGATAAAGTGCCGCGAATGTAATGTGGGCGAGTTAGCAGAACGTAAAAGCAAAAGAGGAATTTTCTTCGGTTGTACCAACTACCCAGATTGCAAGTTTGCTGTAAATACCAAACCCATTAGCAATCCGTGTCCTGATTGTGATGGAATATTGCTACCATCAGGTAGGGATAATGTTAGGTGTCCGTCGAAAGAATGTGGATTTCGTGGGTCTATTACAGAATTTGAAGAAGAGGCAGAGACCGTTAATGCTGGATCAGTCAGCTAACCCAGCACAGCGAATAATTAGTGTCTTAACTGCTGGTAAATATTGAGAGACGTTAATATCCTATTTTCATGGGATACGAACCAACCGACAAAGACATGAATTCATATATTGAGGCCTATTTAGAGCATATAGTGGGCTACCGCGGCTTGTCTGATGCCACAGTCAAAACCTACCTTCAAGATCTGCAAACATTTGTAAAATTTCTGGAGATGATGGAAGTTGGTGATTTAAGAAACGTTGACCGTAGAACCGTGAGAGGGTTTTTGGTCTTTTTGGTCGATAAAAATTACCAAAGATCTAGTATCTCCAGAAAACTCTCCGTACTCAGAGGATTTTATAGGTGGCTGGTAACAGAAGGTGTGTTGTCAGTAGATCCTGTTCCTAGGCGCTCTACTATGAAAAAGGAAGTGAAATTACCTCGATTTTTGACCAACGACGAGGTCGTAAGGCTAATTGATTCACCTAAATCGGGAATATATTCTGAAACACTTAGAAATAGAGATGTAGCTCTTTTAGAGTTACTTTATGCTTCGGGCCTGCGGGTAAGTGAGGTCCACGGACTGAATATAGGCGATGTGGATTTTCATTCCAAGACTGCTAAAGTGATCGGTAAGGGAGATAAAGAGAGGCTGACATTATTCGGACTTGCTGCTAAATCTAGCCTACACAGATACATAATTGTGGATAGACCGAAGATTAAAGACTTTGATAAAAGCGATTCGTTATTTTTAAGTAAACAGGGATCTAGGCTTAGTATTAGGTCAATACAGAATTTGGTAAAAAAATATGCGCGGCTGGCAGGATTAGGCAATGAGGTTCACACTCATACCTTGAGACATTCATTTGCAACGCATCTAATAAACGGGGGGGCAGATCTCAGGATTGTTCAGGATTTGCTAGGACATTCCAGCCCTTCAACAACCCAAATATATACCCATGTTACAGGTGTAGAAGCAAGGAAAAGCTATTTGGACGCACATCCGATGGCGAAGGAATTGGAGGAGAAAATATAAGTGAAAATCCTGGTTGTCAATGGACCTAATCTTAACAACTTAGGTAAAAGAGATGAATCTCATTACGGGTCTGAATTATTTAGTGACGTTATTATAACGATTGAAAAATTTTCCAAAGAGGCCGGCGTCGAAACAAATTGTTTCCAAAGTAACTCAGAAGGCGAATTGATTAGTTTTATTCAAAACGAAGCGTCTTCTTCAGATGGTATTGTGATTAATGCTGGAGCTTTGACCCATTATGGATTATCTCTCAGGGACTCATTGATAGATTCAAAAATTCCTCTAGTGGAAATACATATATCCAACATACATCAGCGGGAAAAGTATAGGAGAACTTCTGTGGTGGAATCTGTGGCTATCGGACAAGTTGCCGGGTTTGGGACTTCTGGATATTTGTATGCTATCGAACTCTTGATACATTATCTCGAAAATGCAGCCTAAGTACCAGAATAGACGAAAACAGATAAAGAAAGCCTGCAATGTTTTAAATGCAGATGCTTTTTTAGTGTCAAATTTGGTAAATGTTCGTTACTTGAGCGGATTCACCGGAAGCAACGGGTTTTTATTGATTTACGGAAATAATGATTTTCTTTTTACTGACTCCAGATATATGGAACAAGGTAGAGAACAGACCTGCGATCAAATTACAGTTTCCTTATCATCGGGGTTTAGTGCGTTAGAGGAAGTATCAAGACTTTGTTCCATAACTAATATTGCGTTTGAATCAGACCATTTAACATACTCTGAATTCATAGGCTTGGAAAAATTGCTGAAGCCTAGAGTAAATTTGATTTCCTCCAAGGGAGTAGTAGAAAAAACCAGATCTGTTAAAGACAAGGATGAAATAGATCTAATTCGAAAAGCTGCTTCCCTTGCTGACGATGCCGTAACATTCGGCATCAAAGAATCAAAACCAGGCAAATCTGAGTTTGAAATAGCATGGGTTATAGAAAAATTTTTGAAGGAAAACGGAGCTGACGGTGTCGCCTTTGACACTATAGTAGCGACAGGTGCTAATTCTGCTAAACCGCACCATAAGGCTGGAAGCACAATTATTAAAGCGGGCGATCCGTTAGTTATCGACATGGGGGCTTTACTGAATGGATATAGAAGCGATATAACACGAACAGTTTTAGTTGATGGTGAGGACGAAAAATTTCGAAGTGTATACGAGGTGGTTTTGGAAGCCCAGATCACTGCAATAGGAGCCGCGAAGGAAGGTATGATCGGTAAAGAGTTAGATCTAATCGCTCGGGAAGTAATAACAAAGCATGGATTTGGGCAAAATTTTTTGCATGGATTGGGCCATGGTGTTGGCCTTAATGTTCATGAGATGCCAATGGTAATTTCTTCCTCTGACCATATTTTGGAAAAAGGTATGATTTTTACTGTGGAACCTGGGATCTATCTGACTGGGTGGGGTGGAGTTAGAATAGAGGACATGGTATTGGTTGAGGAAACTGAGGTATCTTTGTTAACTAACGCTCCGAAATAGTTAGATGAGTCTTTTACTTCACATATATTTTATATAGGGGTTATCACAATGACGATAGGATACGGTGAATTAAAAAAAGGCATGTCGATAGAGCTCGATGGTGAACCATACTCAGTCGTGGGTTACGAAAGAAGCAAGATGCAGCAGAGAGCTCCGGTGATGAGGATAAGGTTTAGGAATTTGAGATCCGGTCGGACTATTGACAAGACTTTTTCTGGTTACGACGTTAGCTTCACTCCCGCATCCGTTGATAGGAGAAAAGCACAATATATATACCCGGATGGAGATTTTTATTATTTCATGGACACTGAAACCTTCGACCAATTCCCCATGGGTAGAGAGCAAATCGCTGGTTCACTCGATTTCATGATTGAACAGACTGAGGTGGAATTAATTTTCTTTGAAGATAACCCTATTTCTCTTGAGTTACCTACAACAGTTGATTTAAAAGTCGACGATTCACCTCCGGGAGTAAAAGGCGATACGGCACAAGGGGCGACTAAATTGGCTACATTGGAAACCGGATTTGAGCTTCAAGTACCTCTTTTTGTAAATCGAGGTGATGTAATCAAGGTAGATACCAGAACCGGAAGCTATATTTCTAGAGTTTAGCTGAATGCCTGCTTTAAGTGTTTCACAAGTTATATTACATCTCAATAACCTTTTCGGATACGATCCGATTCTAAGTGATGTATGTGTAATTGGGGAAGTTTCTCGAGCCACAAGGTCCGCATCTGGACATGCATATTTTACCCTGAAGGATGAGGATGGAGTGTTAGATTCTGCTTTATTCAGAGGTGGCATTGGTGTTGAGCATTTGGAATTAGGCGCGGAGGTATTCGTATTTGGCCGAGTCTCAGTATATGGTCCAAGTGGCCGGTTGCAACTTATAGCTAATTTGGTAGAACCGGCTGGGGATGGCATCCTCCAGGCCAGGTTTGAAGAGATGAAAAACAAGTTGGAATCTGAAGGCCTTTTTGACCTGGAAAGGAAGAGGCCCATTCCTTCTTTTCCGTCTGTAATGGGGATCGTTACTTCTAAAGATGCTGCTGCATGGCAGGATATTCAGCAGACGGTTGCTCGAAGATTTCCAAGAGTAGAATTGGTGCTGGCGCATACCCCTGTGCAGGGGAACACTGCGGCCACATTGATAGCAGAGGCTATAAACTCCCTAAATCAGGTTGGTGGAATAGATACAATCATCGTAGCCAGAGGTGGAGGATCCCCAGAGGATTTATGGCCATTTAATGAGGAGGTTGTTGCAAGAGCTATATTTGCTTCTGCTACTCCGGTGATTAGTGGGGTAGGACATGAATCCGACTGGTCCATAGCCGATTTGGTGTCCGATTTAAGAGCATCTACGCCAACAGCTGCCGCAGAGTTGGCGGTCCCAGATTTAGAGGAATTAAAGGGTAAACTAAATTACTATACATCTCAGATGCATTTGTATTGTTCTGCTAGGATCGACGTTGGGCGAAATGAATTGAAATATTCGGTGACCAAACTTGATCGTGCATTGCCAGATCTTGTGACACATAAGATAAGACTTGACGATTTGATAACCAGGGCGAACTCAAACGTTCTTCACAAGAATGAATTAACCAAGGAGTACTTGAGAGGATTGGCAGAAAAAATGACTGCCTTAGCCCCTCATACGACTATAGCAAGAGGGTATTCCGTACTTCAAAAATCCTTGGACGGTAAGATCATTAGCAGGGTAGGTGATATAGGCAGTGGTGAAAATATAACGATCACAGTGAGCGATGGTGTCATTGATGCCAAAACAGTTGGAGAAAATATGGGACTCGGAGTCCCAGAGGAGCATCAACTTAATCTTTTATAGTATTGGGCTTTTGGAGGGCTTGTGAGTACCATGTCAGAAAATGAATTGGGCGCTTTATCTTTTGAAGAGATAATGGATGAGTTGGAAAAATCCGTTTCAGACCTAGAAAACGGAAAATTACCTTTAAGCAAAGCTTCAGAGGTTTATGAGAAAGGAATGAAATTAGCGGAAGAGGCAAGCAAAAGACTATCCGATACTGAAATAAAGATTACTGATATCAAAAAAGCGTTCGAGGAAAAAATCGAAATAAGTTCTCAAAGTGAAAATGATTTGGATATCTAGACTTCAATTACGTTGTTTTCTAACACACCCAGATTTTCTATCGATATTATCACCCTATCTCCCTCTTGAAGGGTAAAATCTGGTGGCGGTACTATTGATGTGCCAGTAAGAACGGTGGTCATATCGGGCACAAAATTGCTTTTGATTACCCACTCACATATTTCCTGACAAGTTCTTGCCATTTCAGATGTTGAAGTGGACCCTGAAAATACCTCTTCCCCATTCCTTGCTATTACACAATCTACACTGAGGTTTTGAGGGTTTGAAATAGTCTCTGGCGTGGCAAAACAAGGCCCTATGGAACAACTACTATCAAACATCTTTGCCTGTGGTAGGTAGAGCGGATTTTCTCCTTCGATAGATCTGCTGCTCATGTCGTTGCCAATCGTATACCCAACAATCTCACCTTTATATATAACAAAGGCTAATTCTGGTTCTGGCGCGTCCCATGAAGAATCAGATCGTATTCCCACATTATCAAATGGTCCCATGCATCTTTCTGAGGTGGATTTAAAAAATATCTCAGGTCTCTCTGCGTTATAAACTTTCGAATATATATCAGGGGTGTCGCTTTCACGGCGGCGCTCCAATTCGCTGTTTTTATATGTAACACCAGCAGCCCAAACTTCTGGTGGGTCAAAAGGCCTATCGATTGTCCAACCACCGTCAAAGTCAGGGTTTTCCTGAATTATGTCTGACAGCAATATTTGTTCTGAATCCCCTGAATCCAATATTCGTCTTGCTAAGTCGTCGATTGACTCTCCAGTGATAGAGGATGCCTTGATCAAGTCTAAAATGTCTGTTACGTCATCTTCCACGGAAGTTAGATTTTCTAGCAATCCTTCTCCTGTTTCTGCTGATAAACACACGTCGCCTATGGAGTTAACTAATCGGTAGTAACGCAAAGTTATTCAACCTCCTGAATTAAGGTGTTTAACTAATTCTACCAAGATCAAATACGATTGTGTTGAAAGGAGCCTTGTTTGACATAGAAAAAAGAGCGTGGCTATACTACAGAAACCGACAAAGGGGATACTTGGTTATCGTTTATCGCCAGGATTCAAAATTTGGGACAATTCTTGGACTGGGAACTCTTCCTGCAGATATCTGTCCCATTCAAACTTGTAATCAAACCGCAAAAAATTGCCCCGTTGGTGCTGACAATACAGCCTTGCCAAACCTGGCCTACGGAAGTTCAAAATAACAGTTCTTTTTTCTCAGTTTAAAAGGTTTACCAATGACTAGATTTGTATTTGTAACAGGTGGAGTAGTGAGTTCGGTAGGCAAAGGAGTTTGCGTTGGTTCTATCGGTAAGATACTAAAATCTAGAGGTATGACTGTTTCTTTATTGAAGCTGGACCCTTATTTAAATGTTGACCCAGGGACTATGTCCCCTTATCAACATGGAGAAGTATTTGTCACAGATGATGGGAGTGAAACCGATCTTGACTTGGGTCATTATGAAAGATTTGTGGATGTTGAATTGACCAAAGCCTCCAATCTCACAGCAGGCCAGGTGTATAGCGACGTAATAGCCAGAGAAAGGAAGGGAGAATTCCTAGGTGGCACGATCCAGGTTGTTCCTCATGTTACCGACAACATAAAACAGCACATATTGAATTTGGCTGAATCAAGTGGGGCGGATGTGATTGTAGTTGAGGTCGGGGGGACTGTTGGCGACATTGAAGGGTTACCATTTCTTGAGGCTATAAGACAAATGAGAAATGAGGTTGGTAGAGATAACGTATTTTACATGCACCTCACATTCCTTCCGCATATTTCTTCCACGGATGAACTTAAAACTAAACCCACACAACACAGCGTAAGAGAACTTAGGAGTATCGGTATTCAACCTGATGCCATTGTTTGCCGCAGCGATGAGAAGATTCCTGAGGATTTGAGAAAAAAAATAATGATCCACTGTGATGTGCCGCTGGAAGGAGTTCTGATGGTCCCCACGGTGGCTAGCATATATGAAGTTCCATTGATTCTTGAAGAGCAAGGTCTTGCGGCTTTAATCACTAATGCTATGGCTATTGATGTTGAGGATCAGAAATTTGGGTTGAATGGCTGGTCAGATTTGGTCGATTTGATCAAAAGTCCAAAAGAACGGCTCAAAATCGCTGTTGTTGGTAAATATGTGGATCTCCATGATTCGTATATGTCTGTCAAGGAAGCTTTAATACACGCAGGTTTATTTCACCATAGAGATATTGAAATAGATTGGATTGGGGCTGAAGATGTTGAGAAAGACGGGGCAGCTAACTATCTATCAAATGTTGACGGAATAGTGGTTCCGGGCGGGTTTGGGTATCGAGGGGTTGAGGGCATGATAGATACAGTGAAATTTGCCAGAGAAAATAACATTCCTTACCTAGGCTTATGCCTTGGAATGCAGGTTATGGTTATCGAGGCCGCCCGCAATTTACTGGGCAAGGAAGGGGCAAATTCATCTGAATTTGACTCAGATACAAAAGATCCGGTTATAGACCTCATGTCGGATCAAGTTGATGTTAAAGAAAAAGGTGGGACGATGAGACTAGGTGTCTACCCGTGTGTGATCGAAGATGGAAGCATCATCTCTAGAGCCTATGGGACAAAAACAATAATGGAGAGACATCGTCATAGGTTTGAGTTTAATAATGCCTATAAAGAGGATCTTAAATCGGTCGGACTTCTCCCGACAGGAATTTCACCCGACGGAAAGTTGGTTGAAATCGTGGAATACAAATCCCATTCGTTCATGGCCGGTACACAGTTTCATCCGGAATTTCTATCTCGTCCAACCAGGCCTCATCCCTTGTTTAGAGAATTTATAGCGGTTGCAGGCGGGCTTGGATCTAATTCTAGATAATCGAACTGTGTTTATTCTGGACGCTGAAGGACGAAAGTGCTACTATGCCCGCAGTGCTGCTGGATGCAGCATCGGTTCTGACGATGAAATTCCCAATTTTTATGCGAGTTTCATTTATGGTTACGATGGCGTGGGTTTCGAAAAAAACGCGCCAACCTACACTTTAAAACTCTAGTGCTCGAGGATCGGTTAGTCGGTTGGTCGTGCCGGGTTTGCTGTAAAAGTGATACCAGTATTACACCCCAACGGTAGTTAAGGGCGTAGGTAATGCATTTCTACGTTGCCCTAAATCGAAAAATTGGGATCAAATCAAACACATAGAAAAGAAGAAGTCGAGGTATGAAGATGAAGTTGGCTGAACTTCAAGAAAAAAATGATGAGGAACTTTTAGATTTTGCTGTTGAAGAAGGCGTTGTAGAAGACGGCGCAACTCCTCGCAGAATGGACATTTTAAGAAAAATGTTTAAAGCCTATTCTGAAAAAAATGTGACAGTCGATGCCGACGGGATACTTTCTATTCTCAATGAAGGATACGGGTTCCTTCGGCAAAATAGTGACGAGAGAGGCTCAGGGGATGTTTATGTATCGCAATCACAAATAAGGCGTTTTAGTTTAAGGCCTGGAGATCATGTTGTTGGCAATGTCAGACCTCCGAAGGACGGCGAAAGATACTTTGGATTGATCAAAGTAGGCCAGGTGAACGACACTGACCCTGATTCTTCGAAGCCAAGGGTGCAGTTTGAAAAACTGACTCCAATTTTCCCTGAAAAGTTAATAGTGATGGAAACAGAGCCAAACGAGTTGTCAACGAGGTTGATTGACTTGATGTCGCCAGTGGGTAGAGGCCAGCGAGGCTTGATCGTATCGCCTCCAAAGGCAGGAAAGACGACCCTGTTAAAAGAACTCGCTAATGGTATAACCATAAACGCTCCTGATATCCATATCATGGTTGCGCTTATTGGAGAAAGGCCGGAAGAAGTAACGGACATGAAGCGCTCTATCAAAGGCGAAGTTTACTCGTCGACTTTTGATGAACCAGTAGAAGATCACATCAGAGTAGCCGAGCTGGTCCTTGAACGCTCAAAAAGATTGGTCGAATCCGGTGAGGACGTCGTTATTTTGTTAGATAGTATTACGAGGCTTACCAGGGCCTACAATTTAGCGGTACCCAGTAGTGGTCGAACTCTTTCTGGTGGTATGGACCCTATTGCTTTATATCCACCAAAGAAATTTTTTGGCGCTGCCAGAAACACAGAAGAAGGAGGCAGTCTTACGATACTGGCTGCTTGCCTGGTGGATACCGGTAGCCGAATGGATGATGTCGTCTACGAAGAGTTTAAGGGAACCGGTAACATGGAAGTCCACCTCGACCGTAAAATGGCCGAACGTAGAACTTTCCCCGCCTTGGACATATATAAGAGCGGCACCAGACGGGAGGAGTTGCTTTTGAGTGAAGACACTTTAAAGAAAGTTTGGCTACTCAGAAGAATGATAACCATGATTGAATCTGATTCTTCCAATAACTCCAATTCATCGGGCGAAGCGATGGAAAAAGTAATGGATAGGATGAGGAAAACTAAGAACAATGAGGAATTCCTAACTGGCCTAGGTAGGGAATAGTAAAAGTTTGAATTTTGCTTGAAGGGTAAGGTAAAAATTCGGAGTTAAATTCGATGCAAAAATTATTGACAGCAATGATGAGTCTGCTAGTATTTTGCGTGTAATATGTTGAACAAGTCCCTCCGAAGCCGTTAGCAAGTATGTAGGGATGAGTGCACCAGATTGGGGAATGGGTCAGATTTAGAGAAGTTGACCCGGTAATTTGCGTCTGTCTAGCCTTGACAATAGGCATGGATTTGATGTAAAAATTGATAGTGGCGGGAAGAAGCGTCTGCTTGCAGGCGTGTTCGCCCGTTTTAAGCTTTACTATGAAGCTTTTTGCCTCGGCGAAAGGCACCAATAATTAGAAAAATAATTTTCGACCCGCAGGAAAGGGGGCAAAAGTGAAGAATTTACTGAAATTCATAAGCATAGGAGCTGTGCTGATGGTGGTGGTGTTCTCCCAGGTGACTCAACAGTCATCTGCGGTGGAAGCTGCTGACGTATCCCAGAATGATTTAGATTTCATGGATACGGCCGATGTTGTAGTTAAGAGCTACAAGGCATCAAGCACAGATACCACGGTATATCTCTATGTGCGAGACAATGATCTGAATACGACCCACACGGGTACGACAGAATGGGCTTCCACCCATACAACTGACCTGAGACCGGTCATTGCAACCTCTACATGGAAGTTGGATGGCAGTGCAATTACAACCGACTTGGATGTAAGCGGAATCCCACAGGGGATTAACGGTCAAGCAAATATTGCTGCTAACGCCAAGACAACGATGGACACGACCTTTACCAATGTGCCCACAACATCTTCGGCAGCTGGTCAGGGAATGCTCGTGCAAGTCGTCTCAGACGCTGACGGAGACCTAGTCATTACTATGACGACTCCTGGTTCGGGCTACATAGACGATGAGGTAGTAACTATTAACCCTTGTCTCGTATCAGCCGCGGTGAATGACTGCCGCCCTGCAAACCCTACTGCCGTAGTCAATCTTGTCGCTGATGGCAACGGACTAGCAGGCGAATTTACAAAGACAGAAGACAGTGACCAGGGAACGACTGGACCGAACGTCTTCTTAGGTTCAGATACACCCCTGAAGCTAAATACCCTCACTATTAAGAAAGGTAATGCGTCTCTGGTTGTTGACCA
>Ga0209403_10000053_pt1 | contig 158396 bp, 154 predicted proteins | sample ArcticOcean_MG_C_8_FD_187440 | JGI IMG/M metagenome (GOLD analysis project Ga0209403, IMG submission 187440) | Marine microbial communities from western Arctic Ocean - ArcticOcean_MG_CB11_86 (SPAdes) (version 2) | ecosystem: Environmental > Aquatic > Marine > Oceanic | place: Arctic Ocean... | reverse complement strand
CGACCAGTGGCAGGAAATCCCGTATTTTAGCTATGAATATGGCGGAGAGAGTGGGATTCGAACCCACGATGAGGTTGCCCCCATACCGGTTTTCGAGACCGGCGCTTTCGTCCGCTCAGCCATCTCTCCGGGGCCAGTATTATATCTGATGGCCAGGCTTTGGCGCACGCCCATCAACGATTGATTAAGACCTGTAACTTCGAGTTCAAACTCCTCCTGTACCCCCATATTTCCGAATAAAGATAGTTAAGGATACTGATAATTAGGGTTGCCTGGGCAGCTGAATCCGGTTATAGTTGGATTGAATTCGTCGCGCGCCGTAGCTGCCTATTTTGAGTTTGCGGCGGGCACGTTTCCGGCATCACCCAGGAGAACCAATGTTAACTCAGCAACAGCTTGTCGAGCGGATGCGAGAGTGGGCGGTCAGGGTCACACCGCAGCGTCTCGCCATCGCCGAGGTGGTCTTGAATTCCTCCGACCACCCCACCGTTCAACAGATCTACGACCGGGTCAAAGGACATTTTCCGTCCATGACCCTAGCCACCATCTATTCCACCTTGGGCGTGCTCCAGAAGAGCGGCCTCATCCAGGAACTACCGTTCCAGAAGATGTCCCGTTACGAGCCTAATATGGAACCACACGTCAACCTGGTCTGCATCGAATGCGAGAACGTGATTGACGCGGAGACCAGCCATGACGTTGAAGACGTGGTCCTGGGCCTGCGCCAGCAGATCGCGGACAACTCCGACTTTGAAGTCGCCTGGCAACGGGTCGATTTCTACGGGCTGTGTCCCCGCTGTGCTGCAGCCAAGCGCCGGGGCGAGCTTTCCGAAGTTTAACCAGCGATAAAGCTAACTATTAAGTAGGCCGGCCGGTGGACACACCTGCCGGCCTACTTTTTTTAGTGGCGGCCAAAAGTGATTTGCCCCGAAGGGATTCGATAGGAATAGGAGCATGACATGGTCACGGGCGTTATCGGCGTAACATTCTGGACCGGCGAACTGGAGCGCATGTTCGATTTCTATAACGATGTCCTTCGATTACCACTGCACTCCCGTCACGAGGACTTCATCGCCTTTGAGCTGGGCGAGGTTCGTTTCAACATCGGCCGGCACAGCGATGTCTCGGGTCGATCGAAGGACCCGTTCCGTTTCATGGCCCATCTGGGTGTGGCCGACATCCATGCCGAGGCGAAGCGATTGTCGGAGGCCGGTGTGGAGTTCATCCGGCAGCCGGAGCAGGAGTCCTGGGGCGGCTGGGTCGCGACGTTTAAAGACCCGGACGGGAATGTACTACAGTTGCTGCAGTTGGTTTAGACTGGGCCTTAATCTCAGGCGAAACGGCCTATCAGGCCCATAAGGGATATACGGAGGACGGCATGGCTGGTGAAGACAAGGCAAAACGGGCAGCGAGATTCTTGTATGACGCGCATAAGGCGCGGGCTACTTACGAGGCATTGCCGGACGATATCTCGCCCCGCGATATCAGCGAGGCCTACGACATACAGGAGGCGTTCCACGAGCTACTCATCCCGGAACGCGGGCCGATCGTCGGCTACAAGGTCGCCCTTACCACGCCTGTGATGCAGAAGATGGTCGGCTTTGGCCACCCTGCCTCCGGGGCCATATTCACCAGCGGTGTCCACCGCTCGCCGGTGACTATCAAGAGGTCTGACTATGTGCGGTTGGGCGCCGAATGCGAGATAGCGGTGCTGCTGGACCAGGACCTCCCTGCCTCAGGCGCACCATACGACCGGGACAGCGTTGCCGGGGCGGTAGCAGTCTTGATGCCGGCCTTCGAGCTGATCGAAGACCGGGCAGCGGATTACTCGAACTTATTCTTCCTGGGAGTGGCCGCCGATAACTCCTGGAACGCCGGCGTCGTGCTGGGCGAAGCCGTCACCAACTGGCAGGACATTGACCTGGTGGCGACGACAGGGGTCATGAGTATCAACGGCGAACCGGCCGGAGAAGGAAAGGGCGGCGACGTCCTCGGCCACCCTCTGGAAGCGCTGGCCTGGCTGGCCAACAACCTGGCGGAGCGTGGCCAAAGTCTGAAAAAAGACATGATCGTGATGACCGGTAGCATCGTCAGCACCAAGTTCTTGAACCAAGGAGACGAGGCGCGGTTTGAGCTTGACAGCCTGGGCGAGGTGCGGCTGACAGTCTCCTAGACGAACAGCATGGCGTCGCCAAAACTGTAGAACCGGTACCGCTGATCGATAGCTTCTTGATAAGCGTCCATCACCCCCATCGCTCGTCCTGAGCTAGTCGAAGGACTCTCTCCTGACTGGCCATGCTCCACGAAAGCCGACACCAACATCAGCAGGCTGGAGCGTGGGAGATGGAAATTGGTAATCATGGCGTCCACCAAGCGAAACGGGTGGCCGGGGAGTATGAAAAGGCTGGCCTCGCTCTCGGTCTCCGTAAGTTGGGTCTGCCCCCTTTCATCCAGGTCTTGGGCCGCTTGTTCCAGCACTCTTACTGAAGTGGTGCCCACCGCAATGATGCGCCTTCCTTCAGACTTGGCACGGTTCAGGGCGTCGGCAGCCTGCTGGTCGATCTGATAGTGCTCGGTATGTATCTTGTGCTCGGTGGGGTCTTCTTCGTCCACCGGCTTGAAGGTGTCGAGGCCAACATGTAGGGTCACGAACACCGTCTCCACACCCATAGTCCGGACCTGCTCCAATAGATCATCGGTGAAATGAAGCCCAGCGGTGGGCGCGGCCACGCTCCCTGGCTGGTGGGCGTAGACCGTTTGGTAACGGGAAGGGTCGTCCAGTTTTTTCTTTATATATGGCGGCAGGGGCGTGTGCCCGTAGCGTTCAATGCCTTTTTCGCTGGAGAGGCGCACCGTTTTTAGGCCGTCTTCGTGGGCGGCTATGACTTCGACCGAAAATCCCCCCTCGGTCCCCCCTTTACGAAAAGGGGGAAGCTTTTCCCTAGTATCACCTTCGTTCGGAACGTCCGAAAGCCCCACTTTCGTAAAGGGGGGTTGGGGGGATTTCGGCCCCTCCAATTCGTCAATCTCCACCACCACACCCGCTCGCAACCGGCGGCCCGGTCTGGCCATCGCCTGCCAGGTGCCATCAGCGTTCCGGCGGAGCAATAGGAACTCAGCCTTGCTGCCCGTGTCGGCACGATGTCCGTACAGCCTGGCTGGGATCACCCGGCTCTGATTGAAGACCATCACGTCACCCGGATGCAGATACTCTAGGATGTCCCTGAAATCCCGGTGCTCCAACAGGCCGGTATCGCGGTGCATGACCAAGAGGCGCGAAGAATCGCGGGGTTCAACAGGGGATTGGGCTATCAGCTCAGGAGGCAGGGGGTAATCGAAATCGCTGGTGCGCATGAGGATGGGCTGAAAGCTGACGGCTGACCGCGGCTAGCTCCCACTCCCGTGGATGCTGATGCGAGTGGCGGTGAGGGTGTTGACTAGCAGCATGGCGATGGTCATCGGGCCGACGCCGCCGGGCACCGGCGTGATGGCCGAGGCTTTCTCCGAGACCGCCGCGAAATCAACGTCGCCCTCCAGTCGATAGCCCCTCTTTCGGGATTCGTCATCCACGCGGTTGATGCCAACGTCGATAACCACCGCGCCTTCTTTGATCATGTCGGCAGTGATGGCGTTGGGGCGTCCGATGGCTGCCACCAGGATGTCTGCTTGACGGGTGATCTCGGCCAGGTTCTTGGTGCGGGTATGGCAGACCGTGACCGTGGCATTGGCGCCTGCTGCGCGTTGCATCAGCAGCAGGGCCATGGGCTTGCCGACGATGTCGCTCCGGCCACAGATAACCACGTTGGCACCCTCCGGGTCATGGCCGTTCCGAAGCAGCAGTTGCTGGATCCCAGCCGGGGTCCCGGGCACGAAATCAGCCCTTCCCTGGACCAGCTTGCCCACGTTGAATGGGTGCAGGCCGTCAACGTCTTTCCCTGGGTCTAGAGACTCGATGATCAACCGTTCGTCAACCTGGGGCGGCAGTGGCAATTGCACGAGAATGCCGTGGAATCTTGGGTCGTCGTTCAGCTTCTGGATGATGTCTAAGACTTGCTCGTTGGTGGAATCGGCCGGCAGGATGATAGTGTCGCTGACCATGCCGACTTCGTCGCAGGCCCGGCGTTTGTTCCGCACGTAGATGGCGGAAGCCGGGTCGTCGCCCACCAGCACCGCGGCCAGGCCGGGGGTGACGCCGTGTCTTTGTTGCATCTCAGCCACGCCTACGGCTACTTCCCCACGGATCTCTTCAGCCAGCGACTTGCCGTCTAGTATCTTTGCTGTCAAACGGGCCTCGTAACGGGTTTTGGTTCAGGCGGTTATTCCAAATACCGTGCCGCAATTTTAGCACGCGTGGCTGTGTTGTTAGCCACGGATTTGATTGACCCAAGAAGGCCAATCTATACTTGATTGATGCGCATCTGTTCGTTGTTGCCCAGCGCCACCGAGATCGTCTATGCCCTAGGACTGGGAGACCACCTGGTGGGCGTTTCCCATGCTTGCGATTACCCCGAAGCCGTCAAGGCCAAGCCGGTGGTCAGCCAGAGCGTGCGCCAGATAACCCACCTGACCAGCGAAGAGATAGACGCCATCGTGCGCCAGGCCAGGGCCAACAGTAACCCCCTCTACTGGATCGACGGCGACCTGCTGAGAGAGCTGAAACCTGACCTGATCATCACCCAGGAACTGTGCGAGGTCTGTGCCATCGATAGCGGGTCGGTTTTCGAAACGGCGTCAAAGGTATTGGACTATCAGCCCGAGATACTAACCATCCGGCCCAATCTTGTGGCAGACATCCTTCAAAACATGCGGAACATCGCTGCTGCAGCGGGTGTGGGCGAGCGTGGTGGCGAACTGGCCGGCTCGTTGCAACAGCGCATTCAGACAGTGGTAGATGGCGTTCCTGAGCAGGAAGCCCGGCCCAGGGTGCTGTGTCTGGACTGGCTGGACCCGCTGCGGAACACCGGACAATGGGTGCCTGAATTGGTGGCGATCGCTGGCGGCGAAGAACGGTTGGCGGTCGCCGGGGGTCTTTCCCGGGAACTGACCTGGGACGAGATCGTCGATTACGCGCCCGAATACCTGATGGTCATGCCCTGCGCCTTCGACCCGGACCGGGTCCGCGAAGAGACTTCGGGGAAGCTGACCAGGCTGGAGGGCTGGAACGAACTACCCGCAGTACAGAAAGACCAGGTGTTTCTCTTTGACGGCCGTATACCCACTCGCCACGGCCCCAGGGTCGTGGATGTTCTAGAGGGTATGGCCGAAGCGATGCACCCTCAGCATTTCAGAGGCATCACAAGTTATGAAGTGTTAGTGAAAGACCGTCCATAACATTATTTCCCTTGTGCCCCGTTTTTTTAGCCCTTCTCGTTGGATAAAATACCTTTAGAGACGGGATGAATCCCATAACCGGAAAAAGGACGTAATACCAAGCACCAGACCAAAGGGCCCGACCGGTCCGGCGTAATGGGGCCTACTTGGGGAGCTTGATCGAGAAATGTTTCAACCTATCGGCAGAATGATCAACCTAGAAGAACGCAACGTCATGCGCACGATCGTGCTGCCCGTGGTGGTAGCTGCCGTGGCCCTGGCGACCGCGTTCATCGGCGCATTGATAATCGGCAGCGACAGTGGCATAGACGACGTAAACCTGTTCGTAGAAAGACTGTCCGGTGACTCCGGTTCGTGGCTGGGAGGCCTGGTGGGTGCGTCGGCCCTATTTGCCCTGGCGGCGGGGATGGCTTCAGCAGTCAACCCCTGCGGATTCGCCATGCTCCCGGCCTACCTGGGTATGTACCTGGGCGACGAGGCGGGCCAACAGACCGCGGTTCAGCCAGTCAAGCAATTTGGCCGGGCGCTACTGGTCGGCCTGACGGTGACATCCGGGTTTGTGGTCCTGTTTGGCATCGTGGGAGTGGTCGTAGCGTTGGGAGCCGGCTTCATCGGAGACCTGTTGCAGTGGTTGGGCTTGGTCATTGGGATTGGGCTGGCCATCGTCGGCGCTTGGATGGTGGGTGGCGGCAAGCTATACACCGGAGTGGCGGCCAGGGCAGCCAGCCACATGGGCAACCCCGCTCAGGTCAGCATTAAGGGATACTTCATCTTTGGCATCAGCTACGGCACCGCTTCCTTGAGCTGCACCCTACCTATATTCCTGGCGGTAGTCGGCATCAGCGTGGCCGGTAGGGGTGCTTCATCCGTCTTGAGCGACTTCCTCCTCTTCGCCCTGGGAATGGGGCTGGTGATCATCATCCTCACCCTGGGAATGGCTTTCTTCAAGACAGCTATGGTCGGCGCGCTGCGCAAGGCTTTGCCGTACATCGCACCGGTGGGTTCTTGGCTCATGGTCATCGCCGGCGCATACATAGTTTTCTACTGGCTGACGATCGGAGGCCTGCTCTAGACATGAATTTCCCCCTACCTAGAAAATGGATCTCCGGGGGGGCGCTCTTTGTGGCCATCGTGGCTGTGGCCTGCTCGAATCAAGTCAGCTCCACGGCTATAAACAGCTCGCTTAACACCACCGATGAAAATACTGTCATTGTGGACACCGGACCCGGCCCGTCGCCGGTCATCGAGCCGGACATCCTCTACCAGGCTGAGCTCGACGGCGCCCGGTTCGAGACACGTGGCTGGCGTACTGATTTCAGCCGTCATACTGTCGCCTTCAAAGATATCCTATCCGGGGGTGTCGGCCGGGACGGCATACCGCCTCTCGACAACCCCCAGTTCGAGACCATCGCGGAAGCAAAATCAGTTATGAACGCCTTCGAGCCGGTGGTGAACATCGAGGTGAACGGACAGGCCAGAGGCTATCCTCTGGCGATACTGACCTGGCATGAAGTGGTGAACGACGTGGTCGGCGGCGTACCGGTGGTCGTGACCTTCTGCCCGCTGTGCAATTCAGCGTTGGTCTTCAACCGGATGCTGGAGGGCCGGGTGTTCGACTTCGGCGTGTCTGGCAACCTCAGAAACAGCGACTTGATCATGTGGGACCGGCAGACTCAGACCTGGTGGCAGCAGCTCACCGGAGAGGGGATCATCGGCGAGTTGGCGGGGTATCAATTGCCCTTCATACCCGCATCCATAATTTCCTGGGCCGACTTCAAAGCAGCCCACCCGGAAGGACTGGTGCTATCGCGAAACACCGGGTTCAACCGCCCGTATGGCAGTAACCCTTATAGCGGCTATGACCGGGTCGACCGGCCCCCGTTCCTTTTTGACGGCGAGCTGGATGACCGGCTTCTGCCCAAGGAACGAGTGGCCGCCATCGAGATCGGCGATGTTTCAGCCGCCTTCCCCTTCCCCTTACTGGAGACCGAACGGGTGGTCAACTACCCGGTCAACGGGACCGATGTGGTGGTTTTCTTCAAGCCGGGCACCGTGTCCGCTTTGGACCGGGCGTTGATCATCGACTCGAACGACATCGGCTCCACCGGCGTTTTCGACGCCAATCTGGAAGGTCAGAGATTGACCTTCAGCTTGCGCGACGGAGACTTCGTCGACGACCAGACGGGCACTATCTGGAGCATATTGGGTGAGGGTCTGGAAGGCGACATGGCGGGAAAGTCGCTCACGCCCATCGTCCACGGGAACCACTTCTGGTTCGCCTGGGGCGCGTTCAAACCGGATACGAAGATCTACAAAGGGCAGGGGTAGCGGGGAGCTTTTAGCTATCAGCTGGTCAGCTTCACCTGCCGGTGGATAGAGTGGTTCGTGGGTTTAGAGTTGGTTGGTTGACGAGAGTGGAAATCCCCCCAACCCCCCTTTACGAAAGGGGGGCTCTTACTTCCCCCTTTCGTAAAGGGGGACCGAGGGGGATTTTTTAGCTGACCCCTGACGGCTTTCTTGCCAGCCATGTACCCCCCAGTTAGAATGGCGCATACCATTCTGCAGGGGGGATTTTCTTATGTACGACAAGCCGATGCTAGGCTTAGGCCAGGCACAAGACGCCATCGCCGCGATTCTTGCCGAGGCGAATAAAGAACCAGACCGGCCTCTGGCCATCTCCATCGTTGACGACACGGGCAGCATTATCACCTACAGTCGCATGGACCGTTGCCGGGAGATACCAAAGCGCATGGCCACCCGAAAGGCTTATACCTGCGCCCTTTCGGGGCAGGACTCCAAAGACTACGCCGAGCGTATGGCCAGCCAAGGCCGCACCGTGGCTGAGATGGGCGATCCCATGCTGGCCGCTGTCCAGGGCGGCTTGGTCATCCTCGACCCCAGCAGCGGATCCATCTTGGGCGGCATCGGGGTGAGCGGCCTGGCAGCTCAAGAAGACGAAGACCTGGCCAAGATCGGCCTGAAGGCGATGAAGCTTTAAGCCGTCAGCCCCAACTAAAAGGAGCCACAAACAAATGGCCAACCCCAGAGCAGATTTCTCGCCCATTTTCGACCGTAAGCCCTTGAAGCTGCCCGGCGGTGCGCGGGTGGCTATCTGGCCCGTGATAAACGTCGAAGAGTGGGACATGAATGAGCCCATGGCGCGTACGGTGCTGCCCACCCCCCAGGGAGTGTCGGTCATACCGGACATACCCAACTTCGGGTGGTTCGACTACGGTTTGAGGGTCGGTTTCTGGCGGATGAAACAGGTGCTCGACAAGTACGGCATCCGGGCAACTGTGAGCTTGAATGCGTCGGTCTGTCTCAGCTACCCGCAGATCGTCACGGAAAGCGTGAAATCTGGCTGGGAGATGCTGGCCCACAGCTATATCCAGCGGGTGATTAATAAAGAACCCGACGAGAGGGCCGCTATCCGGAGGGCTATCAGCACCATCCAGGAGTTCACCGGCAAGGCGCCCCGAGGCTGGATGGGCCCCGGATTGGCCGAGACTTTCGACACCCCCGACATCCTGGCCGAAGAGGGCATCGAGTACGTGGCCGACTGGTGCAATGACGACCAACCATACCCCATGAATGTAAAGTCTGGCAGCTTGGTGGCGATCCCCTATACCGTTGAGTTGAACGACATACCGGTCTACCTGATTCAGCACCACCGGTCGCCCGAGCTCTTCGAGCGAGCTAAAGACCAATTCGACACCCTGTACCGTGAGGGTGAGGAGAGCGCCCGCATCATGTGCGTCTCGACCCATCCCTACATCACCGGCGCGGCCCACCGCATCAAGTATTACGACAAGATCTTCGAGTACATCCAGCAGCACGACGATGTCATTTTCATGACCGGAGAGGAGATCCTGGACTGGTACACCGAAGAGACCAAGTCCTAAAATCCCCCCACCCCCCTTACGAAAGTGGGGCTTTAACCTCCCCATTTCGTAAAGGGGGACCGAGGGGGATTTTCGCGCCAATCATCAACCAAACCACGGAGAGTAAACCAAATGCCATTTGAAGCAGGGAAGATTCAGACCTATGTGGGCACCGGAGCAGCCGGTTACGCCGGAGACGGCGGCCCGGCGATCGAGGCAGTCTGCACCGAGCCGTTCATGTGTGACTTCGATTCCGCCGGGAACCTCTACTATTCTGAATCTCGCAACAACATCATCCGCCGGGTCGACAAGGCCACCGGCATCATCATCACCGTTGCCGGAACCGGTGAAGCGGGTAACAGCGGCGACGGTGGCCCCTCCACTCAGGCGACGATGAGAGAGCCTTATTCCCTGCAGGTTGACCGCGGCAACGGCGACATCTACATCGTTGACCGTCTGTCGGCGGTGGTCCGGAAGGTGGACGGCGCCAGCGGCGTCATATCCACCGTGGCCGGTACCGGAGAGCAGGGTTTTAGCGGCGACGGCGGGCCCGGCAACCAAGCTATGTTCCGGGAGCCCAACGACTGCTTTCTTGACGGCAAGGGCGGACTTTTGATCGCAGACATTCAGGACCAGCGCATCCGCAAGCTGGACCTGGCTACCGGCATCATCACCACCTTCGCTGGCAATGGCGAGAAAGAACGCTCCGGCGACGGCAAACCGGCTTTGGAAGCCAGTTTCTTGGGGTCCCGGGCGGTCTGCATGGACAGCAAGGGCAACACCTACGTTGCCGAACGTGAGGGCAACGGTGTCCGCAAGATCGACGCCAACGGGATAATGAGCACGGTGGCCGGGACCGGCGAGCTTGGCTATGACGGCGACGGCGGCCCCGCTTTGACAGCCACCTGGGGATCGCCCAAAGCGCTCCGCTGCGATGCCCAGGACAATGTGGTTGTAGTCGACACCGAGAACCACGCTATCAGGCTGATCCACGCCGACACCGGCATCGTCACCACCATTGCCGGCGGCCGGTTGGGCGGAGAGGGCGACGGCGGCCCAGCCACCGAAGCCGCCATGGACCGTCCCCACGGCTGTGGCATCGACACCGACGGCAACATTTTCGTGGCCGACAGCAACAACCACCGCGTACGGGTGGTAGGCGTTTAGCTGAAGCTCCGACCATGAACTCCCCTCTCCCCAACGGGGAGAAGGGACTAGTTGGAGTCTTAGGAACTAAGTCCGGGGATGATCACATCTTTGAATGCCGCCACTTCTTTGGCCGGCATTTCGTATCCGCCGTCTTGGGTGTGGGTCGGGAAGATGAAGACCTGTTCTATTCCGGATTCAGAGCCTGCCCGCCGCAAGCGTTCGAGGCACTCCCGAGGTGTACCGAAGAGACCCATGGCGTCGCAGATGGCGTCGGCCTGAGAGTCTGAAATGTCCTCCGGAACGAAATCGTTGGGCAGGTCTATCCCGGCCTCCCGCAGCCAGAACAGGTTGGAATCGCTGGGATATTTCAGGTAGGGCTGGTCGGAACGGAACCATAGCTGGGGCCAGCGCCGGGCCTGCGCACCGTCGTCATCCACGGTCGCGGGCGTTATGTAGATGGTCTGGAAGCCATCCAAGTCGCGGTTACCACGCTCGGCCCCTACCTGAAGTCGGCGTTGGGCTGCCGCTACAGAGCCCGGGTGCAGGCCAACCAGCATCAGTGCGCCGTCGGCGACCTCCCCGGCCAGCTCGACCATGCGTGGCCCTGCGGCGGTCATGAAGATTGGAGTTGGATGCTCGCTGACATTCCTCAGCTTGGTCTCGGTGCCGTTGAAGACCACCGTCTCTCCCCGGAGCAACCGTCTCATGGCGAGAACGGCCTGCCGCATCGTCTCCAGCGAAGCCCTGGGACGCCCGATATTGCCCACCGCCAGGTATCCGGGCCCCACGGTCAGCCTCACCCGGCCGGGCGCGATCTCTTCGAGGGTGTGGGCCAGAGAAGCCAAAACGCCTGGATGCCGGGTCACTGGGTTAGTGGTGGCCGGATATAGGTTGAGCTTGGACGTCCGTTGGGCGGCTAATGCCAGAGTCAAATAGACGTCACGTCCGCTGTGCTGGTGGTCGTGTACTCCCACTCCAGAGAAACCGGCGGCCTCGCAACCGGCTATGAACTCGGCGGTCTCAACCACGGGTAATCCAACCGGGACTCGGATGTCTACTTTCATCGATATTGCCTGATCCTTCTCATGCGTCTACTATTGCTTCGGGCCGGGCTGGCCCTACGTTGCCATAGAATATTGGGTCATACAATACCGGAATGCAGAGCCAAGGAGCACCAATGCGGACGATCGATATCCATGCACACATCACTCCGGCCGGATTTGTCGAGGCGAGTAGGAAGGGCGAATCCTGGCACGGGATGCCCGTCGATGCCATGGCCATCCACCGGAACAACCCAAAAACCACCTGGACCCCCGAAGAGCGCCTGGCCGATATGAATTCGCTTGGGGTAGATGTTCAGGTACTCTCCACCAACGCCTATTTCTATGCCTACGACGGTGACCCAGCCACGGTCACCAAGATGACCAAAGAGTGCAATGACTACGTGGCCGAGCTCGTCAAAGACAGGCCGGACCGCTTCTCCGGTTTCTCCACGCTGCCTATGCAGGACATCAAGGCTTCGATCAAAGAGCTGGAACGCAGCATGAAGCTGGGGTTGAAGGGCGCCATGATCGGGGACAGCGTGAACGGCGAGACCTTTGACGAAAAGAAGTTCATGCCTTTCTGGAAGGCTGTTGAGAGTTTGGGGGCGGTGATCCTGGTGCACCAGGGCGGCGACACTGTGGTGAACCAACGGCTGTCTCGCTACCATGCGCCCAACACCATCGGCAACCCGGCCGACAGGGCGGTGACCTTCGCGGCTATGGTCTTTGGCGGGGTCATGGACGCCTGTCCCGACCTCAAGGTCTGCCTCTGCCACGGCGGCGGTTACACCTGCTACGGCATCGGCCGTATGGACCGGGGCTGGGAGGTGAGACAGGAGGCCAGAGAGCACATCCAAAAGCCGCCCAGCGCCTACCTGGACAAGTTCTATTACGATTGCCTGACCCACAGCGAACCGGCGTTGCGTTATCTCATCGACAGCGTCGGGATCGACCGGGTTGTATTCGGCACCGACTGGCCCTTTGACATGGCCATCGATTGGCCAGTGTCCTGGCTTCTGGGCCTCGCCAGCCTAACCCAGGACGAGAAAGAGGCGATCTTATACAAGAACGTAGAGAAGCTGCTCGGCATCTAATCTGCCCCGGATAAACCATCGTCGCCATCTGCAATCGCAATCGGCATCGCCACCGGCGTCGTAGGGGCGGGTTTCTAACCCGCCCTTTTTGTTTGCCAAGATGGTTCTCAAAGCCTTGGAATCACTAGGGCGAGGCGTTCCATTGTATGGGAGACCAGAAACCTTGGTTCGGACAAACGTTGATTACCACTGGCCGGGCGGGTTGGAAACCCGCGCCTACGCTGGGGCTTAACTGGTTGTGTCCCTAAGCTCTATCACGCGATCTATGGTCGGCAGGTCGGGCCTGAAATAGATGCGCCAGGCCTCCAGTGCCCTGATGCGGGCTACGTGTCCGATCCAATCGCCTACCAGGTTGATCACCGACAATATCTCTGCTCCGGTGGCGCCGGCCTGGACCGCCGCGTGTAGGTGAATCTGCAGATGCGAGGCCATGTCCACCTGGGATATGCAGGCCACTATGATGGCGATCTCCTTGGTCTTCCGGTCCAGTATCTTGGTGTTGATGTACTGGGCTTCCACAGTGTCGTTGACCGCCTTCAGGAAATCTGGGTCAACCTCCGCCAGGAAATCGTGCAGGCCGTACCTGAACCCTCTCAGGTTGGTTACTCTGGCCAGTTCTGCTTCTTTATCTACGGGCATTTCGTTCCTCCAAAAAATAGAGGGCCCTTGTTGAAGGGCCCTCTTGCTAAACGTTGTGATGGGCTAGCTGTTGCGATCGGCGTAGACCTGCTTGGCCCGGTCGATGGCCTTGACTCGGCCGGCCACCAGGGTTGATTGGCGCTCGGTTGCCCATTCGTTCGACGCGATGGTGCTGGCCACCGTGCCTTGGAATTGGGGCATTACGTAGCGGGCCAGTAGTTCGTAGCTGCGTAGCACCTTGTCCCGGGGCGCCCAGTCAACGGTCTGGACCAGGAAACCGCCGAAGCCGCCGCTCTGCTCTTGCAGCCGGTTGATGGCTTCGATGCAGTCGTCCGGGGTGCCGATGATCCACGCACCTGTGTCGGCCATGTTATCGACCACCTTGTCCATGGGGCCGTCGAATACCGGTTTCCGGCCGTTGGTCCCCTCTGAGTATTCCCGGAGGTACTGGGCGGAACCCATGCGGACATCGTCCAGTGCTTCTTTCCGCGTCTCCGCCAGGTGGACCGGCAATACCAGTCTCCAATCGTGGCGGTTCATCTGTTTGCCGTGTTCGGCCGCCGATTCTTCAGCTATCGACCAGAGGCCCTTCAGGTCGGACGGGCCTTCGGATGGGTCGCGGGGGACGGTGATCGTCAGTACCGCAGCCCCGTGTTTCCCGGCCAATGCGACTCCGGCCGGGGTCTGGATAGATGCTACGGCGATGGGCATGTGTGGCTGCTGGTACGGGCGCAATTGGAGCATGCCCTCATTGAGTTCGAACCAGTCGGTCTTTACGGTGATTGGCTCGGTCTCGTTGAACAACCGCATGATGGTGGTCAAGGACTCGTCCATCCGCTCCCGCTGTTTCTCGTGAGGGATCCCCATCATATAGGCGTCACCGGGCAGGGCGCCGGGGCCTACGCCAAACAGGATGCGGCCACGGCTCATGTGATCGAGCTGTACCATCCGGTTGGCCACCATGAGCGGGTGATGGTAGGGCAGGCTGATGACCCCGGTACCCAGCTTGATGTAGCGGGTCCGTTGGGCGGCGGCGGCGATGAATACCTCTGGGGATGCGATGATCTCCCAGCCGGCCGAGTGGTGCTCGCCGACCCAGACTTCATCGAAGCCTAGGCTGTCCATCCAGTCGATCAGCTCCAGGTCGCGGTCGAGTGCCAGGGTTGGGTTCTCGCCGACCCGGTGGAACGGGCCGAGGAAAGAACCGAATTTCATTCGCTTGGGCATGTCCATGAGCATTTTCCTCCGAACTTTATGGCTTATTCCCGGCGGATGCAGGGAGCGGCCTGCCGGGTGGGCGGTGGCCTCAGTTTACTCCCAGCAGGTGTCGAATCCAAATCCGCTGGCTACTGCTGCCGCCGTCCTTGGTATTTTGCTAGAATGCGCTTAACTCATCCGAGCCTATTTATTGAGCAGATATGACTACATCCGGCAACATGAACGCCGCCTTCCAAGATTTTTTGAAGGCAAACCCGGCATTCGAGGCCACCAAGGTGTTGGACGACCTGCGCCGCACGGACTACGGCCGGTTGGACCGGTTGGGCCAGGTCTTCTTGGACTACACCGGTGGCGGGTTGTACGCCGACTCCCAGATAAGACAAGTCTCCGATCTGCTGGAAGATGGCATCTTCGGCAACCCTCACTCAGATAGTCCGGCATCTTCGGCCACCACGGCACTGGTGGAAGAGACCCGAGAGTCACTGCTCAGGTTCTTCAATGCGCCGCCCGGCGAATATGTGGCAATATTCACGCCCAACGCCACCGGCGCCATCAAGCTGGTGGGTGAGGCATACCCCTTCGAGGCCGGCGACCGTTACCTGCTGACCTTCGACAACCACAATTCCATCAATGGCGTACGGGAGTTTGCCAGGGCCAAGGGCGCGGACGTCACCTATGTGCCGGTGGTGCCGCCTGACCTGCGGTTGGATGAGGCCCGGCTGAAGGCAGAACTGGACCGGCCCAACGAGGGCGGCCACAACCTGTTCTCCTACCCGTCACAGTCCAACTTCTCCGGCGTGCAACACCCGTTGGAATGGACCACCTATGCCCAGGAGCGGGGCTGGGATGTCCTCTTGGACTGTGCGGCTTTTGCGCCGTCGAACCGGCTGGACCTGGCCGAGATACTCCCCGACTTTGTGCCCCTGTCCTTCTACAAGATGTTCGGTTATCCAACGGGGGTTGGCTGTCTGCTGGCCCGGAAGAGCGCCCTGGCGAAGCTGGTCAGACCCTGGTTCGCCGGCGGCACGATAACCATCGCCTCGGTGCAGGCCGAAAAGCATTATCTGGCTGAAGGCGAGCAGGCATTTGAAGAAGGGACACTGAATTACTTGAACATCCCAGCGGTGGGAATCGGCTTGAAACACATGGAGTCGATCGGGATCGACACCATCCACGACCGGGTTACCACCCTGACTTCATGGTTGATGGAAAACTTGCTGGCACTGCGTCACAGCAACGGCGCGCCGGTGATCCGGGTCTACGGCCCCACCACCATGGAAGCCCGGGGCGGGACACTGACAATAAACTTCTACGACCCCAAAGATGCGCTGATCGACCACCGCCGCATCGACCATCTGGCCGGCCGGGCCGGTATCTCACTGCGGACCGGCTGCTTCTGTAACCCCGGCGCCGGAGAGTTGGCCCACGGTCTGACCGAGGAAGACATGGCCGCGGCCTTCGAGAACGGCGAGCGCATGACCTTTGAGCAATTCCTCAGCGTGTTGGAAGACCGCGACGGAAAGAGCGCCGGCGCAGTTCGGATATCCATGGGTCTGGCGTCCAATTTTGACGACGTCTACAAGTTCTGGGAGTTCGCCAAAAGCTTTATCGACCAAACAGCCGGAGAGGTTTAACTCCCTCTCGGGCGTATAAAAACACTATCTACCGGAGGACCTTCAAAGATGCCCGTTCCAGGAACTACGCTAACAAGCTTTCGCCCGCTGATGCAGGGCACCAATGGCATGGTGGTTGCCAGCCACCCCGCCGCCGCGATGGCCGGTCTCGACATACTCAAAAAGGGCGGTAATGCCATCGATGCCGGAGTGGCCGTGGGCCTGGCTCTGAACGTGGTTCACGTGGACGACTGCAGTTTCCTGGGCGTTGCGCCCACGGTCATGTACCTGGCCGACCGCAAAGAAGTGGTGGAGATCGACGGCTTGGGAGTCTGGCCCCAAGCTGCTTCCGTGGAGTATTTCAAGAAAAACCACGGCGGCCAGCTGCGGCCCGGCATCTTCAATTCGCTGACGCCGGCAGCCGGGGATGCGTGGATCACCGCCCTCTCCCGGTTCGGCACCATGAGCTTTGGTGAGGTCGCCGGGGCAGCTATCGACCTGGCCGGGAATGGGTTCCCGATGTTCCGCTACCTGGCAGGCCGGTTCGTCACTGCCTTTGACGCTTACAGCGCCCACCCATCCACCGCCGAGATATTCCTACCCAACGGGCGCGCTCCCAAGCAGGGAGAGATGTTCTATCAGAAGGACCTGTCGGCCACGTTGGCCAAGCTCGCAGAGATAGAGAGCGCCAACAAGGGGAAGGGCCGGGAAGCCGCACTTCAGGCGGCCAGAGACGAGATATACACCGGCGAACTGGGTCGCAAGATCGTGGCCTTCAACCAAAAAATGGGCGGATTGCTGACCGAGGATGACCTGGCCCGCTACCACGTGAAAGTAGGCACTCCGGTGACCGTGAACTACAAAGGGTATGACGTCTATAGCACCGGGCCGTGGGGCCAGGGTCCGACGTTTCCGCAGGCCCTTAAGATATTGGAAGGCTTTGACCTGGCAGCCATGGGCCACAACTCTCCCGAGTACATCCACACCGTCAGCCAGGCCCTGAACCTGGCCTTTGCCGACCGTGAGCAGTACGTGGGAGACCCGGATTTCTCCGACGTGCCGATCAAAGAGCTGCTCTCCGAGGAATACCTGTCGCAACGTCGCAGCCTGATCGATCCAGATATGGCCTGGCCGGGAATGCCGCCCGCTGGCGACCCGCGCGGTGGGAAACCCACTTTGAACGGCGGGCCGCTGTCCCCCAAGGATGCTGCGGTCCCGGTTGCCACGGCCGGCCCAAGCGGTGGCGGAACGTCTTACTTTGCGGTGATAGACCGGGACGGCAACATCTTCTCCAGCACCCCATCTGAAGGCACGAAGAACGGCGGGCCAATCATCCCTGGCACCGGTCTGGCCTTCTCCCTGCGTGGTACTCAGTCCAAGGTGGACGACTCGCATGCGGCGTCGGTTGCCCCAGGCAAGCGGCCCAGACTAACCCCCGCCCCCGCGTTAGTGCTACGGGACGGTGAGCCGGTGATCGCTCTGGGCGCCCACGGCGGCGACCATATCCCCCAGGGCACCCTGCAATTGTTTTTGAACATGCTGGAGTTCGGCCGCGACCCTCAGGAAGCGGTGGAGGAACCCCGGTTCTTCAGCTACAACTTCCCGATATCCGGCTGGCCGTCCAAGTACGAGCCCGGGATGCTGCGCTTGGAAGGCCGTATACCCGACGAGACCGCGGAATCACTGCGGCAGAAGGGCCACACCATCGAAATGTACCCCGATTGGTGGGAGGGTTCGTCGCTCTACTGCGCCATCACCCGCAACCCGGAGACAGGGGTGCTGCAGGGCGGGGCTGACCCTCGCTGCGAAGCATATGCGGTCGGGTATTAGGTTGCTTCGAGAGACTAGCCGGGCTTTAACACTGTCATTCTGAGGAGTGCCGAAGGTCGACGAAGAATCTGCCAAGCTTGAACGTGGCAGACCCTTCGCTTTCCCGGGAAGAATCAGGGTGACAATTCGACATCGACATCGTCTTTCCATGCGTTCCCGGTACCTCTTGGCGTAGTAGTACCACCGATCAGATCGACTCTCAATATTCTCTGCCGGAACATTTTGTACCGGCAGTGTAGAATACCGAAATCATCCGAAGTGGAAATGGTGGTCTGCATGGAGAACCAACCTGGTCAGATGTTCATCGGCCGACACCAAGAAATGACAACGCTGATTGCTACCCTAGACGAAGCGTTGGCCGGCCGAGGACAGGTGGCGATGCTGGCGGGGGAGCCAGGTATCGGCAAAACTCGACTTGCCCAAGAACTCGGATTCCACGGAGAATCCTTGGGCGCACAGGTATGGTGGGGGCGGTGCTACGAGCATGTAGGCGCACCACCCTATTGGCCGTACGTCCAACCCATCCGGGCCTACATTCAGGACGTTGGTGCTGATCAACTGCGCTCCCAGATGGGACCTGGCGCCGCCGATATAGCGGATGTCATCCCTGAAGTTCTGGCCAAGCTGCCGGACCTGGAGATGCCCGCGGTCCTGGACCCAGACCAAGCACGGTTCCGGCTATTTGACTCTATTACAACCTTCTTCAAAAACGCGGCCCAAGCACAACCTATTGTGCTGGTGCTAGAGGACCTGCAGTGGGCGGACAAGCCCTCGCTGTTGCTGCTGGAATTTCTGGCCAGCCAGATGGACGACAGCCAGCTGATGGTATTGGGCACGTACCGCGACGCCGAATTGACACGGGGTCACCCGCTGTCCCAGACCCTGGCCCAGCTCCACCGGAGCCCGGTGTTCCACAGCACAGTTATAGGTGGCCTGGACTCTGGTGGTGCGAGCCTTTTCTTGCAGGCAGCCAGCGGTAGGGGAGCGTCGCAGGGACTGGCCGATGCTATTTATGCCCACACCGAAGGCAACCCATTCTTCATGTCGGAAGTAATCAGATTGCTGGTGGACCGGGGAGAGCTGGAGGAGGTGGCCACGAAAGGCGGCCCGGTGACACTAGGAATTCCCCAAGGAGTTAGAGAGGTAATCGATCAGCGGCTGGGCCGGTTGTCCGAAAATTGCGTACAGACGCTGACCACCGCTTCGATCATCGGCCGGCAGTTCGATTTCAGGTTGCTGAGGGCCTTGAGCGCAGAATTCATCGAGGACGAGGTGTTAAAGGCGATCGAGGAAGCGGTCAGTTCCCATCTCATTGAGGAGAACGAGGAGTTGGCCGACAGTTATCAGTTCAGCCACGCTGTTGTGCAGCAGACACTGGCTGAGGAGTTGACCACCAGCCGAAAGACGAGAATGCACGCCCGGATCGCCGAGACTCTGGAAGGAATCTACGCCGGCGATGAAGAAGCCCATGCCGCGGAACTTGCCTACCACTTCGCGGAATCCCAAACAGTGCTCGGCACTGAAAAACTGGTCCTGTACTGCCTGATGGCAGGGGAAAAAGCCTTGGACGTTTACGCGTATGAAGAAGGCTTGGTCAATTTCCAAAAGGGTATTACAGCACAATCAGGGCAGCAGACGGACGATGATACGGCCAAGCTTTGGGCCGGCCTGGGCCGCTGCCAAGTGGCTACGCTCCCCTTACATCAACTCGAGGAGGCGGTGGCTAGTCTTAGGAAGGCTTTTGATTACTACGCCGAAACGGGGAACTCAGACCAAGCAGTGGCCATCGCCGAGCTCCCGTTCCCTTCATCGGCGGGGCGTGATTATGGAGTGTTGCAGATCATCGAGCGCGCTCTGGCGCTGGTCCCGCCTACCTCCCGGCACGCCGGCCGCCTTCTGGCCCGGTATGGTTGGCTCCAGGGAATAGAAAAGGCGAACTACGAAGGGAGCCGGAACTCTCTGGCCCAAGCGCTGGACATCGCCCGAAGTGAAGGTGATACCTCTTTGGCCGTCCGCACCCTGGTGAGCGCTGCCGAGGTAGAAGCATTCTTCTTTCACTACGGAGAGGCCCTCAGCAAAAGTCTGGAGGCTATCGAGCTTCTTCCCGAGATTGATGACCCGCGTTCAGAGACCATGGCATATTTTTGGGCTGGAAATTCTTCGGTCTGCCATCTCGGTGATTCTTCGGAGGGCGAGCGATACATCGAGAAGAGCATTATCGCGGCAGAACGGCTGCGTCACCATTTCTATCTGGGCCGGTCTCTCAATCACATGTGCTTCCTGTCGTACCGCAAGGGTGCGTGGCAGGCTGCGCGGGACTATAGTAACCGGGGTCTGGTGGCATCTCCCAGAGAGACCCGACTCCTTCACACCAGGATGATTTTGGAATACGAGGTCGGGAATGCCGGCGAAGGAGATACCTATCTCCAACGCCTATTGCAGGTGATGCGCCTCACAGCGCCCGGTCCGGCATATGAATACGCATTCCCAGCGATGTCCATACCCATGGCGGCCCGTATCTCGGGGAACCTCAGCTGGATAGACGAAGCCGAGAAGGCGGCCAATAATGTTTTATCGTCCCCTTCGGTCACCCCCATGGTAGCGGCTATGGTCAGCACCGGGTTGGCAATATCGGCGGTCCAACGAGGTGATGTTGCCTCCGCGCAAAAACTCTACGCCGCCAAAGAGCCGCCCGAGACCTTCGGTGGGTTGGGGCCTCAGATCAATCGCACCATCGGGCTCTTGGCCCAAACCGCGGGGAATATCGATGAAGCATTCGGCCATTTTGAGGACGCCTTAGCCTATTGCCTCAAAGCCGGCTTTCGACCCGAGTTGGCCTGGACGTGCCATGACTACGCCGAAGGGCTGCTTCAGAGGAACCTCCCTGGCGACTCGAATAAAGCGCTTTCGTTGATAGAGGAATCGCTGGCGATTTCCTCTGATCTAGGTATGCGCCCTCTCATGGAACGAGCCGAAGCTGTGAAAGAACGGTTGGAATCCGGGCCCGTCACGACCCCCGCACACCCCGACGGCCTGACCCGCCGTGAGGTAGAAGTATTGCAGCTCATCTGCGATGGCATGACCGACCGGGAGATTGGGGAGGATTTGTTTATTAGCATCAAGACCGTGGGCAACCACGTAAGCAACATCCTCAACAAGACCAGCACCGCCAACCGCGCAGAAGCCGCCGCTTACGCCACTCGACGCTCTATCGTCACAGACGACGTTGCGGGCTGATTGATTCTATGGCTTCCGGTTAAATGGCGCAGAAAGAAAATGTCAAAAAGAGCGTGCCGATTCCGCGATAATTTGGCTAAACGCGTGATCAGCAAACCGCGTAATCCCATTTCCAACGTTTTGAACAACAATTCCTGAGGCTAAAACGCATGTCGGAGACGAGTGTTCAACCCAGGGTGACAGGAGCGCGGGGAGTCTAGGATCGAAAAATAGAGGACTTTCACATTTACTGGAGGCTTAGATGCCAGACCTGGAGAGCTTGTTGGACCAAGTCGATGAGATGCGGGATGAGATCGTGTCGCTGGAGCAGGACTTGGTGCGCATACCCACCGTGAACACCGGAGTCATGCCCACCGGCAATGAGACCGAAGCTTGCCGCTACATCGAGAAATGGCTGGCGGAAGACGGCATCGAGTCCGAGACCATCGAATCTGCTCCCGACCGGGGTAACCTGATAGCCCGGTTAGAAGGCAGTTCGGGCAAGGCCGGGCTGATGTTCATGTCGCATCTGGATGTGGTGCCGGTGGAGGAAGAGGAGAAATGGCGGTTCCCTCCCTTCAGCGCCACACTTGCTGATGGCCGGGTTTTTGGCCGGGGCGCGTCGGACTGCAAGGCCCTGCTCACCTGCCAACTGATTGCCATGCGTCTGCTCAAGCGCAACAACATAGAACTGAAAGACAGCCTGATCCTGGCCTCTTGCGCCGATGAGGAACACGGTGGCCGGTTTGGGTTTGGCTGGATGGCCGATAATCATCCGGAAAAGCTGGCGGCGCCCTATGCCGTGAACGAGGGCGGCGGCGTGCCCATCTCTGCCGCCGGGAACCTGACCTATCTGTTGGGTATCGGCGAGAAGGGCCGGCTACAGTTGGAGATCGAAGTACGTGGCTCCAGCGCTCATGCCTCCACGCCTTGGCAGGGCTCCAATGCCTTGTTTGGGCTGTCTGAGGTCATCAAGCGCATCGAGGCCTACGAGGCAGAGCGAGACACCTCGACCAGCCTGTTTGACCACCTGTCTACATTTGCCATCGAGGACAAGCCGTCGCCGGAGAACATCGACCGGATCATCGCCGACAACGAGGAGAGTCAACCCCGGTTCGCCTCGATCATGAAGGCCCTATCCCGGATGACTATCACGCCGACCATGATCCAGGGGGGCATCAAGTCCAACAGCGTTCCCGAGTCGGTTCGCTTGACCTGCGACGTGCGAACGCTGCCCCACCAGGACGAGGCCTACGTCCGGCAGGAGTTGGACAAGATATTGGACGGCATACCGGGTGTGGAGGTAGACATCGACTACATGTCCATCCCCAACGCCTCGCCATTCGAGACCGAGTTTGCCCAGCGCATCCAGATCAGCACGGCGAACGCGCTGCAGCGGGACGACATCCAGTGGGTACCGTCGCTGAACACCGGGTTCACTGACTCCCGGTTCACCCGCAACCTGGGCACGACAACCTATGGCATGGTTGGTTCACATCCCGATGACGACCCCATGATCAGCTTCATCCACGGCACCAACGAGTCGGTGGGCATCCGGAGTCTGATCAGCGGCACTCGGATAATGCTGGCCCTGGCTTACGATCTATTGGCAGTGAAATAACGCGCTTGGGGAGAGCTAGATATGATTACGGATCCTGAGGCTTTTCTGAATTTCTTCCGGTCGATACACCGGCGGACCCTGCGGGATATCGAGGCGCTGCCTCCGCCCGCCGAGAACTGGGAGCCGTCGCGAGGCGAAGGGGAAAAGGCGTGGGGCATCGCCCAGATCGTGCACCACATCTGCGAGTCCAGAATCTACTTCGCGTCGGCGTACACCGGCAAGGGATGGCGCTACGATTGGAAGCCGCCCAGCACGGAACAGCAGTCGGGTTGGATACCGGCGTTGGAAGCTTCCGCAGTGGAGTTTCAGAATCAGATTTCCGGGACGCCCACTGAATGGCTTAACCGCCGCATCAAGATGATCGACACCGACGGCACCCTGAGCGGCTGGCGCATCCTGATGATGCTCTTGGAACACGAGGTCCACCACCGCTCCCAGATAGACACCTACGCAGGCCTAGAAGGCTGGGACGTCCCTCAGATATATGACCGCACCCGGGAGCAGATCGACGAACTGCAGGACAAGCAGACCCTTCTTTAGTACGTTTGAATTTCCTCAGGTTCAACACCAAGAAGCTGCGCGAGGGTTTCTTTCGTTCGCTTATGCAACGTCGTAACTTCCCCCCGTTCAATACGACCGATTTCTTTGGTACTGATACTAGGGGAAAAATCGCTTTGCTTTAAGCCTTTTTGCAACCTAAGACGGCGCAAAGCTCCACCAAAAGAATCGTCAGTGTTGATTCGGCGTTCCTTGTCTCGCCGGCGAAAGAGAGGATCAAATTCATACAAGATCGCTTCCGCACCGGCTTCAAATTCGCCCATTCGAACTGTTTGTCCAAAATCGATTATTTCGAAATCGTCCGGAATTGGTTGTGGGGAATTTGGTCCAGCCTCGAACCAAGACAATGGCAAGGTTATTGGAACAAGATTACCTCTGTACAAAACAACCGAAGCATTTGCGGTATTTACTATCCCGCCAATGAAATAATCTTCGCTATCCGGTAGCCCCAAAATTTCTGTGATTTCTTTAGATGGGAGCAACTTTAGTCCATCGTCCGGCGAAACTACGAGCCTGAACTTGGCTTTCAGGTAGTGCTGGTCAAATCCCTCAGTGGGTTCGAAACACAAAAGACAATGGTTGCCTCTTGGAGTTCCAACAATTTTGTTTAGCAAAAGCATGTCGGAATAACGAGGTGCAATCCAAATGCAATCTGGTTTTACGGTAGCGTACAGATTCCGAACTTCTTCATTAGTGTAGGCGAATGTCGCATCAAGTCCAGACCAAATATCGGCTATATGAGGGTCGTCGCAGACCAAAATTTGATTAGCTCTCTTTATCGCCATGATTTCCTCGAATCGGATTATTAGGGTACATCTTGTCCCATTCATTGCAGAGAGAAGCGTAACTTTCACGAATCCGTTCCATCAACTGTTCAGGAACGCCAGACGGCGCTGGGGTTTTGTCCATGAATTGGCGTTCTCTGAGATCCCATCTCCACGGTTTGCCTTTTCGAAGGATTGTGACATGGGGAGCTTCTCTAATTTCTTTGTCCCGAATTTTTACTTGCCACCCCTGATTCTTGAGACTCACTGAAAGCAGAAGTGAAAACGCCAAGCTGTCCGGCCTCCTTGATTATATGTCCTTTATAATTAAATATCAATAAAGGACATATAATGATTTTCTGCCCGCACCGTCCTGATATACCTACATTTGGAATCTACCTATAGAGCAGCCGGCGGCATGCGTTTGTTCCAGTCGACGGCCTGTTCGTAGGCGTGGGCTACCCGGAGGACGGTTGCTTCGTCGAAGGGGCGGCCGGCGATCTGCATGGCCAGGGGTAGGCCGCCGTTGCCGTTGGGGCCGTCGGTGGCTGACGTGAACCCGCAGAGGATCGACAGCGCCGGCGCTCCACTCAGGCTATAGGGGCCCCTGAAGCCGCCTGCGGCCAGGGCTTTCCTGGCGTGCTCCTGGCTGTCCACTTTCTGTTCCGGGTTTATGACGTTGGCGGGCGCGCTGGAGGTCGGCTGAATCAGTACATCGACTTCTTTCAGTAAACCCAACACTTGCTCGCGAACCATGGTTCGAAGCTTCTGGGCTTTGTAGTAGACCTGGGCCGGGATCAGGTTGGCGGTGGTGAAGTGGACTCGGGTGTTGTAATGGTAGCCCTCTGGCTGTTCCCGCAGGTACTCGGGGCGCAGGCTAACCCGGTCGACGTGGGTGATGGCGCGGGTGATGTAGCCCGATTTTTCGGCCAGCGGCATGGACACCTGCCTCACGTCCGCACCCAGTTCCGCCAATACCTCGATGGCTGTCAGGACCGACTGGCGCATCTGTGGGTCCAAGTCCAGTTCTTCCGGATCGAGCAGTTCTTTGACGACGCCAATTTTGAGGCCTTTGATGTCGCCGGTCAGTGCTGCTAGGTAATCTGGCACCGGCACGTTGTGGGTTGACGGGTCCTGCGGGTCGTAACCGGCGATGCCGCCGATGGTGATGGCGCAGTCCTCCACTGTTCGCGAGATGGGGCCGAGGGTGTCGAACGACCAGCCTGCGCCGTCCACGCCGTAGCGGCTGACCCGTCCCCAGGTGGGGCGCAGGCCGACCAGACCGCAGTTGGCTGCCGGACCTCGGATGGAGCCGCCGGTGTCTTCTCCCAGCGACGTTGCGCAGAGGCGGGCGGCGGTGGCGGCTCCCGACCCCGTGCTGGAAACGCCAGGGCTGCGGGTCAGGTCCCAGGGATTGCGGGCCGGGCCAAAGGCAGAACTCTGGGGTTCTCCGTGGGCGAACTCGCTCATGTTGAGTTTGCCCAACATGATGGCCCCGGCTTTCTTGAGGTTAGTCACCACGGTGGCGTCGAATTTGGGGATAAAGTCGGACCGTATCTTGGATGCGTCGGTGGTGCGGACGCCCTTGGTGTAGATCTGGTCTTTGAGGCCCATGGGGATGCCGTGCAGCGGGCCTCGGTACTCGCCGCGGCGTATCTCGGCTTCGGCTTCCAGGGCTTCCTGCCGGGCCTGTTCGGCGGTGACCGTGATGTAGGAGTTGACCTGGGGGTCGATGCGTTCGATGCGGTCCAGGTAGGCCTCCACCGCCTCAACGGGCGAAATTTCTTTCGCCTTGATGGCGGCGCCCAGTTCGGTGGCGGACAGGAACGCTATGTCTTTTTCGGCCATTTTGTTCTCCTCTCAATCTAGTCGGTGCTAAGTGCAGAATATGTTGGCTAAAACAGTGTGCTTTTGAAGTCCTGCCGTCCGCTCATGGTGAGCCTGTCGAACCACCCGCTTCGCCTGAGTCATCTCCCACATAGGATTCCTTCGACGGGCTCAGGATGAGCGAGTCTGAAGGCGGTTTGGGAACTGCCGTGCGGTTGGTTCCAGGCCGGCCAAGCCTCACCCGCCCGTGTCCAACATCCGCTGACGCATGTCTGCGGGTACCTCGCGGAGGCGTTGCCGGAACGCGGTGTTGGTGCGGTCGGAGACCCGGCGGGCGGCTTCGGTGAGCAGTTCTACTCCGCCCAGATAGTCGTCCACGTGGATGTATTCGGCTTCGATACGGCCCTCGGGCGCGCCGTTGTGGTAGTTGCCCAGTGGGAATGCGATGCCCGTGGTCTGGTAGCCGAACACTGCGAAGGCGCTGGCCTCGCAGGTGCCTCCGCTCATCAATTGACGCTGGCATTTGAACCCGCTGTCTCGTTCTCGAAGAATCTCTCGAGCACGGATCAGCACCGACTCGGCCTCGGCGGTGAAGGTGAAGCCAGCATCGCCGACCCTGATGACCGGCCCTTCGCCCATCTCGGCGCCGGGCAGCGTCCTGCTGGACTCGGCGGAGATGACCAGAGTATCCGGTGGCAGTGTCCCCGCTTCCGCCATGAGCCGTGCGCCCACCAGGCCGACCTCCTCGGCGCGGGTGAACACTCCATAGACGTCTCCGGGCGGGGCGTCGCCTGTTATCAGTTGGGCCAACGCGGCGAGGATACTGCCGCAGCCGGCCAGGTCGTCGACGGCCCTCATGCGGATGTGTTCGCCGTCCAGTTGGTAATCAACCAGGTCGAAAACGGCCGAGACCGGCGGCTCCAGTTCAAGGGGGCGCCCCAGTTGAATCAGCACCTGGCGGTCTTTATCTTCACCGTATTTTCCGGCGGTTGTGCCGTTGATGCGGGTGCCGTCGGGGAGCAACACTTGTATCGGCACGCCGGCCTCGAAGCTGGACGGCGGCACTCCGCCCATAGCCGTGGCGATGTAGCCGTCGGCGTGGGCGCCGGTTATCTCAAAGCCGGGATGGTCCATATGGGCGACGATGGCCAAGGGGTTGGTGGTGGAATCAGTGCCTGCAACCTTAGCGATGATGTTGCCGAATGAGTCCTGCTGGTATTCCAGGCCAATCTCTTCCAGGATGGCTTTTACGGCGTTGGCCACGCCGTCCTCACGGAATGCGGTCGCCGGGTTGCTGCCCAGCCGGGAAAGAAAGTCCAGCGCCTGCTCTTTGGGGTCGGTCATACGGCACCTGTGTTGGAGATATGGGTCTGCCAGGGTTGGCGGGATTATAGCAACGCGGCAGGCGGAGGCCAAGGCGAACCATTCGGGCGTGGGCCGAATGCTATAATTTCGTCAAAGACGCCCAACGACGCCTGGAGATTTGCAAATGCTAGAGGGATTCAAGGTCAGTCATGATGATGCGGAGTTCGTCCAGGGTGACGATCTCAAGAAGACCGTAGCCGGTATCTTCGAAAAACTGGGTGTGCCACCGGAAGACGCCCTACTGGCCGCCGACGTTCAGGTGCTGGCCGACCTGCGGGGCGTGGACTCCCACGGCGTTTCCAACATGCTGAAGAGCTATATCACGGGCTATCAAGAAGGTTCGATCAACCCCCGGCCCAACTGGAAGATCGTCAGGGAGACGCCGAGCACCGCGACCATCGACTCGGACAAGGGTTTGGGGACGATTGTCACACCCAAAGCCATGGCCATCGCCATCGAAAAGGCCAAGAAGGTGGGCGTGGGCATGGTGACCATCGGCAATGCCCGGCATCTGGGAATGGCTTCTTACCACGCCATGTTGGCCTTGGAGCACGACATGATCGGCGTCTGTATGACCAGTTGCCCGCCCCAGGTGCTGCCCACCTTTGGGGCTGAGCCACGGCTGGGCACCAACCCGATAGCGATAGCGGTGCCGGCCAAAAATCAGCCGCCCTTCGTTTTCGACGTGGCGACCAGCTCGGTGGCGGTGAACAAGATCCGTATCGCCGCACGGTTGGGCACAGAGATTCCGGGCGGATGGATGGCAAGGGAAGATGGCAGCCCGATCATGGAAGCAGGGCTGGCTCCGGAAAAGTTCACGCTGCTGCCGTTGGGCGCCGACCGCGAAGGTGGCTCCCACAAGGGCTACGGCCTCTCTTGCATGGTGGACATCCTGGCGGGGGTGTTGACCGGGTTTGGCTACGGAGCGGTGCCTGGGAGACCCAACTTTGGCCATATGGTCGCCGCCTACAGCATCGATGCGTTCACCGACGTTGAACCTTTCAAGGCGGAGATGGACGAATGGCTGACCATGATGAAGACCACCAAGCCGGCGCCGGGCCACGACCGCGTGTTGGTGGCGGGCCAGCCCGAGGCTGAGGTGGAGGAGGTCCGCCGCGAAGAGGGCATCCCTCTGCACCCCGACGTGGCCGAGTCGATTCGGGACACCTGCGCTGAGATGTCGGTGCCCTGCCTGTTCTAGGAACGTGATGGCAGATCTCTTACAGCCGGAAAAAACAAGCAACGACGGGTTCCAATTCCACGAGGCCTATGTTGTGTGGGAGATCGCGTTCAATGAAGCCCTCTCGATGCAGCAGAACCCCAGTTTTGTCCACCTGGTCGGGGCGTGTTTATACCGGCTTCGGGAATTTGATCTGACCCTGGCCAAAGAGCTACGAATAACGGTCTACCATATCCGCGATTGGGCGATGGAGAACCTCCCGACGACCAACCCGTTCGACCGCCGTTATAAAGGCCATATCGATTTCGAATACACGGTCGAGAGAAGGGCCGACAAGATGTTTGTCGGCAAGGTCAAGGAGTGCCAGACTGCCCAGACGAGTCCTATTCCAGACCACGTTCATCCTCCAGGTGAGGGGCTGATCGTTCGGGAAAGAATCGACCCAGAGGCAAGTGAATCATGGGCCACTGCGATGAGGTCCACGTATGAATTCGCCCAGGAGATTTACGCCGGCTACGGCGATGAAGAATCCTCGGCTGCCACGCTACGTAGGTGTCTGGTGTCTTTGTTGGCCACGACTGAGGTAAAGGGCTGTCTTGAGGAAGTTGGGTTTTCTGTGGGGGAATTGAGGGGGAAGCTGGGAGAGAGTGACTGAGGCGAGGACTTGCCCTCACCTCCGACTTCGTCGAGAGCCTCGACCCAGTCGGGCCCAACCCTCTCCCGCCGCGGGAGAGGGAGTAAGCCCCTTCTCCCCTGTGTGGAAGGGGGGACTTTTGGTTGTTTTTAGTCCTGTAGGGCTGGGATCACTTCTTCGCCCATGAGTTTTATGGAGCGCATGGTGTCCTCGTGGGACAGGGGGCCGCCTTGGGTCTCCAGCAGCAGCGAGCCGATACCCAGTTCGTCTTTGATGTGGCGAAGCTTCTTTATGACGGTCTCAGGACTTCCGACCACCAGGTGATTGTGCTCCTGAAGCTCCTCATAGGTCATCTCGTTCATGGGCTTCTGGCGGCGCGCTGCGTTGGCGGCAACGCCGGCCTGGGAGAAGTATCCCGGCGGCGCCCAGTATTCCCTGGGCCCCTTGAGGGGATGTCCCATGCGCCACATGAACGCCTTGCCCGATTCCTGGGCTTTCTCGTCGGTCTCGTTGACGTGGGCACAGATCATGAAGGCGAACTTGTCCGGGCCAGCTTCCCAGCCGGCTGCGGCGGCTTGCTCTCGGTAGCTGCCGAACAATTGCTTGGCTCTGGATAGCTCGGTCAGGAAAGCCGCGTAGGTGTAGCGGTGCTTGACCGCCCACTCCACCGTCTCCGGGCTACCGGTTCCAGGCACCCAGGCCGGGGGATGAGGCTTCTGGACCGGTACCATCCATGGGTTTACCGCCCGGTAGTTGTAGTGTTTGCCCTCCCAGCGGAAGGGGCCGGGGGTGGTCCAGGTCTTGATTATCAGGTCGTGGCATTCTTCGAACCGCTCCCGGTTGTACACCGGGTTGGTGTTGTTGGCCCAGCTTTCCACGCCGATGCCCCGGACGAAACCGGAGATGATCCGGCCGCCGGATATGACATCCAGCATGGCGATCTCTTCAGCCAGTCTTGGCGGGTTGTCGGAGGTGGGCAGCATATTTCCCAGCATCAGAATCTTCGCTTTTGACGTGAGCCGGGCCAGGATTCCGCCGGTGATGTTCACCTCAACGTCCATGCAGGATGGGGTGTTGTGGTGCTCGTTGATCATCAGCCCCTGGAAACCGGCCTCCTCGGCGTACTGGAACTCGTCAAGGTACCGCTTGAACAGGTCGGTGGCCTTATTGGGGTCGAAATAGCTGTTTGGGAAGGTCAGTCGCAGAGACGGCCACTGCTCCGCCAGTTCATCATCGATGTGGTGGTAGGGCATCTCGGTGAAGTAAAAAACGTCCAGGCTCATGTTGCTCCTTTGGAGAAAGCGGTCAGCTTTCAGCTATCGGCAGTCAGCTCTATTACGCTAGAAAATCTAGGGCGGCTTTCATGAATTCGTCGGGTTTTTCCACCTGGGGCGAGTGGCCGCAGTTGTCGATGACCACCAGGTCGGAGCCATTGATGGCCTTTTTGTAGAGCTCGCCGCATTCTAAGGGGACTATCTTGTCGTTCTTGCCCCAGACCATGCGGGTGGGAATCTTAACCCGCTGCAGCAGGCTGGGTAGCCGAGGGTCGTACATGTAAGGCTTCCAGCAAAGCCGCACGGCCATCTCGCGATTGGATTCGGCTTGCATCACCTGCTCCGGGGTGGGCTCTGCCGGGTAGAGCATCTCGTAATCGGGTACCTGGCTGGGGTCGTGGTACACCAGGTCAAGCACCTGAGCGGGGCTGATGATGAATAGGTCGGCAATCTCAGAATCGTTGGGCTTGATTCCTACCGCGTCTACCAGCATCAGCTTGCTGAACGAATGGTTGCACATGGCGGCGATCTCCGAGGCGATCCATCCGCCCATGGAGAACCCGATGACCCGGATTCCTTCCAGGCCCAGTGTTTCCAGGTACCAGGTGTAGAAGCAGGCCATGTCGGGAATGGTTTCCAGCCAATCGGGTCGCTCCGACTTCCCGTAGCCGGGGTGGGAGGGGTAGTACACCGTGTACTTCTCGGCCAGGGCGTCGACAAATTTGGCCCAACCGCTGTTCCCATTTGCGCCGTGGAGCAGCAGCAGGGGTTCTCCCGAGCCGCCCTTAAGGGTGTGGACCTTGGTCCCGCCAACGTCCACCATTTCTTCAGTGAAGGCAACCATGTTTTCTCCTTTGGAGGCCGTGAGCTTTCAGCAATCAGCTGTCGGCCGTCAGCCTTTTTACCGGGCTGCGCCCGGCTATAAATTTTCGTATATCTCGTGTTGCGATTCAGCTGCCGCAGTCAAGTAAAAAGCTGACTGCTGACGGCTGGCAGCTTAGGCGGTCGCGGCTTCTTTCTGGAACGGGTCGGTCAGTTCCAGGTCCGCGCCGATCTCGCGAATGGCTGGCAGGACTTCCTCTCCCATCAGTTTCAGGCAGTTCATCGTGTCGGCGTGGGTGGTGTCGCCGTCGTTGGTCCAGACTCCCAGTATCCCTGGCCGGATGGTCGACAGGGTCTCCCGAAGCTTTCGGATCACAGTCTCAGGACTGCCAACGATCCAGCGGTTGGAGGCCAGGATCTCATCGTAGGTGGCGGTCTCCAGGCCTAGGCCTAGGAACTGGTCCTTGCGGATGCGGCCCTGATACTTGGCGATCCTCGGGTCGGCTTTGCTACCGCCGTAGCCGATGGGCAGCATGTAGTCTTTGGGCATTGGCACCCGGCCGACGCCCACGTTACCGGTCAAGAATCCCTTGGCCGACTCATAGGCTTTTTCGTCTGTGTCTTGTACGTGGATGCGGCACAGGTAACCGAAATTCTCCGGGCCCGGCTCGTAGCCAGCTTCCCGGGCGGCCTCGGTGTAGATGTCGATCATGTCCTGGGTTCCTTGCGGGTCGGTCTCCAGGTAGATGTAGGGGTAGCCCCGCTCGGCGGCCCAGACCAGGGTCTGCGGGCTGCCCAGACCGGGGATCCACACCGGCGGATGGGGCTTTTGCAATGGCATCTGGAACGGATTGACCACCCGGAATTGGTAGTGCTTGCCCTCCCAGCGGAAGGGGCCGGGGGTGGTCCAGGTCTTGATGATCAGGTCATGGGCCTCTTCGAACCGTTCCCGGTTGTGCAGGGGGTTGATGTTTGCGGCGAGGCTTTCTACCCCGGTGCCGCGAACGAACCCCGACACCACCCGGCCGTTGGAGATCAAGTCAATCTCAGCTATTTCTTCGGCCACTCTCAGGGGGTTTTCAAAGGTTGGCAGTGGGTTGCCCATCAGCACGATCTTCGGCTTTTTGGTGTTACGCGCCAGGATGGCGGCTTCCAGGTTCATGGTTGCGCCCAGGCAAGTGGGGGTGTTGTGATGTTCGTTGAGCATCAGGCCGTCGAACCCTACTTCCTCACAGTACTCGTACTCGTCCAGGTACTCGTTGAATTGGCGTGCGCCGATCGCGGGATCGAAGTTGCTGTTGGAGAAGGTCAGCCGCACGGCTTGGTTGGGGCTGTTTCTCACGGCCTCTTCGGTGTAGGCGGTGTAGGCTCGCTCGGTGAACCGCATCAGGAACATGTCATTACCTCCGATTGATTGGGCGAATATTCAAGCCTTGGATCTGGGTATGGCGCTCTTTACAGGGCATCATCCCTTAACATAGACCAGTTTCTCGGCTACTTTGCCGTCTCTTATCTTAAACAGATCGACCCCGCGGACACTGCCGGGTTGGTTATCCTGGCCGACCCATTTGAAGGTCCACTGGACGAGGCACCGGTCGCCACTGGCAAAAAGGTCTTCGGTATCGAATTCCATGCTGGAAGAAGACTGGAAGAACTCATTCCACAGGGCCCGCACGGCATATTGACCCTGGATTCGAGTGCCGTCCGGAGGGGGCATGGGCGTTTCCACGATGCAGTCATCCGTCATGGCTGCCATCACCCCGTCAACGTCGCCTCTATTGAAAGCGCCGTTGTAATTTTGGACTATGCCGATGGTGGCGGCGGTGGCGGGGTCGGGTTGTTCCATGCAGCGGTAACGGCCTCGTTAGACTTCAGGCGCGGGCTTCCAGGCGCGGGTCAGCGCCTATCCTAGCCTGCACGGGCATCTGGGTCAAGCTCGCTGGAGCACCGGCCGCTGGCCGCTTTTGACCATGATTGTGCTATAGTTTATCCGACGTTATGTCAGGCTTGGATCGTACCTATATCAAGCCCGGCGGCGCAAAAAACACCAACATTAATCAGGAAGATTTTCATGCCCAAAATTCTGGTAGCAGACCCCATCGGCGCTGAGGGTGTTGAACTGCTTAAGTCCCATGCCGAGGTAGACGTTAAGACTGGCATGAAGCCGGACGAACTGCTGGCGGTGATCGCCGAGTATGACGGCCTGGTCGTCCGTAGTGAAACCAAGGTGACCAAAGAGGTCATCGAGACGGCCAAGAACCTCAAGGTGGTTGGCCGTGCCGGTATCGGCGTCGACAACATAGACCTTGAAGCAGCCACCGCCGCCGGTATCGCGGTGGTCAACGCGCCCACTGGCAACACCGTGGCCGCCGCCGAGCACACCATGGCGCTGATGTTGGCCCTGTCGCGGAACGTGCCCTCAGCCCACCAATCACTGAAATCTGGCGAGTGGAAGCGGAGCGCCTTCATGGGCGTTGAGGTCCGCAACAAGACGCTGGGTATCTGTGGCCTGGGCCGGGTTGGCTCGGAAGTTGCCCGACGGGCCCAGAGCTTCGATATGAGACTGGTGGGATACGACCCGTTCGTCTCCCCGGACTACGCCAAGAGCAAGGGTATCGAACTCCTTACATTAGAAGAGCTATTGGCCCAGTCCGATTTCATCACTCTGCACACACCGCTGACCGACGGCACCCGCCACATGATCAGCTCGGAACAGGTGGCACTCCTCAAGCCCGGCGCTCGTTTGATCAACGTGGCCCGGGGCGAGTTGGTGGACGAACAGGCAATCCTAGATGGCTTGGAATCTGGCCAGTTGGGTGGAGTCGCCCTGGACGTTTTCGCCCAGGAGCCGCCACAGAACAAAGAGCTGATCGGACACCCCAAGGTTGTGGTGACGCCCCATCTGGGCGCATCCACCGAGGAGGCCCAGCGGGAAGTGGCCATCGAGGCCTCCGAACAAGTGCTGGCGATACTGAACGGTGAGCCATCACGGAACACCGTCAACGCCCCGTTCGTTCCCCCGGAAGTCCATGCAGTACTCGCGCCCTACATCCGGGTGGCCACCGTGGTCGGAAAGCTCTTGACCCACTTGGCCGACGGTCAGTTCTTGGGCATCACCATCAGCTACGAAGGCGAGATAGCTGAGCATGACACCCGGTCTTTGCAGGCCGCCGTCTTGGCGGGGTTGATGGAACCCATCACCACAGGCCAGGTGAACCTGATCAACGCGCCGGTGTTGGCCCGGGAGCGCGGCCTGAACATCACAGAGCAGCACAATACGACCTCTCCGGAGTATTCCAGCATCGTCAGCGCCACCATTGAGACCAGCGAGGGCAAGATTACCCTGGCCGGGACCTCGTTGCGCGACGAGCCTCACATCGTGAAGATCGACGATTATTGGTTGGACATCGTGCCGACCACGCCTTATATGCTGTTCGTGGACAACCAGGACCAACCGGGTTCCATCGGAGCGGTGGGAATGATCGCCGGTGCGCACAACATCAACATCAGCTTCATGGAAGTTGGACGTCTGGCGCTCAGGGGCCGGGCAATGATGATCATTGGCCTGGACGACCCGGTGCCGCCCGATGTGATAGCGGAGATACAAGACCTGGGGCATATATACAATGTAAGGCTGGCGCACCTGGGGTCTTTGTAGACCGCTCTATAAAAGAAAGACTGGCGGGGCGCCGACCAACAAGAGAGGACGAACATGGGCGATAAGATCGGGATCATGGGAGCAGGCGCCCTGGGCAGTTATGTTGGCGCTTTCTTGAGCCGGGCCGGCGAAGACGTGACCTTCGTGGACATGTGGCCGGAGCACGTTGAGAAGATGCGCACCGACGGCCTCCACGTCACGGGCAGTCAGGGGCCATTCACCGTTCCCGTGAAGGCCATGCACCTGACGGAAGCACAAAACATCTCCGAACCATTTGATTTTGTCTTTATCTCGGTCAAGTCGTACGACACCGAGTGGGCCACCCACTTCATCAAGCGGTACGTGCGGGATGACGGCTTCTTCGTCTCCCTGCAGAACTGCTGGAACGACGTTCCTATGGGCGAAATCGTTGGCCCCGACCGCCAACTTGGCTGCATCGCTTCCCACATCGAAGTTGCTCTATGGGAGCCTGCGTTGGTTACCAGAGGCGGCGCGGTGGGCCGGGACTCGGGCCACACCGTCTTCCGGATCGGCGAGCAGGACGGACGCATAACGCCCCGGGCGGAAAAAGTTGCCGCGCTATTGGACAATATCGACGCTGCCTACGCTTCCGATAACCTGTGGGGCGAGCGTTGGGCCAAGCTGTCCCAGAATTCCATGGGCAACGGCATATCCGCTTCCACCGGAATGGGTTCACAGCAGATGTCTGAAGACCCTCGGCTGCAGTTGATCCGCATCAACCTGGCCAAAGAGGCTGCCAAGGTTGGGTTGGCCATGGGTCTAAACGTTGTTGATATCAACGGCATCCCCGCCGAGACTTGGGCCGACGCCGACAAGGGTGACGTTTACGAGGAACTGGAGGCCCAGATGTCTTCACGCGGAGGCAGGGTCAATTGGCTGGCTTCCATGGCGCAAGACGTGTACAAAGGCCGCCGCTCGGAGATCAATCTCATGAACGGCCTGGTTGCTCAGAAAGGCCGAGAGGTTGCGATCCCAACGCCCTACAACGACGCTGTGATCGAGGTCATGAACGGCATCGACAACAAGACTTTGAAGCAGGACGTGGCGCATGTGGACCGCGTGTTGAAAGCCGTGGGCCGCTAGCCGGCACAGCCGGGTTTCCCAGGGTTTTCCGGGATTTTACGGAGTGATTGAATGATCATCAAAGTTGAACCGGCCGACATGTTCATGTACACGGTTATCATGATTTCCAACCTGGAGAACCCGGACCCTGAAGACCAGGATATCCGCGACTACCTGGACGCTAACGAGTTGGAGCCCAAGTACCGCAGCGAGGGCGACTTCGAAGGGCGTCACAGCGAGTCGATGCAGTTCGGTGGGTGTTACCTGGGCAAGCACACCGGCGAGATCAACCTGATCCAACAGCGGTATGTCGAAGCGGAACTCATTGCCTACGAGATCAACCGTCACCTTGGCGAGTCGGATTCTCCCGTGGAACTCCCCGAAGAGAAACGTGAAGACGCCCTGGCAAAACTTCTGAAGACCTTCAACAATGAAGACGCTTTCCGGGAGATGGACGACGGCAAGTATGAAGTCGCTCTGGACGGTGAAGTGGTCCGTGAGACGGCAAGGGGTTTGCTGGCTGGATAATAGCCGGGTTAGCTGGAATAGCCGGAAACAAAAAAGAGATCCTTCCCGAATTCTATGGGAAGGATCTCTTTTATTTTATAGATGGAGCGGGTGATGGGAATCGAACCCACATGGCCAGCTTGGAAGGCTGGAGCTCTGCCACTGAGCTACACCCGCTCAAAGGGACCTCAAAAGTATAGTTCCTATGAGCACGTCGTGCCAGACCGTAGGGTGACTCAGTGTGGAGATTTGATTAGAATCCACTCTAGAATCCCGAAGAGATTCCAAGAATATGATCTAGGAGTTGGAAAATGCCACTGGAGAGGAAGCAGTACGATTTCGCCCCCGCAGGCCCAACCTACAGCCGGTCGGTCAAAGCCGGCGGCATGATGTACATCTCCGGGTGCACGGCCCGGGGCACCGACGCGCAGGGTAAGTCCATGATGGAGCAGTTAGACGTGACGCTGGGCCGCTTGGTTGCCGTCGCGGTGGCTGAAGGCGCCGGGCCGGGCAGCTTCGCCAAGATTACCGTCTTTGTGACCAGCATCGCTGACTACCAGATGGACTCCCCGAAACAACAGGAGCTGTTCGCCAGGCACTTCGAGGAACAATATCCGGCCAACTCTCTCATCGAGATCAGCGCCCTGGCAGAGCCGGGACTGGACGTCGAGATCGAAGCGGTCGTCGCCCTGGGATAGATCGGTCGATTCATGGCGGCCCTTCGACATGCTCAGGGTGAGCGAAATGTCGTTTTGGAACCGCTCGTCCTGATCTCCGACCGTTGGTCGAGAGTCTCGATGATTCGGACCTGTCGAAGGGCCGTTTGACGCCGAAACCGGCTAGGCCTTAGCCAGAAACTCGGCGGCGCTCCCGACCCGGCGGCCCCACCATTCCGGGCCTTCTAGGACGTACTTCCACTCGGGGTTCTGCTCCGTGTCCCGGAGTCCGGCCATGACTTCACGGAAGACCGGGGCGTCCTTTTCCGCGAACTCGAAGTACCCGACAAAGTCGTAGCTGCCCTGCACCCCATAGCCGTCGGGAGAATGGACCAGCCGGCGGTTGATGCCGGGGACGCCCATGGCTGAGGCGAGGGCGTGTCCCTTGACCACCATCTCCTCGTTCTCGTCGTAGCGGGGTAGAAAGAAACTCTCCCGGTGCAGGAAGTCCATCTGCCACCAGGCGTCGGTCTTGTTCATGGGAGTTACCGCCGCCAGAGGGTATTTCTCACCGGGGCCGGGCGGCATGGCATGGGCGTAGGCGAACTCGGTCATGGCGTGGCTGGTGTAACTGCGCGGCCGCATCACCCCGGCCAACGTCTCGACTGAACCACCGGTTGCTTCAATCAGACCGCGCAGCCCGGACTCGTAGGCCCTGATGGGTTCCAGGGTGGCGCACTCCAGCCGGACCAGTCCGTCGGACTCGGACACCGCCGCGTGGATGATCTGCTGGTCGGTGGTGGCACCGGGGTCGGACCGCAACAACTGGAACCGCCCACCCGCAAAGGCATCTGCAGATGGCGGGCCATCAACGCCGTGGACGTTTTCCATCCCCTGGCCCAACAGGTCGATGGCCTTCGCCAGTTCCCCATCAATCTTGTCGCCAAATTTGACGAACAAGAAAAGCTGATGGCCGTTGACAGTGGTTGTCATGTTGAGGTCTTGGGGTTGCATGGTGGTGGTTCCTTGTTGGGAGATAGAGGGCTCCGGTTAGGTTAACATCTCCCAACAACCTTGAGCGGCCCCATATATATAGGTACAATTGGTTAGCTCGGCTGGCCTGGGGACTGGGTATTGACCTGAGACCCCTTTAATCGGCGGCTCAGTGATTTTTTGGAGTTTGGCATGCCTAGCAGCGATAAAAACCAGTGGAAACGGGAAACTTTAGACCCCGCTGTTAAAAGATTCCCGGAACGGCGCGAAAAATTCCAGACCGACAGCGGTCTGGACATCGACCCGCTCTATAGCCCCGAAGACCTGCAGTCCCAAGGACTGGACTACGACAACGACCTTGGCTATCCGGGGGAGTACCCCTACACCAGGGGAGTCCAACCCAACACCTACCGGGGCCGGGTCTGGACCATGCGCCAGTATTCAGGGTACGGCAGCGCCGCCGAAACCAACGAGCGGTACCGCTATCTGTTGGACCAAGGCCAGACCGGCCTGTCCATCGCCTTCGACCTGCCGACCCAGATCGGGTACGACTCTGACCATATCGCCGCCAAGGGCGAAGTGGGGAAAGTCGGAGTGCCCATCTGCAGCCTTGAAGACATGGAGACGCTGTTCAAAGGCATACCCATGGACAAGGTCAGCACCTCCATGACCATCAACGCCACCGCTTCGCTGCTGCTGTGTTTCTACATCGTTGCGGCCCGCAAGCAGGGCGTCTCCCAGGACCAGATCAGCGGCACCGTGCAGAACGATATCCTCAAGGAATACATCGCCCGTGGCACCTACATCTACCCGCCGCGGCCGTCGATGCGCCTGATGGTGGATGTGTTCAAGTACTGCCACGAGAACGTGCCCAACTGGAATACCATCAGCATCTCCGGCTATCACATGCGTGAAGCTGGGGCGACGGCGGTGCAGGAGCTTGCCTTCACCTTCGCCAACGCCATCGCCTACGTGCAAGCAGCCCTGGACGCTGGACTCAAGATCGACGACTTCGGCCCCAGGCTGTCCTTCTTCTTCGTGGCCCAGAACAACCTTTTTGAAGAAGTTGCCAAGTTCCGGGCGGCCCGGCGGATGTGGGCAAGAATAATGAAAGACCGCTTCGGCGCCAAGGACCCGCGCTCCATGATGCTGCGGTTCCATACCCAGACAGCCGGCGTGAGCCTCACCGCTCAGCAGCCCGATAATAACCTGATTCGCTGCACCATCCAGGCGCTATCAGCCATTCTGGGCGGCTCTCAGTCGCTCCATGTAAACTCCCGCGACGAGGCTTTGGCCCTGCCGTCTGAGGAATCGGTGCAACTGTCTCTCCGGACGCAGCAGATACTGGCCTTCGAGAGTGGCGTATCCGATGTTGTCGACCCTCTGGGCGGCTCTTATTACATCGAGAGCCTGACCAACGAGTTGGAAGCCAAGGCCCTGGAATACATCAAACGCATCGACGACCTGGGCGGCTCGGTGGAAGCCATCGAGCAGGGTTTTCAGGCTAGGGAGATCGGAGACGCCGCCTACAAACACGGACAGGAAGTTGATTCGGGCGACCGGACGATCGTCGGCGTGAACCGGTTTACCATCGAGGAGCCCCCCATAGAAGGGCTGATGCGGGTGAATGAAGAGGCTGCTCGTCTACAGATCGAACGGCTGGAAAAGCTCCGTAGTGAGCGTGACAACGACAAAGTGAGGATCGCATTGGAGCGCTTGGAGCAGGTGGCCAAGACTGAAGAGAATACGGTCCCAGCTATCCTGGAGTGTGTGGAGAGCTACTGCACCCTTGGGGAGATCAGCCAGGTGTTCCGAGGGGTTTTCGGCGAGCAAGACGGCTCCTTCGCCTTCTAAACAGCAATGCTGTGGTTCAGACCTGCCGGCGGGCAAGTCAACATTGATGGATAACATAGTTTAGTAGACATAACTGGGTAAAAATGGAGAAATGTGATGCCTGATTTGATATTGACCGAAGAGGAGCTGATGCTCCAGACGACGGTTCGAGACTTCGTCGACCGGGAGATTGCACCTAGGGCCAAGGAAGCGGACGAGAAGGCCGAGTTCCAATGGGAGAACTGGCGCGGGCTCGCCGATCTGGGGCTGACTGGCCTAGGCATCGACACCAAGTACGGTGGCAGCGGCCCAGCCGGCTACCGGCAGGTGACCATCGCCGCCGAGGAAGTGGCCCGTGGCGACGCCTCCACCAGCGTAAGCTGGCTGGCGCATCTGGCACTGGGTACTGCCTGTATCGCCCGGTTTGGCAACGACGAACAGAAAGAACGCCTGCTGACTCCCCTGGCAACGGGAGAGGCCGTGGCCGCCTTTGGCCTCACTGAGCCCAGCGGTGGTTCCGACGCGGCTGCACTGCAGACCACGGCGACCGAACGGGACGGCACCTTCTTCCTCAATGGAAGCAAGATGTTCATCACCAACGCCTCGGTTGCATCGACCATCGTTGTTTTTGCTACTGAAGACCGTTCCAAGGGCTACAAGGGCATCAGCGCCTTTGTGGTGCAGAAAGACTCGCCCGGACTGACCATCAATCCCATGCACGGCAAGCTGGGGATGCGCAGTTCCACCACCGACGAAGTGGTCTTTCAAGACACGCCGGTCAGCGCAGCCAATCTTCTGGGCGAACGGGGACGTGGCTTCAACCTCGCCATGGAGATACTGACTCAGAGCCGGATCATCATCGCGGCCCAGAGCGTGGGCATCGGCCAATCGGCGTTGGAAGCTGCGGTACGGTTCGCCCAGATGCGGGAGACCTTCGGCAAGCCCATCTCCGAGCACCAGGCCATCCAGTTCATGCTGGCCGATATGGCCGTGGGGGTCCATTCCTCGCGGGTGGCCACGATGAACGCCGCCAGCTTGATGGATGCCGGAGAATCGTTCATCCAGGAAGCGTCCATCGCCAAGTTGATGGCCTCTGAGATGTGCATCGAGGTGGCCAACAAGGCCATTCAGATACACGGCGGGGCCGGTTATTTCCAGGAGGCCGGAGTGGAACGGATCTTCCGTGACGCCCGCGTCACCACCATCTATGAAGGGACCTCAGAGGTCCAGCGCCTGCTGATCGCCCGGAAATTGCTGGAGCAATACCCGGTTTAACAGGGTTGGATTCGAGGGAGACTGTTCTCTTTGAGAGCAGCGCCCTCACCTCCGACCGCGTCGAGATTCTCGACTTCGTCGGACCTAACCCTCTCCCATGCGTGGGCGAGGGGACTCAGCGATTAAGGAGACAGACTTAACGTGACTGAAGTCTGCACGGTAAATTATATCGACCACGTGGGCGTGGCCGTGAAAGACATCGAAGCGGCACTGGCCTTCTTCAAGAAGGTCTTTGATGTGCCCGATGCTGAGATCACATTGATGGAAGACCAGGGCGTCCGGGCCACCCTTATAGAGGTGGGCCAAACACGGTTGGAACTGCTAGAGCCCACCAGCCCTGAGTCCGGAGTCGGCCGGTTCATAGAACGCCGGGGTGAGGGACTGCACCACTTGGCCTTGAACGTGACCGACATATCGGGGAAGCTGCAGACCCTTCAGACCCTGGGCGTCGATCTGATCGACCAGTCCCCACGGGAAGGCCTATCGGGAACAATCGCCTTCCTTCATCCCCGGTCGGTATTCGGGATATTGACCGAGCTGGTGGAAAGCGTTCCAAACCAATGATTGAGATTAAGGAACACGCAGAGAATAATGCAAGATAACGATTTATCTGCCAGGCGTCCGACAAGGGTGCTAGTGGCAAAGCCGGGGCTGGACGGGCATGACCGCGGCGCCAAGGTGATCGCCCGTGCCCTGAGGGACTCCGGCATGGAAGTGATCTATACCGGGATCAGGCAGAGCCCTCAGATGATTGTCCAGGCCGCGTCCCAAGAGGATGTGGACGTTATAGGGATGAGCATACTGTCCGGGGCGCACCTGGAGATACTCCCGGAGATCATGAGCCTGCTACGAGACCAGGGCATGGATGACGTGATCGTAGTGGTCGGCGGTATCATTCCTGAGGTTGACCGGCAGCCGTTGAAGGACATCGGCATCGCAGAGGTTTTCGGCCCAGGCACGACCACCGGCTCGATCGTGGAGTACATCCAAGAGAAGGTCAAAGAGCGGTCTGGAGCGTAAAAGCTTCCGTATAAGCTCCGGGGATGGTTGACCAACGTGAAATCTTGGTCTATCCAGGGGCAGTTTGGGGATTGACATAACGGATTTGCCACGCCTGAGAAGCCGAATTCACTTGACACGGGATTAATGGCAGTAACTATAATTACCCTCGGCTAGTAACAGGGTTTGGATAGGCTCTATGTATTACAACTTGGCTCAGTTGTTGGTGGAGCCTACTGGAACGACGAAAAACTACGAAGTAGACGACTCGTTTGAAGGCCCTGAAAACGGAATGGACCGGGCCCAGGGATGGGTTCGGGTGATTCGGACGCATAATGGATTTATGGTTCGGGCCGAGCTGGAGACCCAGGTCAATCTGACCTGCAGCAGATGCCTTAGCCAGTTCGAATTAAGTTCCACATTAAAAATGGAAGAAGAGTGCTTCCCTGCCGATGATTCGGTAACGGGAGAAACGACTGATTCCTCGGAAGAGGCGTACGAAGCGATTCGTCTGGATGACCAGCATGTTCTGGACATGAAAGAGGTAACGCGCCAATACGTGCTCACCGAGGTACCGATAAAACCCTTGTGCTGTGAGGAGTGCCCGGGATTATGCCCGGAGTGCGGAGCGAACCTAAGTAAGGAAAAATGTAAATGTAATGCAGCTCCGATCGACCCCAGGTGGGGATCATTGGCGGAGCTGTTAACTGAGAAGCAGGATTAACCGGTCTTCTCGATTTTTTAAGATACCACTGACTGAAATAACCAAAGGAACCCCGGCCGGCCCGTATTTTGGGGCCGATCACAAAACCATTAGGTAATCTCCCTTCTCAGCCTCCCACAGTAGGAAAAGTGTACGCTTTGGTGTTTGCCTGGTAGAATTACCGGCGGCAGCCGAAGTATGGCGTGTTATAGGCGTGCTGACCAAGGAAAAAGGACGTGACCAACTATGGGTGCGGTACCCAGAAAGAAACTAACTAGGGCAAGAAAGGGGCGGCGGATAGCCTCATACAGGCTCAGTCCGTTGCACCCGGCAACGTGCCCGCGATGCCGGACCGCAAAGAGGCCGCACGTTGTGTGCCCTCAGTGTGGGTTCTACCGAGGACGCCAGGTGATAGAGCAGACGGTCTAGCTAGATCTGAGGGCATCTGCCTTCAGGTGATACGGCTTTGATCTGGTTCATTTCATCGAGTTATGTACGCTAAGCACACAAAAAGGGTAATTGAGGAGTTGTTTTCGGGTTGTACTTTTTTGTCCTGCTGCCCTAAAATCCGTAAGGTATTGAAGACCGGCGGGAGCCGGTGGAGGTAGCTACGAGTACCGAAGAAGCGATTAAACAGACAAATAATCGGGCGTATGTGTTCCCCGGACAGGGGTCACAGAGCGTCGGCATGGGGGCTGAACTATTTGAGTCTTCCCAGGCTGCGCGGGAAACATTCGAGGAAGCTGACGATAGCTTGGGTTTCCCCTTGTCCCGTTTGATATTTGAAGGACCGGCGACGGAACTTCAGAACACGGCGAATTCCCAGCCGGCGATTATGACCATGAGCATTGCCGCCTGGCGGACCTGGCAGGAAATGCAGGGTCCTCAGGTGATGACAGCTAAGGCCGTTGCCGGGCATAGTTTGGGCGAGTACACCTCCCTTGTGGCAGCCAACGTCATCGAGTTTTCTGATGCCGTGAAACTGGTCCGCAAGCGCGGTGAGCTCATGAACCAAGCTGCAGTCAACCGCCCCGGCGCAATGGCGGCGATACTGGGACTGAATGAACTAGCCTTTGCTCAGATCTGTGACGAGACCGGTGTGGAACTGGCGAATATCAATACCGACGACCAGATCGTGATCAGTGGCGATAAGATTGCCGTGGCCCGGGCCATGGACTTGGCCTCAGCCCGCGGCGCCAAAAAGACGATACCTCTGCCTGTCAGCGGGGCGTTTCACTCCTCGTTGATGTTTGAGGCACAATCTGGTCTGGCCGACGCGATCAAGGCCATGGACTTCAAAGAACCCAAGGTGCCAGTCGTTGGCAACTGCAATTCCAAGTCGTTGACCACCGCGGACGAGATTCGCGCCGAGTTGGTGAACGGCCTCTGCCAGTGCGTCCAGTGGAAGGACTCAGTCCGCCATATCGTAGATTCTGGGGTGACCCAGTTCGTGGAGTTTGGCTCCGGCGGAGTTCTGGCAGGCCTAATAAAAAGAATCGACCGAGGCGTCAAGGTGGCAACTGTGTCAGATACCGCATCCATGCGGAAGCTGGCCGAGGAAGAAGCCTAAACGCTCGGCTTTTAGATGGTGACCCATGATTAGGGTTAAGTACACGGACCAAAGGCGACAATCAAGAACGGCAGCATTGCAATCCTTGTTTGCGGCCGATGTGCGGGGCACCTGGAATAACCCGCCGTTGGAATGGCTGGACGAGGAGGAAGAGATGCCTGAGAGCTCGGTAGAGTTCGCAGAGGAACTATTGGGCGGCGTGTCCAAGAGTCAATCAGGGCTGGATAACGTCATCACCCGCTACGCCCCGGCGTGGCCCGTGAGCCAATTGTCGGTCATCGACCGAAACATCCTGCGTATAGCTCTATTCGAATTGATATACACCCCTGGGACTCCCAGAAAAACGGCGATAAACGAAGCTGTGGAGTTGGCAAAAATCTTTGGTAGCGAGAGCTCGGCTCGGTTCATCAACGGTGTTCTAGGATCCGCGATGTCCGGACTGGAGTCGGGAGAGATCGCCACCATTGAGCCCGTGCCTGAAGGGAGATGATTGATTGACCACTGTTTATGACAGAGTAAAATCCATCGTGGTCGATAAGTTGGGAGTTGAAGAGGACGAGGTCACTGAGACTGCGTCCTTCATTGAGAACCTGAATGCAGACTCCCTCGACTTGGTGGAATTAATTATGGCGTTTGAAGAGGAATTCTCCAGCGGCGGTGAACAGTTGGAGATATCCGATGAAGACGCGGCAAATATCGCGACGGTTAGCGATGCTGTGAGCTATCTCAAGGACCACGGCGTAACTGACTAAGCCCGTTAAGGGCGGTTTACCTGGCTGTGTGATGCGGTGAGGCGGCGGTGGGAGCCGATGTTGCAAAACGTCACTTCTGGACCCCATCCCGGTTTTGTTTTCCCCTATCTCGCCATTCATTTTGTCGTCTTGTGCATCGGGTTATCCGCGATGTTTCCCCAGCAGCATAATCGGGGAAAAATGTCAGGTATCGTGTCTGGAAAAACAGCCCCGAGCACAGGAAGCGAGTAAAAAGGTACGCAGTCCTGGCGGCACTTTCCAATTAGAACGTTCCAATGACGGCCCATCATATGGGCCTCCTACCCCAGTTGGCTAACTCAGTCGAACCGGGAGGTTGGGAACCATGACTTCGTTTGATCATCGGCCTGGCAATCATCGACCAGGTGATTCGGAGGCCGGACATTTCTTCGAGGACAACGACCGCGACGGGAATAGCACGGAATCCTGGATAGCGGGCGAAACCGTCGGCGGTTCCGGGTCCGACGCCTCCCGATCCATGAAGACGCTGGAACAGATCGCTCTGCTGGTGAGACATTGCACCGACTGCCCTTTGTCTGGCGGCCGCACCAACGCGGTGCCGGGTGAAGGCAACCCCAATGCCGAGGTCATGTTCATCGGCGAAGGCCCAGGTTTTCAAGAAGACCGTCAGGGCCGGCCTTTTGTTGGGCGAGCCGGCAAATATCTGGATAGTCTGTTGGCGTCGATCGGGACCAACCGGGAAGATGTGTTCATCGCCAACATGGTCAAATGCCGGCCCCCCGAGAACCGGGACCCAGCCCCGCCAGAACTGGCGGCGTGCACCAAGTACCTTGACCGGCAGATAGAGTTGGTAAACCCTAAACTTATCGTCACCCTGGGCCGGTTCGCATTTGGGCGTTATTTCCCCGGAGAAGGCATCACCAAGGCCAGGGGACAACTAAGAGAGAAAGACGGGCGGAAGATATTCCCGGTGCTTCACCCAGCAGCGGTGTTGCGCCGGGATGAGCTAAGGCCCACAATGATAGAAGACTTCAAAGCGATTTCGGAGATATTGGCGGGCAGAACGGATGATATTGGCACGGAGCCGGGTGTTAAGGCGCCTGAAGCCCCGCATACAGCCCAACTATCCTTCCTGGACGCTCCCAGCCAGGCAGCCGATTCCCTGGCGCAGGCTGAACCATCCACCGTCAACGTAGAAGAAGCATCCCGGCCGGAGCAGTTGACCCTGTTCTAAAGGTTGCAACGCAGGCCGGGCAATCCACAGTTAGGAACAATAGAACGTTGACATCTCAGCTACGCGTCATTCCCCTGGGAGGCCTTGGGGAGATCGGCAAAAATATGATGGCCTTCGAATATGAAGACGATATCGTAATCGTCGATTGCGGAGTCCAATTCCCCGAAGAAGGCATGTTTGGGGTCGACCTGATCATCCCCGACATCTCCTACTTGCTCGAGCGGATCGACAAGGTCCGGGCCATACTAATCACCCATGGCCACGAAGACCACATCGGAGCGCTGGCCTTCATCCTGCCCCAGCTGAAGTGCCCGGTCTATGCGCCGCGGCTGGCCCACGGCCTGATAACCGCCAAGTTGAAAGAACGCCGTGTGGCACGAGACTCCGTGGTTAACCCCATCGACCCCGGCGTGGTCCATCAGATCGGCGACGCCTTCGAGGTCTCTTGGTTCCGAGTGTGCCACAGCATCCCCGACGCCATGGGAATCGCCATAGGGACCCCTCTGGGCACCGTGATCCACACCGGCGACTTCAAGATAGACCACACACCGGTTGACGGCCGTATATTCGACCTGCCGGCCCTAGCCCACTACGGCGACGACGGCGTCCTGCTGCTGTGTTCCGACTCCACCTACGCTGAGGTGCCGGGCTACACCACATCCGAGCGTGTGGTGGGAGAAGCCCTTGACCGGGCCATCGGCGAGGCTGAAGGCCGGGTTTTGGTGGCCACATTTGCTTCCCTGGTATCCAGGGTCCAGCAGGTGGTGGATGCCGCCGCGAAATATGATCGCAAAGTCAGCATCGTTGGCCGCAGCATGGTGGACACGGTCAAAGTCTCCACCGAGCTGGGTTATCTGAAAGTACCGCCGGGCGTTTTGGTCCCTCTGGCCGAGACCAGAAAGCTGCCACCGGAAAAAGTCGTCCTGATGACCACAGGCAGCCAGGGAGAGCCGACCTCAGCCCTGGTCCGGATCGCCAAGCAAGAGCACCGTGACGTGAATATCGTGGCCGGAGACACCGTGATAATCTCGGCCACGCCCATACCAGGGAATGAACTTCCCGTCAGCCACACCATCGACAACCTGCTGCGTCAGGGGGCCAAGGTCCTCTACGACCGGATAGCCATGGTCCACGTACACGGTCACGCCAGCCAGGAAGAACTCAAGCTGGTGCTGCGTTTGGTGCGGCCCAAATTCTTCGTGCCGGTGCACGGTGAATTCAGGCACTTGACTGCCCACGCTCAATTGGCCTGGGACTTGGACGTTGCCAAAGACGGAATCTTCGTCATGGAAGACGGCGACGTGCTTGAGATCTCCGAAGATGGCGGACGCATGGATGAGCGTATTTCTGCCGGGCCTATCTTCGTCGATGGGCTCACCACTCGCGACCTCCATAGCCCGGTCTACAGCGAACGGCGCAGCCTGTCCAAGGACGGCGTGGTAGTGGTTGTCGTAACCACTGACAAGAGCAGCGGCAAGCTGGTGGGACAGCCGGCCGCCGTTTCCAGCGGATTTTTGGACGAAACTGAGACCGGAAATCTCTTTGAAGAGCTGAGCGTTGCCGTTGCTCAAGAGTTGACCAGCAATTGGTCCGGCAGCAAAGAAAACAGCGAAAATGGCGGATTAAAGGCAAAAGTCAGAGAAACTGCCCGCAGCTTCATAGCTGGCTCTGTTCGCCGTTCCCCTATGATAATCCCAGTGGTTTTGGAGGTTTAGTCCAGCCACTCGCCGGATATCGGCCATAGTAACTGCCACTGGAGGGATATAGTGGCCAGTTCAATTTGGCGGAAGCGCGGTAATACCGCCTCGCCATCGATTAAGGACTTCATCCAAGGAGCCCCCGGGTCACTGATAGACGCATTAGTCATTTTGGCTATTGGTCTTTCTGTTGGCCTGTATTTCGGGTTCTCTACTGACGCGCGTGAATGGGCCATCGAGGCCCTTGGTTACGGCTGGGTCCCCATGGGCCTGTTTGTGGCCGTCACGCTGGTCACACTCCGCTACAACCGCCACGTCCTCTTTGTTCACTGGCGTCGTTGGATAGTTGCCGCCGCGTCGGTGGCCATCTCCATCGGCGTGTTATCAACCATATTCCCCTCAGACGGCGTCCTGGAAGATGTCAGTTTGGGCGGCATCTGGGGCGGGTATGTGGGCGGCACACCGGTGATTCTGGCGGCGGCCAAGATGGCTGCCATCTTGTTGGTTGTTCCTCTCATCATCAGGCCCAAGAGCGCCGGCACCCGTTACTGGCAATACACCAGAGTGGCCCTGTTGGCTCTGCAGGTGGGCGTGCTCTACTTCTATATCAGCGTTCAGCAGACCGCGCGGTTCATTGACCGGCGAGTCCGTATCTTGCGCTATGGGATGCACCGCAAGGCCTCCCGAAAAGACCTGATGAAGATGGTGTTCATGGGCCCGTCCAAGACCCCTGTGCGCACCCTGGCCTACCAGGGAGACTCTAAGACAGATATAGAACTTAGCCGTTTAGACGGCTCTCGTCGGGACGCGGGTGTGCTCCTGGACTACCCTGATTTTTTAGACGACCAGAACGAGGAACAGGACACGGGCGATGACAAAAATTGGGAGATGCCCGAGTCCGGCCTGATCCCAACCTTCGACAACAAGGAACCGGCTCTCAGGAAAGCAGGCACCAAGCCCAAGTCGATCGCTGCACCCACCGCCGAAAGGCGACGAGGCAGAGCGGGTTGGGAAACACCCCCCGTGGATATGCTGACGCCGCCCGACACCCACCACGCACCCGAAGCCGCTTTGCAAGATATGGCCCGGCTGGTGGAAACCACCCTGGGTGACCACGGTGTGCGGGTGGAGGTAACTGACGTAAAAGCAGGTCCCCGGATAGTACGTTTCGGTCTGGTCCCAGGCTGGGTCCCGAAGCGTGGCGATGCTGGCCGGGCTGCCATCGGTCTGGACACCGGCGACTCAGACCCGTCAGCCTTAGAACGCAGCAGGGTCAAGGTCCAGAGCATCCTGACGCGAGAAAAAGACATGGCTCTGGCGCTGAAGACCCCGTACCTACGGATCGAAGCCCCAGTGCCCGGAGAGGCCCTGGTGGGCCTGGAAGTCCCCAGCCCATCACCCAGCAAGGTGCACCTGAGAGAGGTCATGGAGACCCCGGCGTTCAAGAAGATAGCCGCCAAGGGTGGCCTGCCGATCGCCTTGGGCCAGGATACCGGCGGCGCGCCGGTGGTATTAGACCTGGCCGCCCTGCCTCACATGCTCATAGCAGGTGCAACCGGCAGCGGCAAGAGCGTTTGCATCAACTCCATCGTGGCATCGTTCCTGCTGACCAAGACTCCGGAACAGCTGCGCATCCTCATGGTCGACCCGAAACGGGTCGAACTGACGCCATTCAACGGTATTCCCCACCTGGTGGGGCCGGTCATCGTTGACGCCGTAGAGGTCAATACCGCGTTGCGCGGCCTGATCCGGGAGATGCTTGGGCGCTACAAGTTGATGGAAGAAGTTGGCGCTAGGAACATCGAGGGCTACAACAAACGGGCCAAAGATAAGATGCCCTTCCTGGTGTTGATCGTCGACGAGTTGGCCGACCTGATGATGGTCGGCGGGTTCGAGGTGGAGCAGAACCTGGTGCGGCTGGCCCAACTAGGCCGGGCCACCGGAATACACCTGGTGCTGGCCACGCAGCGCCCGTCAGTCAACGTCGTGACCGGCTTGCTCAAGGCCAACATACCGGCCCGGGCCGCCTTTGCCGTGGCATCACAGGTCGACTCACGGGTGATTTTGGACGCCGTTGGCGCGGAGAAGCTGTTGGGCAAGGGCGACATGCTATTGCTGCACAACGAGTCTCCCAAGCCGAGCCGGGTCCAGGGCACGTTGGTCTACGACCAGGAGATCGACCACATGGTGGAGTTCTGGCTGAGTCAGGAAGGCCCGGCGCTGCCGATAATCAACGTGGGCGAGCCTGAAGTCGACGAGGACGAAGACAGCGTTGATGCTCACCTGATGGAAGAAGCCAGGGAGCTGGCCGCAAGGAACCCGCAGTTGACGGCTGGTTACCTGGAGCGCCGCCTCAAGATTGGCAGCCGCAAGGCCGATGAGATCATAGAGCTGTTGGGAGAAGAAGGGTTTTTGGACTCTTAATAGCCACGGCCCATAGTAACGGCAACGCGCCCTAAATCGCTAAATTCGCCCAAACACCGACGCCGGTCAATTCAAAAGAGTTGACCGGCGTTGATATTTTTCAACTACGGTCTGGTTTGCTATGATTTGCCCAACCCGGCTTTTATCACGTATCTAAGTTGAATAAATAGTTCTTGCTGATAGATCTTCATACCCACAGCTACCCCCACTCTGACGACAGCTTCATGAGCGTGGACGAATTGATCGAGGGCTCCAAGTCGTTGGGACTGGATGGCATATGCCTCACCGACCATGATGCGTTCTGGACCGATGAAGAGATACGGGACCTCTCCACCAAGCACGATTTCCTGGTCATGCCCGGCTGTGAGATCAACACCGAGTCCGGCCATGTATTGGTATACGGGTTAAGCAAATACGAGTTTGGTATGCACCGACCCGAATTCCTGAAAGCATCCGTAGTACAGGCTGGTGGCGCGATGATTGCGGCGCACCCATACCGGCGGCGCTTCATCGAAGAACCGGCGGAAAAACCCGAGGTGAGAGAAGAGATGCTGGAGCGGGCGAAGGGTGATGAGTTCTTCCAGATGTGTCAGGGTATCGAGGCGTTGAATGGAAGAGGGCTGGCCATCCAGAATGGGTTTTCGCTGGAGTTGGGCGGCCGGTTGAGCGCCAGCATGACTGCCGGCAGCGACGCCCACAAGATAGAGCAGATCGGCACCGTGGCAACCGAGTTCCAAAACCCAATATCCTGCCTCCAAGACCTAATAAGGGAACTTCAAGGCGGCCGATACCAACCGGTTGACCTGAGACAGAGAGCCGTACCGAAGGCTTAGCTGTACCCAAGATATCTAGGAAACCAAGACGCATGGCCGCATTTCCCGCGCAAGTTTTTTAGGAAGCCAAGACGCATGGCCGCATTACTCACAATAGAAGACCTGACAGTTAGCTTCGGCACCTCCGCCGGACGGGTCAAGGCGTTGAACAACGTAAGCCTCACCTTGGAGGAAGGCGAAATATATTCCGTAGTGGGGGAGAGCGGCGCCGGCAAGAGCACCTTGGCGCTGGCCATTATGGGGTTGCTGCCGCAGAATACCGAGGTCTCAGACGGCCGGATCATGTACAAGGACATCGACCTGCTCCGGGCCGGGCCGGAACAGATGCGGGACCTTAGAGGCCGAGAGATCTCTTTGGTCTTCCAGGACGCCCAGTCTGCATTGAACCCCATCGAGGCCATCGGGCCTCAGTTGGAAGAAGTGATCCTGGAGCACAGTGACGTTTCGCTCCGGGTCGCCAACCAGATGGCCCTGGACATGCTTCACCAGATGGGAATGGCTGATCCGAAACGCATCATGGGCCAGTACCCATTCGCTCTCAGCGGCGGCATGTGTCAGAGGGTGATGATGGCCATGGCCCTGGTGCTGCGCCCTAAATTACTGATCGCCGACGAACCCACGTCGGGACTGGACGTGACCCTACAAGCCGAGATACTCCACCGCATCAGGGAACTGGTCAAAGAGCAAAACGCATCAGTCTTGCTGATCACCCATGACATGGGAGTGGTCGCCGCCATGGCCAACAAGGTTGGTGTGATCTACGCCGGTAACGTGGTTGAGAGCGCAGAAGTAGCCCCGCTGTTCTACCGCTCGCAACACCCATACACCTGGTCGCTGCTGCAGGCGTTGCCCCGCATGGACGAACCCGGCAAACGCATCGAGCCGCTACCCGGAAACCCGCCGGACATGATCAACCTGCCCGAAGAATGCGCGTTTCTGCCCCGGTGTTTCAAGGCCCAGAACCACTGCCGGACGCATCCGAAGCCCGTCCTGGCACCGACTGAAGCAGGGCACTTGGTCGCCTGCTATAACCCGGTGATTCCGGTAGAGCCCGCCGAGCCCGTTTAGCGGGTCGCCACATCGTCGCCGACCAGCAATTCCAGGGCCAACTCTGGTTCCAACCTACCCCGTTTGATGGCCAAGTCGGTCTCCAAAAGCCGGTTGTAGCGCCAGACGATCTCCGGCATGGAATGACGCCGGGCCTGTTCTGAAGTCTTCCGTACCACGAAGTCGGAAGACGTCCCCAACCGCCCTTTCATCTCGCTCTGGGGCACCCCGCGGTCGATGGCGTCCCTGGCCAGGGCCAGCAGACGCAATTGGCGTTCGACCATGCCGATGATATAGGGGGCTTCCTTGCCGTCGTCTTTCAGTTGGTGCAGCAAGCGTAGGGCCACGCCGGACTTGCCGTCGATCATGGCGTCCACCGCGGCGAATATACTGGCCTCACGGACCTGGGAGACCATCTCGCCCACATCCGATTCCTGTATCTCCCGGCCGGAGCAGTACATGGCCAGCTTTTCCAGCTCTTGCTCCAAGGTCCATAGGTCGCTGCCGACAAGGTCGGTGATGGACCGGTTGGCTGACGGGCTGATCGACGCGCCTTTGGCTTCTACAGTTGTCTTAACCCAGCGGGCCAGCGCCTCGCCAGACGGGGCGGACAGCTCTTCCACCTGGACCAGGGGTTTGAGCATCCGCAACATGGGGTTGTTGGCGCCCAACGTCCCGTCGGTGAAAACCAATACAGTGGTGTCGGGCATCAGTGGAATTGCATCACCCAGCTGCTGCCATTGACTGGCAACTCCGGATTCGTCTGAGGAACCTCGTCTCCGGCCCCGGCCCCGGCCCTGGGACTCGGCGGTGCCGAGCAAGCCTTCTACTATCACCAGGCGGTAGTCGTCCATGAACGGCAGGGCGTTGCACATGCTCAATAGTTCGCCGGGTTTCGCTTGGGAACCGATGAGGCGGTGCCGGTTGGCTTCCAGCACGTCTCCCGCCCCGGCCTCGGCGATTAGCTCGTCGAGACGTCTGGGTACCAGGAAACTGTCGCCATGGAGCAGGTATACGGGCAATCGTGACTCCGGAGTACAAGGTGGGCCAGGCGTCGCCTAGGTGGGCCGGATTATATCATCGGGATACCGAGGCCACGCCTGCCCGCTGGAGGACCGCTGTCAGCGGATTTCCGGTGACGGCGGTATCGGATGTGTGATTAAATGGTTGCTGCTTTGATAACAAGCATCAAAACGGTTGATATTCACCCGAACCGGAGAGAACACGACAGATGGATTTTGCCCTATTTTCCCACGTGCCCTGGCCGGAAGGCAGTGACGCCAAGCAAGTCTACGACGACATTACCGAAGAGTTCATCCTGGGCGAGGAACTGGGGTTCAAGAGCGCTTGGATGGCGGAGCACCACTTCACCCGCTACGGGCTGGGCTCCGCACCGAATGTTCTAGCCAGCAGTATCGTGGCCAAGACCACGACTCTGAGAGTCGGGTCGGCTGTCTTCGTATCGCCGCTGCATCTTCCAGCGAGATTGGCTGAAGAGATCGCTACCCTAGATGTACTTAGCGGCGGGCGTATCGATGTGGGATTTGGGCGCGGCGCCGCCTCGTCTGAATACAACGTCGCCGATGTCCCTGTAGAAGAGAGCCAGCAGCGGTTTCGAGAATCCATCACCATGATCGAGGGTCTCTGGTCCAACAGGAACTACACGTTCGAGGGCCAGCACTACAGGATCACCAACGCGAACATCGTTCCGCAGCCGGTGCAGGACCCGCATCCTCCGATCTATATCGCGGCCACCCTCACCCAGGCGACTCAGGAATTTGTTGCCGGGTCGGGTCACCCATTGTTGATCGGTGTGGTTCTGGATACCAAGGATGCCGTTGCTTTGTGCCACAACATGGTCGACCTGGCGAAGACCAAGGGTCAGACCATGACCATGAACCAGATACCCTTCTTCCGGTATTTCTACGTGGCAGAGACGGAAGAAGAGGCTAGGGCTGATTCCAAACCGGCGCTGGACTGGAACCTGGACATGCTCCAGTGGCGGCGCACCTTCGATACCGGCAGCGAGGTTTGGGACAAGATTGACGACTTTAGGAAGACCCGCACTGAACTCCCGCCCAGCTATGATTACTTGGTTGAGAACCGGGCCTTCATCGGCAACCCGGACCAGGTCATAGCCAAGATACAGGGCTTGAGAGACGAGGGCATCGAATACTTCGGCTGCAACTTCTCGTTCGGCGGCATGCCCCAGGACAAAGTATTGAAGTCCATGCGGCTATTCGCCAAAGAAGTGATGCCTGCGTTCAAGTAGGCGTCGGGTGGTTTTCGGGGATTAGACCTCAGGACCGGTACCTCGGCTGGTATACCACAAAGCCAATATTTCAACATGGCTGGGCTGAACTCGATAGTAGAGAAAATAGCGGAGCCGGGCCAGGTATACCCGACGCACGCCCACCAGTGAGACGTTGGTTGTGGCAGCACCGATCTCGGGCTGTTGGGAGATTAAATCAAAAGCCTGACGTAGGTCCTCGACGAATACCAACGGTGCTGAAGTCGGGTTGGTCGTCCACCAGTTCGCTGCCTCTTCGATCTGCAGCGAGGCGCTTGCGACGACCCTTATGGCTAACACGGGTCAGATTACGAGATGTTCTTGATGACATCATCGCCATCGACTAGGTCATCGTTGTCGGCTTCGGCGATGGCAAGAAGAAGGGCCGCCTCGTCATCAGCATCGAGCGTAAAAGTATGCTCGTCTGAGACCAAGACAGTGACCGTAGAGCCCTCATCGAGAGGGTCTCCTTCGACGATAACGTGCCCATCCACGACTTTGCCTTTTGTGATTCGCGTATGTCGATTTTACCCCGTATTGGCCTGGTCTTGTCTAAGGATGGGCCGGTAGACGCTCGCCGTGGAAGCCAGCGCGGTCTGCAAAGAATGTTCCCGGCTCGGGGTAGACCTGGGTGTAGAGCCCACGGGTCCGGGTTTTGATGGTCTTGTTGACCCGCAGATAAAGCTCGGTGGGGTGGGCGTTCTGGTCCTTGTACATCTCGCTCTCAAGCGGGCTGCCGTCTTCCAACTCCCAGATGCAGAGGTACTGTAGTGCGTTGCTGTTCGCATCGCCTTCCAGCTTGAACCTGCGGGCGGAAACATAGCCGGGTATAGCCATCCTCTCGGGCAGGTGCTGCTCGTTGTACCACTCGTTGAACTCTGCGTCGTCGGCTGCGTCCACTTCCATGGTCACCACCAACACCGTGGTGCCGATGTGCTTCGAGGGTTCGTTGCCGTTCTTCTGGGTCATTTTTCTCACCGCGATTTCAAGAATCGGAAGCCAATTGAGGCACCGTATCCACCCATCAAAACGGGACTGAATACGCAGGCGGCCGCCGCTTGCGAGAGGGTGGTGGGGTAGTATAGCATTGGGCGTGGTTTTCCCGGCTTCGGATTGGTATTTTCTGAGACTCGCGTAGGGGATGGTATGAACCAGAAGGTCCGCCTAAAGGTCAACGGCACTGACCATGAACTCGACATCCCGGCCCGGCGCCTGCTGGTTGATTGCATCCGGTATGACATTGGCCTCACCGGCACCAAAGAGAGCTGCAGCGTTGGCGTTTGCGGCGCTTGCGCGGTGTTGGTAGACGGCGAGATGTACGCCTCCTGCATCACCCTGGCTGCCGCGGTGGATGGCTCTGAGATCACGACCATCGAGGGTATCGCCGAGAACGGCAACCTCCACCCCATACAGCAGGCGTTCATCGACCACGGCGGTTTCCAATGCGGCATCTGCACCCCCGGCCAGGTCATCGCGGCAAAGTCGCTGTTGGAAGAGAACCCCAAGCCCACTGAAGACGAGATCAAAGAATATATGATGGGCAACCTGTGCCGCTGCACCGGTTACTACGGCATCCTGAACTCCATCGCAGCCGCTGCCGAGAAGATGGATACGGCAGCAGGGAGCGGCGGATGATCGATTTCGAATACCACGCACCGACAAGTCTCGACCAGGTTTTTGAACTCCTGGAAAAGCATGGCGACGATGCCCGTTTGATGGCCGGCGGCACCGCTCTGGTCATCCAGATGAAGCAACGGCTGTCTCAGCCTGGTCATGTCATCGGGCTGCGGAAGGTGGGCGACCTGAACACCATCGAATGGACAACCGGCGGCCTCCGGATCGGCGCCCTCTGCACCCAACGTCAGATAGAGCAAAGCATCCTGATCGGAGAAGACCTGCCGCTGCTTGCCGACACCTTCCGTAAGGTGGCGACGCCTCGGATACGCAACATGGCCACCATCGGCGGGGGGCTGGTCAACGGCGACCCGAACCAGGACCCGCCCCCGGCGCTGATCGCCCTGGGTGCGTCTGCTGTGATGACGTCTAAGAGTAGCGAGAGGGTAGTGGCTGTCGAAGACTTGTTCATCGACTACTACGAGACCGACGTCCAGCCCGGCGAGATACTGACCAGCGTATTGGTCCCAAAGGCCCCGGCCGGCTCGGGTTCGGTCTATCTGAAATTCCTGCCCCGCACGGCCGATGACTACGGCACCGTATGTGTGGCGGCAGTGGTGTCCAAGGAACAGGACGGCACTTGCAAAGATATCCGCATCGTTCTTGGCGCAGCGGGTGTTACGCCCATCCGGGCCAAAGAGTCTGAAGACGCCTTGCGTGGTAAGCCACTGACCGACGAGAACATCCGGGCCGCAGCGGCGTTGGTCAAAGACGCCGTCGACCCGCTGGAAGACTTCAGGGGGTCCGCCGAGTACAAGACTGATATGGCCGAGGTCTTCGCTCGCCGCGCGGTCGAGCAGGCCATGGCTTTGATACCGGCCGGAACCTAGCCCGATTGAAGATCGAGATCGTGTCGGTTGTTCCGGCCAGCCGCGACGCCACCTGGGCGTTGGTCATGGACATCCCAAAGGCGGCGTCCTGCATACCGGGGATCAAAGATGTCACCCCCGACGGCGAGGGCCGGTACCAGGCCACGTTACAAGCCAGGGTCGGGCCGATGGGCATGACCCTGAGTGGACTGATCACCGTCATTTCTCAAGACGCTGAAACTGGTGAGGCCATATTCCTGGTTGAGGCCAATGACCGACGGGTAGGCGGCGGGGTCAAGACCAACATGACGATGAGGGTGACCGCCAATTCGCCGGACGAGACCGAACTGGAGATCGTGGCCGACACTACTTTTATGGGCCGGTTGGGTGAACTGGGCCAGCCCATCATCCGTCGGAAAGCCCGGAACACCCTGGAAGAGTTTTCCAAGAACCTGAACAAATTGATGGCCTCGGAACAATAACCTGAAGGGCCTCATAGTCTCCGGTCGTTACTAAGACCCCTCGGTCCCACAATCCCATTTTGGCCGCCCCGTTAGCCTAGTTTCGTTGACACAAAAATCCGGTGGTTCCTATACTGTTGTGTAACGCTTTTTGTTAAGTCCTTTGGTAAACCCTTAGGATTTGGCGGCGAGGACCATCCTGATTTAGAGGCTCGGTCTATCTGAGACGGCCGGGGAAAGCCTGTGTGCGGTATCGTTGGGTATGTCGGCGGGCAGGACGCTTGGCCCATCATCTATGAGGGGCTGAAGCGGCTTGAGTACCGTGGCTACGACAGCGCCGGGATAGCCATCGTCGATAATCAGGGTGACATCCAATTGCGCAAGACCGTTGGCAAGGTCAACGGGCTAGACGGCGAAGGCGAACAGGCCCACCCCCGCGGCTCCGTAGGCCTTGGCCACACTCGCTGGGCCACCCACGGACGGCCCTCCCACGAAAATGCTCATCCCCATCTCGACTGTCAGCAGCGCATCGCCGTGGTCCACAACGGTATCGTTGAGAACTACATGGAACTGAAGCGCCGGTTGATGGACTCCGGTCATACATTCGAATCACAGACCGACACCGAGGTCCTCACCCATCTGGTGGAAGAGGGCATGGACCGGGGTCTCAACTTCCAAGAGGCTTTCAGGCGCATGGGCCGCATGGTGAAGGGCTCCCAGGCCATCTCAGCAGTGCTCCAAGGCGAAGACGCCGAGATCTGCGCCCTGCGCTTGGGACACGCCGGCGGCATAGTGGTTGCCCAGGCAGACGGACAGGCGATAATCGGTAGCGATCTGCCGGCGTTGCTCCCCCTCCTGAAGAGCGAGTCCAACATGGGCCAGGTGGGCTTTTTGGAAACCGGCGAGATGGTTGTGATCACCCGGGACCAGGTCGAGTACCAAGACCTGGAAGGGAACCACATAGACAAGCAACCCCGCATGGTCTCCCAAGAAGAAGTGCTGGTCGACAAAGCGGGATACCAGCATTTCATGTTGAAAGAGATCATGGAGCAGCCACAGGCCGTGGCCAGCGCCATGCGGGAACGGGTCAATTTTGATACTGGCCGGGTGGAACTGCCTGATTTCCCACTCTCGGTTCAGGAGATCGCCGAACTTGACCGGGTCATGCTCATCGGCTGCGGCACCAGCTTGAATGCTGCCCACGTCGGCCGCCATCTGGTGGAAAAATACGGCGGTCTGCCGGCAGAAGCCGAGAGTGCTTCCGAGTTCCGGTACCGCGACCCCTACATCGGCCCCCGAACGCTGGTTGTGTCCATCGGCCAGTCCGGCGAGACGGCAGACACGGTTGCCGCCATGCAGATGGTCAAAGACAAGGGCGCGAAACTGATAACAATCTGCAACGCCGAAGGCAGCCAGGCTTCCCGGATCGCAGACGGGTCGCTCTACATGCGGGCCGGGATCGAGATCGGGGTGGCCAGTACTAAGACATTTGTGGCCTCGCTGACGATCCTGAACCTGCTGGCCATCTACTTGGGTCAGTCCCGAGGAGTGTTGGACTCAGCGAAAAGCCAGGAACTGGTGGACGGCCTAGCCCAGATACCTAGGTTGATGGGCGATATGCTGGCCGACAGCGCGGTCTACCAACACCTGGCCAAAGAGTACGCGGGCTTCGATAATTTCTTGTTCTTGGGCCGGGGACTTAACGCCCCCATCGCCACCGAAGGCGCTCTGAAACTCAAAGAGATCAGCTACATACACGCCGAGGGTTATCCCGCCGGCGAGATGAAGCACGGTCCGATAGCCCTCATCGACAGTTCCATGGCGACCGTTGCCCTGGCGCCCAAAGACTCGCTGTACGACAAAGTGGTGAACAACGTCAAAGAGGTTAAGGCCCGGGATGGACGAGTCCTGGCGATATTGACCGAAGGCGACACTCAGTTGGCGGGGGATGTGGACCATGTGTTGTACATCCCGGAGGCCCCGGAGCACCTGATTCCGTTGCTAACGACCGTGCCGCTGCAGATGTTGGCGTACCACATAGCCCTTCTACGAGACCGGGATGTGGACCAACCCAGGAACTTGGCCAAGTCGGTGACCGTCGAGTAAAGACTCCTACTCAGCCCCTGGTTTTCCTCATTGCCCTGCAATCTCGCGCTCAACCCCCCTGGCATAATTGCCGACTCATTTCGCCGCTGACCATAGCGATTCCGACGCAAATGCTATCTGAGTATTCATATGGCGTTAATGGCCGGTCGAATTCCGGCAATCAGGCCGAAAAGAGGATTGCAGTAATGCCCCGGTGATGCAATCATAATATTGCGTCATGTTGGTTATCTGGCGCGGATTCTCATCATATTTTCTGGGCCCTAATCGGGTCTTAAAAAGGAAGAACCTTAGATGTTTTCCAGGCTTGATCACCCCTCGGTTGAATACAAAGATTACCGCCCCCTCTTGGACCCTGAATTGGCCGACAATCTGGCCGCTGTCGCAAGTGAATTCGGACAGCTGCGGGTGCTGCATCTGAACAGCACCGCAACCGGTGGTGGGGTGGCGGAGATTCTCCAGTCCATGGTCCCGCTGGGAAATTCACTGGGGATCGAGACCGAAAGGATCGTGATCAACCCCGACAAGCCGGAATTCTTCGACGTCACCAAGAAGATCCATAACATGCTCCAGGGTTCGGAAGGCGAGCTAACGCCAGAGGAACTGGAGATATATCTCGACTGCATCAAGAGAGTCGCCGAAGACATGCGGGCCAAAGGCCTGACCGCCGATGTCTGGTTCGTACACGACCCGCAGTTGCTGCCCCTCGCCCGGTTCCTGCCCAAGAAGGACACCGAGACCTGGATCTGGATCTGCCACATCGACCTCACCACGCCCAATAAGTCGGTGTTGGACGCCCTGATGCCTCTGACCCAGGATTACGACCAATTGATCTTTTCCCAGACCGCCTACGTCCCCAAGAACCTGGGAGATAAAGTTCCGGTGCTGATCGCGCCTCCGGCCATCGACCCGTTGACCGTAAAGAACACCCCCATGGACATGGACCAGGCCAGGAAAATCGTCCGCTCTATGGGTATCGATACCGACCGTCCTCTGATCACCCAGGTGTCGCGTTTCGACCTTTGGAAAGACCCTTGGGGGGTGATCGACGCCTATCGCATCGCCAGAGAGTCGGTGCCAGGACTGCAGTTGATCCTGTTGGGCTTGAGCCAGGCCACCGACGACCCCGAGGGAGTCAAGGTCTATCAGACCGTGGCCGACCATGCCGCTGGAGACCCGGACATCCATCTTTATATCGACCCCAGCGATATGCCGGTGTCGGTTGACGAAGTTGTGAACGCCGTCCAGATGGCCTCCCGGGTGCTGATGCAGAAATCCACCAGAGAGGGTTTCGGTCTCACCGTCACCGAGGGTATGTGGAAGGGTAAGCCGGTCATCGGCGGCGACGCAGGTGGTATCCGCGTGCAGATCAACGACGGTGTCAGTGGCTTCCTGGTCTCCTCGCCCGAAGAGTGTGCCAAACGGCTGGTGGAATTGCTCAAAGACGACGCACTGACCGCCCGTATCGGCGAAGCGGCCAGAGAGAGCGTGCGTCAGCGGTTCCTGCTACCCCGCCTGGCCTTTGATTACCTGAATGTCGCCAGGGCCCACTTCAGCGGCGGGATGCCGGCGGTCAGCGGAGACTAGACCGCCCCTCCTACCCAACTATCTTCGGAAGACCGGCCGGTCCTAGCGACCGGCTGCGGATTCTTATCTCGTTGTCCGCCACTTTCCTGCCTGGCTTGTCGGCGATTTGGTGTTAGAGTAGAGTCTGATTTGCCGTCTCGGCCCGCGTTTAATATGCGGAGTTGAGATGACTGAAAACTCGAAATAAATCGGCAAGCAAGATAGGCATGACATTGATCCGCGTCAAAGCGCCAGCCACCACCGCAAACATGGGCCCTGGGTACGATTGTCTGGGTATGGCCCTCGATGTCTGGAATACCCTCGAGGTAGAGGTCCTGGACAGCGCCGAGCCTGTTGTTGAGATCGTTGGGGAAGGCGCCGGCGAGCTAGGTACCGGGCGCGACAACCTGGTCTACCGTTCCATGGAATTTCTCTTCAAGGACGCGGGACAAGACATGCCCGCCGTCCGCCTCAAGTGCGACAACGCCATCCCCTTGGCCCGTGGCATGGGCAGCAGCGCCGCCGCCATCGCGAGCGGGCTGGTCGCCGCCAATGCCATCTGCTCCCAGGACTACGCACCCAACGACCTGCTGGAGATGGCAGCGACCATCGAAGGACACCCCGACAACGTTGCAGCCGCCGTGTTGGGCGGGATGCAATTGGTCATCGCGGACCAAACGGAAGAAGGCAACCGGCTATTCACAGTGCCGATCAACGTCCCACCGGAACTACATGCGGTGATATTTGTTCCCGACGTTAGGATATCCACGGAGGACGCACGAGCCGTACTACCAGAAAAGGTATCTGTGGCCGATGCTGTACATAACATGGGCCGTGTTGGGCTTCTGGTGGCCAGTATGGCCACCAATCACCCGGAGTACTTGGCCATTGCAACCCAAGACCGGCTGCACCAGCCCTACCGGCAGCCGTTGTTCCCCGCCATGAAGGTGATCTTTCAAGCGGCCCTGGACGCCGGCGCCTTGGGGGTTTTCCTGTCCGGCAGCGGCTCCACGGTGTTGGCGTTGACCCAAGGCCGCGAGATGACCGTGGCCTACGAGATGGCCGAGGCGGCGCGCCAAGCCAGTGCAGAGGGCAAAGTCAGCGTGACCCAGCCCACAGTGCGCGGCGCCCACCTGATTGACCAAGAGTCATAGTCGAACCATGTCACTAGTTGTTCATAAATATGGTGTCTCCAGGTAATGGCCCTAGTAGTTCATAAATACGGTGGCTCGTCTGTTGCCGACGCCGAGAAGATCAGGAACGTGGCCCGGCGCATCGCCGTGGTCAGGGAGAAGGGCACGGGTGTTGTTGCCGTGGTCTCGGCCATGGGCGACTCCACGGACGACCTGATAGACCTGGCTCACTCGGTCTCGGACCAACCGCACCCCAGGGAGCTGGACCTGCTGCTTTCAACCGGTGAGCTGGTGTCCTGCACCCTGCTGACCATGGCATTGGCCGACCTGGGCCAAGAGGCTGTGAGTCTCACCGGTTCCCAAGCCGGCATACATACCGACACCAGCCATGGGCGCGCCCGCATCGACCGCGTGGACACGGCCCGGATGCTGAAGGAACTGCAAGAGGGCCGGATAGTGGTGGTGGCAGGATTCCAGGGCATAACCGACGACCAAGATATTACGACCCTTGGGCGCGGCGGCTCCGATACCACCGCTGTGGCGCTGGCGGCCGCTTTGGAAGCCGACCGTTGCGAGATATATACCGATGTCGACGGCATCTACACGGCCGACCCCAGGATCGTCCTGGAGGCCCGTAAGCTGACCGAGATCGGCTACGATGAAATGCTTGAGTTGGCCAACTACGGCGCGAAGATGCACCCCAGGTCCATCGAGTTGGGCTCGGTCTACCAGGTCCCGATCTATGTGGCTTCCAGCTTCAACGACACTCCGGGGACATTGATACACGGCGAAGCGGACAAGAGAGAGATGGAAAACAGAATCAAAGTTACTGGAATCGCCTGCACCAACAACGTGGCCAAGATCACTGTGCGCAGCGTACCGGACCAACCGGGCGTGGCGGCAGCTTTGTTCGAGCCTCTGGCCCAGTCTGGCATCAGCGTGGACACCATCGTCCAGAACACCAGTGAGGACCGGACAACGGACATCAGCTTCACTGTCAGCGGGACCGATCTGAGCGCTGCGATGGCCAAGGTTGAGGAATTGACCAAAGAGATCGGAGCCGGCGCGCTGATCAGCGAGGCCAACCTGGCGGCGGTGAGCGTTGTAGGGTCCGGGATGCAACACACGCCTGGCTATGCGTCGCGCATGTTCCGGGTGCTGGCCGACGGCAACGTAAACATAGACATGATCACCACGTCGGAAATTCGCATCTCCTGCATCATCCGAGAAGATCAGGCCCAAGAAGCGGTCCGCTTGCTGCACCGGGGCTTCCAGTTAGACGAGCCGGACGAATCGAAATAATTAGGCTCCTGATAGCCCTGCCAGCGAGCGGCTTGCTCGTCTGATCTGCGGCCAGCATCTGATTCAAAAGAGAGTTTGTCCTTGCCTCAGCCCTTCCTATCAGTCGTGATCCCCACGTTCAACGAAGAAGCCCGGATCGGGGGAACCCTCACCAAGGTGATCTCATACCTGTCGGCCCAGGATTACCAATGGGAGATCGTGGTGGCAGACGACGGCAGCACCGACCGTACGGCCCGGTTAGTGGGCCAGGAGATCGTTGAACATCCCAATATCCGCGTTTTGCATCTACCTCACCGAGGCAAGGGATGGGCGGTGAAGAACGGCATGTTGGCGGCAGGCGGCGAGTACCGGTTGATCTGCGACGCTGACCTGTCTGTCCCCATAGAGCAGATTGAAAGACTCCTGCCTCCATCAGGGCCGGGCTCAGACATAGTGCTGGGATCCCGGGAGGCCCCGTCGGCGACCCGGATCGGTGAACCAGCCCGACGCCACCTGATGGGCCGTGTCTTCAACCGGCTGGTGGCGCTTCTGGCCGTGCCAGGTCTGGCCGATACCCAATGCGGGTTCAAGACCGTTAGGGGAGATGTGGCCGAAAGCCTTTTTCCCAGATTGACTCTGGACGGGTTCTCATTCGACGTTGAGCTGCTCTATCTGGCCCGCAAATCGGGAATGACGTATTCCGAGGTCGGCGTGGACTGGTACTACCGTTCTCAGAGCAAGGTCAGGCCATTGCAGGACGCATTGGCCATGACGCTGGACCTCCTGAAGATTCGCTGGCGGCACCGCGGTCTATCCTGACCCAAACGGCGCATTTACCTTTAGGATCTGCCGAGAGACTTATCGGTAAACCCGGCAGGATTGGGCCTGCTTGACTACCGGTTTTGGGTAGGTGGATACAAGACTGTAGAAATTTCCATATTTCTCGCATATTCTGGCTTGACCTTTGGCGAGACGATAGTGTAATTACTACTAAAGGCCTAGGCATGAATCGAGCCTCGCTTAGCCATGTACCAGCACGGTTCGATCAAGTCTGATCTAAGAATGGCACCGGCCAGCCATCTTGGAAGAATATCAATGGGGCTATGTCGATAGGTACGAGCAAAATGTCGGGGCTCGGTCGAGGAAGCACAATACCGGGCAGGAGACGGGATGGATTCGGAAGCCATACGCACACCAAGCAGTATCCGTTTGAAAAACGACCTCAGCCACGATGCCGTTAACCTTGCATTGCAGGGCGAATGGGAACGCGCGACTGAAGTGAACAAGGCGATCTTGGAGCTTTTTCCCGACGACGTAGAAGCGATGAACCGTCTGGTAAAAGCGCTCATGGAGTTGGGAAGTTATCTGGACGCCCGCGCTGTATTGAACCAGGTCTGCGAGATGGCCCCCTACAACACGATCGCCAAGAAGAATCTGGCACGGCTAGATCAGTTAACCTCCGACCCCGACTCGGCCGGCGTTGCCCAGGCCAAGCGGAGCAGGAAGACCGCCGGCGCCCCTCAGATATTCATCGAAGAGGGCGGCAAATCGGGCACCACCGTTTTGCGGAACACCAAAGGGAACAAGGCGGTGCTCCGACTTTCCACCAGCGAGCAGGTGGTTTTCTCCCGTGAGAAGAACTCGGTGATCGTGCTGACACTAGACGGCCAACTATTGGGTCAGTTGGAGCCGAAGCTGGGGAGCAGACTTGGCAGGCTGATGGACGGCGGCAACAAGTATGCCGCCGTGGTGGCCATCGTAAATGGCGATGAAGTCTCCGTGATCATCAAGGAGACATTCAAACACCGCAGCCTCCAGAACGTATCGTCCTTCCCTTCCAAGGCCAAGGAAAATAACCGGGTGCTTACAAACGAGACCGTGGCCCGGTTCATGCGTGAGGAAGCAGAGGACGATGACGAAGAAGAGAACGTTATCGACGAAGAAGAGATGGATACCGGTTGGTCGGCTGACGACGAGTAGATCGCCGTAGCTGTCGTTTCGCTTTTGCTCAGGCCCGGTGTGACATCCCGCGTTTTTCCGCGTCTACCCGCGGATCACGGCCTATTTCAGGTTCCAAGTGCTGATGATGCCGTCGGAGTTTGAGATCCACACCTGTAAAGCAATCACCTGCTTGTTGCCATCTTCGTCGGTCGCCGTCACGTTATAGGAGTCTATGATCGAGACCAATGCGGTGGGCCAGGAATACCGGTCTTCAGAGAACGTACCACCTCCGAAGTCAACGAGCAGGTCGCTCCAGTAATACCCTTTGCTAACAGCGGCTGTGGCGGTGAATGTCAGAGTTTTGGACGTTCCCGATGCCAGCGGAATCTCTGGGTTGAACTTCCAGGTTATCCGTTGGCGGTCCACCTGGTTCTCATGGTGTAGCTGGTGCGGTGTATCGACGATGTCTCCTGATTGGCTGGTGGAAACGTAGGAAAAGCCTACGGGAAGCAGGTCGATGAATTCTTTGAGCGTCACGTCGTCGGTGCCGATGTTTTCGATGGTGATGTTGTAGTCGGCGGTGAACGAGTAGGTATAGGGCGAGGTGTATTCGTTGGTCGAAATATAGCTCACCGAGTCCAACGTCTTGCCAGCCCTGACCGCTTCACCGGGACATACGCCCGGGAGAATGCCGATCTGGACGATGGCCGTTTTCCCGCTCCTGGTCTTGTTTCCCCCTGGTCCAACCTGGAATTCATTACAGTAGGTGCCAGAATCAATGCTGGTTTTTGCGTCGAACGTCAACGTCACCACGCCGCCAGATGGGATGGATGTTCCAGGCGGCATATCCCATTCGATCTCTTCTTCCTCCTCTTCTTCACAGAGGCCTTCCAGATCGTCTGGGACAATTACCACGGCCTCGGCTCCGGGTAACGTCAGTTGGTTTTCCGGGCCTTCGCAGTCATAAACGAACCCTGGAGGCAGTGTGTCTTCTATCTGGTTCAGCGTTGTAGAGGTACTGTCTCTGTTGACGATGGTGAGGGTGTAAGTGACTGAAGCTCCGCCAAGCGGATTGGCATCAGATACTGTTTTGAAGGTTTGAAAATCCCGGTTGCCGTAGGCCGAAATCGGCGGTATCACGGACAGTGGATTTCCGACGGGGTCATTGGTTGAGCCCGAAGGGATCAGAGTCTGTTGGACCGATGTGATCGTGATGCTCTTGTCGCAAGGCGTGATGACTTCTGTTGAAGTGGCGCCTGTCGGGTCTCCGGGGTCGACATTTTCCGAGAGCCAATCCCCCCAGCGAGCAGGGTCCGCCACCAGATAATCCAGGTATTCCTGCACCGCCAACCCGCAGTATTGACGGTGGGTTATGTCAGTCTTGACCCGGGCGTCGATCGCGGAGTTCTGCGCCAGGTCTAGTGACGCGGTTATGAGGGGTATCGAGAACAGCAGAAACCCCAAGGCAGTCAGGATGGCGATGCCGCCCCGCTGGTCTCCCATTCTTTGCAGACGCTCGGTACAGAACTTGTGGATGGTTGACCTGATCAAGACAGTTTCCTCAGGTAAGTGATCAGGTTCAGGTTGTCGGTGGTCTCCTGGTCGCCCACGACGTCGATGTTCAGCCTCAGTGTGCTACCGCAGAGGGTAAAGCTGGTGGAGTTCGCGATGACTCCGGTGGCCAGGACCAGCGGTGTTCCGTTGCCATCGAAGTCTCGCAGGAGTTGGTCGCCCGCGACGCTGTAAACAGCGTTGTGAGTGGCGCCTGAGGTGTCGGACCAGGTCAACGTGACCTGCTCGACCGAGGGATCAGGTGAGCAATCCAACCGGTCCACGCCGCTGGAATCCAAGACGTCCGTGGCGTTCAGTGCGTCACCGGCGAACCAACTGCCGGCATGACGCACCTCTCTAACCGCATTGATATCGTCCGTCCAGAAACGCTGGATGGAAAGCACTTGGAACATTCCGGTCCCGAATATGCTCACAACCACGGTCAAGATGCTGACGGAGACCAGCAGTTCAATCAGGGTGAACCCGCGAGATGAGCCTAGTATGTGGCGGTGTTGTCTCATCGGTCACGGCCCCGACCGCAGCGATTCCAGCACGAGGATGCTCTGGCCGTCTCTGGTGACAGTTACGACGACTTTCTCGATGGAACCGGCGTAACCGTCGGATACATAGTCCTCTGTTGCAGCGCTCACGGCAAAACCGGTTGGGATTGAAAGGTTCAAGCCAACGTCATCGGCTATGGAGTTGTAGGAGGCCGTGGGAGCCAGGTAGGGCAGGGTGTAGACGTATTCCATCTGGTTACGGGCCAGGCTCTCGGCCACGGCGTTGGCGCTCACCCGGTCACTGGAGGTGTGGGCTGCCCCCACTCCCAAAAGTACCGCCGTTCCCGCAGATGAAAACATCGCTAGGGCGATAACCGTTTCCATCAGGGTTATCCCTTGCGAGCTTGAGAAAGCGGACCGGATGTGGTCCGCCAATCTGTGTGCGGATGAGCGAATGATATTTAAAGAACGGGTCATCGGGTTCACGAGGTAGTGTTGCTCTTTTTAGGAGGCAGATAGGCAAATCGCCAGAGGTTAGCTGGGCCGAACCCAGCGCCACCTCTGGCGAAAAAACTATCGGTTTCTAGTTAAGTCGATGGTTTATGGACAGGCAGCCGGGCTGCCGGTTGCAGCCACCTGGGTGAGTATCCTGCCCGTGCCAGCCCAGGTGTAGCAGTACGTGGTGCTGGCGTCGCGCAGGTAGGTCGACAGGTCCTGGGCACCGGCTCCAACCTCAAAGTCCAAGGTATCGGTGATGAAAGAGGCGTCTCCCTCGGCGACCACGGCGGTCAGGGCGTTATCGGCCATCATGGTGTCGACCGCGGACTGGATGGAGTCTCACTCGGCGTTGGCGGCTCCTGTGTCTCCGCGCCCGGAGAACTGAATCACCAAAGGAACGATCACCGCTGCCAGGGCGACGATTATGCCCACAACGACTAACAGTTCAATCAGGGTGAACCCTTTTTGGTCTTCGGATCCTCTTCCCATGGTTCGTTTAACTAAGTTACGCATTTGAATCTTCTCCTAGAAGGTGCCCTTCGCATCGGGTCGGGTAATTTGTTCGTAACACCGATTATGCGGCGGGCTCTTTCTCTATTTTGTGATGCACCTCAGCTATTTGGTGTGACGTTCGTCACATTTATGTATTTCTTCCTAGCGGAGTTCGGTGGGCCAAGCTCGTTAAGTAACTTTTATTCAATCGAACATAGTGTGGACCGATAGGGCTGGTTGGGTGCGTTATCGCATCCGATAAACCAGTGCTATCAATCAACGTTAGGACAATGGATTCTTAAGTTCAACCCAAGATATTGGGACGGTTGCCACTCTGTCTTAAGCGTTGGAGACCGGGGTTGGCTGCGGGCCTGGGCTCAGTCTAGTAAAACCCTGAGGACGGTCGTTTCAGGCTCTTGTTCCAGGGGTGAGTCGACTTCAGCCGCGGATACCCCGGCTATTGAAAGCAGGGTTGAGCGGAGCGGATTAGGGCTGCGCAGGCGTATCCAAACGTCCATCCCGTTTCTATGGGAGTTGGAGATCATCCGGAGCAGGTGTATCTGAGGAAACTCGCGAATGGCGTCGATGAATCTGATCAGTTCTTTTACGGAGCTAGATGTCTCGACAACCAGCTTTAAAGCGCCTTCGTAGGTCTCTCTCCCGACGTTTGGTCCGGCGGGGTTGGCGGAAGCGCCAAGATGAACCGAGTTGTCCCGTGGAGCGCCAGCCTCGAATAATGGGGCCTGGGTTGGGTAGCTACGCGCGTCATCCCGCGGGTGCAGAAAAAACATATCTGCTTCGGACGAAGCCGGGAAGGACAGTGCGTTCTTATCGCGGTCGACGTTGGTGCGCCGGAGGACGGACTTTATCCGCGATGCAAGTTCATGGATGGAGAATGGTTTGGTGATGTAATCGTCTGCACCCATCTCCAGCCCGCGGACCTTGTCGGCGTCCCGGTCCATGGCGGTAACCATTATGATGGGCACCTGAGAGGTCTCACGGATCTTTTGGCAGGTTGTGAATCCGTCCATCTTTGGAAGCATGACATCCAGAAGGACGAGCGACGGTGGCGTCTGGGTCAATAATTCCAGGGCCTCTTCGCCGCTGCCGGCGCAGGTTACCCGGTAACCGACCTGTTCAAGGACGAATCGCTCCAAGCGTGAGATGCGGTCGTCGTCTTCAACCAGGAGGACCATACCTCCGTTGGAGGCCGAGATTCCGCCCGAGTCAGGTTTGCCTAAAACCATGATTAAGTACGTCTCCGAGCTAAAGGGTTACATTCAACGCTAGCATTGGTTTGATTTAAAAGAGAGCCTTTTGGTTGAATAAAGACTGGGCTCGGATCACACCGAGGCCGTACAGGGCTTTTGACAAATAAATGGCTCAAATAGCACTGGCTTTTTGAAGGGCTTAAACGTGGGGGTCTTGCCTCACCACTAATAGGCATATAGAATGTTTTCTTGTTGCGCTCAAACCAACCAATGAACAGAGGAGGACAGGTGATTGGAAGTACTAGGACTTCATCTCTTGTTGGAACTAAAGGACTGTAACTCCGAACTGCTTAACGACCTCTCTTATATTCGCCGGTCGATGATAGAGACGGCCCAAGACGTGGGAGCCACAATCATCGGCGAGTCATTCCACCACTTCTCCCCCCAGGGTGTCACTGGAATTCTGGCTATCGCTGAGTCTCATATCTCCATTCACACGTGGCCGGAATACGGTTACGCTGCTGCGGATATCTTTTCCTGCGGAACGTCATTTTTGCCAAGGGAGGCGGCTAAGAAATTGGCCGAAGCCCTGGAATGCCATAACCCGGAGATCCGAGAGATTCAAAGAGGGCTGGCGGTCCAGGAGGCCGTGGGACTCTAACCGAGCCCGCGGACCAAGATGGACATGTCCGGCAATTGGTTTATCGAGGGTGTCTCACCCGAGTTGGCCGTGATGCTGAAAGTGCGTCAGGTCTACTACTCGGGCCAGACCGCCTACCAGAAAGTCGAAGTTCTTGACTCGGAATTGTTTGGCCGAAGCCTTATTCTGGACGGCAAGACCCAGTCTACGGAACGCGACGAGCACATCTACCACGAAACGCTGGTTCACCCCGCCATGCTCTGCAACCCGGGACCCAAGCAGGTATTCATCGGCGGCGGCGGCGAGGGCGGAACCCTGCGTGAGGTATTGGCGCACAGCTCCGTGGAACAGGCCACGATGGTCGATCTTGACCCTGAAGTGGTCGAGCTCTGCCGCAAATACCTACCCAACCACCACAAAGGTAGCTTTGACGACCCCCGGACCAACCTGGTCCACGAAGACGCCCGCGGTTATCTCCAGAACACCTCAAGTTTTTACGATGTAATCATCTTGGACTTGGTCGACCCTCTGGAGGGCGGGACTGCCGCTTTGCTGTACACCCAGGAGTTTTACTCCATCGCCAAGGCCCGGCTCAACCCCGGTGGTGTGTTGGTCACTCAATCTGGCCCGGCCGGCCTGCTGAACTACACCGAGTGCTTCACGACCATCTTTAACACCCTGAGTACCCTGTTCGCCCACACCAAGGCCGCTCAGGTGCACATACCGGCTTTTCAAACGCTGTGGGGCTTCACGATCGCTTCAGACACGGCGTTCACGGATGACGCAGAGGACCAAGTGGATGCTGAAGTGGAACGCCGTCTGTCCAACCCCTTGAAGTATTACGACGGCATCAGTCACCGGAACATGTTCGCCCTACCCAAGTTCCAGAGGGACGGCCTCAAATCGGAAGACCGAGTAAACAAAGACTCAGACCCGGTCTTCATGATCTAATCGGCGCAGCCGACGTTTGTACCTGCCGGTTATGGCGAGCGTGCACATCGCCAGGACGACACGACCAGAATAAAAAAAGGAGCGCCGAATGGCGCTCCTTTTTTTATTCTCGGTTTTTTGCGGTTGTTACGGGCGGATCAGCACCCGGGTGGTGCCGTCGGGGTCGGAGCGTTTCGTCAAGACCTCGTGTCCGGCCTTCTCGGCCCACAGTGTCACGTCGTAGATGTTCAAGGCGTCGGCCAAGATGGCTTCCACGAAGGACTCTTTGTCCACGTCTACCTGCTTGGTCAGGGCGGCTATCACCCCGGCGCAACTCTTGCCCCGGCCGTCTATGACCACCCAGCCGTTGGAGCTGCTGACGGGCACTACTTCGCCGTCGAAGACATCAACCTCGCCACTCTTCCGGAGGTCGACTTGGCGCTTGAATTCGGCAACAGCTTCCCAGGCTACTGCCCGGTCGCGTTCTCCGTTGCCGCAGACCGCGCCACGGACGCCGACGATGTCGGGGTTGATGCGGGCCAGTTCGTCCAGGTCGGCCAGTTTCAGGTGCCCGGACAACGCTGTGCTCATGCCAAGTTCTTTGCCCCGGAGCACGATGTCCTTGAGGACGTCCTCCGGCATGAAGTCGAAGATGTTACGTCCGTCTTTGGTCAAGGTGTCGATCAGGAACCCATCACACTCGCCGTCTTTGGCCAGGTCGACCATGCACAGCGGGTCCAAGCCATTATCAAAGAGGACGTTGTCAGCAAAGACCGAGCCGACCAACTTGGTGTTGAAGCCTTCTAGGGCCATACGCGACTCTTTCAGGACCTGCACTGCGTTGTCGTAATTGGCTTCTTGGAAGCCTACTTTGACCGACGTGGCGTCCATCATGGCTGCGGCGTAGACGGCCATGGCCACGGTCCCGGGCTGGTTCGGGACGACGCCCAGGGTCACGCTGACGTGCTTCTCAACGGGCATGATGCCCCGGACAGCTTTGACTATATTGGGGTGGCCGGAGCCGACCAGAGCCTCTTGCAGGTTCTTGACGTCGACGATGTCGGCGCCGCCCTGCTCGGCCTCCATCGCCTCTTCCATGTTCTGCACGCTGACCATGAGCAGCATGCCTGAGGCAAAGTTGTTGTTACCGTCTAACCATGCGCCACGGGACTTGGCCGGCACGGCGGGAATCACTGGTTCCGGGATGGGCTTGAGGGGTTCTAGTTCTTCTCTCAACTCTGACTTCTCCACTGGTGTTAGATCGAATAATGGTGGGCGGACAGGTCCGCCGGTCATGCCCATGAGCTCGGCCCAATGCTTGGCCATGGCCACTGGCAATGCGCCGTTGAATTTGGTCTGAGTCCTAGTCCACCAAGTGTCGGATAATTCTTTAAGCCGGCGTAACTTGGTGTCGTAGAATGCTTCGTCCAGGTCGCCTTTGCAGGCACGATCGATCCACTGGACATAGTTATTGGCGCCGGGGACATCGAACCGCCAGTCGGACGTGTTGGCGAACATCACCTGTTGTTCTATTCCTAGTTCCTGGCCCTTGAAGTATATCCACTCATCGGGGGTGCTGATGACGTGGTCTTTCCCCAGAGATAGGTGCGTTTCGATGGATATCTGCTGGTTGAAGCTGGCTTCTTTTACGCCCACCACGTTTGGGATACTGCAGAGCTGGCCCATACCGTAGGGACTCATGATGATGCCAAACTGCGGGGAGTTGTAGAACATGATGGCCAGGTTTGTATTGTCGGCCAGCAGGCGGACGTATTCGATGACCTGATCTTCCGTCTTGGTGGCCATGTAGGGCGGGGCGACGATCAGCAGGTCGAAGCCGGTGGCCTCGGCGTGCTGGGCCAAGGAGATCATCTCTTTGGCGGATGTGTCGGTAACGTGGGCGCCGATGGGCCAGGTGCCTTCCGCTGCTTCGGCGACGGCGTCCATGACTTCGATGCGTTCGTCGTGGGAAAGGGCCCAGAACTCGCCCATGTTCCACGTGCAGCCGGCGCCGGTGGTGCCGAGGCTACGGACGTGGCGGACGTTCCGCTTCATCCCGTCGACGTCGATCTTGTCGTCGGGAGTGAAGGGGGTGACCAGAGTGGTCCACTGGCCTTTCAAGGTCTCCCAAGCCCATTCCTGGGCCTCATCTTTCGTATAGCCTGCCATTACTGCCGCCCTCCATGGGGGATTGCTCTTTATGATCTACGGATTTCTCGCGGATTTCTCGCGGATTTCTCGCGGATTTCTCGCGGATTTCTCGCGGATTTCTCGCGGATTTCTCGCGGATTTCTCAGGAAGTTCTCTTGTCAGCTATTTGACCGCCCGGAGAGAAAACGGAACGTTAATCCTCGTCGCCGTACTGTTCTTTTAGAGAGTCTACCACTGCTGGGTCGGCGAGGGTTGTGGTGTCTCCCAGGGCGCGGCCTTCGGCCACGTCACGCAGCAGGCGGCGCATGATCTTGCCGCTGCGGGTCTTGGGCAGTTCAGCCGCGAAGATGATGTCGTCGGGCCGGGCCATTGCGCCAATCTTGGTGGCCACATGCGCCTTCAACTCGACGGTCACTTCATCGGACATCTCGACGCTGTCTTTAAGGGTGACGAAGGCGACAACCGCTTGGCCTTTGATCTCGTGGGCCTTGCCGATACAGGCGGCCTCAGCGACCTTGGGGTTATCCACCAGGGCGCTCTCGACTTCCATGGTGCCGATGCGGTGGCCGGAGACGTTTATCACGTCGTCCACCCGGCCCAACAGCCAGAAGTCGCCGTCCTCGTCCAGTTTGGCGCCGTCAGCGGTGAAGTAGATTCCTTTATAGCGAGACCAGTATTGGTCGATATACCGTTCATCGTCGCCATAGATTGTCCGCAGCATGGACGGCCAGGGTTTCTTGATGGTCAGGTAGCCGCCGCCTCCGGGGCCGACAGAGTTGCCCTGCTCATCCAGTATCTCCGCCTCGATGCCTGGGAAGGCCTTGGTGGCCGAGCCGGGTTTGAGCGTGGTTATCCCGGGCAATGGCGCTATCAGGATGCTTCCGGTCTCAGTCTGCCACCAGGTGTCCACCACCGGGCATCTGCCGCCTCCGATATTCTTGTGGTACCAGATCCAAGCCTCTGGATTGATGGGCTCGCCCACCGATCCCAGCAGGCGCAAGGACGACATATCGTGCTTCTCTGGATAACTCTCACCCCAGCGCATGAAGGTGCGGATGGCCGTGGGGGCGGTGTACAGGATGGTCACGCCGTATTTTTCGACCACGTCCCAGAACCGGTCCTTGTCCGGATAATCTGGCGAGCCTTCGTACATGACCGATGTTGCGCCGTTGGCCAGCGGGCCGTAGACGATGTAGCTATGTCCAGTGACCCAGCCGATGTCGGCGGTGCACCAATAGGTGTCGTTCTCTTTGATATCGAAGATCCACTTGAACGTGGCGTAGGTGCCCAGCAGGTATCCGGCAGTGGTGTGGACGATGCCCTTGGGCTTGCCGGTGGTGCCGCTGGTGTAGAGCAGATAGAGCATGTCTTCGCTGTCCATCTGTTCCGGTTCGCAGGTCATGGGCTGACCTTCCATCAGGTCGTGCCACCAGATGTCGCGGCCGTCCACCATCTTATCGTCGGCGGACTCGGTCCGGCGCAGCACGATCACTTTCTCAACGCTGGGAGCGCCGCCCTCCAGGCCCAAAGAGTCGTCGGCGTTCTGTTTCAGGGGTACGATGCCGCCTCGCCTGAATCCGCCGTCCGCGGTGATCATGATCTTGGACTCCGAGTCGTTGAGGCGGTCGCGCAGAGACTCGGCGCTGAAACCACCGAACACCACACTGTGGGCGGCCCCGATGCGGGCGCAGGCCAGCATGGAGATGGGCAGTTCGGGGACCATGGGCAGATAGATCGTGACCCGGTCTCCCTTCTTGACGCCCAAACTCTTCAGGCCATTGGCGAACTGGCAAACTTCTCTATAGAGGTCAAAGTAGGTGTAAACGCGCCGGTCGCCGGGCTCGCCCTCCCAGATCAAGGCGGCCTTGTTGCGGCGGCTGGTGGTCAGGTGGCGGTCGATACAGTTGTAGGAAACGTTGAGTTTGCCGCCGATGAACCATTTGGCGTAGGGTGGGTCCCACTCCAGAACCGTGTCCCACTTCTTGAACCAATCCAGTTCTTCAGCAAACTTGGCCCAGAACGCTTCCGGGTCGCGCTTGGCTTCCTCGTAGATGTTCGGGTCGGAGATATTTGCCTGTGCCGTGAACGCCTCGGAAGGAGGAAACGTCCGGTCCTCTTGAAGCAGGGCATCGAATCTTCCGGAATCTTCTACCACTTGGCGACCTCCTGGGCGATTTGAGCGCGTACAGGCGCGGAATAAATTACAGAATTTGAGCGTGCCGGCCCGACGGTTTTCAGGCTAAATTGCACTGGATTTTTAACACAAGCAGCAAGGCATTGCAATCAGAAAAGAGAATGAGGCGTATCGACTTTCAAACCAGAAGGGGTAGAATTCGGTACTTATGAGCTTGGACGAGGAACAACACCAAACTGGGACTCCTATAGAAGTGCCGGCAGAAGTACCGGAAGTAGCGCCGAAAGTAGCGCCGAGCCACTGGGGCAAAATCCTGGTGGGCTCTGCTGCGACCCTGGGCATGTTTCTGGCTGCTCTGGACACTTCTTTGAACGTGGCGTTGCCCTCGATGACCGAGGACTTAAACGCAGACCTGCAGAGTATCCAATGGGTGATCGTGGCATTCGTCGCCACCCAGGCAGCGTTGGTGATGGGCGCCGGTAGCTTTGCCGACCGGTTTGGCCTGAGGCCGGTCTACGTCTTTGGCGCAACAACCTACCTGGCGGCCATGTTCTTCATTGCCTTCTCCCCCAATCTGGAGACGCTAGTCGGGTTTCGGGTGCTGCAGGCGTTGGGCACCGGCTGTTTGTTCGCCGTTTCACCGGCCATAGCGGCCAGTGTTTTCCCCAGTAACCGGCGCGGCCTGAGCATGGGCTTCACCGTCGGCAGCCAGGCTTTGGGTATGCTGGCGGGCACCATTGGTGCGGGTTTTTTGGTCGGTTGGATCGGTTGGGAATGGATCTTCCTCGCCCGTACGCCGTTCGCGGTCTTGGCCATAATCATCGGGATATTGTTCCTGGAACGCCGGAAGTCCGGTAATTCCAAAGGCCCGGCATTCGACGTTACGGGAGCGGTTTTGCTGGTCGGCGGGTTGTTGTGCTTGATAATCGGACTTAGGTTGGGCCGGTCGCTCGGTTGGACTTCTCCCGTGGTGCTAACGTTGCTACCACTGGCTCCCATATTCCTGGCAACGTTCTGGAAGGTGGAAAAGGGCGCGAGTTGGCCGGTTCTGCCCGGATACCTGATGCGCCTGCGGGGCTTTAATGTCTCTTCATTGAGCATGTTTCTGGCCAACCTGGGCGTATTCGTTATCTGGTTCATCTTTCCCTTTTATGTGGCCGACAGCCTTGGTGGCGGCGCGCTTACTTTGGGGTTGATGCTGGCGACCCTGGCGGCGTTGAACACAATTTCTTCTGCTTTGGGGGGCTGGCTTTGCGACAGGTATAGCTATCTTCCAGTGGGTATTGTCGGTCTGTTGATCATGGCATCCGGTCTGCTTTATATGGGTTACCTGGACGCCGGGTCGGCCCTGGGTGAAGTGGCGCTGCGGGTCGCGATAGTCGGTGCCGGGCTGGGCTTGTTCCAGGCGGCGACCTACTCATTGATGCTCGGCAGCGTACCTTCGGAGAGGTTTGGCACCGCCGGGGCAGCGCTCTCGCTGGCCCAGTCTTGCGGCAGGGTCTTGTCGGTGGCGGTGATCGGCGGCATATTTGGCTGGCGCAGCGACCACCACCTGGCTGAACTTGCAGTTGGCGCGGAGTCCGAAGGGGTGGCCTTCATCAAGGCCTTCAAAGACGTTTTTCTCATCGGGTCGTCGCTTGGCCTGCTGGCGGCTATTGTGTTCTTGATCGGCGGCTGGCGCGTGTCCCAGGAAGTGAACGAGCAGGAACCGCAAGGGATCGGCACCGGCGAGGTGGGGCTGGACTGATCGACCAGGTTTGACGCAGATAGTAAAATTTCTTGGGTGCCCGGACGAGCCGCATCAGTCTGTGGGATATCACCAAAGGCATTAGGAGAACCGGTAAATGGCCCTGCAATTCGGCGTGTTCGACCACATTGAACCTGTTCCAGGTCTGGGACTTCAGGAGACCTACGACCTACGCATGGAACAGATCGAGGTCCTGGATAAGGCGGGTTATTACGCCTACCACCTGGCCGAACACCACACCCCGGCGGTCCACAGTCTGGCGCCCTCGCAGAACGTTTTTCTGGCGGCGGTGTCACAGCGCACCAAGAATATCCGGTTCGGGCCAGGCATCTGCGTGCTGCCGCTCCACCACCCGGTGCAACTCATCGAGGAATACTGCATGCTGGACCACCTGAGCGGTGGACGTCTGGAGATCGGCGTTGGACGGGGCGGGGTCTTCGAAGCCTTTTTCTGGGGCCAGGACTCGGATGTGGAGTCCAACTATGCCCGCTACCGCGAGACTTTGGCGGCCGTCCAGTACGGGCTATCCCACGACGTTCTGGACCACCACGGGGAGTTCTACGACTTCGACGAACTGCCCATGCGGTTGCGGCCCAAGCAAGAGCCAATGCCCCCCTTCTGGTATATGCGGAACGTCGAAACTGCGGCCATGGACGGCATGAACACCATCATCGTCGGTGGGTTGGACAGCTTTGAGGCTAATGTCACCCGCTACCGTCAGGAATGGGAGAAGCACCAGGGCGTGGGCGCGCTAACCGCCCAGGGAGCGGAGCCCAAGATCGGCCTGGTGGTCCATCTGCTGCTGGCCGACACCGATGAAGAGGCGATGGCGCAGGCAAAGCCGGCTTGGGACCATTACAGCTGGAACCTGGGAACTCCCCGGAGATTGGAGGCTGAGAGACGCGGTCTAACCCAGTTCCAAGGCGAGGGTATGAACCCTCGTCCTTCTTCCATCCCGGTCAGAGATATCCCCCAAGAAGAACGGCGGGACCTGGCGTCCACGCTCGAAGATGAGGAACGGATAGAGCGCCGGGATAATCTGCGCGGCCGGGTGGCAAACCCTGCTGGCGGTGGCGCGGGGTTCGGCTCGGTGGCGGGCTCGCCCGAGACCATCAGGAAGTACATGGATGAATACGTGGCGACGGGGGCCAACTACTTCGTCGGCGCTTTCCAGTGGGGCGACCTGTCCCATGAGCAGGCCATGCGTTCGATCGAGTTGTTCACCAATGAGGTGATGCCGCACTACGCTGGGTGAGGGCCGCATTTGACTAGACTTAGACGGGTCCTTCGACAGGCTCAGGATAAGCGGATTTAATTGCCAAAAACCCTCCAGGTCCGATCATGATGGGCTCCGACCTAAGGTCGAGAGTCTCGATTGATCGGACCTGTCGAACCGCCCATTTCTAATTGAGCGGGCGAAACACCGTAGAGTTCCAGGTTCTCCAGAACTCCCCATTTCACGGTGGGGCCGAGTTGTGAGCCTTCGTAGAGCATCCCAGCTTTTTGCAGGACCCGTCCGGATGCTGGGTTGCGGGTGAAGTGGGCGGCGTAGACCCGGTCTAGGTTCAAGTCGATGAACCCATGGCGAATAACTGCGGAGGCTGCTTCCGTGGCATATCCCTGGTTCCAGAAGACCAGGCCCACCCAGTAGGAAAGTTCAGCAGCCTTTTCATCCGTGTCCAGGTGCAGGGTCGCAGTTCCGATGAAGGCTCGACTGGTTGCTAGGGTTAGCGCGAAGTGGACCAATTCGCCAGACTGGCCCTGTCTCAGGCAGGAGTCGATCCACCGTTCAGCCATGCCATCCTCGTAGGGATGTTCGATGTCACGGGTGGTCGAGGCGACTTCCCGGTCTCCGGCCAAACGTTGGATGCCGGGAGCGTCTGACAGCGTGAGTGGCCGGAGTAATAGGCGTTCAGTTTGGATATTCAAAGCGGTTTTATCGTAGCATGAGGGCAGCATGGGACTAGGCTGCCAGTCTCGACTGTCTTGACTGGCCAAAGGACCCCTTGTTACACTGCGTACGTGCGGGCGGTTAGCTCAGTTGGTTAGAGTACTTGCTCGACACGCAAGAGGTCACTGGTTCGAGTCCAGTACCGCCCACCATTAATTTGGGCAACCGCACACGGACTTTCCAACGGGTTTAAACCCGAAGACCTTAACCCAAACCCAAAGATACACTGGCGGCGACCTGTGGCTTAATTCACTGGAGCTTGCCCGGTATTGAAATTACAGGTTAGTGAGACAGCATGGAAGCCGCCCTATTATTTAAGAAACCAGCCAACCCTAGAATTCCCAAGTTCAGCGCGGGCGACACCGTCCGGGTGAACTTCCGTATTAGGGAAGGCGAAAGAGAACGGATTCAGGTCTTCCAGGGTGTGGTGATCCGGCTGCAGAACGGCAAAGGCCCGGCAGCCAACTTCACCGTACGGAGGATCACCGCCGGTATCGGAATCGAGCGCGTGTTCCCGTTGCATTCGCCCTTGGTAGAGTCTTTGGAAGTAACTAGATTCGGCTCGGTCCGCCGCGCCAAGCTCTACTACCTCCGCGGTCTACAGGGCAGAGCAGCCAGGATCAAGGAACTCAACCCCGTCCAGCGCAGAAAGGCCCAGGAAGAGGCCGCTGCCGCCGCTGCTGAGCTCGCCGAGCAGATCGCCGCACTCGAAGCTGAGTCTGATGACTTGGAAGTCGAGGAACCCGTGGAGGGCGCGGAAGAGCAGCCCACGGACGAAGTAGAAGAAACCGCGGTTGACGAGGCCTCAGATGAGGTTTCCGAAGAACCTGCTGAGGAATCTCCACCTGAAGAGCCGCTGGCCGAGGAGCCTCCGGCCGAAGACCCTCCGGCTGAAGAAACGGAGAAGGAATAAACGAAACAAATCACGGCCCGTCCTTCCGCAGAAGGACGGGCCGTTTTGATTTTAGGCCGGTTTCGACAAGACTGGGTTTCCTCATGACCCGTGGTCACGGACTTATATGGTTAGCATGAGATACGCGGAAGTGGCGGTGGATGCGGTAGTGGCCCACTCTCGGACCTTCTCCTACTCCGTCCCGCCCCGGTTCACCGTGGAGCCCGGCCAACTGGTCTGGGTGCCCTTCGGACGGCGGGTGCTTCAGGGCTTGGTCGTTGAACTGGTGGACACGCCCAAGGTCCCCGAGACCCGCGATATCCTCCAGCCGGTGGAGCCCTCCCCTCTTATCGATTCCCAACATCTGCAGTTGGGACGCTGGATCAGCGCACATTACCGCTGCTCCCTGTTCACAGCCATTGCTCCGTTATTGCCTCCCGGGTTTGAGAACCACGTCCGCTCCAGGATTACCGCCGTCCCGGATGCTGCGTCCAAGACAGTCGACCAGAGACCAGAGACGGTCGAAGCCTTGAGAGAGCTTGCCGCGAAAAAGACGGGCCTAGACGAGTCGGACTTCACCAAGCTATTGGGCAGCAACGGCAGCCGCGAGTTGACCCGTCTGGCGGACAGAGGACTCGTCCGGCGCAGCCTGACCATGCCCCGGCCCAGAGTGGCCCCCAAGTACGAAACCTTTCTGCTGCCTTCGCCTTCTCTGGACAGACGGGACGGTCGGGACGGACCTGACGGATCAGACAGACCCAGCCTCCCGCCCCGGCAAGAGGGACTGCTGACGGCGGTGCGGGAACAGCAGACTCCCTACCCGGCCACTCTGGCCAACAAGGAGTTCGGCAACGGTGTGGGCCAGGCCCTCTTCAGCAAAGGATTGGTCGCCATGGAATGGGTCCGGGCCGATGCCGCCACGGTCGCCAGACCCGGCCCCGCTACCGGAAGAAAGCAGCATACGCTGACCACGCATCAGGAAAACGCGCTGGCGAAGATTCAGGAGGCGTTGGACGACCCGGAACTGCAGCCCCGCAGCTTCCTGCTCCACGGAATCACGGGCAGCGGCAAGACTGAGGTCTACCTGAGGGCGATCGACCAGGTTGTCCAACAAGGGAAGCAGGCCATCTTTCTGGTGCCGGAGATTTCCCTTACTCCCCAGACTCTGGAGCGGGTCAATGCCTGGTTCCCTGGCCGTGTGGCGATGATGCACAGCCGGTTGACGCCGCGCCAGCAGTTCGACCAGTGGTGGGAGATCCGTGAAGGCAAGTACGATGTGGTGGTGGGCCCGCGCAGCTCGCTGTTTGCGCCCCTGCCCAACCTTGGCCTGATAGTGGTGGACGAGGAACACGAGTGGACGTACAAGCAGATCGAGACCCACCCGCTATACCATGCCCGCGCTTCTGCGCTGCGATTGGGCCGCCTTACGGGTTCCCCCGTGATACTGGGCAGCGCCACCCCTGACGTTGAGACCTACCACGCCGCCACCCGGGGCTGGCACACGCTGCTGGAGCTCCCTGACCGGGTTAGCGCGGGGCCGGACCGGGTGTCGCGTTTGGCCCAGGTAGAGGTCTGCGACATGCGTAAAGAACTGCGGGAGGGCAACCGCAGTATCTTCAGCCGGGTCTTATCCCAAGGTCTGAAAGACTGTATCGCCGGCGGGCACCAGGCCATATTGTTCTTGAACCGCCGGGGTGCGTCGTCGATCGTCCAGTGCCGGGACTGCGGACACGTGGTCACCTGCCGAAGCTGCTCCGTCTCCCTGACTTACCATTCCACGCAGTCGTCGCTACTCTGCCACGTGTGCAACCGCCGGACCCGGATGCCAGCCGTCTGTCCTTCGTGCAGCGGAGCTCATATCCGCCAACTGGGGGCCGGCACGCAGCGGGTGGTAGATGAGGTCAAGAACCTGCTGCCCGACGTCACGGTTGACCGCCTGGATGCCGACGCCACTCGTTCAGGCCAGGACACCGAAGACACCATGGCCCGTTTGAACAGCGGCGACACCCAGGTCTTGGTGGGCACGCAGATGGTGGCGAAAGGCCTGGATATCCCCAACGTAACCCTGGTGGGAGTCGTGTTGGCCGACATCGGTCTATATCTACCAGACTTCAGGGCCGGGGAGCGCGCCTTTGGGCTGCTCTGCCAGGTGGCGGGCCGTGCGGGCCGGGGTGCGGACATCGGCCAGGTTGTGGTGCAGACCTACAACCCGGAGCATTACGCCATCCGGGCTGCCGCCGCCCAGGACTATTCGGCCCTCTACGACTATGAGATCGAGGCCAGAAGGGAGATGGGCAGCCCCCCGTTCAACGAACTGGTGCACATGGTGTTTCAGGACCGGAACGATGATCAGGCGCTGCGGCAGGCCACGGAGACTGGAAGGACCCTGACGCTCCGGGCCGAAGCACAAGGTCTGACAGATATCGAAGTCATCGGCCCCGCGCCGGGGATACCCTCGCGGATACGCGGCCGCTACCGCTGGCACCTGACGCTGCGCGGCCGGAGGCTGCTACGGTTCATCGAGGGCATGGAGTTCCCTCAGGTCTGCACGATAGACGTGGACCCGGTGCACATCCTATAGCCAGCTTTGCACTCTGGAGAGGCGTTGAATATAATAACCAGCGTCCCCAGGTTTAAGATTCGAACAACTCGAATCTTGACCAGAATTTCACACCTGTGAGGTGGTCCCAGTGGCAATCTTGGAGATGCGTCTCTTGCCCGACCCAATCCTGCGCAAGAAGGCGATCAAAGTGGCTAAAGTTACCCCGCAAATCGAGAAGTTGGTGGAGAACATGGTGGAAACCATGCGTGACCAACGGGGCGTGGGTCTTGCCGCCAACCAGGTGGGGGTCCTCCAAAAAATAGCCGTCATTGAGACTCCGGAGATGGAAGAACCCCTAGTGTTGATCAACCCTGAGGTCATGAAGACCGACGGCGAACGGCAGGTCGAAGAGGGCTGTCTCAGCGTTCCCGGCTACCGGGGATTGGTCAACCGCTCCGAGACGGTCAGGATCAAGGCCATGGGGCTGGATGGGAAGATCTACCGGCTAAACGCCGACGAACTCCTGGCCCAGGCACTTGAGCACGAGATAGACCACCTGAACGGCATCCTTTACATCGACCACCTAGTTGATCACGAAAGCCTCTATAAAATCACCTACCACGAACATGACGACGAGGAAGAAGAGTTTGACGGCGAGCTTGACGAGGACGAAGAGACTGAGGATTCCGTAGCCGTTGAGCCGTCTGCGTCGATCAGCGAGGACTAAAGCTCACCGGCGTTCCCGGACCTGATCTCACCTCCGCGGGCAGAGCCTGGTTTGCCTGCTTGCTTAGAATCTATGGCTTGTCCCGCGCCGTATAGACCATGCCGTTAAACCTATGATCGAACAACTTGCTGCCTGCTGCGCTTCATTTAAAGCCGGGACAACTAGTAAAGCCGGGACAACCGGGACAACCGGGGAGACCGACACCTTTCTGGTGGGTGGTTTCGTGCGCGATTGGCTGATCTCGCCCAAGCCAGGGCACGACATAGACATAGCGGTATCCGGAGACCCAGACTTGATCGCCCAGGAGATCGCCCTGAGGTTTGGCGGCACAATTGTCCCGTTGAGCCCGGCCCGGGGAGTGGTCAGGGTGGCGGGGCCAGGCAACCCTGACGCCGGCGAGCCGTCGTGGAACATCGACATCAACGGGTTCTCAGGTACCATCGGAGATGACCTGGCCAGGCGGGATTTCTCGGTCAACGCCATGGCCATACCCATCGCCGATTGGCCGTCGCAGGATGCGTTGATCGACCCACTGGGAGGCCGTACCGACCTGGCCAACAAGACGATCCGTGCTCTGGGGCCGACGGTCTTTCAAGACGACCCTGGGCGCCTGCTGCGGGCCATCCGGCTGGCCGGACAGTTGAAGTTCCGGATCGAGCCTGGGACTTCCAAGCAGATCGCCGCCGACTCCAAGCTCCTGAGTAATGTCTCTCCGGAGCGGGTCCGGGAAGAGTTCCTGACCATCCTTTCGTTGGACGGCGCCAAGGGACAATTGGAGGCGCTGGACCACTTTGGTCTCTTTGAGCAGGTGGTGCCGGAGCTTCAGTCCGCCAAGGGTGTTGATCAGCCGAACATGCACTACTGGGACGTTTGGGGACATACTATGCACACAGTAGAGGCGGCGGAGTTGATCACCAAAGGGCATCAAAACTCGCCCATCTATTCCTGCGTGCCGTGGACCCCGGATAGCAAGGCATATTTCAATCAGCAGGCCACGGACGGGCACACCAGGGGCACGGTGTTGAAACTGGCCGCGTTGTTCCATGACATCGCCAAACCGCAGACTAAGTCCCAAGACCCTACGGGGCGAACCCGGTTCTTCGGCCACTCCGAACAGGGGGCCGAAGTAGCTACCCAGCGCCTGACGCAGCTCCGTGTGAGTTCGAAAGGGATCGATATGGTGGCCAAGATGGTGGAGCATCATCTACGCCCCACGGGCATGAAAGACGGCAGTGACTGGCCCACCAACCGGGCGATCCACCGGTACTTCCGTGACGTGGGTGAAGTAGCCATCGACACTTTGTACCTGAGCTTGGCCGATTATCTGGCGGCATTAGGCCCCAACTTAGTGCATGAGGAGTGGCTTGACCATGCTAGAATGGTCGGACATATTCTCCACGTTGGCACAAGTGAGCCAGTTTCCCCTGCGACCACGCGCCTCATTACCGGAAACGACCTCATGACCCACTACAACTTGCAACCGGGGCCAGAGATTGGCGCCGTGTTGGAACTTGTCGAAGAGGCCCGGGCCGCTGGAGAGATTGAAACCAAGGAGCAAGCTCTGGAAATGGCAGCCGACGCACTTCGATATCTGGCCGGTCAGCTTTCGCCGGAAAACAACAACGACGGGTCTAACTAGCCAATGCGCTCTCGCAGTATTCGATTATCCATCACGATCATTCTGATCCTGGGCATCGCCATTGCCGCCCTGGGATTCAAAGACATCAACATCGACATCCCAGGCTTCCCCCGGATCGAACGCGACGGCTCCGGGCCGTTGGGCTTGAAGCTGGGTCTCGACCTGCGCGGTGGCGGTCACCTGGTCTACCAGGCTGATACAGGCACCAAGTTTGATGTCACATTCTTAGAGGACGTCTCATTAGACCTCCTCATAACCACTTTACGAGAAGCACGGTTCGGTGATGACGACCTCGAGTTGAAGGGTCTGCAATTTTCGCCGATCTCCCCGAACCAATACCAGATACGCACCGATATTCTCTCTGACGACGACCCCAGGCGGACCGGCCTGAATGACTTGCTGTCGGAGACCATCGGAGAGATCACCGTTTTTGAGTCGAGCGTCATCGAAGAACCGACCCCAGAGCAGATGGAAGGCGTGCTCGACAATATCACGGGCCGCGTCGATCGGTTTGGCACAGAAGAGCCGATCATTCAGATATTCGGCAAAGACCGGCTGATAGTCCAGCTCCCAGGGGCCAGTGGGTCCGTCACCGAGATCGTGCTTGCAGAGACCGACCCGGACGCAGATCCCACCGATCCCGTGGACGTGGTCGCGGTCCTACCCGGATTGCTGGCGGAGGCCGGGTACGAGGAATTCGAGATCGATTTCCACGACGACAAGAACTTTACGGTCCGGTCCAATACTGTGAACAGTGACATTCAGGGCCGGGCGATCGGATCGATCGTCACCGGTATCGGCCCGCTGCTGGCGTTCAACGTAAATAGCGGCATCGACGAAGCTAAAGCTCTCATCGGCCAGACGGCACGTTTGGAGTTCAAAGAGCGGACCTGCTCAGACGAAAATTGCACGACCTTTACCGATGCAGACCTTGGCCTGACCGGCGATGACCTCTCCCGCGCCGAGGCCGCAGTCAACCCCGTCGGCATCGGATGGGTGGTGAACATACAGTTCAACGGCCGTGGCTCGGAGATATTCTCCGAACTCACCCGGCGTATATCCACCGCTGAAGCGCAACCAACGAAACGGATCGCCATAATCATGGACGACCGCCAGCTGCTGGCTCCCGTAGCCCGCGCCCATATCCGCGACGGGCGGACCCAAATCACAGGAAACTTCAACCGAGAAGAAGCTCGCACCCTGGCCATCCAGATTGAGTCAGGCCGTCTCCCGGTGCCCCTCCGGCTGATACAAGAGAGCGACGTAGACGCCCTGCTGGGGTCAGAGTCGCTGAAGAACAGCCTCGTTGCCGGACTCGTCGGCTTGGGGCTGGTCCTAGTGTTCATGATCATCTATTACCGTATGGCTGGTGTGGTGGCCGCGTTCTCGCTGGTTTTCTACACCGTCATAGTGCTGGCGTTCTTCAAGATGATTCCGATCACGCTGGAGTTGGCCCATATCGGAGGGTTCATACTGTCCATCGGTATGGCGGTAGACGCCAATATCCTGATATTTGAGCGAATGAAAGAAGAGGTGCGCATCGGCCGCACCTTGGCCTCATCCATGGAGGTTGGGTTCAGCCGGGCATGGCCTGCGATCCGAGACAGCAATATCTCCACGATGATCACTTGTTTGGTGCTCTTGTGGTTCGGCGACCGTCTTGGCGGTGGCCTGGTAACGGGCGTGGCCATCAGCCTATTCATAGGCGTGGCGGTCAGCATGTTCACCGCTGTGGTGGTCAGCCGTAACCTGTTGCAGTTGATGGCCTGGATCGGTCTTGGCGGGAGAATAAACCTGTTTACACCTGAGTCGATACAACGGGATAACCGTGAGGCCATGCAACCCCCGGCTCCGAGAGGAGGACGCTGATGTTAGATATCGTCGGCAAACGGGGTTGGTATTTCCTGCTCTCCGCGTTGTTCATCGTGCCTGGCCTGATCTCTTTGATCATGGCGCCGGGTTGGATAACCTTGGATTCGGGACTCAAAGCGGGCATCGATTTCAGTAGCGGTTCCGTGATGAACGTGACCTTCCGCCAGCCGGTGGAAGAGGACCACATCCGGGAGCGCATGGACGAACTGGGCCACTCGGAAGCGCTGATCCAGCGCATCGGCGGCACCAACTTCTTCATCCGGACCGAGGTATTGAACGAAGCGGTTGCTGGTGGTCTCTCCGAGCGAGAGGTCATAGAACGTGACCTGGAAAAATTCTTGGGGATGGAGAGGGAACGGGTAGAGTTCGACACCGTCTCGCCCATCGTCGCCGCAGAAACGATCAAGACGGCGTTCTACGCCCTGGCGGCAGCCTCGGTATTCATCCTGTTCTTTGTTTGGTACGCCTTTAGAAGGGTGCCAAAAGCCCACCGCTATGGGGTCAGTGCGATCCTGGCTCTGGTGCACGATCTGTTAATCATCCTGGGGATATTCTCGATCCTGGGGAGGGTCATCAACCTGGAAGTGAACTCCATGTTCATCGTGGGGTTACTGATCGTTGCCGGCTACAGCGTGAACGATACCATCGTGGTGTTCGACCGCATCCGCGAGAATGTGACGCGTCATCCCGACCGTGAATTCGCGCCAATGGTCAACCTGAGCATCATGGAGAGCATGGGCCGGTCGCTGAACACCAGTATCACGACCTTGGTGGTGCTGCTGGCCATGTTACTCATCGGCGGCAACAGCATCCGTGAACTGCTGTTGGTGTTGGCCATCGGAGCGGTCGCCGGGACCTACAGTTCCATCTTCATAGCCAGTCAGTATCTGGTGATGTGGGACCGGGGTGAGGTCGGTCGGTTCTTCAAGCGGAGTTCCTCGACTGCGGCATCGTCGCTGATGCACCTGATCGGCCGTTAGCGCTAGATCAGCGCCGGGCTTTTCAACTGGTATTTAGCCGTTGGGTAGCAGGACGATTCGCCCGGTTGGCTTTCTTTCCGTAACCAGCCTGTAAGCGTTTGCCGCCTGCTCCAGAGGCAATTCCAGGTCTACTACGGGCCTAATCTTGCCCGCTAACACCATCTCCGCCGCCTGCTGCACAGTCGCTCGGGACACCCCCGACGCTCCGAGGACCGTTGCGTCGCGGAATATCACCTCGGCGGGATTCAGGCTTATATTTTGTCCGACGATCTCTCCCAGCAGGACCAGTCTGCCGTATTGGGCCAGGCTTCTGAGCGTGGATGGATACAGGGCAGAGCCAACGGTGTCGATCACGACCTCCGCGCCCTCGTCTTCAGTCAGCGCCATCACCAACTCGGCGAAGTCCAACTCGCTGCCCAACAGCACCTCAGACGCACCCAGGCCCAGTAGAGCAGGCTCTTTCTCCGGCGACGATGATACGGCCAGCACCCGTGCGCCCAAAGCGGCCGCTGCCTGGACCGCATGAGCGCCCAGCCCTCCCCCGGCGCCGGTTACCACTACCGTTTCACCGGGTTTGACCTGAGCCGTCACCCCGACAGCCTGTAGCGCCACTCCCATTGGGCAGGCCAACAAGCAGGCGCTGACGGGGTCCAGTCCTTCGGGTATCTTTACCAGACTGTGCTCGGAAAGAGCTGTGAATTCGGCAAACCCACCGTCGCGGCCGTGTCCGATGCCCTGTCCTTCCCGGCAGCGGTGTTCGCGTCCAGAGGTACAACGGTCACAACTCCCGCAGGCCTCGGTGAGGATGCTGACCACCCGGTCTCCGGGCGCCAGAGTGATGACGTCACCGCCGGTCTCTTCGACCACCCCTGAAATCTCGTGGCCCAGGACAACCCCGGGCGCCACTCCGCGGCGGAGCACCCCGGCCATGACCGAGCGGTCATGGTGGCAGAACCCGCAGGCAAGAACGCGCACCAACGCCTGCTTGGGGGCGGGTTTAGGAGTGGGGACATCGCGCACCTCCAATAGCGGAGGGTCGCCTGCTTGGTTCAGATAAAGGGCTCGCATACCGGTCGATTATATTACGATTGGGTCGCCCTGCGGCGTATACCGGCCTTGGCGGGCTAACGTATAATCCGTCCAGCCGTTCCCGCCCAGTTAGGCTCAGTTGATGAGCTGGAAGGGCGGCAGATATCTAAGGGGTTAAAGATGAAGATTGGGGCCCATGTTTCCACAGCCGAAGGTCTCAGCAAAGCAGTTGCCAGAGGTCAGGAGATCGGCTGCGAGGCCATCCAGATATTTGGGTCGTCGCCCCAGGCGTGGGCCTTCAAGCCCGTGCCCGGTGAACAGGTCGAGCTTTTTAAGCAGGGGTTGGTGGACGCCGGGATAGGACCGGTATTCCTCCACGCTATCTACCTGATCAACCTGGGCACGCCGAGTAAAGAGACCCTTCAAAAGGGCATCGACTCGCTGATCAACTACATGAACCTGGCGGCCGACATCGGGGCCACTGGAGTCATAGTTCATCCCGGCAGCCACGGCGGCCGTGGGTTCGAGACGGTATTGACCCAGATTGTCGAAGCCATCAAGGTCGTCTTGGACGCCTCGCCCGACGGCCCATGCCTGGCAGTGGAGAACATGGCCGGCATGGGGCAACACATCGGGGCCAAGTTCGACGAATTGGGCGTCATCCTGAAGGCTGTGGATAGTCCTCGGCTGAAGATATGCCTGGATACTCAGCACTCTTTTGCTGCTGGGTATGACCTGACCAACCCCCAGGGAATCCAGGCCATGCTGGATGAACTGGACGAGGGACCGGGCAGCGCCAACGTAGCAGCGGTCCACGCCAATGACTCCAAGCGCGTTTGCGGGTCGGGAGTGGACCGGCACGACAACATCGGTGACGGGTTCATCGGTGAGGATGGGTTCACCGCAATCATGGGCCATCCGGCATTTGCCGACGTGCCGTTTCTGCTTGAGGTCCCAGGTTTCGAGGGCAACGGCCCGGACCAGCAAAACATCGACATCTTGAAGAAGATCAGAACTCAGGTCGGGCTATCCAGTTGATAAATATGACCAACCGGGAGTTCGTGCGGCTGGTGCGCGAGGCGTACTTGGAGATGCCGCCACACGTGATCCAGGCGTTGGACAATATCGATGTCGTGGTTGAAGAATGGCCCGGACCTGATGAACAGGACTTGATCGGCGAAGATGGCACCCTATTTGGGCTATACCAAGGCGTACCGATGACCGAGCGCGAAGGCGGCGATCCGATGCTGCCTGACAGGATCGTTATCTACCGGCAGCCCATCCTGCGCAGTTGCTCCAGCCGAACCGAAGCCGAACGCGAGATAAAAGTCACGCTTTGGCACGAAGTAGGGCACTACATGGGCCTGAATGAGGATGACCTGCACCGCCTGGGGTACGGGTGATGGCGACCCGGGTGATGGCGACCCGGGTGATGGCGACAATGTTGAGTCGCGGCGGCTGGGCCATGGGCACGGGTATGGGCATCGGGCTGATTCCCATCGCCCCGGCAACCTGGGCCAGTTTGGCGGCGGTGTTGCTCTACGGGTTCTCATCCTTGAGCGAAGATTCTGTAGGTTTCTTCCTGCTCTGCATTCTAGGCTTCCTGGCCGGGATATGGGCTTGCCAGACCCTGATCACTGAGTCCGACGATGACCCCAAACGGGCGGTCTGGGACGAGTTCGCCGGGATGTGGATCACCTGTCTGTTCCTGCCCAAGACCCTACCCTGGTTGGCGGCGGCGTTCGTGGTCTTCCGGGTGCTGGATATCCTGAAACCGTGGCCGATAAGGCGATTTGAAAGCCTGCCGGGGGGACTGGGGATCATGGCCGACGACCTGGCCGCCGGGGTGGTTGGCGCAGTGGCGCTGAATGTGGTCTATCGGGTCTTTTTCTAAGCTTCGGGACTGGTTGCGGCCCGATTAGATCGCAGACTGTTGATAGAACAGGACTAGAGATACCCGTCCAGACTCGTTGGATGTATTGAGTCCGGTGATTCTGAGCCTGGTTCCATTGCCCGGTAATTACCCCTATGTTATACTCCGACAAGCATTAATCTGCCCCTTTTCTAGCTTCGGCCCAGGCGTCGAAACAGGAGTTGGCGGCAGAGATTTTGCGAGTATCGCCGCCCACCGCGACGGACTCTTGGACGTAGTCGGCCAGACCGGTCGACAAAAAGGAATAGGCATAGTCTATGGTAGAAGCCCAGATCCCCGCTGAAGAGCCGGCGATTCCGGCGTCAATAGAACCTCAAGCGGCCCCAGCTCCTGAACCCACCCCGGCGCCAATTCCCGAGCCTGTAGCGGCCGTCGCCGTCGCCGTCGCTCCGGAACCGGCCCCTGTTCCCGCCGCACCACCACAGCCCCCGGTACGGGAACACCTGACCATGAAGGCCCTGCTAGAAGCGGGAGTCCACTTCGGGCATCAGACCCGGCGGTGGAACCCCACCATGAAGAAGTACATCTTCACCCAACGAAACGGTATCCACATCATCGACTTGCAGCAGACGCTGGGCATGATCAACAACGTCTACCAAGAGATGGTTGACCTGGTTTCCGAGGGCGGAAAAGTCCTCTTCGTCGGCACCAAGCGTCAGGCCCAAGAAGTCATCCAGAGCGAAGCCGAACGCTGCGGCATGTTGTACGTCAACCAACGGTGGTTGGGCGGCACCATGACAAACTTCCAGACCATTAAGACCCGCATCGCCTACATGCTGGAACTCCAGGAGAAGCGGGACCAGGGATATTTCAGGCTCCTTCCCAAGAAAGAGGGGGTTAAACTTCGCGACACATTGAACCGCCTGGAGAAGTATTTCACCGGCGTCCGCGACATGACCGAAGTCCCCAAGGCCATCTTCGTCATCGACATCGGCCGCGAAGACATCTGTATCGCCGAGGCCCAGCGCTTGGGTGTCGACATTTTCGCCATCGTTGACTCGGATTGCGACCCCAACAAGGTCGACCACATAATCCCCGGTAACGACGACGCCGTCCGCTCCATCCGGTTGATCACCAACCGCATGGCCAGCGCCGTCCTGGAAGGCCTCGCCCTGCGGGAAGCCAAAGAACTGGCGCGGATCGAAGAGATGGCGGAAGTTGACGAGTCACAGTTCATGACCGCTTATGTATCGCCAGATGACGAGGAAGACGGCCTCCCTGAGATGGAGGGTCTCGACACCGCTACTGTCGCAGAGGTTGCCCCGGCAACGGCCGCAGCCATCACACCGGTGGCCCAGCCTGAGGTTGAGGAACCGGCAGCGGCACCTGAAGCTGCTCCGGTAGCCACGCCCGAACCTGCTGTCGTAGAGCCTGTGGCCGAAGTAGCCGAGCCCGAGGCGGCGCCTGAGCCCGTTGCAGAAGTCGCGCCCGAACCCGTTGCGGAAGCCGCGCCTGAGCCCGTCGCAGAAGCGACAACCGAACCCGTCGCAGAGGCGACACCTGAAGCGACAACAGAAGAGCCGTCAGAATAATTACCTTAGAGTAATTCCGTTCTGGCACTCTCAATCCACAGCCAGTGTGTATCTGGCTAATTAGGAGCAATCAATTGGCGGTCGACGTTAAACTCGTCCGGACCTTGCGCGACCAGACGGGCGCGGGGATCATGGACTGCAAAGAAGCCCTGGAAAACTCTGATGGCGACCTGGAAAAGGCCACTCTAGCCCTTCGTGATAAGGGTGTTGCCAGCGCTACCAAACGTGTGGGCAAAGACACCAACGAGGGCGTCATCGAGACCTATCTGCACACCGGCGGACGGGTTGGAGCCATGGTTGAGCTTGGCTGCGAGACCGACTTTGTCGCCCGGACGGAAGAATTTCAAAAGCTGGCCCACGATATCGCGATGCAGGTCGCAGCTATGGGTCCGCTATACATCGATAAAGATGAGATTGAGGAAGGGGACGATCGCCCTCCCGCCCAGATCAGCCTCATGCAACAGCCATTCATCAAGAACGGCTCCTCGTCCGTTGGTGAGATGGTCAAGGAACTGGCAGGCAAGGTCGGAGAGAACATCAAAGTCGTGCGGTTCACCCGACTCGCAGTCGGCGAATAGTTAAATAACCGGGTATGCCAGAACCGAAATACCGTCGCATAATGCTAAAGATCAGCGGCGAGTCTCTCAAGGGAGAGACCGATTTTGGCATTGATCCCACGGCGGTTAACTACCTCTCAGGGCAGATCGGCGAGGCCGCTGCGTTGGGCGTCGAGATTGCGGTGGTCATGGGGGGCGGAAACATCTGGAGAGGTGAAGCGGCCGAATCCAGAGGGATGGACCGGGCGACCGCCGACTACGCAGGTATGCTGGCAACCATCATCAACGCGCTGGCCCTCCAAGACGGTCTGGAGCAACAGGGCATCGATGTTCGCACTCAGAGCGCATTGCAGATGCAGGCCGTAGCTGAAGCCTACATCCGGCGCCGGGCCATCCGTCATCTGGAAAAAGGCCGGGTTGTTCTCTTTGCCGCCGGAACCGGAAACCCCTACATGACCACCGATACCGCGTCTGCCCTAAGGGCCCTGGAGATCAACGCAGACGTGTTGCTTATGGCCAAGAACAACGTGGACGGCGTCTATGACTCCGACCCCAATGAGAACGCCGATGCTGTGAGGTTCGGAACTCTGGATTATATGGACGCGCTGAACATGCGTCTGAACGTGATGGACTCGACGGCCCTTTCGCTCTGCATGGACAACAAATTGCCCATCGTGGTCTTCAACGTCTTTGAACCGGGCACGATGAGCCGCATCCTCACCGGCGAGACCGTGGGCACAATAATCAATGGGAGGGACTGACTATGCCTCCGCAAGATGACGACTCTACCCCGGCATCTGTGCTGTCTGATGTATCGACCAAGATGGACCGTGCAGTTGATGCCTTCAAGCGCGACCTGACCCAACTCCGCACCGGCCGGGCGACACCGGCTTTGGTGGAGAACGTCCAGGTCGATTACTACGGCTCCATGACCCCGCTCAAGCAGATCGCCTCTATCTCGACACCCGACGCCCGGGCCATCATGATCCAGCCTTGGGATACCGGCTCTTTGCGGGAGATCGAGAAAAGCCTGATGTCATCGGAGATGGGGTTCAACCCATCCAATGACGGCAGCACCATCACCGTGCCTGTACCCCAGCTAACGAAGGAACGCCGGCTGGAGATGGTCAAACTCCTCAAAGGTAAGATCGAAGACGGCAAGGTTTCCATCAGAAACGTGCGCCGTGACGGCTTGGAGTCGCTGCGAAAGATGGAGAAGGACAAGTCGATCTCCCAAGACGACGGCCGCAGGGCCCAAGACCAGCTGCAGAAGACGACCGACGGCCATACCAAGACGATCGACGAGACAGGTTCCGCCAAAGAGGCGGAGATACTGCAGGTCTAATAGCGTGCAGGTTGATTCGGTCCCACCTTCGCCACCGTCGCCACCCCCTGGGGAAGGCGCAAACGTCCCCGTCCATGTTGCTTTTATCATGGATGGCAATGGAAGGTGGGCGCAAAGGCAGGGCCTGCCCCGCATAGCCGGCCACGAGTACGGCGTGCAGTGCATCCAAGGCGTCCTCGAAACCCTGGGGCCATTGGGCGTGAAGTTCGTCACCCTCTACGCCTTTTCCACCGAGAACTGGGCCCGGCCGCAAGACGAGGTTGAAGGCATCATGGATGTCTTCTCAGAAGCGATCGCCAGCCAGACCAAAGCCCTCCACGAAAAGAACGTGCGCATCGTTCATGTCGGCCGGACGGAAAACCTGAACCCTGACCTTAAGAAAGGCGTTGCGGATGCGGAACGCCTGACCCGCGACAACACCGGCATCACCCTGAACGTGGCCTTCGACTATGGCGGCCGCGCTGAGATTCTAGAAGCGGTGCGCCGCATCATCAAAGAAGGGATCGACCCTGACACGATCGACGAAGAGCTGTTTAGCCGCTATCTTTTCACGGCCCACAGCCCGGACCCGGACCTGATAATCAGGACCGGTGGCGAACAGCGTATCAGTAACTTCCTCCTGTGGCAGTCAGCCTACAGCGAGATGTACCATACGCCCACCCTGTGGCCCGACCTAGACGCCTCAGAGCTAACGGAGGTCTTACGGACCTTCGGTACCCGCAAACGCCGCTACGGTGCTCTCAACCCCGAAGACCAATACCCCGAGGGAGACGTCGCGGCCCCGGATTCTTCGGAACCCCAATCTCCCGACCCTACCTCCCGGCAGTAGAGTCTTCTTGCTCCAACGGTCGCTAACGGCGTTGGTTGGCATCCCCGTACTGGTGGCGGCCATCTGGCTGGGCGCTCCGTGGCTGACCGTGCTGGTCGTTGCGGCTGGAATAGCGGCCATCTGGGAACTCTACCGAATGACACCCCCCGGCGTTGGCCCCCTGCCCGTGATATTGGGCGCTGCATGGGTCGCTGCTCTGCTTACAGGCGCTCAAGCAGCCTCGGGACGCGATAATTTCCTGATTATCTCCGGCGGCGTGATGGCTGCCGGGTCATTCGCGGCATTGCTCTGGTTCATCGCTTTTTATCGACCAGACGCGCAATTAAACGCGCCTGCCGGAGCCAAGAGCTATTTCATCGGATTCTTGTATCTGGTCTTAGGACCGGTCTACGTCGGCTTCTTGCTGGCGACCGCTCTGATGCTCCGGGAGATATCCGGGGCTGATGGCGATTCAGACCTGGGCCGGAGTTGGCTCCTGTTTGCCCTGCTGGTCACCTTTGCTGTCGACACCGGCGCCTACCTGGTCGGCCGGGCGGTGGGAAGGCGGCCTATGGCCCCCAGCATCAGCCCAAACAAGACCTGGGAAGGTAGCATCGGCGGGTTCGTCTCAGCCATGGCCGCCGCGCTGGTACTGGGACTGGTGTTTGACCTGGAGATACCTGTTTGGCAAGCGCTGGTCATCGGGGCTGTGGTGGGCGTGGTGGCACAATGGGGAGACCTGCTCGAGTCCAAGCTGAAACGCATTGCGGATGTGAAGGACGCGGGTAGTATAATTCCGGGGCACGGTGGGCTGCTGGACCGTTTGGACAGCATCTTATTGGCGTTGCCTGCCGTTTATTATCTACTGGTCACGGTGTTTACCCCTTAAATCGCAGGCCTTAGCTATAACGGGCAGCCGTGGGTGAGTTTACTGACAATGAAGAGAATCGTCGTACTTGGGTCCACAGGTTCCATCGGGCGTCAGACCTTGGATATCGTCCGGGCATTTCCGGACGAATTTGAAGTGATCGGCCTGGCTGCGGGCAACAACATCGAGCTTCTGAACGAGCAGATTAAAGAATTCAGCCCAAAGCACGTTTGCTGCATCGATCCACCGGCCCAAGCGTTCGCGGGCATGGAATTCACCCCTATGGAAGACATGGTCTGCCTGGACAATGTGGACCAGGTGATGGTGGCTTTGATGGGCAGCGTGGGCCTGGTGCCGACCCTGAACGCGCTCAAAGCCGGCAAGTCGGTCGCCCTCTCCAACAAGGAGCCGATCGTGATGGCCGGCGGGCTGCTCAAAGAGTACGAGAAGCGTTACGGCGGGGAGATACTGCCGGTGGACAGCGAGCCCAGCGCAATCTGGCAGTGTTTGCGGGGCGAAGACAACGAGATACTCAGGCTTTTGATAACCGCTTCCGGCGGGCCATTTCGCACCACACCCCTCGAAGAGATGGCGGCGGTCACTCCGGAACGGGCTTTGCAACATCCGACCTGGAAGATGGGCAAGAAGATAACGATAGACTCTGCTACGCTTATGAATAAGGCCTTTGAAGTCATAGAGACGCACTGGCTGTTCAGCGTGCCCTGGGAGAGGATCGAAGTGGTGGTCCACCCGCAGAGCACTATCCATTCCATGGTGGAGTTTGAAGACGGCTCGGTGAAGGCCCAGATGGGGCCGCCGGACATGCGCCTGCCGATCCAGTACGCGCTGTTCTACCCGAAACGCCTACCCAACACGATGATTCCCAGGCTGGACACCACAAAGTCTCACTCGCTAACGTTTGATCCGCTGGAACCGGAACGCTATCCCTGCTTCAACCTGGCGATAGCCGCCGGAAAACAGGGCGGCACTTACCCGGCGGTGTTGAGCGCGGCCGATGAGGTGGCAGTCCAGGCGTTCTTGGATTGCAAAATTGGCTTCACCGACATACCCAAGGTCATCGAAAAAGTGCTGAGCGAGCATGAGTCACTGACCGGAGATAAGGCCGAGGACTTCTTGGAAGCGGACCGCTGGGCCACCGGACGGACAACCGAACTGACCGCCGGTTAAATCTCTTACGGCGTTCACACCGTAATTCCTACAGACATAGCCGATAATTAATTTGCAAATTAACGAGTTCCTGAACTAACTATGGAATCTGTCCTTATAGCCGTCGGCTCTTTGGTACCACTGCTCCTGATATTGGTGGTTATCCACGAGTTCGGCCATTATGCCACCGCCAAGGCCATGGGCGTGAAAGTGTTGGAATTCGGAGTAGGATTCCCGCCGAGGGCCTTTGGCGTCTACACCGGAAACACGCCGGTGTTGATCGACAGCGCCACTCGCTACGTGGGCCTGTCGGGGCGGCAGGACCTGGGCCGTGGCCGCAAGATAAAGGTCAGCTCTAGCGAGGATGCCCAAGGCAACCTGGTGGCCCGCGTGATCGAGCTGAGCAGGAAGCTGGCCAAGGGTGAAGAACCGGATGAAGAGCGCCCCGGTGAAGAAGACCTGCTGAAGCACGAGGGCAAGATACGCTCGGTCGGCGACGGGTCATTGGTATTGGCCGACATGTTGTACTCCGTCAACTGGGCGCCCATCGGCGGGTTCGTCCGTCTGGCTGGAGAAGCCAACGCCAACGTCCCCCGCAGCCTGGCCGGCAAGGGTACCGGCACCCGGTTCCTAGTCCTGATCGCCGGGCCGTTGATGAACGCCATACTCCCTCTGTTAATCTTCACAGTCTTGTTGATGATTCCCCAAGACGTTGCCGTGGGCCGTCTGGTCATCCAGGAAGTCGGCGAAGATACTGCTGCCTCGGTGGCGCAGGTCCAGGCCGAAGATGTTGTCCTTCAGACCAACGGGAAGGACATCGAGAACCGTCTGGACTTCACCCGCGAGATCAACCTTAACGGCGGCTCCAACATGTCAATGCTGGTGGAGCGCGACGGCCAGGAGCTTCTGCTGCATCTCCGTCCCAGGTTCGACACCGAGTCGGCCAGGTGGCTGGTGGGCGTTTTCCCCCGGCTGGATGACATGGAGATCGTAAGGCGTTCCGAGCCGATCTGGGAGGCCATCCCCAACAGCTTTGTAAACACCTGGGAGATGTTGGTGCTGGTCAAACAGGCCCTGGGCGGGGCCTTTGGCGAGGGCTCGTCACCCGAGTTTTCCGGGCCAATCGGAATAGCCCAGGTCACTGGTGAGATCACCCGGGAAGGTGGTTGGGTCGGTTGGTTAGGCGTGGGCATCCTGCTCAGCATCAACCTGGCCATCTTGAACGTCCTGCCCATACCCATGCTGGACGGCGGCCGGATATTCTTCGTGGTGCTGGAATGGGTGCGCCGCGGCAAGAAAATACCGGCTCACAGAGAAGGCATGGTCCATCTGATCGGATTCGCGCTGCTGATGGGCGGCATAGTCCTGGTCAGCGTGAACGACGTTGGGCGGTTGATAGACGGCCGTAGTTTCCTGGGCTAATTTACCTGCCCAACCAAGCCGTTCTGTACCTACTGGACTCTCCTTGACTCTGGCACCTTTTTCCTCATTCGTGTACCATTAGCCTGCCTCTGCCTTGGATGGCGATGTATGCTATTTCAGGCGTGGCAATACGCGGATTTAATCTCTTCGACCTGATTGTTGAGGGAAGAGCGAAATGAGTAAACGACGAGTTACCAAGCCGGTCTATGTCGGCGGCGTTAAGATAGGCGGCGGTGCGGATGTCACAGTCCAATCCATGACTAAAACCGACACGCGAGACGTGAAGGCGACGGTCAAACAGATCCACGAACTGGAAGAAGCCGGCTGTGAATTGATCCGCAGCGCCGTGCCCGATGCAGAAGCTGCAGAGGCCATGGCCGAGATCAAGAAGCAGATCCACATCCCGCTCATCGCGGACATCCACTTTCATTACAAACTTGCCCTGACTTGCCTGGAAGGCGGCATTGATTGTCTCCGGTTGAACCCTGGAAACCTTCGGAATGAAGACCAGGTCCGCGAGGTGGTCCGTGCGGCGAAAGCGCGTAATGTCCCGATCCGTATCGGAGTGAACTTCGGCAGCCTGCCCCCGGTGGGCGGTATCGGCCGTACCAGAGGGTTCTCCCGGCATATGGACCTCGTGAACAGCCTACCCAAGGCCGGAGAGGCCAAGGAAGGCGATTACAGCGTGGTCGACCACATGGTGGCGACGGCGTTATGGGAGATCAGCCTGCTGGAAGAACAGGATTTCGACCAGATCAAGATTTCCATGAAGGCGTTCGACGTTCCGACCACTATCGAAGCCTACACCCGGCTGTCCACCATGATGCCCTATCCGTTGCATCTGGGCATAACTGAGGCTGGCACACCCATGGCCGGTTCTATACGCACCTCCGTTGGTCTAGGGACGTTGCTGTACAACGGCATCGGCGACACCATCAGGGTGTCGTTGAGCGGCCCATCCGTTGAGGAAGTTGACGCTGGGTTTGAGATACTGAAGTCTCTCAACATGCGCAAGAAAGGCTCTATCCTAGTGGCTTGCCCCAGTTGCGGCCGGGCCGATGTGGACGTGGTCAAGCTGGCCAACGACGTAGACGCGCTGCTCAAGAAGGCCAACAAAGAGATTACCGTGGCCGTGATGGGCTGCGAGGTCAACGGCCCCGGTGAGGCTAAAGACGCCGACGTTGGCATCGCTGCCGGTGCAGGCCGCGCCGTAATCTTCCGCAAGGGCGAAAAAGTCCGCGTTGTACCCGAAGCAGAAATGTTGTCTGCCCTCATGGAAGAGGTGGAGAACACTCTGGTGCCCGCAGACGACTAGCCTATCTGGCGCGCCCTAGCCTTAATAGAACTGGCTCTTCTTTATTTTCTTGGAGACGGCCCGTCTCCATCTGACCTTTTTCAGCCGTTATAATGGTCTGACTCTGCACGCCTAATTTAGATGCCAAGGGGGCACTGCCCAGATATGAGATTCTCCCGGATGGTCTCCAAAACGCTACGGGATGACCCGCCCGACGCCGAAACCGCCAGCCATAGGCTGATGCTGCGTGCCGGGTTGATTCACCAGGTGGCCGCTGGTATCTACTCCTACCTTCCGCTGGCCCTGCGGTCGTTGCGCAAGATCGAGAACATCATCCGGGAAGAGATGGACGCCGCTGGCGGGCAGGAGCTGATGCTGCCGGCCCTGCAGCCTAAAGAACTGTGGGAGCAGACCGGACGGCGGGAAGCGTTTGGCGACAACATGTTCTCGCTGGAAGACCGGCGCGGCCGCCCCATGGTGCTGGCGCCGACCCACGAAGAAGTGATTACCAACGTCGTCAAAGCCAACGTCCAGAGCTACCGCGACCTCCCTTTGATCCTGTACCAGATACAGACCAAGTTCCGTGACGAACCCCGCCCCAGGGCCGGCCTGGTCCGCGTGCGGGAATTCGATATGAAAGATGCCTATAGCTTCAATGCCGACGAGGCCAGTCTTGACGAGAGCTATCAGGCCATGGCACAGGCCTACCGCAACATTTTTAGGCGGTGCGGTCTGCCGGTCCTGATGGCCGAGGCGGACAGCGGGGCCATCGGCGGCAAGGACTCTCATGAGTTCCTGCTGGCCACCGAGACCGGCGAAGACACCGTTATCACCTGCGCGTCATGTTCCTACACCGCCAACGCGGAAAAGGCCGAGTCGACCATCCCTGAGGCCGAGTCGGAACCCGAGCAGGCGTTGGAAGAGGTCAGCACTCCGGGCATCAAGACCATCTCCGGACTGGCCGGATTTCTAAACGTTCCCGAGTCCAGGACTTTGAAAGCCGTTTTCTATATGTCAGACGGTGAACCTGTGTTCGTGACCATCCGGGGCGACCTGGACGTGAACGAGGTCAAGCTGAGGAACGCTCTTGGTTCCCACGACCTGCGCCTGGCTGAAGACAATGAAGTTAAAGATGCAGGGCTGGTGGCGGGATCGGCTTCGGCCATCGGCATGGACAAGATCAAGCGCGTGGCCGATGTGTCCATCAACAACGGCAGTAATTTCGTGGTTGGCGCCAACAAACTGGACACTCACTTCACAGGCGCCAATTACCCACGTGACTTCCAGACCGATATTCTGACCGATATTGCACTGGCCCAGCCGGGACAGCTCTGCCCACGTTGCGGACATATATTGGAGTCCACCAAAGGCATAGAGGTCGGGCATATCTTCAAGCTCGGCACCTTCTTCAGCGAGGCCTTAGGCGCTGATTTCCTGGATAGTGAAGGTCAGCAGCACCCGATAATCATGGGCTGCTACGGCATCGGCGTGGGCAGGCTGCTGGCGGCGGCAGTGGAGGAGAACAACGACGAGAATGGTATCGTGTTCCCCATTCCCGTTGCGCCCTACCAAGCGCACCTGGTAGGCCTGAACATCTCAACGGAAGAAGTGGCTGAAGCTGCGGACAAGCTGTATCAGGAATTGGTGGACGCCGGTATCGAAGTGCTGTACGACGACCGGGAAGACGCGGCAGCGGGCGTGAAGTTCAATGACGCCGACTTGCTGGGTATTCCGGTGCGGTTGGTGGTTAGTCCACGGAACCTCAAAGCAGGCGTGGTTGAGGTCAAAGGCCGGACCGACTCCGAGGCTGGCAGTGTGTCATTGGACGGTGTAGTGGCCGAGGTGCGTAGTCGCCTGGCTACGGCAGAGTAGACGACCCTAAGCGCTGGGCCCCGGGCCTGGTTCCATGCAGGAAGACAGATATTTCATGTTTTCCAGCAGGGCGGGCGCGATGCGTCCCTTGTGAGAACTGGAGAGCAGCAGCAGTAGGCGAAGTTGGGCCGCCAGGTCCGCAGCCAAGGCCCGCTTGGCTTCCGCAACCGTATCCCCTTCCACCGGCACTCTGATCCCCGCCAAGGGCATCTTCGTCCGTGATTCCGCGGCCCAGTACTTGTCCAGGCTGTCCAGGATCACTATGGGGATCTCTTTGTTTAGGACGAAGTTGGCGTCTGCGGCGCTGTCTTCAGGGCCAAGATAGTCAATCAACACTCGTGTCGACTCGGAGTGGCTGATGTGGAAGACGGCAGCGTTGGGCTGGCTGGTAGAGACGTATTTCCAGTCCCAACCTTTCGGAGTGGCATGGTCCGAGCCGGGTCGAATCTCCACCGGCGTGGTGAAGTCCTCGGCTAGAGTGCGGTCATCATCCTGCGGCATGCCCGTGTTCTCCCTCTTCTGCGCCGTCCAATTCCCAAGCCGTGTAGACCTGGTCAGGCAGGGTGATCGGCCCAACGGCGTCTTCGTATTCCTTTACGTGCTTGGTGGTGAGCAGCGCGATGGCCTTGAGCATCTGAGGGCTGACCTTGATACGCGCCCTGAGAATCGGCTCCCGCTCTTCCATCTGCTCGCCGAAGAAAAGCACGGCGGAATACAGGCTGCTGAAAATGTGCATAGAGTCGCTGTAGAAGGTGATCGGGTCGAGGGTGCCCTCCTGGGGTGCGCTGCTCGCGCCGGTGCCTTCGCTCTGACTTACGCCTGGGTTGACGTATGAATCTTCATTGGGGACCTGGTCGTCTGGTGGGACGTAGGGCCGTTGGATTATGGGCATGACGCCTCCGTTTGTCGGGAGTTCCGGTTCTCGGTTTTTTTGATGGCAACGGTTTATTGAAGGGAGTCCGTTCCATATCAATGGCCGTTTCGGGACGGGCCTTATTATACACGCCTGGCACGGTCAAAATTCCTGAACATTCGATCGGGCGCACCAAATTCCGGGACGGCGCATCATATTTGTTGACGAGAAGAACGGCCAGGGGAGCCAGAGTGATAATGTCAGAAATCGTAGATTTCAGGAAAGCAAAAGACAGATATTTCGGGGGCGACGAGAATTCGCCCCTGACTCCGGAACAGAGGAAACGGTTCCAGGGGCTGCAGTATTTCGCGGAGAACGAAAAACTGCAATTCGTGATCGCGGTGGAGGAGTTTGCCGCAGATTCCAAAGGTGAGATCCAGATGGCGACCAGCTCCGGGGACTCGGCTCCCCACACGCGATGGGGCCAGCTGAAGTTTGAAGTTGGTGGCGAGCCGGTGGAATTGACGGTTTACCGCAGCGTCGGCGGGGACGGTTATTTCCTGCCGTTCATGGACGCCACAACCGGTGGTGAGTCGTATTCTGACGGCCGTTACCTGGACCTGCCGCCCGCCGGAGACGGTCGCTTACTGGTGGACTTCAACTACGCTTACAACCCGTATTGCGCCTACAACCCCCATTGGAGCTGCCCCATACCGCCGTCGGAGAACCGGCTTAAGGTTGCCATAGACGCTGGGGAGAAGATTTTTTCGGATGCTGAGGGGCATTAGACAGTCGGATTGAAGCCGACTTGGTCAGCGATAAAACAGTGCCCTCACCTCCGACTCAGTCGCGAGTCTCGACTACGTCGGACCTAACCCTCTCTCTTGCGAGGGAGAGGGGATTATTTTTTGTCTACACCCGGGTGGTTTGGGTTTGATGGTAGTGGCCTACGGCTATGGCTTCCCACTCGTGGGTGGAACGCCCCTGGCCGATCAGTCCCAAGAGCAGCATGGTGGCGTAACCAAGTTGGTCTCGGGACGCGTTGGGGTGCCCGGCGATGGCCGATCTGACCTCCTGGGCCGTGTAGGAGTACTGCGGTAGGCCGCGTCCGGCAGACCAACCGGCCAAAGACGACACCAGCAGGTCCAGCGCCGGCACCGGCCAGTTGATGCCGCTGGGCTGGCAGAGCGCCACGGCCTCGGGAGTCAACCTGTCCGCCAGCTCGCCCAGCGACTCCATCAGGTGTGCGACCCGGACCTCTGGCTCCAGCTTCCGTCTTGTCGAAAGCCCGGTGACCCCGCTCTCGATCACCTCGCCGTCTTTGAACACGGCCCAGCCGGTCTCTCTGACTCCGGCGTCCAGGGCCAGCAGCACCGGGCAGTTTTTCAGTGTGGTCATCAGGCTGCTGCCCTGGTCTGCAACAGAGCCGCCACTTGATCAGTGTGTTGGGTTGTTGTTTGGGAAGCGGCGTAAGCGGCAACCAATGGTGATTCTCCTCCACCCAGACACTTCTGCCCAGGTTGCTCAGGATCACTGGAGATTGGCATCTGGAGTGCGTCATTGATATGAGAATGTAGCTGGTACAAACCGGTATAGTAGTAAGTACCGCACTGTAGGCAGATCCAGTCGCCTTCGTCGGACGTCAGGTCGCCTTGGCATTTGGTGCAACTCTTGAGGCGGAACCAATTCACGGTTCATCCCGTTAGGTCTGTCCTGTTAGATTTTGGGTCAAATGGCTCGAGTCCGCGTCTGTGGCATAACCAACGCCAACAGAAGCGGTAAGCAATAACCACATTATCAGAACAATTATTCTAAAACAATGAATCTATATCACGAGACTGGCTTGGTTTCTTCCAATAAAGATAGCACTCGTGCCTGACAGTCTTGACCCTTGTATAGCCGGTTTCTATAATTGCTTGTTGCGTGCGTGATTCGTCGACGTTTGCCCAACGACAGCACTGACCGACCCAGGCCGACCCAAATCCCGGAGGAACACCCCGTTTGACTGAGCCCGCAGCCCAGCCTCCCTCAGCGGAGAGCATCGAAGAGATTACCCGTTCTGCTTCGGCAGAATTGGATTCCCTGGCAGACCTTGAAGCTGTGGACCAGTGGCGAGTCTCCTATCTAGGAAGACGCGGCACACTGACCACCGTCTTGCGCGGTCTTTCGTCGCTGGCCGTTGAGGACCGTCGTACCGTGGGCGCGCTGGCCAACGAGGCCAAGAATACCCTTGAAGAACGACTGGAAGAGCGGGTCCGCCAGATCAATGAGGCTGCCCTGACACGCTCGGCCAGCCAGGACCGTTTGGACGTGACACTCCCTGGCCGCCCCGCCTTAAAAGGCCGGCTGCACCCAACCACGCAGATCGTTCGGGAGATCTGCGACGCCTTTGTGGCGATGGGCTTCGGTGTCGTGGAAGGTCCGGAGGTCGAGTGGGACCACTACAACTTTGAGATGTTGAACATTCCCAAAGGGCACCCGGCCCGGGACATGTGGAACACCCTCTGGGTGGACTACGAGGACCCGGCAGGTGAGCAGGCCATGCTGCTGCGCACCCATACCTCTCCGATGCAGGCCAGGGTCATGGAAGGCCGGGAACCGCCCATCAGAGTCGTGGTGCCGGGCAAATGCTACCGGTATGAGGCCACCGACGCCACCCACGAATGGCACTTCTACCAGGTGGAAGGCCTTGCCGTGGGCGAAGGGATCACTTTCGCCGACCTTAAGGGCACCCTCTACGAGTTCGCCCGCCGGATGTTCGGCGAGGAACGCCAGATACGCTTCCGCTGCGACTATTTCCCGTTTGTTGAGCCAGGCGTGGACATGTCCATCGACTGTTTTGCCTGCGACGGCAATGGCGAGGGCTGCCGCATCTGCCGTGACAGCGGCTGGATCGAGATCATGGGCGCTGGGATGATCCACCCCAAGGTCCTTGAGGGCGTGGGTTATGACACCGAGAAGTACACCGGCTTTGCCTTTGGCATGGGCCCGGAACGCATCGCCATGCTGAAATACGGAATCGACGACATACGCCATTTTTATGCCAACGATCTCAGGTTCCTGCAGCAATTCTAGTCAACGACAATGCTGGTGGGCTGCGGCCCGCCGTTTCCGGTATCGGCACAAGAGATATATAGATGAAATTGCCCCTCAGTTGGCTCAAACAATACGTGGACGTTGATCTGCCCGCCCAGGAGCTGGCCCACCGGCTGACCATGGCCGGCATCGAGGTCGGTGAGGTGGACGTCATCGGTGGCTGGACGGAGGTCTTCGTTGGCCGCGTGACCGACGTGCGCCCCCACCCCAACGCCGACCGGCTGCGCCTTTGCGTGGTGACCACCGGCGCTGAAGAGATGGAAGTGGTCTGTGGCGCGCCAAACGTTGCTGCCGATCAGAATATCTGCTTCGCCAAGGTCGGGGCCAACATCTACAACACCCACACGGAACGGCAAGAGATACTGGAAGCCGCCAAGATACGGGGCGTTGACTCCCAGGGAATGATCTGTTCTGCGGTCGAGTTGGGTTTGGGTGATGACCACTCGGGCATCATAGTGCTGCCGGATGACGCGCCTGTCGGTGCGCCGCTGGACGATTACCTAGGAGATATAGTCCTGGACCTGGAACTGACTCCTAATAGATTGGACTGCCTCTCGATCCTGGGTGTGGCCCATGAAGTGGCCGCGTTGACCGGGAAGACAGTACGAGAGCCGGAGACCAGCTACGAGGAATCGGGCGCGCCCATCGCCGATCAGGTCAATATCAGCGTGGCCGACCCGGACCTCTGCCGCCGCTACACCACCAGCCTGCTTCAGGGGGTCAAGATTGGCCCCTCTCCCCAGTGGCTTCAGGACCGGCTGACCAGCGCCGGTTTGAGACCCATCAATAACGTGGTGGATGTCACCAACTTTGTGATGCTGGAGTACAACCAGCCGCTCCACTCGTTCGATTACGACCTGATAAAAGACCACACGGTGATCGTGCGCCGCGCCCGGCCGGGTGAGCTGTTGACCACCCTGGACGGTGAGGAACGCAAACTTGGCGCCGATAACCTGGTCATCGCCGACGCCAACGATGCCATCGGCCTTGGCGGGGTCATGGGCGGGGCCAACAGTGAGATAAGCAACGGCACGGTGAACGTGTTATTGGAATCGGCGACGTTCGACGGCACCAACAACCGGGAGACCGCCCAGTTTCTGGGCCTGCGCACCGAGGCTACCCTGCGTTTCGAGAAGGGACTTAGGCCGGAACTGGCTCCCATCGCCCTGCGCCGGGCCACCGGGCTGATTCAGGAGGTCGCCGGCGGCACCGTGGCGCCAGGCATCATTGATATCGTTTCTGATGCGGGCATCGACGCCCCGGTAGTGCCCCTGACCAGCGCCAAGATCAAGCGCATGCTGGGAATGGACGTGGAACCGAAGCAGGTGCTAGAGGTCCTGGACAGTCTGGGATTCACCTGGGAGTCGACAGGCGAGGGCGATCTTAAAGTCACCGTTCCCTACTGGCGTAACGACGTGAATATCGAAGAGGACCTGGTTGAAGAGGTCGTGCGGACCATCGGCTACGATAAAGTCCCGACCACGATGCTCTCCAGTCCCATACCCTTCCAACAGCCAGTGCCCATCATGGACCTACGCGACCAGATCAGAGATTACCTGGCTTCCGCTGGCGTCCAAGAGGTGATCAACTATCCGTTGGTGACGCTTCAGCAGTTGGAGCAGGTGGAGCACCTCGATCCAGACGCCCTGCCTTTGAGGGTGGCCAACCCGATGAGCGCCGACCGTGAATATCTCCGCACCACGCTGCGGGCCAGCCTGCTTGCTACGCTGGCGTCGAACCAGGGCAATGGTTCTGGGCCGTTCCGTATCTTTGAGGCCGGACGAGTCTTTTGGCCTCGCGCCGGTGACTTACCCGAGGAACGGGAGACTGTTGCCGGGGTATTGGCCGGGCTGCGTCATGAGACATCGTGGTTGGAAAATGATAGTCTGCTGGACTTCTATGACGCCAAGGGCGTTGTGGAGCTTATCCTGGGACGACTGGGCGTCAACGCCACCTATGAGCCTTTTAATGACCCGGCGTTCCATCCGGGACGCTGCGCCGTGGTCAAGGTTGCAGATGCGGTATTGGGCATGGTCGGCGAAGTTCACCCGGTGGTCATGGAGCGGCTGGGGCTGGAATCGCCGCAGGTGGCGGCATTCGAACTGTTCTTGGAGCCGATACTTGCCGCCCTGCCGGAATCGCAGCGGCAGTTCGAGCCGTTGCCCAGGTACCCGTCCGCCACGCGGGACTTGGCACTGGTGATGCCGTCCGACGTGGACGCCGGCCAGGTGACCAGGTTGATCATGCGGCACCGGGGGATCGACCGCGCGGAATTGTTCGATATCTACGCCGGCGAAAATATATCCGAAGGAACCAAGTCGCTGGCATTTCACGTATACTTTCAAGCTAGAGACCGGACACTGACCAACGAAGAGGTCAACCGCTCATTGGACGGGCTCTTAAAGACACTGGAACGGGAATTAAAGGTAACTTTGAGGGCTTAGTTGCCCTGATAGCCAAAGGCATATGACGAGTCACAATCACGGTCAACATCACGACGCCGGACACTCCCACGGGCACGGCCATGTGGACGAAGACATGCTCAGTGTTGAGCAGGCCTACGCGCGCGTGATGGCCAGTTTCCAGACCTTGGAAGCTGAGGAAAAACCCCTGCTTGAATCCATCGGACAGGTGCTTGCGGAAGACATTAAATCGCCGCTTGCCCTGCCGCCTCTGGCCAACTCAGGCATGGACGGGTACGCCCTGCTCCATAGCGACATCGTAGGCGCGTCGCACGAGAACCCCAGCAACCTGGAAGTGATTGGAATAGTCGCGGCCGGCCACCTGCCCGATAAGAAGGTCGTCCCAGGCACGGCCATCCGAATCATGACTGGAGCGCCGGTGCCCGACGGCGCCGACACGGTTGTGCCATTTGAAGAGACCGACGAGGTCGAACGCAAACGCGAGGGCAAACCTTTAAATCAGGTTGCCATCTTTGCCGACATGCCCACGGGCTGCAATGTTCGTCCTGCTGGGGAAGACATAAGTTCAGGGCAATTGGTGCTGGAGAAAGGGACCGTGGTGCGGGCCGCTGAAGTGGGCGTGATCGCCTCTCTTGGAATGGACACGGTCAAGGTCATACGCCGTCCGGTGGTGGCGGTCCTGGCCACAGGTGACGAACTGGAACATACCGGCACCCCATTGACCGGTGGCAAGATATACGATTCCAACAGTTTCAGTGTTGCGGCGTCGATCGTCGCCGGCGGCGGAGTCCCCAAGATACTGGGCATCGCCCGGGACAACCTGGAAGACCTGAACGCCAAGCTGGAAGCAACTGCCGGCGCAGACATGGTGGTCACATCGGCAGGCGTCTCCAAGGGCGACTATGATATTGTGAAAGATGTGCTCAACGAAAGGGGCGAGATGAACTTCTGGTCAGTGCGTATGCGCCCGGCCAAACCCCTGGCATTTGGGCACCTGACCAGTCCCGGCGGCAAGAACATCCCTCTCCTAGGCCTGCCTGGTAACCCGGTCAGCGCTATGGTGGCCTTTGAGATGTTCGCCCGCCCAGCCATCCGAACCATGCTCGGAAAGGTTAATATGTCTCGTCCCATGGTTGAGGGCGTGTTAACCGGCCCGATACGAAACGAGGATGGACGCCGGGTATATGCTAGGGTGGAAGTTGAATTAAAAGACGGGCAGTACCAAGCTACGCCCACCGGGCCACAAGGCTCTAATATCCTGACATCCATGTCTAAGGCCAACGGACTGGCCATCTGCCCGGAGGACGAGCTGGGCAAGGATGCAGGCGACCAGGTACAAATCATCATGTTGGATTGGAACGAAGAGGTGCAGATATGACAACGCAAGAACCTAACGCCGAGGAACTGGCTGAAGATTCACCTGTAGAAACGGCTATAGAGGCAGTTGAAGAAGAACCGGAAAGGGAGAACCCTCTCTACCTGATCAGCGTTGACCGGTTGGCAAAACTGGAACGCTCCCCGATTCACTTGGTGGCCGGAAGATTGGCTGCAAACAGCCCATCAAAGTCGAAGTCGATCGGTGAACTTGGCGATGTGAAGAGCCTGATTCGCGAGATCTCCCAGAATTATAAGAACGACGCCAGTTTCATCAGGTCCGACATGCCGGTACAAGAGATTGTGTTCCGGACGCTATTGGCCCGCAACAACCGGCCGATGTCGTTGGTCGACTTGCATTATGAGCTCACGGAAAAATGGGCCACACCGATCCGGCCGATCGTCATTACGGAAGAGCGGCTGCTACGCATCTTGGATAACGACTCCTACTACGGTTTCGCCCGGAAGTAAAATTTAGCCAAGCGATTCCCGGCTTGCCGGACGGCACGAACTAGGCACAAAAAAATCGGAGTGTTTTAACACTCCGGTTTTTTTGTGATCTCGATAAAGAGGGGTCTAGACTGCGGCCAATTGTTCCTTGGCCAGATCGACCAGCTTGTTGAAGCCGGCGATGTCGAATACGGCCATGTCGGCCATGATCTTCCGGTCTAGCTCCACTCCGGCCAACTTCAGGCCGTGCATGAACTGGCTGTATGTGACACCCTGATCACGGGCACCTGCGCCGATGCGGATAATCCACAGACGGCGGAATTCGCCTTTGCGTTCGCGGCGGTGCCGGTATGAGTAGGCCCAGGCGTGCATGACGGCTTCATGAGCCCACTTGTAGCTGCGGGAAGAAGCGCCAGTATAGCCTTTGGCGGCCTTTAGTATCTTCTTATGGCGGGCGTGCTTAGTGACGCCACGTTTAACTCTAGCCAAGGGATGGTCTCCGTGTGTAGTTGATTAGGTCCGAAGTTAAGCAGATCCGATAATTGGGTTGGGTACCAGACTACGCGTAGGGAAGCATCCTGTGCAGACGCTTGTAGTCCGCGCCGTCCACTGACAGCTTATCGGCGTACTTTCTAGTCACTTTGGTAGGCTTCTTGCGCCTAAGGTGGCTGCTCATGCGCTTGCGGCGCATCAGCTTGCCGGTGCCTGTTACGTGTATTCGGGCCTTGGCCCCTTTGTGTGTTTTAAGTTTTGGCATCAGCCAGTTCTTCTACTTGATCCTGATTTTTATCGTCTGGCCCTTCTTCCCCGCCCTTTTCGGTCTTCACCAGGGCTGGAATCAGCACCATGGACAACGCCCTGCCTTCCATGGCCGGTGGGCGTTCCAGTCGTACTTCGTCTTTTAATTCGTCTGCCACCCGCTTGAGGACCGATAGCCCCAGTTGCTGGTGGGCAGCTTCCCGGCCGCGGAAACGGACGGTTAGCTTGACCTTGGACCCTTCGCTGATGAACTCGCGAATCTTGCGAGTCTTGGCTTCTAGGTCATGACTCCCGATGTTGGGCCGGAAACGAACCTCTTTTTGCTCGGTGCTTCTCTGGCCTTTCTTGGACTCGCGTTCTTTCTTGGAAGTTAAATAGAGGAGTTTGCCGTAGTCCAGTAGCCTGCAGACAGGAGGTTCTGAGTTGGGAGCCACCTCGACCAGGTCCACAACGGCGTCGCGCGCCAGTTGAAGCGCACGTGCGACGTCCATCACACCGAGCTGTTCCCCGTCATCCCCGATGACTCTAACCTGGGGGCTGTTGATCCGCTCGTTGATCCGATATTGTCTAGCTATGCTCTGGTACCTCCGATAAAATCCTCGTTAATTACGTGAAAGATAGGTCGATTCACTCTAGCATACCCCCTATGTGACGTCAAACAAAATCCGCCATGTCACCCGCCAGCCTACGGTGTGCGTCCGTAGCGTTGCAGCAGACGGTAAATGACCCCCGCGCCAAAGTTGATGGCGTCCACCGGCACACGCTCGTTGGGGCCATGGATGCCAGCGGCGAAATCCAGCGACTCTGGCAGTATCATCGGCAAGAATCCGTAAGTTTGTATGCCAAGCCGCGCAAATAGTCGGCCGTCGGTGGCTGCAGGCATGAGCATGGGCACCGGGATGCCGGCCGGGTCGCCCTCCTGCAGGACGCTGCTTAAGGTATCAAATAAGCCCATGTCGGGCTGCTTGGGTCCGGAATCGTGGCTCAGGACCTCATATTCGACGTTTGGGACGTCTCCGGTTATGCCGATCAATTCCGACACCAGTTGCTCGGGGGTGAAGTTGGGCAGCAGCCGGCCGTCCAAGTCGACGGATACCTCGCCAGGCACGACGTTTATCTGCTGTCCGCCCCGGACGATGGTCGGGTTCACTGCGTTTCGGAACAGTGGCGCAAATGTCCGGCCCTTGGCTCCCAGCAGCTTCAACGCTACGGCGGTTAAGCGTGGGTTGAGCAGAGCAGATATGCCGACTCGGGCAGTTGGCGGCAGGTGTTTTCCGATGGCCTGAAACATCAGGCGGGCTTCGGGCGTCACGTGGACGGGCAGCTTGCGGGACCGGAGCCGTTCCAAGAACACGCCCAGGCTGGACATGGGATTTTCCTGTTGGGTCAACGAGGCATGTCCGCCCTTGCCCCGAAAAGTGACCCGAAGGTGACAGACTTGCTTCTCGGCGACCATGATCGGGTAGAACCGTCGTTGGCCCATGTTGGAGCTGAAACCGCCAAACTCGCCGACGGCATACCTGACGCCCTGGAATTGTTCCGCGTGCTCCTCCACCAGGAACCGCGCGCCGTGGTCGCCGCCAGCTTCTTCGTCACAGACCAACGCCAGGACTATGTCTCCGGCAGGAGTGAGTCTTTCGGCCTTGGCCCGTAGCATGGCGTAGAGCATCATGGCGATGCCGCCCTTCATGTCAAGCGAGCCTCGACCCCATAGATAGCCATCGACCAGTTCGCCACCGAATGGTGAGTGTTCCCAGAGAGTTGGGTCGGCAGGCACCACATCGATATGGCCCTGGAACAAAAGGGGTGGAGCGCTGCCGTCACCGGCCAGACGGGCGATCAGGTTGGGACGGTCGGGTGTTTTGGCGAAGACCTGATTGGGGATGCCCGCATCGTCCAGCAGCAATTTGATGTACTGGATGCACTGGGCTTCGTTGCCCGGCGGGTTGGTGGTGTCGAACTGCACTAGCCGTTGGGTCAGCGCAACGGGGTCTGGATAGGTGGGGTCAGTAGAGGTAGACACGATATACCGGCCGGCTGCGCCGCTTGCGATTACTCGTCAGACGGGTCGTCGTCGAAGTCCAAGTCGTCGAGGTTCAGGTCACTCTCAAGGTCGATGTTTGAGCCCAAGCCCTGCAGAAATTCTTCGACCATCGGTGAGAGAGGAGAGGATGAATCGCCGTCTCCTTCCCCATTCTCACGATCATACCGCTCTTCAAGCCGCTCCAAGAGGCCGGAGACCTCGGAGGTGTCTGAGACGATGTTTTGCAGTGACGCGTATTGCTGCCTTCCCCGTTCCGAGTCTGCCAGGCGGCTGGGAAGCCCGTATAGGGTGCACAGGATCTGCATCAACCGGGCGGTGCCGGTGAAGTCCTCTTCAACCTGGAAGTATTGGGGCAGATGCACCACAAAGATACGGGTATCGATGCCCGCGTCTTCGAGGGTGTTTGAGATCAAATAGGTGATGGTGGTGGGCCCTTCGTAATCGCTGGGGCGCACGCCAACGAGCTTATACTCATCTTCGTTTTCGGGGTTCGGCGTGCCGCCGGACACCAAAAGTTGGCGCGTGTGGGGCACCATGTCGTACATTGCGCCGATCATCGAGTATCGCTTCACGCCGAAATACTTGAGGACTTCGATGATGGAGTCCGTGTAGTCCTCTCCATAGAGGTGTGGTTCCAGCAGGTGTAGGGTGATGAGGTCGGGGCCCTGTTCCCGGACGCAGGCGCTGATGGTCGTGGACGGGATGCTGTATTCCCGCACACCCTGTTTCAAGATCGACTTGGGCCGGTAGCGCGTGAAGTCGTAATAGCGCCCGGGTTTAACCAAACGGCCAATCTCTTTGGACTCAAGGTGGCGTTCCAAGCGTCTCATGGTCAGGGTTCCGACGTTTCCCACGTCGATCCACGGCCTTAAAACCGCCAGTACATGGGGGTCTTTAAGCTCTGGTAGAGGCTCTTGGAATTCAAAATCACCGATGCGCATGTCCCTAGTTTGACAGTGGACATTTGGATTTACAAGGGCAGACTATTCGTCCTACGAGGATTTTCATCCTGGGGCTGGACCGCCTGCGGCTGAGTGTGCGGTAAACCTGAATTTTGATATCATACGTAGCTAGATATTGAGGCTGAAGCAGACCTGGACCCGGCGTTCACTTAACTTGTTGCAGCGCCGTACCGTTATAGGGTGAGGGTCCAGATATCAGCCTCTTAAGAAAAGCGAAGAAGGGCGAATGCCGACGATCTACCCTGTAATTTTGACTGCCATCGTAGCCACCTTTCTGATCGCTGCCTGCGGCGGGGGTGCGGCGTCGCCCACCGTCGAGACCAGTGAAGAAGCCGGTGCGACCGAACAGGCTGCTGCATCCCAAGAATCCCGGGAACTGCCTCTTTGGCGGTATGTGAATAGCGGCTGGGTATCGCCTCTGAACGAACAGTCGGCCAATGCTTTTTCCCGGGAGCTACGGGCCGCTGTGATCACGTCGACCCAAGAGATGGAGGATTTTAACCGTAGTGTGATCAGCAAGCGAATAAAAGGGACGGGGGTGACTTTGAGCCGAGCTGAATTTCCCGGCTCAGTGGTCCTGGTGGCCTATCTGCTCTGGCTGCCGGTACAGGGCGACCCGTTGTCAGTCGTTGGCATGAAGATAGATGGGGACCAGGTGGTGGTTGACCTGGAGCTCGATGAGGATTCACAGGGCCGGGAATACCCCTATCTGTTTGCTCCAATGACCATGGTGACGGTGGACCGGGACAAATTTCCCGCTGAAGGGCCGGTGTCGTTCTCATTCCGGCTAGGTGATGAAGTCCAGCTAATGGTCACTGACAACCTACGCTAGAAACAAATAATACTACCGAGAGCTAGATCGACAAAGGGCGTCCCGATTCAATCGGGACGCCCTTCCTTCTTGCAGAACGGCCTGGTAGCTGTTTAGGTTTTCGCTACTCAGGTATCTCGGCGACCATGCCTTCGCCCAGTTCCACGTCCAGCGTGGCGAGAACCTGGGCCACCAGCATGTAATGGCCGACCAGCACGGCCAGGTGCAGGGTGTCCTGCTCGCCGAAGCGGTCTACCAGGGCCTTATAGGTGGCGTTGCTGACTTTGTGCTTCTGCAGCATCTCTTTGACGTAGCCCACGAGCAGAGCCTCGTCGCCCGAAAGTCCGGCGGGCGCGGTGCCGTCGGCAACCGCCTTGATGGTCGCGTCGGAAACGCCGGCGGCGCGGGCCAGTTTGGCGTGAGCGGAGAACTCATACTGGGACTCCATCTCCTTGGCCGTGGCGATGATCACCGTCTCTTTCAGGTTCTCGGGGATGCCGAATTCATAACGGACGAAGGCCCCGGTGTCGGCCACGCGGGCGGCCAGCTTTGGGCTGTGTAGCAGCACTCCGTAAGGGCCGCGGATGCTGCCTCGGGTGCCGACTATGGAGTCGAAATACTGATGGTCTTCCGCGGCCAGTTGGTCGCGGGTTACAGGTGATAATCTAGCCATTGTTTTCTCCTTTTTGGGGTTGGTTTATGACAGGTTGAGGGGTTGCCCCCATCTCCGACGGAGCGCCGCTCCTTTAATTCTAGGCGGTGGGGATGGGCTGGCCTGGGATGTTTACTTTCACGGAGCACAGTTGGTTGCGGCTGGTGAAGTAAAGGGTCTTCATGTCGTCGCCGCCGAAGGCCAGGTTAGTGGTGGCGGTGTAGCCGTGGTTGATCAGCCCCAGTTTCTTGCCGGTGGCGTCGAAGATGTACAGGCCGCCGGAGCCGCCGGTGTAGATGTTGCCTTCTATATCGACCTTCATGCCGTCGGGCACGCCAGGTTCGTCACCGGTTACATCGATCAACACTTTGTCGCTCTGCTTGGCCAGGGTGCCATTGGGCATGACCTCGAAGGAACGGATGTGGCCCCTACGGGAGTCGTTGATGTAAAGGATGCTCTCATCGGGCGAGAACATCAGCCCGTTGGGGACGACGAAATCGCCGATCAACAAGGTCATGGTCCCGAGGTCAGCGCTGACCCGGTAGACGCCGGAGAAGGTCAGGTCCCATTGTTCTGCGGGTAGGGGACTGGTCCAGGGGTCGGTGAAGTAGATGCTGCCGTCCGACTTCACAATAACGTCATTGGGGCGGTTCAACCGGCGTCCCTGGAAGCTGTTGGCGATGACTGTGGTGCTGCCGTCAGCCTCCTGACGAGCGACGCGCCGGCTGTCGTGCTCTGCGGAGAGCAGGCGGCCCTGCAGATCGCGGGTCAGGCCGTTGGCGCGGTTGGTGGGCTCTTGGAAGACAACGGTGTCTCCGCCGGGAGTGTGCTTCATCCGCTTGTTGTTGTGGATGTCGCTAAATAGTAGGTAGCCGCCCTCTTTCCACCAGAGCGGGCCTTCAGCCGGGCCCTGGTCTCCGCCGAACCCATCGGCAAGTTCCAGAACCGGCTCGTCAGTGGATATGATCTTGGACAGTTCCGGGGCAAACTGTTCTATCGGCATGTCCCCTCCTCGTGCATCAAGTTTTTGGGTGTTCGTTAACAGATGGTCTGAAATACGTGGGGAATTATAGTACGAATCGAACCCGTGCGTGCTGGCCTGCCTGGCTCGGCCATCGCGCCAGCTTGACTGGCCTTGTTGTGTGGATTATTCTGCCCCTAATCTGGCGGACGCCTCCAACGGGCGGAAGCCGCATTCGATCTAGTTACGGAGGCGCACCATGGCTTTGAGCCTGAACCACGTCCATTTAAAGACCACGGACCCCCAGAAAACCGCAAAGTTTTATATCGACACTCTGGGCGCAACCAAAGTTGAAGACATCGGAGACATCGGAGTGCGCTTGGACCTCCACGGACTGACGTTGAATGTCACCAATCACATCACGACTCAGACCAGAGTCCAGAAGTACGGGATCGAACACATCGCCATCGATGCCGACGATATCCAGGGATTGATCGACAGCCTGAAAGCCAACGGCGCCAAGATATTGGAAGAGACAAGTATCAGTGGTGACCGCCGGGTGGTGTTCTTCGAGGGCCCAGACGGTGTGCAGCTCGAGTTCATAGAAAGAAAATAAACGGGCGATTAGATAAACAGAACCACAGAGAGGAAGAACTTGATTTACGAACAACGGATATATATAGCAGTGCCTGGCAAACTGCCGGCGATCAACGCCCGATTTGCCAATCACACTATCGGCTTCTTCAACGAATTCGACATCGGCATGGTTGGTTTTTGGAACGACGACATCGGCGCCAGCAACCAACTGACCTACATCCTCAGCTTCGACAGCATGGCCGACCGGGAGAAGAAGTGGGCCGCATTCGGCGCACACAAACCCTGGCAAGAAGTTAGGGCAGAGACTGAAAAGGGCGGGCCGCTGGTGTCACAGGTGATCAACTCGTTCATGAGTCTGACCCCCTACTCGCCGCAGCCGTCTTTCAAGACCACGCTGCACGAGAAGCGGGTCTATGAGGCGATGCCCGGCAAATTGCCTGACCTGCACAACCGGTTCTCCAACCACACCATGGGCCTGTTCGAGAAGCATGGCATCGAGAACATAGCCTATTGGACCGAGGATGTGGGCACGAGCAACCGCCTGGTCTACCTACTCGGCTACCCTGACCTGGCGGGCAGGGAAAAGGGCTGGACTGGTTTCCAGTCTGATCCTGAATGGCAGACGGCCAGGGCTGCCTCTGAAGAGAACGGGGCGCTTGTGCGGGTGTCCAAGCACTCCATACTTCGACTCACCGACTACTCACCCCGGTAGAACCGCCACTTGCTTGAGTAACTGCGTCGGCCTGGTCCTATTTGGGTCCGGGCCGATGTGAGTTTTCGGGAGCATGATCCAGAAAATAGAGGACTGATCAACGTGGACGTAGAAAAGATACGAAGCCAGATTCCAGTGTTAGCGCATACGGCCTACATGAACACCGGGTGGTCGGGGCCTTCGCCTCGGCAGGTGGCCCAAGCCATGAAGGACCGCATCGACTTGGAGCTGGAACAGGGGTCGACCACCGCCGGCGTCTACGAGTCGGGCAAAGAGATTCAAGCCCAGGCCCGTGAGGCAGCGGCCCGCGTTTTCAACGCCTCTGTGGATGAGGTGCTGGTCACCCGTAACACCACGGAAGGATTAAACATAGTCCTCAGCGGTATGGACTGGAACCAGGGTGATGAGATCGTGACCTGCAACCTGGAGCATGGCTCGGTTGTTGTGCCCAGTCAGTTACTTGGCCAGCGCTACGGGGTGGTGGTCAAGATCGTCGAGCTAGACCCCCACGACCCCCGGGAAACTATCTTGGCCAAGATCGAAGCGGCATTCACCCCCAAGACGCGCATGGTCTTCATCAGCCACATAGAGTACTCCACCGGGCTACGAATGCCTGCCGAAGAGATTAGACAGTTGACCAAGGACAAAGGGATACTGTTCATGCTGGACGGTGCCCAGTCCGGCGGCCATATCGCTTTGGACATGGCCCGTTCCGAGTTTGACTTCTACTCCATACCCGGCCAGAAGTGGCTGCTGGGGTACGAAGGGACCGGGGCGCTGTTCATCCGCAAGGACCACCTGGAGCGCATCCACCCGGCCCACACCGGAGGCCGCGCGGTGGTGGCCCCATTTGACGTTCACACCTTCCGGCCGGTGCCCGATTCCATGGAGAAATTCCTAGGCGGGTCCACCAGCGTGCCGTTGCAGGCAGCTTTCTTGGAGGCCGTGAAGTTCGTGGAAGAGACCGGCATCCAGAACATCGAGGAGCGGAACCTGGACCTGGCCGACTCTGCCAAAGCCAAACTTGCAGAGATTCCGGGCGTAACGGTGATCTCGCCCTCGGAGCGGCGAGACTCATCCGGTCTGGTTGCTTTCGCGGTCGAGGGCCAAGCCCCGATATCGGTGGTCAACCATCTCTGGGAGAACCACCAGATGGTAGTGCGGCAGGTCAGCTATCCGGCTGCGGTCCGCGTTTCGCTTCATTTCTTCAACACCGAAGAGGAAGTCGACCGCCTGGCCGGTGGCGTCCGCGAACTGGCTTAATCACTCCCCTAGCAAGTTAATGCGCCGTAAGACCACTTCTTGCGGCGCTGTTCTTTCCCCGTGATTCAACTACCGGTGAATCCCCTGTCCGCCTCCCCATTTCCCCCTGTGGCAAAAAGCTCTTTTCAGCAGGCCGTTTGGGCTAACTATGGAGTACATAAGGCCCTATTGGCTCTTCGGGCGATAAGAGAACATGTCATTGGAAACTTGGGAGGAGGTATCCGACATGTACAAAAAGATTCTGGTGCCCCTGGATGGTTCGAAGACGGCCGAGACAGTGCTGCCGAACGTGGTGAGGTTGGCCCGGGAATCTAAGGCCAAAGTGGTTTTGTTCTCTGTGGACGCTCCAGAAGTGGCCACCGGGTCCGGCAAATCTCGCCGCGAGAGTATGCGCAATGCTCCAGCGACCCTCGATAAGCCGGATGCGGCGATGAAAGCTTATATGGACAGCGCGACCAGCATGTTGGCTGGGATGGGCGTCGAGGCGACAACCGTCATGGCCAGCGGCGACGCTGCAACGGAGATATTGGCCTACGCGGCGGCTAATGACTGCGACCTGATTGCCATGTCCACTCGCGGCCGTTCTGCCCTGAAGCGTGGTTTGATGGGCAGCGTGACCGACGCGGTAGTGCGGGCTTCCAACGTGCCGGTGCTGGCAGTGGGCCCCCACAGCGTGGAAGGCAAAGACCTGGACGGCGCCATCCGCAGCGTGGCCGTGCCACTGGACGGCTCACTGAGGGCGGAGACAGTCCTGCCGCATGTTGAGAAGTTGGCAGAGTTGTTGTCCCTTGAAGTGGTTTTGCTTCGAGTTGTCCGGATGGTCCCGTGGGCCTATGGCGCACACGAACGAGTGCCCATGGACACCACCGAGATTGAAGAGGCCCTGGAAGTTGAAGCCAAGGAATACCTGGACGTTGTGAAGGCGAGGCTCACGGCCAAGGGCATCCGTTGCCGAGTCGAAGTGCTACACGGCGTGCCCTGGGACAAGATCGTGACCTTCGCCGGGAAGACCAACGATACGATGGTGGCTATCTCGACCCATGGCCGATCGGGAATCACCAGGCTGGTCATGGGCAGCGTAGCCGACATGCTGATCAGGTCTCTGGAGACGCCGGTACTGGTTGTCCGGCCTCCATAGTCCACCTCCAGGGTTCCCAGAATGGCCCCGGGCCAAGTCGGCCGATCCCAAGCAGGCTGGCGCTCCCTCGAGATTCGGTGAGGGCTCGGGGCCGGGCCGGGATGCGATGTGACATACGGCCTATCCGCTGGGCGACCTTTGGCCCTGATCGACGCTGGCTGCGGGCGTTAGAGTGGGCAGTCAAACACCTAGCGTTGTCAGACAATTTTGGTTTTTTGGGCGCCAAGCCGGGATTTGCGTATCTCCGGGCAGGGCGCGTAGGCAAAGCGTTGTTTTCGCGCTGTCTTTCCTCCCAAGGACGGGGTGCGAAGGAACGCTGTAGGTTGGAGACCTCGCCGCCGGGGGTATTGGTGGGGTCTCCACTTTTTATGTCCGGGTTTGAATCGCCTGGCATTTCGTGGACAAAGGCTCACGGCTGGGGTTAACATCTTGTCCAAGCTGAGCAGCCAGACACCGGGCGCGACTAGCCCGACTGTCCCTCGGCACCACGCGTGGAGGTTCCCTCGGCATGGACGACTCGGAAAGAGAAGCAGTTTTCTTCATCGCAGATATCTCCGGCTACACGAAGTTCATATTTGCGAATGAGAAAGAAGTTTCCCATAGCCAGATGGTGATTCGGGAGATCATCACCACGCTGATGGACCGAGTGGTCGTCCCGCTGAAACTGGTGAGGATCGAGGGCGACGCCATATTTCTCTATGTCTTGAAGGACGATCCCGAGCATCCTTGGGAACAGGTGTCCAAGACACTGGCGTACGACGTGGCGGGTTTCTTCCAGGTCTTCTCCCACAAGTTGTCCGAGCTGATGATTCACAAGGTCTGCAATTGCAACGCCTGCATCAACATCGAGCAATTGAAGCTAAAGGTAGTTGCTCACAGCGGCACGGCGGCTTTTTATCAACTTGGAGAACATCAGGAGTTGACCGGTCTCAGCCCCATAATTATCCACCGCCTGATGAAAAACTCGGTCCAATCCTCTGAATACATGCTGTTTACCGAGTCGGCTTACCAGGATCTAGCCCCGTTGGATTGGGAAGTGGACGAAGGGTTAGAAGAGTACGACGATATAGGTAGCATCAAAACGTACGTCCACTATCCGCCGGAGCCAGAACCGTTTGTTCTGTCCCCCGATGCCAAACCACCTGCTGTTTTCATAGATACCCTGCGCAGTGAAGTGTCCAAGGAATATTGCCAGGTGGCGCAGAACCCGGAATTGGGCTTCCATTTTCATACCGGTAGGCGTCTAACAGCCCTGTTGGAGTATCAGGACCACTGGCTGGAGGGGCTGCCAGAAGAGGCTATCGAGTCATTTGCCGGGACCGGTAACCCATTCATGTTGGGAGATATCCTGCCAGACGAAAGAGTGGTCGACGCGGGATGTGGCGCCGGACTGGACTGCATCACCGCCGCCAAGATGGCCGGACCGGGCGGAGAGATCATTGGCATCGACATGACCCAGGAGATGGTCGACAAAGCCATAAATAACGCCAAAGTCACCGGCGTAACGAACGCATCTTTTCAGCAGGGCCTCTTTGAAGAACTTCCCGTCAAGGACGGCTGGGCCGACGTAGTGATATCCAACGGAGCCATCAACTTGGCTCCGGACAAAAATGAGATATTCAGGGAGATGAACCGGGTCCTGAAACCCGGAGGTCGCCTGCAAGTAGCCGATATCTTGGTAGATAAGCCGATCCCGGACAGCGCCAAGAGAAACATCGATCTTTGGACCGGTTGAATCGCCGGCGCTCTGCTGGAAGCAGAGCTTGCGGAAAAGCTTTCAAAAGCTGGGTTTGAGGATTTTGAGATCGTCTGGCGCGGCGATATCTATCGCGATGCGCCGCAACAGACGGCCGGGTTCGATTTTGGAATCATGGGAATCAGCTACCGGGCTACAAAAACGGCAACGATCTAGCAGTGGAGCCGTGTCAGGCTTGAAGCGTGCCTGGCGGATAGTGCTCCAGCCACCAACGGGCAATCTCGTCGCGCCTGGCGAACCACACCCCCGGGAAATCCTTCGTGTACTTCAAGAACTTCTCCACCGCCCGTGAACGCGCCGGACGTCCGGCGATGCGGCAGTGCAGCCCCACCGACATCATCTTGGGCCGTTCCGCGCCCTCCTCATAGAGGCAGTCAAAGGTTTCCTGCAGGTATTCATAGAAGTCGTTGATGCTGACCAGCCCACCGCGCCAGAACCGGGCGTCGTTGGTCTCCATGCTGTAGGGGATGACCAGCCAGGGTTTGCCCCGGGCCTCGGTGTAATAGGGCAGGTCGTCGTTCAGGCCCGCGCTGTCGTAGATGAACCCGCCCTCATCGACCACCAGATCTCTGGTATTTAGGCTGGGACCGTAGCGGGTGAACCAACCAACCGGACGCTCGCCAGTGGTGCGTTCCAGCGAGGCCACAGTCTTGGCGATGGCTTCCCTCTCGGAGTCGATGTCCTTGAGGTGATATTCTTCCCAACGGTAACCGTGACCGCAGACCTCGTGTCCCTGTGCGGTAATCTCCTTGGCAACCTCGGGGTTGCGTTCCAGGGCCAGAGCGCAAGAGAAGAAAGTAGAGCTGACTCCGTGGCGTTTGAACATGTCCAGCAACCGCCAGACGCCCACCCGGCTACCGTACTCGAAGAACGATTCGTTATTCAGGTCCCGGTCCTGGGGCGGGACGGGAGAGGGGACTTCTCCGTTGGTCTCGTGATGATCGTCGCCGTCTAGGGTTGAATACTCTGCCCCTTCTTCGTAGTTCACCACCAGTGAGACGGCGATGCGGGCGCCGCCGGGCCACTCTATCTTTGGGACGTTCTTCCCGTAACCGATCAGATCACGCTGCATGGAAACCCTCCTCCCTATCTAGCCTGCGCGCCCAATTATATATCCGGTGCTCGGCTATTCCCCTATGCTAGAATCGGACGCACTTCAGAGTCTCCCGTTAAATCCCCTTTAGAGGTCAGAAATGACTGGTCCGATCACGCCCGACCTGGTATACCATCTCAAAACTACTGCAGACCCGGCCCTCTCGCCAGATGGAACGGTGTTGGCCTACACGCTGGGTTGGGTTGACTCTGAAAGTCTGGCAGGCCGCTCCCGGATAGTGGTTAAAGACTTGGGAAGCGGGTCGCTGTGTGAGTTAACCCAAGGCGAAAAGGACTCGGCGCCTAAATTCTCTCCGGATGGTAGCCGGTTGGCGTATCTGCATTCAGCCGAAGGCAACCCCGCTCAGGTCTGGGTAATGGCTGCAGATGGGTCCAACGCCAGGCAGGTTACCGAGCTGGCCAAAGGTGTGTCTGACTACGATTGGTCGCCTGATGGCGGGAGATTGGTCCTCTGCGCTGATGTGGACCCAGCTGGCGGGGACTCCGTCGGGGACGTTGGCGAGCCTGATGGGCTGCCCCATGTGACTGTCGTCCAGCGGGTGCGTTACCGCTACGACACCCTGGGTTGGCGCGGCGATTCCCATTTTCACTTGTTTGTGGTTGATCTGGAAAGCTCAGAATGCCGCCAGTTGACCGACGGAGACTGGGACGACACCGCTCCGGTCTGGTCTCCCGGCGGAACTCAGGTCGCTTTCATGTCCGGACGGCGTGACGACCGGGATTTCCTGGCCCTGAGCGAGGCGTACACGGTGCTGGCGTCCGGAGGAGACCCCAAGCTGGTGTCCGATGGTTTATTCAGCGTAGGGGCTGTCACGTGGTCTCCGGACGGGCAACGATTGGCTGTGGTCGGCTCAGACGCCCCGGAAGGCATGGTGTTATGGCAGGGGTGGCTGTATGTGTTGGAAGACGGTAAAACACCGCGCAGGCTGACCGACGATGCCATCAGGCCCTACTTGGGATTTCCGCCGGTGACTCGACCGGCGATGCTGCGCTGGGCTGACAACGGCAAAATCATCTTCCTGGGAGAGCAAGAAGGCGAATCGTTCTTGTTCCAGACTCCGTCTGACGGTGGGCTGAGCGAAGTCATTTGGGGCGGCTCGTGCTTATCCAACGGCCTGGCTGTCGACCGGAACGCTGAAACCGCGGTCGTGGCTGTGTCGTCGACCGGGTCACCCGTCGATCTACACCAGATCGATCTGGTGGTCGGCGGTAGCAATCAGGTTACTAGCGAAAACGATCTCTACATGAAAGACCACCCGCCGGCGGTCATCGAGAAGTTCTGGATCGAAAGGGCCGGCCTTGAAGTTGAATGCCGGTTGTACTTTCCCACCGAGTTTGACGAGACGCTGACGTATCCTTTGGTTTTGGATATCCATGGCGGTCCCAACGGGGCGTTTTACGATTCTTTCGTGCCTGCCCAACAGGTGCTGGCCACTGCGGGATACCTGGTTTTGGCCGTAAACCCCCGAGGTTCAAGCACCTACGGCGCGGGTTTCATGATGGCCGTGCTGGGCGATTGGGGGGGCGAGGACTACGAGGACCTGATGGCTTCGGTTGACCAAGTATGCCAGCGGCCTTACGTAGACTCGGGAAGACTGGGTGTACACGGCTACAGTTATGGCGGGTATATGACGAGCTGGGCGGTGGGTCATACCAACCGGTTCAAGGCGGCTGTGGCGGGGGCGCCCTGCATCAACCTAATGAGTATGTACGGCACTTCGGACATTGGGATCAGTTTTGGCGAATCACAGTGGGGCGGTTCGATAGCTGATGCGGCAGATAGGATGCTGGAGCGTTCGCCGTTAACCTATGCCGCCGAGGTTAATACGCCGGTGCTGCTGTTGCATGGCGATGCAGACGCCCGCTGTCCGATCGGTCAGAGTGAAGAGTATTTCACTGCGCTGAGACGCCTGGACAAAGTGGTGGAGTTCGTCCGGTTCCCTGGCTGCTCACACTCGTTTCCCAGGATGGCTCATGCCAAGCTAAGGGAAGAGTACCTAACCCGCACGCTGGGCTGGTTCAATAAGTACCTGTGATGCTTGATGGGAGAAACGGAGCCGCCGTGGAATTAGCGCTTGGCGGACGAGATGTCTGGCTCCGACTGGCCCGTTTCAATCCCACCCTCGTCTTGTTGACCGATTCCAGGAAGGCCAGCATCAGCGCATCGGCCTTGTCGGGAGATGGCAGCCCCCGCTGACGCATACCGTCTTTGCTTTCCATCAAGACCCTGCCTTGGCTATCGAAGCTGTAACGCAGGGCTGCCAGTTCGCCCATCAACTGGTGGTCGTTGGGGATGTCGATCTCGCCTGAGGCGAATAGCTCTTTCAGCCGCCAGTAGCCCTCGGCGCGTACGTTGCTGAACAGCCGCTCCTGCTGGGCGCGGCGGGCCACGTTGATGCCCTGGACAGGGTGACCCTGCTCTTTGAGTCGGTCGACCACCCCGGCCCCGACGCCGATCTCGTCCACGCAGACCCGTTCCGGAGATGTCTCCCGGATGGCGGCAGCCACCCAACCGGTCAGTTGCATGGTGTCCATGTCGCGGAATGTGCGTATCTCCACCACGCGGTTGCCCACTCTGCGGAGGATGACGCTCCGGTCAGAGCCGAACCGTGCAACGTCCACGGCCAAGACCACTTCGCCAGATATCTCGGCATCGCCAGCCGCTTCGGCTTGATTACCGGCGGCCCAGCGTTGCGCTGCCGCTTCGATATCCCTGAGGCTGATCAAGGTGTCTTCCGCCTGGTCTGGGAACTCACCCAGCACGCGTGCCCGGTAGATGGGGTTGTCCTCTCCCCAGGTCTCTTTGCGTTCCTCCACCCATCTGGCGGAGGTCAGGCCGGGGACCACTGTCTTTCCGGCCTGTACGTTTGGGCTGTCCATGGCGGAGATGGTGATGGTGTGGTAGAGCTGCCGCTCCTCGTAGAAGGCCCGGCGGAAGGCTCCGGTGACCGTAGTTGGGTTGCCGATGAGCAGCAACAGCGGGTCGGCGGCGGTCATCACAGCTTCGATGGCCTCATAAATCTCGTCGCTGACGCCTTCTGCTTCGTCGACCACGATGAGCATGTTGGGACTGTGGAACCCCTGGAACTGGTCGGCGTTCTCCGCGGACAGTCCCATGGCGTAGTGGTCGTCGGATATCTCCCAGCGCGTGTCCAACATCTTGCCGCCCAGCAGTTCTGCGTTGGGCCGGTAGAGACGGTGGACCTGCCGCCAGAGGATGTGACGCACCTGGCGGAAGGTGGGTGCAGTGCTCAGGGCGATGGCGGAGTCTTTGTGGGAGTGGATGAACCAGAGCAGGGCCACGGCGGCGCAGAAGCCTTTGCCCAGTCCGTTGCCGGATTTCACGGCCACCCGGCGGTGTTCCACCAGGGAGGTGAGCACCTCTTGTTGTTTGGGCCAGAGTTCCACTCCCAAGACATCTTTGGCGAACTCTAGTGGAGTCGGGACGATGCCCGGCTGTTCTTGCATCCGGCCTAGCTCTGGGCCGGATAACCAGACTGGACGGCGGTCGTCCGCGGCGTTGTCAGCTTATCCGCCCTTGGTTGGGGGTTGGTGGCCGGGCTGAAGATGTATCCGCATTCCTGACAGCGGAACACATCGTTATCGTCCTGTTGTTTCTTTTCCAACGGGATCAGTCGGGGAGACTGGCAACGTCTGCAATGCAAAGGGTGTTACCTCCATCTATTTGGTATGCCAAGCCGGTCTGGGCCTTGGGCCTTGAGACCGGCATCGGCATAAAAAAAGAACGGACCCTCGATCAAGGGTCCGTCCCTGTTGGTAACACGCTAGGGTTCTGCAATCCAAGGTGTCAACGGGCAGTCCGTCATTCCGGACGGCCAGTTAGAGAATGAATCGCTCCAGCGGCGGTTTAGCTGGGGTTAGCTGGGATTGTGCTTCTTCAGGACTTCAGCAACCCGAGGGTCGATGTTGCCCAGGTCTACACCACCGTCGGCCCGTGCGATGCCGAGGTGAGCGTCCCGCTGAATCTCTTCCCATTCCGGCTCCAGCTCGTAGTTGTCCCGAAGCTCATTAAACATGGCATCGAGGGATTTTTTGTCAAACATATTCTTGCTTTGTCCTCCGTTTTTTCTGTAAAGCCAGGCCTTTCACTTTGGCAAGGCTCGGCGTTCAAGCTTAGCAGGGCCGTTATCGGTCGTTTCCCACAAGCTGCGGCGAGGCCTAGTCTACATTTTTTCCGTAATCGTGGCAAGTCTGAACCGTGCGCACTTCAGGCATGGAGCAGAGCGGCTTACCGCGCGTTATTACGGGACCCGTTCTTGACTCGTTTCGTCTTGGTTCGCGCCGTCTTGATCAGGTGATTCGTCGGCGCTGCGGCGTTTGGACTGCATCAGGTAGACGATGGTTACGAAGATGGGCATGGCCAGGATTATCAGTCCCATCACCACGACCACAGTCCACGGCCCAGTTCCAAAGATCTGGTCCAGCCTTTCTTTGATCCAGTGGATCAACTCCGGATCGGCGGAGTCGCCCTGGTGGGCCAGGATGAAAGTGAACAGCGAGGCCATGGCTGCTTACTAGTCCCCGGCTGCGAGAGTGGGGACCGCGGTCTGGTACCGCGAGGAATATTTTCGTTCTTTGATACTGAAGGCTGAAATCGCAGCTGGGAGCAAGAGGGCCCCGACAATGGCAAATGGCAAGGTATAGCTGCCCGAAAGATCGAAAAGGAGACCTGCCAGCAGCACACTGCCGAACCCACCGAATTGATGGAACATGAAGGTGATGCCGGAGATGGTGCCCAGGGCCTTGGTACCGTAAACATCGGCGGTTAGCGATGACGTTAGTACCGGCGTTGCGACCCAAGAGAATCCTGCGATGGTGGCAAATATCCACAGCCCCAAAACAGAATCCACTGTGAGGAGCACGAGATAACCGATGCCCCTAACAGAGTAGGCGATGGCCAACCAGTTCTTGGTGCCGCCGATCTTGTCGGACAGGAGTCCGGCGCCCAGCCCACCAAAGATGTTCAAGAACATCATGTAGCCAAAGATCGTGGCTGCAGTTGCCCCGGAGATGCCCCTGTCTTCCATCGCAAAGGGAATGAAGTGGACCGACATCACAAAGGTTGTGGTACCGCAGACGAAATAAGACCCCGCCATCTGCCAGATGGGAGCAGTTTTAAAAGAGTCTTTCCACGTTTCGACTTCCAGCGGCCCGGCAGCCCCATAACGGCCAGTGCTGGTAGCACCATCGATGGGCGTAGGGTCTCCGTCCGGATTTAGACCCCGGTCTTCAGGGCGTTCCCGGAGGAAGACGAGCGCCATTGGCAAAGAGCACAAAACTATGATTCCCAGCGCCAGCCAAGTCACGCGCCAGCTGGTGGCCTGGAGCATGAACATGGAGAAAGGGACCATGATCATTCCGCCTACGGAAAGGGCGGCGGAGTTGATGCTGATGGCGGTGGCCCGGCGGCGTTTGAACCATCTGGCCATCAATGCGGCAGTGTTGGAGGGCGCCGGCCCACTCTGGGCCATCGACACGACAACCCCGAACATAAATGCCAGGAACAATATATGGAATGTCAGGGCCAACATAGCTGTTGCGGTGCCGAGCACCACGATGGAGATCAGCATCATCTTGCGGCCGCCGGTGCGGTCGAAGATCTGGCCGAAGAAAGGCTGGCTTAACCCATTGACCAAGACGCCAAGAGCGGCAGCCAATGAAATGGTGAAACGGCTCCAGCCAAACTCTTCGCTCATGGGGACAACGAAGACGCCGAAGCTATTTCGGGCGCCGATGGCCACAAACCCAATGAATAAGGTGGCGGCGCAAACGTACCAGCCGTAGTAGATGGGTTTCTTAGTCTTCTGGGTGTCTTGCATCGATAACCAGATTTATCCCAGCCTGGCGTTTCAGATAGCCAGGAATATATACGCGCTAGTTTCGCCAATCATAACACCACCAGAGTGCCCCGGAGCATCTGTCGTTGCCGAATCTGATACTTGCTGGTTAGAAATGTTGCGAATCAGCGTGAGAGCCAGGCGGTGAAATCGTCGCCTGGTCCCGTGCCAGCGCTCACGGTCAGCCTTCCATCAGCCAAAACGTCCGCCGGCTTGAGGCGTCCCCAGACCAGCAAAGCCAGGACGTCGGCGTCACAAGACAATGTTGCAGTGGGGTCTCCCTGGGGTTCTTCAACCTGGTTGCCTACGCTGGAAATCACGACATCTCGCTGAAAATCGGCAGCGCCGGTGGTCAGGAAACGGTAGCGGGCCGGGGATTGGGAGGACTTGAAGTCGGCCAGACCAAGACTGCCAAGCCAGACTGGCAGCCGTTCGAGCACCACGGCCACTGATTCAGGCGCCAGTGCGGCCTTGGGGTCGGAGGGGAAGCGGATGTCCCAAGAATGGATCACCACTTCGCTGATGCGGGTGGTCACATAGGCCGACGCCGGCTGCAAGGCTCTGAAACTCCAGCATTCCTTGGTCCAGTCGTCATCTTCCATGGCGGAGAAGATGCTGCTCAGGCGGTCCACGCTGGAGTCGAAGGCGTCGGGGAGATCGTCATCGGCGGCTTCTTTGTATTCTTTAGCCATCCGGGCGGTCAAACCAGGGAGTTCTGTCAGCGGCATCGAACCGATCTCGGGCAAGCCCTGGGGCGGCGAGGTTGTACCCCTGCGGCCCTGCGAGATAGCGTCGGCGAAGAACTCAGCTGCCCAGCCAAGGTGTCCGATCACGTCGCCAACCGTCCAGCCTTCGCAGGGGCTGTCCAAGCCCCATTCTTTTGCGCTGGTGCCGTTCACATACTCTTTGAGGCGACCGGTCTCGGCCGCGATCAGTTGTAGCCCCTCAGCAGTCGAGACCATGTTTCTCCTAGATGCCCGGTTGTGTTGGCGTTGGGTTATTTACTCTTCAGTGCATTTGCGTCTCGCCCGGCGCTATTGCCGGAGAGCCTGCCGAAGACCATGCCGGCCGACAGTCCGGAGCCGCCAGGGTAGTTGTGATAGAACAACCCGCCGACCATCTCACCGGCAGCGTACAACCCTGTAATAGGCTCAGAGCTGTTGGTTACGACCTGGCCGCGGTTGTTGACCCTGATGCCGCCGAAGGTGAAGCTGATGCCGCAGGTCACGGCATATCCGGTGTAGGGCGGTGTGTCGATGAGCTCGGCCCAGTTGCTCTTGGGCGGGGTGATGCCCACCGTGTTCCGGCCGTCTTTAACGGTTGGGTTGAAAGGAACGTCCGTCTGCACGGCCGCGTTGTATTCCTCGATGGTCTTAACGAAACCAGCGGGGTCGATGTCCAACCGCTCGGCCAACTCCTCAAGAGTATCGGCCCTGGCCATCGTCACTTGGTCGATGTGGTATTCGTCGCGTAGCAGGTGTTTTACCTTCTCGTCAAAGATGTGGAATCCCAGGCCCTGGGGCTGGGTCAGGTAGGCCCGGCCAAACTTGACGTAGGTGTAGTTTCGGAAGTCCTCGCCCTCGTCCAAGAAGCGTTCTCCATCGATGTTTACGATCAGGCCGAAGGGATAGGAGTGCTTCTGGTACAACTCGGTGATGGTGCGGTCGCCAAAGGCCGGGGCGTTCATGTCCCAGGCCACGGCGTGGCAGCTGCTGTAGTGGCCAAAGGACTGGGCGCCGACGTCTAGGGCCATCTTGATCCCGTCGCCGGTGTTGTAGGGGATCCCTCTGACCTTGACGTTCTCCCAGCCGGGGCCGAGGTAGCGACTACGCATCTCAGCGTTGGCTTCGAAACCACCGGCGGCCAGCACGACTGCGCTGGCGGAGATGTCTTCAAAACCGTCGGGTCCTAGGACGGTGATGCCGGCCACGTGGCCCTTCTGGTTCTGGATCAGTTTGGTGGCTTGAGTGGCGTACCGGACGTCGATGCCCATCTCGGCACAGACGTCGAACTGCTGGTCGGAGAGTCCCTTTCCGGCGCCGACAGCTTCGACTAACAGACCGCCCCAGAATCGGTACTTGTCGCCGTCTTTGAATGCTTGCCGCCCGTAGGCCAGCACGAACCGGACGCCTTTGGACTGCAGCCACTGCATGGTCGGGAGCGACTGGCTGACCAGTATTTGGGCCAGCTCGGGATCGGCCAGACCCTCAGTGACCCGCATCATGTCATCGTAAAACTGGTTCTCGGTATAGGTGCCCACTTCCACCTGGTTTACTTCGGTCTCCGACATATCGGGGATGACCGTCCGGATATCGTCCAGACCTTCGAAGGCGAAGCGGATGATGCCGCCGGTGAAATAGGTGTTGCCGCCCCGGAAGTATTCGGGAGCCTTCTCCACGACCAGTACTGATTCGGTGTTCTCTTTGGCGGCGATGGCAGCGGAAAGTGCCGCGTTGCCTGCGCCGACTACTACGACGTCATAATGACTTGCCACGGTGTGTACCTCCAGGGAAACTGACGGATGTGTTTAAGCCCAAAAGATTAAGCTTTTTAGCGTGACCTATAATAGTCTGTCAGACATAAAGCCACAAGATATTTACGGAGATTGGGCATGAACCGGTGCGACTGGGCAGCCAACGAATTGATGATCGTCTATCACGACGAAGAGTGGGGTGTGCCGCTCCATGATGAGCGCCTGCTGTTTGAGTTTTTGATCCTGGAAGGGGCGCAGGCCGGCCTGAGCTGGAACACCATCTTGAACAAGCGCGATAATTACCGCTCGGCATTCGACAACTTTGATGTCGAGACCGTAGCCAATTACGGCGACGCCAAGGTGCAAAGTTTGTTGGCCGACCCCGGCATCGTCCGGAACCGCCTGAAGATAGCGTCGACCATCGGCAATGCCAAGGCCTTTCTGAAGGTGGCGGAAGAATCGGGCAGCTTTGACAGCTATATCTGGGGGTTCGTGGGCGGCAGCCCCAGGGACAACGGTCGGGCGTCGATGGCTGATGTCCCCGCCACGACGGACGAGTCGGACGCCATGAGCAAAGACCTGAAAGCCAAGGGGTTCAAATTCGTGGGCTCGACCATCTGCTACGCTTACATGCAGGCCACCGGGATGGTCAACGACCACACGACTGCCTGTTTCAGGCACGACGAGGTCTAGCACCTTGCCGGTTGCTGCCGTGGGGCACCCGGTTTAAGATACACGCGGCCCTAAGGCCGATCATTTATCAACCGCTAATAAATCAACGAAATAAACCAAGGGGGACCCGCCAGCATGAAAGCTGCGAGACTAGTCGGACCGAAACTGTTTGAATTTTTGGATGCTGAGATGCCCGTGGCCAACGACGGCCAGGTATTGATCAAATTGGAGCGTGTTTCTGTCTGTGGCAGCGACTGCCGCCACGGCTTCAACATCCATCCGGAAGAAGAATATCCCATGGACGTCGGGCGGCCCTGCCACGAGCTGGCCGGGACAATCATTGAGAGCCGGACCGATGAATACCATGAGGGCCAGCGAGTGATCGCTATTCCTGAAAGAGGAAAGGGCGGTCTGGTCGAATTCATGACCTCAGACCCCAGCCGCATGATACTGCTCCCCGACGAAGGCCCCCTGGACGAATGGGTCATGTGCCAGCCCTCCGGCACGGTGCTGTACTCCTGCCAGCAGATGCCCAATATCCTGGGCAAGAACGTGGCGATCATGGGGCAAGGTAGCATCGGTCTCAGCTTCGCGATGATCACCTCCAGGCTAGGCGCGTCCAGCGTGACAGTGGTCGACCCCCTGGATTACAGGCTTGAAAAATCGAAGATATTTGGCTCCACCCACCGCATCAACCCGGACAAGGAGAATGTTGAAGAAGCCATCGCCGAGATCACGGGCGGAGAGGGTCCCGATGTGATAGTTGAAGCTGCCGGATACCCCGATACGTTCAACTCCTGTTTCAAGTTGGTCCGTCAGTTCGGCACTATCATCGTATTTGGTGTCCAAGCCGACGACTTTGTGTCAGTTGAGCACAATTACATAATGGACAAGCAGCCGCGGATGATCGGCACCACCGGCGCCCGCAGCGGCGACCCCACCAGCCAGATTAAGCACATGGTGGCCCTCAGGCAGCGAGGGTGGTGTGAACCCGCAAATCTGATCACTCACCGCATGGGCTTTACAGATGTACAGAAGGCCTATGACATGTATGATTCACAGGACGATGAAGTTATCAAAGTGGTGATGGATATCACCGGATAACTGGCTAGAGGCGCCTCCAAGACTCGGGAAGTGTGCCCCGGGTGGGATGCCTGGATAGTGTGATGAAGGGGTGTTGTGATGATGAAGCCGGCATTCGAGATACGGATGGTAAAAGAGAACCTGGACCTGTCCATGGCACTGATGCAGGCGGTCCAGGAAGAAAAAGTAACGGCCAAACAGTTATTCAGGGACGGTCCCGAGGACATGTTCGTTGCGTTCGCAGTGGACAATGACGGCCCGGACCAAGCGGAATTATCGCGGCGTGCGGCCAATCAGGCCCGCGCCGCGTTTGCTTTGGCGGTGATCCAGACCCAGCGGAGTTTGGACCGGGTCTTCACCGGCAGCCCGCTTGAGGAAGAGAACCCGGACCTTCAAGCGGCCCGTTGCGTGATGTTCTTGTTGAACAACACCGTCTTCGCCAACCTGTTCGCTCCGGTCTGGGACTGCCCGCCCGAATACCGGAAGCGATTCGAGGTCCGGCCGATCAATCTTCTGATGGACGCCGGAGCGCTCCACGGCAAAGGTCTCAGTTGGGACCACGTGGGCGGCCTGGCCCAGTTCCTCGACCTGTTGGTCTATTTCGCCAATTGGGTTGAAGACCTAACCGAGATCACCCCGGCAGCCGACGCCCCGCTCTACACAGCGCCGCAATCTCTCTCTGGCATCAATCACGAACCCGAGGCAGAAATTGAACCGGAGATAATCACCGCAAATCCGGGAGCAGCAGCAAAGATCGATGGCCCAGTGGCCAATTTCGTTGCCGAAGAATGCGTGGTGGGCGACAACAACCTGGTTCTGGCCAAAGACCTTTATTCCGGATTCCAGAGTTGGTGCCGGGACGCGGGCCAGGAAGACGTTTCCCAACGCAGCTTTGGCATGCAGCTAACTGCGATGGGATACCAGCGCCGCCGCAGAGGCCGCGGCAAACACTGGTGGGACGGCATCCGGCTCATGTCTGCCGTAGTGGTTGCGGATGAAGGCGACTTGTTGCGGAGTCCGGTGGCCGCGAACGGTTATACCAACGGACACTACGAGGGCTACCAAACGGAACTGCCCACCTAGTCGATTCGGGCCAAACCGTTAACCGCCGGGACCCGGCGGGTGGCTGCTGCCCAGTCAACAGCCGGGCTGGTTATAGTTGCCGCAGCACCCTTTTCGAGTGCGCAGCTTTTTGAAGTTATTGCCGGCCAATAACCTGATCTTCCGCCAGAATGGCATAGGCTGCCTCAGGTTGGCCCATGGCTGAAACGTCTGCTCGTCGTTATGGTCTTGCGGGGCGCACATAGTTGCCGGATTATGCCAGTCGGGTAAAATATGGGCAACTGCTAGCTAAAAAAGCCGCTAGGAACCCCCGCCAGAAACCCCGTCAGATGACCGCGCTAGGAGACTGTGATGCCAGCCTACCTCGACCGTCTTTCCCAGTTTGTCTGCGACACCCGTCTGGAAGCCTTGGAACCCTCCACCTTGAACGCCGCCAAAACAGTGGTGTTGGACACCATCGGCGCGATGCTCGCCGGTAGCCGTCTTCCTGAAAACGTAAAGCTGGCACAGCTGTCAGCCAAGACTGGAGGCCAGGGCCCGGCGACCCTCCTAGGCCAACCCGGTTCAGCCCCCGCGGTTTTTGCGGCGCTGTCCAATGCCACGGCCGGAGTGGCCCTGGAGATGGACGAAGGCAACCGCCACGGCGGAGGTCATGCCGCCATCCACGTGATACCCGCGGCGCTGGCGGTGGCGGAAGAACGCGGCTCCAGCGGCAAAGAGTTTTTAGAGAGTGTCATAACCGGGTACGAGATCACCTCCCGTATCGGAACCGGCACGGCGGTTAAGAAGACCGTCCACTCCCACGGCACCTGGGGGACGATCGGCTCAGCAGTGGCGACCGCCAAGCTGATGGGGCTAGACCAAGCCAACACCACCCTCGCCATTAACATGGCCGCATCAATGAGCCCGGCCAACACCTGGACCCCATGCATCGAAGGCGCCACCATCCGCAACCTGTACCCCGGACGCTCCGGCTTTCAGGGGATCATGGCAGCCCAGTTGGCGCTCTGCGGGTTCACCGGCCTGGAGGACGGACCCTCGGACATCTACAACACCCTCATAGGGGAGTCATTCGATACTGAAGCTGTCGTGCAGGGTCTGGGCGAGCCGGGGGCCTACCGCATCCAGCAGAACTACTTCAAGCTACACGCCTGCTGTCTCTACAACCACCCGGTACTGGATGGCGTGCAAACGCTATTGGGCCGGGAGCAGTTCACGGTCGGAGATATCGACCGTATCAAAGTGGAAGCCCCGGCGTTGGCAACGATCATGACCGACCCAGAGCCGGAGAACATGCTGGCCGCCAAGTTCTCGCTGCCCTACGCCGTGGCGACGGCTGTGGTGCATAACAGCACCGACATCACCGCCTTCTACCCGGACCGGCTGCAAGACCCATCAACTTTGGCACTGTCGCGACGCGTGGATATCGTGGCTGATCCGGCGATGGACCTGCGCCGCTACGATTATCCGGCGGCCAAGGTGGCAATAACATTGAAAGACGGGCGCATCCTAACCGAGGACGTAACCGCCCACCACGGCGATACCCAGAACCCGGCTTCCCGCGAGGAATTGGTCGGCAAGTTCAAGTTCTTGGTCGAGGACGTATTGGGCGCAGAGGGAGCGGTCCGTGTGGTCGAGACGGTGGGGCACCTTGATGCCCTGGGGAATATCAGAGAGTTGACCAGGCTGCTGCGCGGCAGCTAGCGGTACAACGATTTCTAACGCCCGCGTTCGTCGCCCCAGAGGATGATGTGGAGGCGTGTGGTGAACCGGAACCCATGCTCCACGCACGCTTCCGTCAACCAAGAACTCTTTTTGGCCAATGCGTCTGGCGTCCGGCCTTCAGGCATGAGTAGGATTCGGTCCGCATTTAATCCGTGCTCGTCCCGCAGCGCACAGACCTCTGCGATGTCGGCCTCCCCGGTAACCACGAACTTGAAATAAGCGCCGGAATTTTCGGCAAAGGCATTCAAGGCCGAAGGTATCAGGCTCACGCCCGGTAAGTTCCCAGAGGTGCGTAACTTGGGTGAGACGTTCCACTGGCCGATGTGGCGCAGCATCTCCGGAGACGGCGCGATGGTGCCGTTGGTCTCGACCTCAAATGTATAACCTTCGCTTGCCAGATAAGAAACCAAGGGCGCCAGTTCGGCCTGCTGCAACATAGGCTCACCGCCCGTGATGACAACATGGGAGCAGTCGAATGCCTGTATCTTTTTCTGGATCTCAGAAGGGTCCAGCTCCACGACCTCGGTTTCGTAGCTGAAATTTTGCCAGTCCCAGGTGTACTTGGTATCGCACCAAGCGCAGCTCAGATTGCAGGTTGCCAACCGTAAGAAAACTGATGGCACCCCTATCGAGACTCCCTCACCCTGGATGGAGTGGAATATCTCTGGCTCGCCCCCTGACCTGCGGCTGACTTTAAGCATTGGTGCAACCTGTTTTGAAATATCCAGTCATGTTCATTCGCTTGAAATGCCCAGTCATGATATTCGCTTGGAATGCCTAGCCATATTTCTCCGCTCATCCTGAGCCTGTCGAAGGACACGCATTAGCCATTTTGCCTGTGAGAGAGAGCTGTCCCCTAGCGGTGGTTCGACAGGCTCACCATGAGCGGAAAAGGCCATCCTCACCATGAGTGGACGGGCGCGTGCTAATCATATCCAGATAACAGTAGGCTAGGTTTAGGGCAGCGCCGGGTCGGCGTAGCCGGCGTCTTTGAAGCCATTGGCCCGGAGAATGCAGCTATCGCACCGCCCGCACGGTGTCTCGCCACCCTGGTAGCAACTCCAAGTCAGTTCCAGTGGTGCTTTCAATTCCATGCCGAGTCTGACGATGTCAGCTTTGGACATCTCGATGATCGGAATCTCGATCTGGATGGGAACGTGGTATTCAGTCCAGAGTTTACTGCCGTAGCCCAGAGACTCCTTCATCTTGTCGAAGAACTCGGGCCGGCAATCGGGATAGCCGCTGTAGTCGATGGCGTTGGGGGCCATGTAGATGCGGGCTTCAACGCCCCCTGGCGAGACATTCTCTAATTCGATGGCGTGTAGGACCTGGCTCTCAAGGTAGGCTGCGGCCAGAGACAAGAAGATAGTGTTGCGCAGCGGGACGTAGGTGATGGGGATGCTGTTGCCCATCTGCGCGGCGTCCCGGTCCTCGGGCATGGGAAACCGGTCGGGATTCGTCAGGGCCGAGTACCAGGCGACCTTGCCCAGGAAAGAGATGTCCATCAACTCCTGTGGGACGCCGATGGAGCGGGCGACCTCGGCGGCGCAATCAACCTCTTTGCTGTGGGTCTGGCCGTAATGAAAGGTCAGGGCGGTCAGGTGGTTGGTCTGGCCATTGGCTAGGACGGTGACAGTGGTGGAATCCAGCCCGCCGGAGAGTAGGGTTACGCCGTAGCTGGGCATCGGGTTAGCCCTCTCGTTTGGCAGATTTGCCGTAGTACTCGGCGAACTGGTTCACCGATTCCCAGAGACGGACCTTGGCGGGGGCTATGCCGCAAAGCTCGGAAGTCTTCTCGTAAAGAGCTCGGCTCATGACCTCGCAGGATGGGTTTTGGTCCTGGAACTTATAGAGCCTGACCAACGCAGCGCCGCTGAGCCCGTCGATGAGTTCGCTGTCCTGGCTGTTCACCAAAAAGGCGTGGTCCCAGTTCTCGTCGACCCAGGTCTTGATCTTGTCCTTCAGGTCGGTAAAGTCGTAGACGAGGCCCAAGCTGTCCAGCTCATCAGACTCCAAAAACACTTCAGCCCGGTAGGTGTGGCCGTGGGGGTAGGCGCACTTGCCGTTATAGTCCAAGAGGCGGTGGCCGCTGTCGAAGGTGAACTCGATTCTTATCTGGTACATGGTGGAAGATGCGGAGGAATGACGTGCCCCGATCGGTTACTTGCCGTCTTTGTCCTGGTTGTGCTCCACGGTTACGGCCGTGTGCAGCCCGCCGCGCACCTTGTAGTCCAGGGTGATCTTCATGGACCGGGGTTGGCAAACAGCCACCAGGTCGTTGAGGATCCGGTTGGCGGCATGTTCCTGGACGATGCCAACGTCACGGTAGGAAAGAAGATAATACTTCAGGGATTTCAGCTCGATGCAGGAGTTGCTAGGCACGTAATCTATCTTTAGGACCCCGTAGTCGGGGAGGCCGGTCCAGGGACAGACGGCGGTGAATTCGTCTGTGTCTATCTCCACCTGTGACTGCTGGTTGGGGTATTCGTACTCGAAGGTGAGCAGGCACGAAGGGTCAATGGTCTCTTCGCCTTTAGAGGGCAGTTCTTGGTCCAGGCCCACGTATTGGTCTTTTAATTCTTGGATGGTCGCCATGGATGCCTCCGTGCGGGTATAACCGGGGATTCTAGCCAGGATTCAATCAAGTCCTGACCATAATGATAGGTGGCCGGGTTGGAGGGTGTCAAAGTGTCCGGCCCGGTGTGTTGCATGAAGTATTGCACGGTCTGAGGCCGGGCGATAAGATACGGGCACTCTACTAGAAGGGGACGTTTGGCCGTGGCTGATGTAAAAAACGCTTCGCATACCCTCAAGCAGCTTGATGAAATGTCCATCGAGCAAGCCCAGGCGCTTCCCTTTGCAGAGCGGGACGCACTGCTGGACCTAATAATTGCCGACGGTCTCCATGATGCCACCGGCTCTGTCTCCTATCGCTCCGGCATGTACACAGACTACTTCGATGAAGACATCACCAGGATGCTGAAGGTTAAGGCGGTCAAGGTATACGTCCGGGGCACCACGTCTTCTAACTTCGATGGCAAGGTTGTGGGCGAGAATTTCATGGACCAATACCGGGCCTGCTTCCAGCACGTTGAAACCACACTGACCGCCGCCCGCACCAGTTTCAGCCGGGTGGTCAACATGGTGATTTTCCTGACGAACATGGACAACTGGGCCAAGTTCAACGAAGTCTTTCGGGAATTCGTGCCCAACCCGCCCTGCCGTGCGGTGATCGGCACGACCGGCCTGGCCCAAAAACCGTTGGCGATAGAGATAGTAGACTGTTTCGCGTACCGGGTTTCAGACTAAGAACAGAGATCAATTCGAACTCCTAACCCTTGCCTAAATCTATGGAGGGAAACATGGCTGAACTGACACTGGGCTACGCAGCAAGCACCAACAGCACAGGGATCGAGGGACGGGCCATCTGCAACGCCCGTACCAATCATTGGGTGTCGGACGACGGCGGCGGCGATGCTGTGGCCTCAGGAGAGTTGTTTCTCTCCGGCATATCGTCATGCGCGGTCAACATGTTGGAGCGCATCGCCAGGACCGATAACATTCCCCTGCAATGGATGCACGTCGGCGTGGAGTCCTGGCGCGACTCAGATATCGACCATGGTGACAAGACGCTCTATGACGCGATGCGTATTAAGTTTGAAATGTGGGGCATCGACGACGAAGACGCCCGTAAGCTGGTCGACACTTGGAAGAAGCGTTGACCCCTCTATGGTGCAGTCGCCGTGGCGACTGAAGATACGACCGTGGAATTGATTTCACACACCGAGAGCCACAAGTAGGCAAGGCGGCTGATCGTCGCTTGTCCAGACTGAATCACAAACCTAACGGCTGACGAATCTCAGCCGGGGACGATATATGCGCATCTGCTCTTTTCTGCCGAGCGCCACAGAGATGGTCTATGACCTGGGGCTGAAGGACCAACTTTACGGCGTAACCCATGAGTGCGATTACCCGCCCGAAGCGCGGGACAAACCCCATGTGGTCCACAGCGTCTTTGAAGGGACGGAACCAACCAGCGGCGAGATCAGCCGTGTGATAGCGGAACGACTGGCCCAGGGGCTCGGCATCTACGATATTGATGCCGAACTGCTCAAGGCGGCTGAGCCGGATCTGCTGATCACTCAGGCCATCTGCGAGGTTTGAGCCATCTCCACTCGGCAGGTTGCCGAGGTGAGTGTGGGACTGGCCAAACAGCCCGAGATTCTTTCGTTGGACCCGCTGCATATCGGAGACGTGGTTGAAGACTTGAACCGCGTGGGCCGCGCAACGGGCACGGAAGCATTAGCTCTGGAGATCACCGCCGGGCTGACGGCCCGTATCGAGGCGGTGACTGAGCGCGCCAAGGACGCTGATAAACATCCGAGCGTGCTCCATGTCGAGTGGGCGGACCCGGTGATGTGCGGCGGTCATTGGGTGCCCGAGATGACCGAACTGGCCGGAGGGACCAATAGCTTCGGGGACAAGGATACCGGGACCCTAAAGCTGGACTGGGACGAAGTGGTTGCCAGTCAGCCGGAGATCATCATCATGATGCAGTGCGGCTTCGACGTGAAGCGGGCGCTGGAAGACATGCCAACCATGCAGGCGAAAGAGGGTTGGGCGGAGTTGCCTGCCGTGCGGAACAACCGGGTTTACGTGGTGGATGCCGGTTCCTACACCAGCCGCTCTGGACCACGGTTGGTCACGGGGCTGGAGATCATGGCGGAGATGATTCACCCGGAGTTGTTCTCGGGCTTGATACCCGAGGGCGCAGCGCTCCGGCTGTTCGGCGATCTGGCTGCTAAAACCGAATAACTGAGACCGGCTAGTTGAGGCGGGGGCCTTGGAAGGGGTTCTGTTTGGCGATGCGCTCGCGCATGACCTCATTACCTTGTTTCAACAAAGGAATCAGGTCGGACAGGCGAGTTGCCGCCGTCTCAGTCACCAACAGACTCTGACGCAGGTGGGGCTCCAGTTCTAGGTTGGCGGCGATGGCGTAGGAAAGATCGATGGGGTCTTCAGGTATTTCAACCCTGGAGGTATACCCCCCGGTGAGAGCGGTCAGATTACGCACCAACGCCACGTACTCGTCGTTGATCTGCGAAGCCAGATCGGCACAACCCTCGCCTTCAACCTCAACCAGGAAGCGCACACGGCCCACGATATGCGGCACCCGTTGCACTATCTCCTCGATCTCGAACCGGCGCTGCCCTTTGGTCATGATGTTGATGCGTCCCTGGCCGAGTAATTCCGACCGGAGGATGCGGGTGGACGTGCCGATACGTTCCGGATCAGCCGGAACCCCGACTTCAACACCCTCTTTTATGAGCACCACGCCAAAGGGCGCATCCTGTTCCATACATTCCCCAATCATGTCCTTGTAGCGCTCTTCGAAGATATGAAGAGGCAGGTCCATGCCGGGGAATAGAACCAGGTTCAACGGAAAAAGAGGTAGTCTGGTGAGCCCGTCTGAGGGGTCTTCATGAGGCTGAGCCATAACAACCGAAGTATATTACCCGGCCCGTGGGCAGCACAAGGCAACAGGAACATTAGGAAGAGCAGCTAACGGCGGTTCTTTGCCCGGCGGACGCGGAAGCTGGTCGGGCCTTTCTGATGCCTGGCCCACCTCAGATATTCGGAGAAATCGGGATTGGCGCGTAACGCCTCGACAGAGTTCAATTCCTTGGCCAATGTGGACTCGGAGAACATGACATGGAGTTGCCGGTGGCAAGTGGGGCAGAGTTTTACCTGTGGACCGAACTTGCCGCCCCGGGAGCGGGGCACCAGGTGGTGGGAGGTGTACCGCAACGACTCCCGTTTGCAAAGCGCGCAGGCCGGCGGTGCATCCACGACTTGGGGCGTCACCAACTCGACCGAAGAGCGCCTGGGCAAGGGTTAACCCTTCTCAGGCACATCTAGGAAGCGCCATCCCGGAAGGTCCACCTGCCAATCGTCGTCCTCCCATAGCATGGGAAGAATAAGCCCGTTCATGGCGCGGCCATGCTCCACTTCGGTGGTGTCGTCCTGCATCCCAAAGGGAAGAAAGGCGAAGGCGTGCACGTCGTCGAGATAGCTGGTGGGGGAGATTCCCAGGTCGGTCAGGTCTTCCAGAGGCCAGAGACTCAGGACCGTCTTCCGGAAGTCTTCCAACATGGCCGGCCGCATGGGGTGGTCCAGGTTATATCCGGCCCTGTAGGCGTCTTGCATGTTGATCTGGTTGCGAGTGGCCCAGACACCCATCCTCATGCCTCTGGTTTCCTTGGATAGGATGGACCAAGCCAGGTCCATATCGCCGTCTCGTACCGCCTCGGCAAATTCCCCGGCCCGGCTGCCGCATTCGTCGGGGAAGGGGCTTCTTTTTTCACCAGGTATGCGCATTAATCGTCCGTGTATCGAGTCCGTGGTTTGGGTTACCAGCCGATGGCATAGCCATCCCGGCGGGGGTCGGCGGCACCTTGGAGAACGCCGGTCTCGGAGTCCACTTGAATCATCATCTCGCTGCCCTGGGCGCCCCAATCGGGCATCACGTTCAGCTGATGGCCTTTGCTTTCCAGGGCTTGCCGTACGTCTGAACCGAACCTGGACTCCATGTGCAACAGATTATCACAGACGTGTGGCACGTTGGACTCGGTGGGGCTGTGGGAATTCCGCCAGCGCGGCGCTTCCACGGCCTCGGCCACGGTCATGCCAAAGTCGATCAGATGGGTTATGACCTGCATATTGGTCTGCACCTGGGTGTCGGCGCCTGGGGTGCCGCAGACCAGTGCCAGTGTTCCGTCACCGGCTTCTTTGCCCAACGACGCTGGGCCGTCGCCGTTGAAGACCATCACTGGGTTCATAGTGTGGCGCACCCGCTTCCCCGGCTCGAGACAGTCCACGTGGTCCTTGTCCAGATGCCAATAGGTCATACGGTTGTTCAGCAGGATGCCGGTATCTCCGGCGACGATGCTGGAGCCCAGTGAACTTTGGATGCTCTGAAGTAGTGATACCGCGTTGCCCCACTGGTCCACGATCACGAAGCAGGTGGTGTCCTCTTCTTGCACCGACCCGGCAGTTACCCGTCCGGCACTGCCCGAGCCGTCTTGGAAGACCCAGGGGTCGCCGTGGGTCGGGTCGGATGCTCTGGACAGGTCGATGAGCTTGGCCCGTTCCTTGGCGTATTCTTTGGAGAGCAGCCCCAGCGTTGGGACGTCGGTGTGGTCGGGGTCGGCCATGTAGGCCTCCCGGTCGATGAACGCCAGTTTTTTGGCCTCCACCATCATGTGGATGCTCTCGGCTGAATTGCAGCCCATCGCCTGCAGGTCGAATTGCTCAACCATGTTCAGTTCTTGGAGCAGGACGTGACCGCTGGAGTTGGGCGGGGCCTCGTAGACGGTGTGCCCCTTGTAGGAGACGGAGATGGCTTCTTGCCAGCGGGAGTGGCAGTCGGCCAGGTCATTCATGGAAAGCAGTCCTCCCTGCTCCTGGCTGAACTTGACCAAGGCCTCAGCGATAGAGCCTTTATAGAAGGCGTCGCGGCCGCCGTCGGCCAGGGTCTGGAATGTCTTGGCCAGGTCTTTTTGGTAAATCATTTCGCCAGGCTTGAGAGGGTTGCCGCCCGGGGCGAAGATGGCCTGAGAAGTCGGGAATTCGCATAGTAACGGGTCACCGGCGATGACCCGTGATAGCACGTGGGAGACTGGGAAGCCGTTGCCTGCAAGGTCGATGGCCGAGGCGAACAATTCCGACAGTTTCAGGGTGGCGTATTTCTCGTGGGCCGCCATCCAACCGTCCACGAGTCCCGGCACCGAGAACGACATGATGCCCTTGTTGGGAATGCCATTTGCCCGGTACCAGGCCACGTCTGTGGCGTAGGGGGCGGCTCCGGTGGCGTTGCAGATGTCGATCTTGTTCTGGGCCTTGTTGTAAATCATGATGAAGCCGTCGCCGCCAATGCCCGACATGTTGGGCTCGACCACGTTCAAAGCGGCAGCGGTTGCTACGGCGGCGTCAATGGCGTTGCCGCCCTTCTGGAGAATGGCCATCCCGGCCTGGGCGGCCAGTGGATGCCCGGCACACACCATCCCATTTCGCCCCATGATCACTGGGCGGTTGGACTCAAACTTTATGCCATGAGGTGACTGCGCCATGGTTGTCTCCTAGAGATGTTCTATCCCCTACGTATGGGGAGATTTTGGTCCGCTGGAGGAGTGATGTCAGCTTCGTCGTCTACGCTGACAATGCCAGGAGGATCGCCGGCATTACGCCATCTAACTCTTTCGATACTTGATTGTTCCAAAACCGAATCACCGAATATCGACGCTCATTCAAGTAATCGGTGCGCGCTGCGTCGTATTGGATTGACGCCTGATGCTGCCCGCCGTCCAACTCTACCACTAGCTGGGCCTCTAGGCACACAAAATCAACGATGTATGGAACGATGGGGTGCTGGCGTCTGAATTGGAATCCGTAAAGTCGGTGCGCTCGGAGGGCTGCCCAAAGAGCAGACTAGGCTTCCGTTGAAATTTTTCTTAGCTGCCTGGCTTGATCGATATTGAGTCTATGGAGTTTCATTTAAGACTAAGTGTAGTGAATCCGGCTGGGCGGACAAATAGCTGAGGTCACAGGCTTGGTTTGTAGAAAGAGGAAGAGCCCCCATCCTAACCTTCCCCCTTGCAAGGGAGAAGGGACTTAGTTTTTACCTCAGATGATGGATTTATGAAGGGAATTCAAAAACCCCCTCTCCCGCTTGCGGGGGACGGGGGCACCTGTTGCAAAAGACAAATCCAGAAAAAGGCAGTCTAGATTGCTCCAATAAAAAATGGGCCCCGATTCATCGGGGCCCATTTGTTTTTCTGGTTTGTGTCGATTTTGGCTTAGTGGCTGCCGCAACCGCCGCTGCCGCAACCGCATCCACCGCCGCTGCTTTCTTCGCCGCCGCCGCCACATCCGCCGCCGCCTCCGCTTCCGCAGGAGCATCCGCCGCCGCAGCCGCCGCCGGCGCTGGAGAACATCGGGTTGTTAATGACAAACCCGACCTGTCCGCCCAGGTTCTCGACGTAATCGATAGTCGCCTCTTCCAGGAAGGGCGCGCTATCAGAGTCCATGAGGAATTTGACTCCCTCTTTAGCGATGATAGTGTCATCGGCCTGGGTCTCGTTTTCCATGGTCAGCATATATTGAAGGCCGCCTGCCTCGGCAGGTATCGCGACTACGCGCAGCGACCCGTCAGTTTCACCTTGTTCTTGCATGACTTCCTTGAGCTTCTCGATGGCGAGGGTAGTAACTTCCATTGCCTGTTCTCCTTGAGAGACTATCTGGGAAGATTTCTGGCGGGTTTTTCCGCCAGTTGTGTATTAACAAAGCTAACACAGACAGAATTACCCAGTCAACGCCGTCGAACACCTGGTCGGACCACTGTGTCCGGAGATTCTCCGCGCGGTTCATAGTCACCTTTGATAGGTGGTTCTTCTCTGATGTCAGGCCCGCGTTGACACCCTGGAAAGCGCGTTTCTACACTCAATTCCAGCTTAAACAACCGTCTGCGTTAAATCGGCAGGCCGGCAGTTGGGCCGGATATGGAATTGCTCGTAGGGACAGACCCTTTGTGGTCTGTCCCTTGTTTTTTGCCCGGTCACGGAAGTATGGAAACACCGGAACACCAAAACGACCGATCAAAGCCAAACAAAAAAAGGAGAGAAGATGCCGACTAGCACCCAGGAAACAGGGCGGGAACGCCGCCTGTTGTTGCAATCACTGCAAGCCTTCAGCCGTGGCGCGGGCGAGGCGCCCGTGGTCACAAAATGGACCAACTCTGTCGAATCTAACGCCGCTTGTCCATTGAAAGAGTTCCATGCCAAAGGGCATTCCGGTGAGGAACAGGAGCAGACGATCACATTCGTCCTCTCCACTGACGACGTAGATCGGCACGGAGACATCATCTCCGCCGACGGCTGGGTGTTGGACTCCTACCGGGAGAACCCGGTCTTGCTCTGGGCCCACGACTACCGCCAACCCGCCATCGGCCGCGCGGCGAAGCTGTGGACGGAGCCGCACCGGCTGCTGGCCAACATGCAGTTCGCGCCCACCGAATTCGCCCAGGAGATCGCTTCCCTATACCGGTCGGGTTTCCAGTGGGGCGTCTCGGTGGGATTCAAGCCCCTGCGCTATGAAGAGCGCCGCGACGAAAAGACCGGCGCCTTCCTGGGTCTCCGCTTCCTGGAGCAAGAATTGCTGGAGGTTAGCGCAGTCCCTGTCCCGGCCAACCGCAACGCCCTTCGGCGCTCTGACCAGCCGGACCTGAACACCCTGGCTGCCCTGTGGCCGGTGCTGGCTTCACAGGTAGACGAGCTGGGAAAACTGGCCAGCGAGATCTCCGACACGGTGTTCGAGCTGGAGAACAACGCCAAGGAACTGCCAAGGCCTGAGCAGATTGCCGGCTTAGCTTCGGACCCGGTGTCAGACCTGGTATCTGTCCTCCGTTCGGGCCGGATCTGACCTTTCTTAAAAAGCCTGAAAGCTCTCAGCAGGGCTCGCCGCCCAGGACTCAGCACTCATGACCATCGTCTCTAGCATCCATTAGTAAAACCAAGGAGTTGTATATGACTATCGCGGCACAAGACTTGGAACTGATCAAACGGGAATTGTCCGGTATACGAGAGTTCTATGACGCCCGCATCGACACGGAGATCCCACCTCTTAAGGAAGAGATGGACCGTATCTCCGGCCAACTGAGCAAGGTACAGGAGATGTGGCGGACCGGAGAAAAACGGGCCTTGCTTTCCCGTTACGGCGGCGACGACCGCTCCAGGGTCGGCTTCGGAAAATATGCCGGCCTGGACCACCTGGACATGGCCTGTGTCCGCAGCCTGCTTACCGCCCAGATGCGCGAGCCCACCGGAGTGAATCCCCGGATGCTGGAGGACTGGCAGTCCAACCTGAAAGCGGCCATGGACTCCACAACGTCCGGCACGGGAGACGAGTTGGTTGACACTCAGGAGGCCCGTGCCCTCTGGGACGACGTCAATCTGGAGACTTCGGTCGCACCCCTTTTCAATACGATCCAGATGCCTAGCAATCCGTTCCAGATCCCTCTGCAACTGGGCGATGTGAACTGGTACCCCGGCACCGAAAACGTGGCCACCAAATCCACCGGCCTGACCACCGCCCGCCAAACGCTGACCGCCTACGAATTGGTGGCCGAAGTCCCCTGGTCCTACGACCTGGACGAGGACTCGGTGATCGCCATGATGGAGGAGCTGCGCCGGAGCCTGATGCGGAACGCCCGGGAGGTCATCGACGACGTGATCTTGAACGGCGACACCACGGTTACCAACAACATCAACGCCGACGGCGCGACAATCGCCAGCACCGACGCCGGCAAGGGACAGTGGCTTCTGGGATTCGACGGCCTCTTGCACCTGCCGTTGGTGGACAACACCGGCCAGGGCACCGACCACAATGCTGCTGTCTCTGATGACATGTTCAATGAGGTCCGTTCCAAGCTGGGCAAGTTTGGGGTACGGCCTTCCGAGACGGTCTACGTCACCGATGTGAACACGTTCATCAGGGCGCTCAGCGTGTCCAATTTCCGCACATTAGACAAGTTCGGCCCCCAGGCTACCCTGCTCACCGGGCAACTCGGCGCGGTCGAAGGCATACCGGTGATCGTCTCCGAGCAGATGGCCCCGGCCGATACCGACGGCAAGGTGACTGACGCTGGCAACGGAACCAACACCGGTCTGCTGCTGATCGTGAACCGCTCCCAGTGGCGGGTCGGCTTCAAACGCGAGCTGACGATCGAGACTGTCCGTGACGCTCAAAAGCGGCAGAACATCATGGTGGTCAGCTTTAGGATCGGGCTGCAGGAACGCTCCGGCAGCCGGTCGACCGCCACCCACACCGCCCTCCACTACAACATAACCGGCGTCTAACGGCGCAGCCGTGTTTTCATGGGGCCGTGTTATTGATTCGAGCATGGCTCCGGGCTCAACTTTGCTCAGTCAGTGCGAGTTCGGACAGAGCGTATTTCTAACAATATTAAGGAGATCGCATGACAACCTTTAGTCAGAAGGACCCGGTGGCCGAGGCCGTCAAGAACATGATCCCGCCCGACCAGTCGGGCATCGTCTATGTTGCCAAACGCTACATAGTGGAAGCCATGGCTTCCGGCAACGCCAATGCCACGAGCACCGGCGACAGCATCATCGACGGTCTCGACCTCAATGCGACAGGAGTTGCCGACCGGCACGACGATGCCGGGTCCAACGGTGGTGAAGCCCTGAAATGGGAAAAGAACGGCGGGACCAATGACTACATCACCGGCAAGATTCTGGTCCAGAATGCCGCCAGCCTAGCAGGGACCGTCATCATCGAATACGTACCCCTTTCGTAATCGGCCCCGCCAGACCCCGGGCTGCACATCCGGGGTGTCCATTAAAAACTTAACCAAAAAGACTTAACCAAGAAATCAGCAAAAGGGGAATCGATTCAACATGGGATACGCAGACGGGCCTCATGACAGCCCCGCAGACACCAAAGAACGGCTGACACGGATCGGCTCCAAGTACCAGGCCACTCCTCCGGGAGTGGCCGATGGCGACAACGTCTACTTGCTGGTCGACACGGCGGGGCGGCTGATCACCAGAGATCAATACCGCGCTGTGACCTTCAAGGTGATCGACGCGGTGGCCATCACCGCCGGTACGCCGGTCACGGTCTGGACGCCGGCCAGCGACAAAACCGTCCGGCTCCTCGGTTGGAGCCTGTCCAGCACGGCCGGAGCAGCCTTGGAATTTCAGGACAGCGCTGCAGCGGGCACGGTAATCTCCCAATCGCCGCTCTTGGCGGCCGCGGGCGTGCACAGCCTCCAGGATATCGGAGAGGGCGTTGCCCTGACCGCAGCCGACAATACGCTGGAATTGGATGTCACGGTCACCAGCACCGTGTCGGGCATGGTCTTCGGAGTGGAGGAATAATCCACGACCATTGATCAAGTCCGGCGCGCGGAGTTCAAGACGACCTGCCCGCGCAGTTGAATACGACCTGCACGTGGAGATCAACACGATAGGAGTAGACACGTTGACCATCTTCAGGCTACGCAACCTGATACCTCACGCCCCCAAGCCTCACAAACCCAGTTTGCCCAAATTGGAAAATGCCAAGCCCAAGAACTGGTCCGCCAAGAACTGGGCGTTGGTGACTTTAGCGGGGATCCTGACCATCGCCGGGCTGGAGGGATATGCCCTCAGCCTGGGTATCGACGGCACAGCTCTCCGGGCGGCGCTCACGTCCATTGGAATCCTGGGCGGCGCCGGCTTCGGGCGGGTCTTGAAATGACCACCCGCCGCTCGGCCAGTATCCGTCGCCGGCCTTACGTGGCGTTGGTCAGGGCCCACGATTCCAACACATCCAATACCCGCAACACCCTGGTCACCCCCTCAAAAGGCCGGCGGATACGGGTGCTGCGGGTACGGGTGGTCCAAGAGCAAACGGACGGACGACACCTATGGGAGCTGTATCTTGGCACCGGTACAGATATCACCACCGACCCCGAGAAGGCCATCGACATTCTCGACATACCCAACGACGGAGAAGCTGCCACCAGGACGTTTCTTCGGGACCAGGGACCACGGGGAGAGCGGGACGAAGTCCTCAGCGGCCGGTGGCTGGGTACGCCGCCAACGACGGTCCACAAGGTGATCGTTGAATACACAGAGGAGTCATAGCCGTTGGCCAGGCGCCGCCACCGGGTAAGGCCCCGGCAGCGTACATTCCGGTTGCTGGTCCGGGTCGTTGACTCAAGCACCGATACCAGCCAACAGACGATCCTAACCCCCAGACCGGGCCGCCGCATCCGTTTCATCCGTACCAAGGTCTTGCAGGACGCCGCTGACGGAAGGCATCTGTGGGAGCTGTATTTCGGTGACGCTCCCAACATGATCACCGCACGTAACAAGAGCATCGATGTCCTGGCCGTGCCCAACCAAGGCGCCGCAGCGACCCGCGTTTTTCAGAGCAGGCAGGGCCCTCGGGGCCGGCGGAATGAGGTGCTCAGCGGCCGGTGGCGGGGATTCGCTCCCTCGAATACCCACAAGATCATCATCGAATACGCCGAGGAGTCGTGAGGCGATGTTGCCTAGGGTGACCGCCTCACCTGTTCGCATTACGGGAGAGGGTCAAATTTCTATAAGGAGGCGCACATGGGCCGTGAAGCGTACCGGTCACTCTACGGTGACCTGACTAAACTGAAAGACGACAGCCTGCTGAAAGACCCGGCCAGCGGAACGGGCGACGACGACGAGTTGTTCCAGTTGCTGCTGTCGGTGTCTGATTGGGTCGATAGATACTGCAACCGCCATTTCTATCCCAAGACCGAGACCTTGGTGTTCGATGGCCGGGGAACAGCGCAATTGATAGTGCCGGACCTGATCTCAGTCACATCACTGAAAGAAGACGGTAGCGGCGATCTTACCTTCGACAAAACGTGGGCCAGCAGCGACTATTTGCTGCAGCCGTACAACGCCGCTCCCACCCAGCACTGGGGGAGCCCATACACCGCATTAAAGTCACGGTCTAAAGGAAATAATGCGGACGGGTTCACAACCGGGGAACAGAATTTCCAGATCACAGGGGTCTGGGGCTACGCCAGATTCCCCGAGGACAGCGGCACGGACCTGAACGATGCCTCCATGGACACCACAAAAACCACCGTGGCAGTGGATGACGGCACTCAGTTTCAGATCGGTCAGACGGCTCTCATCGGGACGGAACAGATGCTGGTCATTGCGATCTCCAGCAACGACTTGACAATGACTCGCGCCTTGAACGGGTCCACGGCCGCTGCGCACGCTGATAACTCTGACATCAGCATCCTGCGCTGGCCGGCTTCGGTGGAACGGGCGGCGTTGGTGCAGACGGCCAGGATCTGGACTCGGTCTGCCGACTTTGAACCCTTCTTCGTAGACGCTGATCTGGACACCGACGTCCGGATATTACTGGAGCCATATCGTAAGACGCCCGTGTAGGCGTTTGGGTTTGATGCTGGCCCGGTAAACCCGTAAACCCGGTAGACCCGCCGACAGTGGACACGAGCAACCTGAACACGAGCAACCTGGACATGAGCAACCTGGGCACGAGGATGGCCACTTGGGGCGATCGTCTGACTAGGCCCACCTCCCGTATAGTTCCTGGCCACGGCTTTAGGCTAGTTTTGGGCACGGCCTTGGGCCTGGTTTCCCATCGAACAATTTTGCCGTAACTGCTTGACACCGAATAGCCTCTAATACTACCGAATAGGCAATATTATAATTCGTGATATCACTTGTACGGCTGGATTCAAGCAGTTCGAACAAGTAAATTCGGTAAGAAAGACGCCTAAGTCACGCCTGAGTTTCCAGGCCGATTATTCGATGTCGTTAATTTGATTCTGTACCATAAAGATTATCGGAGAATGTTATATGCCCAGGCTCAAGTTCAAAACTCTTCTTCCAATCGTAACGGCGATGTTATTGATCGTCGCAGTTGCGTGCGGATCGTCGGCCACGGCGACGCCATCGGGATCGGCACCTTCACCGACGGCAGTGCCATCAGGTAGCGGCAGTGGTTCTTCTGACAGCACGCCAGTCCCTGCGGCAATGGACTCTACTGAAGTGCCGGCAATGACCGGCGGTGACGCGAAATACGGCGGAAACATCCGCATGTCCGCGTACGCAGACACCCGTGACTGGGACCCCCTGGGTTCCGCATCCCTTTCGAGCATTCAGGCTTACTCCCAGCTGTACAACCAGCTGGTCCAGTTCGACACCGTCGAAACCTCGAAGATCGTTGGTGACCTAGCCACCAGCTGGGACGTTTCAGACGACGGACTAACCGTTACTTTCCACTTGGACGAAAACGCAAAGTGGCATGACGGCGAAGACCTGGGAGCCGACGATGTGGTCTTCTCACTGGCCCGCTATATGGACCCCGAGAACTCCATCGGCCGTTCCGGACTCTTCCGCAACTACACCCTGCCGGTGGCGGATGGAGGGATCAAGGAGATCGACGCGAACACCGTCGAAATGAACCTGTCCTTTGCTTCCGGAGCATTCCTGAACTTCCTGTCTTTGGACTACGCCAAGGTCTTGCCCAAGCACATCCTGGAAGCAGGCGTAGACCTGAACCAGGCTGAGGGGGTAATCGAAAACCTTTCAGGCTCCGGTCCGTTCAAATTGACCGAGTACCAACGTGGAAACACCTACTCGGTCGCAAAGAACGACCAATATTTCAAAGAGGGGCGACCCTACTTTGATAGCATCGACCACTTCATCATCACCGACACAGGCACGTTGATCGCTCAGTTCAAAGCCGGCCAGATCGACATGATGAACGGCGCGTTCTCGAACCTTTCGCCCACCGAATACAAAGAATTGGACGCCGACACCGTTGGTTCTTCGAATGGTCACATCATCGCCAACCCGTTGGGCGGCAGCAGAAACTGGGGCCTGATGATGAACCGGAAAGTGGGTCCTCTACAGGACCCCAGAGTTCGGAAAGCCATCTACCTGGCTCTGGACCGTGCGCAACTCAACAGCATCCTTGAAGACGATACCGCCGATGTTCCCTGTGCATTCATGGGCATGGGTTACTCCTTTGAGGAGTGCGCCCAATTTCCAGGAATTCGCGACAAGAATAGCGCCGGCGGAGAGGCTGATATAGCCGCCGCCAAACAGCTGATGGCCGATGCCGGGTTCCCCGAGGGCTTTGACGTGAAATATGACGCCCGTCAGGTAGGTAACTACCCAGACGTATGCAGCATAGTCAAACAGCAGCTTTCCAAGACCCTCGGTATCGAAGGCAACATATCCACCCACGAGAGCGCCGCTGGATACGCGCTGTACGCAACCGCCCGCGCGGGTGACGGCGACTGGGAGCTGGCCTGCCAGGGTGAAGGCATGACCGTGATCGACCCAGACGCTCTACTAGGCAGCGTCTACATCAAGGGCGCCTCCAGGAACTACACAGACTGGGAACCCCAGATCGCCAGGGATTCCTTCGAAGAGCAAAAGGTTGAGTCGGACCCGGCCAAGCGACGGGAACTGCTCAAGACCTACGAAGACTGGCTGATTCCCACCAACCCGGACGACATCTCCCAGGGATTCGAAGACAACCACTGGGTGACTTTGTACTGGGGGCAGTTCTTCTGGCTGGTCCACGAGGACATCTGGGGCTTCAACGCACCGGCTACCATTCAATACAGCTTTAAGCATGAGGATCTCTGGTTGGATCGTTAACCGATCAATCTCCAGATCTGATTTGGATACGAAAAGGACCGGCCCTGAATATCAGGGCCGGTCCTTTTTATCTAGGCGGCCAGATCGGCCAAAGGCCGCCAAATTACCTACGATATCCTTATGCCGTTTCCTATTAATAACTTCTTGACTTGCAGCTAATTTGTGCTATAAACTTGTCGAACTCTGGCTGACGGATACATAGTATTCCGTGTTATAATCGGAAGTTGTGTCTAATATTCACAACCCTAGCGGGAAATACGCCCAAGTCCCCGAGGAGGACTGACGGCGTTATTTCTTGTGAGGCTCGACCATAGAGGAAACAAACCCAGTTGCACAAACGAGGAGGCTACATGTCGAGGCATAGGTTACTCAACGTCAAAACCCTACTTCCAATCGTGGCAGCGATGTTATTGATCGTCGCAGTTGCGTGCGGATCGTCGGCTACCGCGACGCCATCAGGGTCGGCGCCGTCACCGACGGCAGTGCCATCAGGTGGTGGTTCTTCCAGCGGCGGTTCCTCTGGCGGTGGCTCTTCGAGCACGCCGGTGCCCGCGGTGATGGACGCCACTGCAATTCCGGCAATGACCGGCGGCGACGCGAATTACGGCGGAAACATCCGTATGTCCGCGTATGCAGATACCCGGGACTGGGACCCACTGGGTTCCGCATCCCTCTCCAGCATTCAGGCGTACTCCCAACTGTATAACCAGTTGGTGCAGTTCTCCACCGGCGCCAACACCACTGAACTCGTTGGCGACTTGGCCGATAGCTGGGACGTCTCCAACGGCGGTTCAACATTCACCTTCCATGTAAATGAAGACGCTGTATGGAATGATGGTGTGGACGTGACCGCAGATGACGTGGTCTTCGCACTCTCCCGTTATATGGACCCTGAGAACTCCATGGGTCGTTCCGGTCTCTTCCGTAACTACACCCTTCCCACGGCCGATGGCGGAATCAAGAAGATAGACGACAATACCGTCGAGATGAACCTTTCCTTCGCATCTGGTGCGTTCATCAACTTCCTCGCTTTGGATTACGCCAAGATCCTGCCCAAGCACATCTTGGAAGCAGGCGTTGACCTGAACCAGGCAGAGGGAATCATCGATTCCGGTTCCGGTTCTGGACCATTCCGGCTGATAGAGTACCAGCGCGGTAACCTGTACTCGGTCGTGAAGAACGAGAATTACTTCAAAGAGGGACTCCCCTTCTTTGACAGCATTGATCACTTCATCATCACTGACACTGGTACGCTGATCGCGCAGTTCAAAGCTGGCCAGGTCGACATGATGAACGGTGGGTTCTCCAACCTGTCCCCCACCGAATACCTGGAATTGGACGCCGACACCGTCGGTTCCCCCAATGGCCATGTCATTGCCAACGAGATGCCTGGTTCCCGTAACTGGGGTCTGATGATCAACCGGAAGGCCGAGCCTTTCACTGACCCAAGGATCCGCAAAGCCATCTACCTGGCCGTTGACCGGGTCCAGATCAACGACATCTTGGAAGACGGCACCGGTGACATTCCTTGCGCCCTCTGGGGCATGGGCTACACCCTCGAGGAATGCTCCACGTTCCCCGGCATCCGAGACAAGGACAGCGCAGGCGGAGAGGCTGACATCGCTTTCGCCAAGCAGCTCATGGCTGATGCCGGATTCCCCGAAGGTTTCGAGACCAAGTACGACGCCCGCCAGGTCGGTAACTACCCTGACGTCTGCTCGGTCATCAAACAGCAGCTCAGCAACGCTCTTGGTATCGAAGGCGACATTGCGACCCATGAAAGCGCGGCTGGTTATTCCCTCTTTGGCACCTCTCGGCCAGAAGGGGCTGTAGGCGATTGGGAACTGGCTTGTCAGGGTGAGGGCATGACCGTCCTTGACCCCGACGCGCTATTGGGCGGCGTATACCTGAAGGGCGCCACCCGTAACTACACCGACTGGGAGCCCGCTGTGGTCCGCGACGCCTTCGAAGAACAGAAGGTTGAGCAAGACGCCGCAGTACGCCGCCAGCAGTTGAAGGATCTGGAAGACTTCCTGATTCCGACCAACCCTGACGACATCTCGCAAGGCTTCTCCGATGGTCACTGGGTGACCCTCTATTGGGGCAAGTTCTTCTGGGTAGTCCACGAAGACATCCAGGGCTTCAACCCACCTGCAACCGTGCAGTACAGCTTCAAGCACGAAGACCTTTGGCTGGACCGCTAGGCAACTAGCACCGGCTCAAGGACTAGGGTAGGAAAAACTGATGGCCTGCTCCCTTTATTGGGAGCAGGCCATCAATATTTGGGATAGGATTCATCGGGATTTAGGATAGAATCACTCGGGCCTTCAAAAAGAGGAATTTTGACCTCGGATCAAAAGGCGTTTGGAACACCTCCAGGCGTGGACGGTGATCCGATGTGTTATTATTTACGTAATCTTATAAAAGCGCGTTCCGGCAGTCTTGGATAGTCACGAAGATCAGCCGGAACATAAGCGACAGTGATCTCAGAAACCTGGCAGGCTGACAATGCGACAATACGCCATAAAAAGAATAGCTCTGTTCATCCCCACGGTGCTTTTGGTCACCCTGATCGCCTTCATCGTGATGCGTGTCATTCCGGGCGACCCTGCCCTCGCCATATTGGAGGGCGACGGCGGTGGGCAATATAGTCTCCAAGACCTGGCCAATCTTCGTGCAGAGCTGGGCACCGACCGCCCCATAGCAATCCAGTATGTGGATTGGATCGGCGGGGTCCTCAAGGGCGACTTCGGAGACTCCCTTTGGTTCAAGTCTTCGGTGATGACGGAACTGGGAGACCGGATACCCGTCACAGTCGAGTTAGCCCTCCTGGCCATCGTGATGTCGGTGGTGATTGCCGTCCCGTTGGGGATTCTATCGGCCATCAGACCAGACAGCCCCTTGGACTATGGTGCAAGGATATTCACGCTTATCGGTATCGCCATTCCAAACTTCTTGGTGGCGGTCCTGATGATTCTGCTGCTGCTCAATGCATTCAACTGGTTACCATCGCTGGGCTACGTGGACATTTGGGAAGACCCAGGTAAGAACCTCACCCAAATGATCTTCCCAGCCTTGGCCTTGGCGCTGTATGAAATGGCCTTTATCGCCAGGGTAACGCGTTCTTCAATGATGGAGATCATCCGCGAAGACTATATGCGCACAGCCCGGTCCAAGGGCTTGGCCGAGCGCGTGGTCCTTTTCCGGCACGGACTCAAGAATGCGATTCTGCCGATCCTAACGATCTCAGGCTGGCAGTTCGGCCGCCTCTTCGGTGGGACCGTGGTTATCGAAACCATCTTCTTGATCCCCGGCATGGGACGGATTCTCATCGAGGCAGTTCAGCACCGCGACTTCCCGCTGCTACAGGCTGCTATCGTGATCATCGGCATGGCGATCGTATCGATCAACCTGCTGGTGGACCTGCTGTACGGATGGCTCGACCCCAGGATCAGGTACGCCTAACCCAGCTGATGACCAGGGCGCATTTGATTGGTATTGAATAGGATTTAGAGATGTTTGTGGACCAAACGCAAAGCAGTGATGTAGACATTCTAGAGGCGAATTTAAGGATACGGCCGAAACCGCCGTTCCATATTGCCACGTTCCGAAACGTGCTGCGTTTCGCCAAGACCAAGCCGCTACCATTTACTGGTGGTGTGGTTCTGTCCATCATGATTCTGATCGCATTCCTGACTCGATATGCCGGACTGGCGCCATACAACCCGGAAGAGATCGGCGTGGCGACCAAGTTTGGTTCCCCCGGTGGGGACCTCATATTGGGGACCGACCAACTTGGCCGGGACGTTTTGAGCAGACTGATGTACGGGACGTGGGTATCTCTGAAAGTGGGTCTGCTAAGCACCTTCATCGGAATCAGCGCAGGCACGATGATCGGCATTTTCAGCGCCTACATCGGCGGGCTCTTTGATCTTGTCGTCCAGCGGCTAGTTGACGCCATGATGGCGTTCCCGCCCATCATTTTGGCTCTTGGTCTCATGGCAGCCCTGGGCGCGTCCGACAGAAATGTGATCATCGCACTGATAGCTATCCTGACGCCGGGAGCAACCCGCGTCATCCGGTCTCAAGCACTAAGCATCAAGGAATTGGACTACACCCTGGCCGCCAGAGCTATCGGAGCAACGGCCGGTAGAGTGGTCTGGAAGCACATCCTGCCCAACGTGATGGCCACGTACATCGTACTGATCACCATCACACTAGGTTTCGCCATCGTGGTGGAGGCCGCGCTCAGCTTCTTGGGCGTCGGCGTTCCCCCCGACGTGGCAACATGGGGCGGCATGCTGCAACTGGGACGGAAGTACATCGACGTGACGTCTTGGTTGGCAGTGTTCCCCGGCATCGCTATCGCCTTGGTAGTGTTCTCCGTGAACTTCTTGGGCGACGGACTCCGGGACGTCCTAGACCCCAAGCTGCGGGGCCGCTAACCTAAGCCAGCAGCAACTATAGTCAGTTAAGAATAACGGCGGGCATCATGTCCGCCGTTATTCTTTTGCCACCCGCCGACCCGGTAATGACAGCCGGTAATGACACCCAGGGGGCTACGGGCTATACTGGCCTTGCCTGCCTGAAGCACCCGCAGGCGACTATAAATTGGAACTAAACTACTGGACACCGACACCTTGAACGACCACATACTTCTCGACTCCACAGCCCCTGTTGCCACCGTCACATTCAATCGTCCCAGCCAACGTAACGCCATCAGCTTCGATATGTGGCATCAGTTTTCCGACATGCTACAGAAACTGGACGCCGACCGTGAAATCCGGGCAGTGGTCATCACCGGCGCCGGAGGTGAGGCTTTCTCTGCCGGGGCCGATATCCAGGACTTCGACAAGCACCGTTCTGATTCCACCAAGGGCCGGGGCTACAACGACGCCGTGAACGGGGCCCTTAAGACCCTGTCCGACATGGCCACTCCCACGATCTCCATGATCCGGGGTTTCGCGGTTGGTGGTGGTTGCGAGTTGGCGATCGCCACAGACCTGCGCATAGCCAGCGATGATAGTCGGATGGGCATTCCCGTGGCCAAGCTGGGAATCAGCATCGGCCACCGGGAGATGCGCGGCCTGGTAAATTTGGTGGGCAAGGGCAACGCACTCTACATCCTGCTCTCCGCACGGCTGCTGGACGCTCAAGAATCCCTGCGCGTCGGGCTGGTCAATCAGGTGGTCAAGGCGGATAAACTCAGCGAGTACACCTACAAACTGGCCGCGGACATCGCGTCCGTGGCGCCCCTCTCCCATTCTGTGAACAAGCTAACGATGCTCCAGGTGCAGAACAAGCCGTCGCTGGAAAACCTCACCGAGAAAGAGGCTGACCTGCCCTTGACCCAGTTCGACACCAAAGATTACCAGGAGGGCTATAAGGCCTTCTTGGAGAAGCGGCGTCCCCAGTTTATCGGCGAGTGATCTCCCGGACTGGTAACTCCGTCATTTTGACCCG